>Ga0210076_1000348_pt1 | contig 10689 bp, 9 predicted proteins | sample MayberryNW_Catta_3_FD_184876 | JGI IMG/M metagenome (GOLD analysis project Ga0210076, IMG submission 184876) | Wetland microbial communities from San Francisco Bay, California, USA, that impact long-term carbon sequestration -... | ecosystem: Environmental > Aquatic > Marine > Wetlands ... | reverse complement strand
ATCGGCAATCCAAAATCTAAAATCCAAAATCTCCCTATGGCATCCCTCATCGAAGATTATGCAATGATCGGCGACTGTCACACGGCGGCACTGGTGGCGCGCGGCGGATCGATCGACTGGCTCTGTTTTCCGCGCTTCGATTCGGGCGCCTGCTTTGCGGCACTGCTTGGCAGCGAGGATCATGGCCGCTGGCTGCTGGCTCCGGCAGGAGAGATTCGTGATATCCGGCGCCGTTATCGCGACGGCACGCTCGTGCTCGAAACCGACTATGAGACCGCCGATGGCGCAGTGACGTTGATTGACTGTATGCCGCCGCGGAGCACAGTCACCGATCTGGTCCGTATCGTCGTCGGTAAACGCGGACAGGTTCGCATGCGGATGCAGCTGATCATCCGTTTCGACTACGGCTCGATCATTCCTTGGGTGCGGCGCACGGACATCGGCATACGGGCGGTCGCGGGACCGGATACTTTGATCCTCAGCTCGGCCGTCGATCTGCGCAACGAGGACTTTCGCACCGTGGCAGAATTTACGGTCTCGCAAGGGCAGAGATTGCCTTTCGTCCTGATGTGGCATCCATCTCATGAGCCGCCGCCCGCAATGGTCGACGCCGAGGATATCGTCGCGCACGCGGAGCAATGGTGGCGGGAATGGTCTTCGCGCTGCACCTACGAAGGACCGTGGCGCGAGAACGTCGTGCGTTCGCTGATCACGCTCAAAGCGCTTACCTATGCGCCGACAGGGGGGATTGTAGCCGCGGCGACAACTTCACTCCCCGAACAGCTTGGCGGAGTGAGGAATTGGGACTACCGTTATTGTTGGCTGCGAGATGCGACGTTTACGTTGTATGCCTTGATGCTTGGCGGCTACATCGATGAAGCGTGCGCCTGGCGCGAGTGGTTGTTGCGCGCGGTGGCCGGTAATCCGTCGGAGCTAAACATTATGTATGGGTTGGCCGGCGAACGGCGGCTCACCGAATTGGAACTTCCGTGGTTGCCGGGCTATGCGGCATCAGTTCCCGTTCGGATCGGTAACGCAGCCTGTGAGCAATTCCAGCTTGACGTCTATGGCGAGGTGATGGACGCCATGCACCTGGCGCGCCGCGCCGGGCTTGCGCCGGATGAGAACGCCTGGCGCGTCGAGCGTGCGCTGACTGAGTACTTGGAGTCGGCCTGGAGCAAGCCCGATAACGGCATCTGGGAGATGCGTGGCCCACAGCGGCATTTTACCCATTCTAAAGTGATGGCCTGGGTCGCCGTGGATCGGATGGTGAAAGCGGTCGAGCGCTTTGGCCTGCAGGGTCCAGTCGAGCGTTGGCGCCTCCTGCGCTCGACCATTCACGAAGAGGTGTGTCGAAATGGCTTCGATGACGAGCGCAATTCTTTCGTACAATACTACGGCGGGAAAGAGCTTGACGCCAGTTTGCTAATGATCCCGCTGGTCGGATTTCTGCCGGCCCGAGATGCGCGCGTCAGAGGCACGGTTGAAGCGATCGAGCGCGATCTCATGGCCGACGGCTTCGTCCTGCGCTACCGGACAAAACAGCATATTGATGGTCTTCCGCCGGGTGAAGCGGCCTTTCTCGCCTGTAGTTTCTGGCTGGCCGACAATCTCGCCCTGCTGGGGCGCCAAGAAGACGCGCGCCGGCTATTCGAGCGTTTGTTGAGTCTTTGCAATGACGTCGGCCTGTTATCAGAGGGATATGATCCGGGAAATAAGCGCATGCTCGGCAACTTTCCGCAGGCCTTGAGCCACCTCACTCTGGTCAATACCGCATGCAATCTTTCTCGTGGCCGCGGGCCCGCCGCCGACCGGCAAAGCAGCTGAACATCAAAGGGCGAAAGACCATCTCACCACTCGGAATCCCCGGCGATACCGCGCATATTTTCCGACAATAGAGTTGATCGGCCCATAATTTACGCCGATACCCTCTCCCAGCTGGGGAGGCTGATCCGTCCTTCGGCGGACTCGGCGTATTTTGACCGACGCTGCGCCTCCGCGCTGGTCCGCGGCTAATGGATGACCCCACCCACAACCGGGCTCTGATTCCACGAGCCGACAAATTGACCAGGAATTAGAAAAGGGTGTCTTTCGTCGAGGTCACCAGAAAGCAGGTACAGCCGGTTTCACTCCACACACGATGATCGATGCTGCCCGCCTCGCTGTGGATGAAATCGCCGGGATATAGTGTTTTGTCATCGACCTTCAATATGCCGTGGAGAAGATGTAGTTCTTCGATGCCCGCATGCGTGTGTCCGGGATAATCGGTTCCCGGATCCAGCCGGACCAACATGCTCACGCTGTCGTTTCCCGAGTTCGTTGCGAGAATTTTGACGTGGATACCTGGCGCCGCTTCCTCCCACTCTGGTTTAACCGGCGCTTCCAATGGAGGTACGAACGGCCGCGCGGCCGTTTCGCCGGCGATTCGCTGCGCGAGCCGGCCCCATAGAGATTCCGCGGGGCGCAACACATCGGTGGACCAGCCGACAAACGAATGGACAATGGGCCGGAGCGTCTCGATTTCCTGTCGGCAATCCTCGCATGACGAGATTTGAGCTTCAACCGAAGCGATCTCGCGCGCAGGAAGCGCCTGCAATGCAAACAGGAACACGAGATCCAGATGCTCTTGACTGTGTGCGCCCGGTTTTGAGTTCATCCGGCCTTCAATTTCTTCCGCCCCAGCGCCTCTCGAAGTTTTCCCAGTCCGGAGCGGATTCGCGTCTTCACGGTCCCGAGAGGCTGATTCAAATTCCTTGCCGTTTCTTCATAAGTCAATTCAGAAAAAAATGCGGTTTCGATCGCATTTCGTTCTTCTGGAGTCAGGACCTCAAGCGCATTCCGCAACAGGCGGCTCTGCTCCGCAAACAGAAACGCTTGTTGAGGATCAACAATGTCGCTTGTCGGCCGCAAACTGTGCGGATACGTGTTCACTCGTTTTTTTCTCTGATCGAACCGCAGGCGATCAATTGCCCTGCTGCGTGCCTGATTCATGATCCAGCCGACGACCGATCCGTTAGCAGGATCATAGGTCGCGGCTTTTCGCCACACGTCGTAGAACACATCGAGCGTCACTTCTTCGGCAGTTTCTCGATCCGCGGTTATCCGCACGATCAACGTAAAAACGATTCGATGCGTTTGCTCGTAAAGGGAATGCAGTGCACCTTGGTCACCACCGGCGACGGCGCGGACGAGCCGCAGCCACTCATCCTCGGGTACGCGAACCTTTGACTTATCGGCATATAGAATATCCCCGAGCGTCTTCGTATCCGGCGCACTCACGACGAAGATCATGCCGGGCGCAATTCTGCCAGTCAAGAGGCCGACAACCGATCAAGGACTTATTCTTCGCCGGCAGCATCTAGCGTTGCCTGCACGAGAATAAACGCCAAACATCTGCCGCCGGATTTGAAATGGAAACAAAAAACAAAGTCGTGATCCCGACAACGAAAAAATTTTTTTCCGAGTGTAAATCCAAGATGTGATCGTTGACGTTTATACAAGCGAAATGTCCGTATGTAATGGACAAGTGCCTAAAGTTACATAGACAGAGCTTCTTGAGCTAGCGCCGAAGCAAAATGTTTTGTTATTTTAGATGTTTGGGGAAAACGGAACAGGAGGCATCTTGGAGTTCAGCATGAACCAGCAGCGCGCGAATGTAATCCGCACCGGTTTTAGCGCCCATTGGACCTTTTGCATACCTGTCGCCGAGTACCAAGCGCTGATCTCTCTATGTGATCGAAGCGCCCTAGAGTATAAACAATTGAGAAGCGGAATTATTGTTGATCAGAGCGTCCATTTTCTCCTTGACGAGTCCACGGCCCAGAGCCTCTGTGAGTACGTCCTGGCGAAGTGTCCAGCCGCAGCGAAGCACATCCAACAAACCATGCGCGAATCGGGAGACGATCTCCCGTTTTAGCGTTCTCTCAGAAAGCTTTTTTACAACTCCCTGGAGTTCGCCGCGCTGCTGACTCAGGCCGCCGCTATCATCATCTCCCGACATACCGATGCGGAGGTGCGACGGCAGGCAGAAGAGACGTTGCGGCCAGTCACGAACAGTTCAGCCGCTTCAAGCGCGCGGCGGTGGCGCGAGAACTGCGCATGATTGAACTGAAGCAGGAGCTCAACGAACTCTGAGCCTCATGCGAAATTTCTTGAGCGCGAAGGATACAAAGTTCCGGAGGCCAAGGACGCCGTCCAGGCAATCGAGATTTTCAACCGGCACCAAGACGAAATCACGGTAGCCGTGATTGTCTCGGGGCTGCCGACACTTGGCGGTTGGGAAGCAATTCAAAAAATGCGCGAAATCCGCCCCTCGCTAAAGACCCTCATTGCCTCAGCCTTCGTCCCTCCGAACCTTGAGATCGAAATTGCGCAGGCAGCCCTCGACGGAGTGATCGCGAAGCCCTATCAGTTGAACGAGATCCTGGAAAAAACTCTCGCAAACGATCAAGCGAGTGTCGGATAAGCGCCGATCGCGCTCGTACTGCTTAGCCCGGGCGGCCGTCGATTCTTGGCTGCGCAAGTATGGGCGAGTAGATGATGACAAAGATCACAAATGCCGCGATCCACAGCGCTCCGCTTGCAATAATAAGCTGAGGAAACCAGAGCGGAAAGAAAATCGGCAGCAAACCTCGCGCGAGCGCCGCAAGATTAAGCAAGCCAAAGGCTACTGTCATGGCAGTTCCTATGTTGAGCGGTCTGCCGGTGTGGCCCAAAGAGACGCGCGCCATCATGCCGATAGTGAGCACGCCGATCGCGCCGACCGTAAACGCATGAATAGTAAACTGCGGCGGAACAAGTCCGAGCCCCACCCCGGCTTTCAGAAAGAAGCCCACGACAATCCAGCTGTAGCCGAGATGCAGCACCCAAAGCAGCGGAACGCCCCAATAGCGTTGGCTGTACCAGCCCGCGAGGCGAATGCCGTTCGCACAAGCCGCAAGAGCAGCGAAGCTTGCCGACCAGAGCGAGTCGGCGAGAAAGAATTCCACCGCTAAAAACATCACGACAGCAAGCGGGGACAGCCATTCGACGAACGGCCGACGTTTCATCACCGCACCCGGCAGCGCTCGTTCGGTGAAAAAGGGTATCACCCTCCCGCCCATGATTACGATCAACAGAATAATTAAATTCATTCCAAGGAATATTCCCTGACGTGCGAGGTTCGACGCCAAACCGAGAACCTCCGCATGAACAAGACAATTTGCGATCCACAGGGTAGCCAAAAGAGGCAGGAACAGCAGGTTCCGAGTCTCACCGCTGCGCACCAGCGGCACGCCGATAGCGAAAGTTAGCGCCGGCAAGAAAGCAAGGTCGATCAAAGCGGTGAACCAAGCGGAAAAATTTGCCGGGAACAACGGCAGGATTCTGCCGAAAAGCCAGAGCGTAACGATACCGGCTAAAAGACTGCCGGCCGGCGTTTCGCGCTCGGTCCAATTGCGCACGGCGGTAAGCAGAAACCCGGCGATGACCGCCACCGTATAACCGAAGATCATTTCATGGCTGTGCCACCCGATCTGGCCGTAGTACGTGCTCAGCCCCAGGCCGCCGACAAACGCAGGAACCCAGACGGTGGTCGAGACAATCGCGAATATCCCGCTAAGAAGAAAGAACGGCCGAAAACCGAGAGCAAATAGCGCTTGCATAGAATTCCTGGACAAAGGATGAAAGTCGCCCCGCTTAATTGCAACCTGCTGAAAAAGATCTCAGGGGTGAGTGAACGCGGCGGGGGTGTTGGAGTACAGGAGTATTGGAGTACTGGGTTTCATCCCATTACTCCAGCACTCCACCATTCCAATACTCCAATCTTCTATTTAACGATCGAGTAGCAGTAAGAGTCACGCGGCTCCGGGCTAATATTGGGATGGACCGACCAGCGCCGCAGGGTGCCTTCTCGCAGCATGCCGGCCTTTTCCATGACCCGAGCCGAGGCGATGTTGTCGACGTCGCAAACCGCCCAGATACGATAGATGTCTTTTTGTTTCAACGCCCAAGCAATCAGTGCCTTAAGAGCCTCTGTCATATAACCCCGGCCCCAATAGACCCGCGCCAGAACATAACCAAGCTCCCATTTTTCGCCAGCGACCCGGGCGATGATCATGCCGATCGCCTGCTTGTCCTCGTTGCGCTCGATAACCCAGTGAAAAGCTTTGCCGACATCCCAGGCGAGCAGGCACATGCGCACGTACTCGCGCGTTTCCTCGATGTCTTTATGCGCGCTCCAGCTGACGTACTTGGTGACTTCCGCGTCCTGTGCATATTGGCAAAAGATCGCCTCGGCATCGCTAAGTTTTGCTTTTCGCAATCGCAACCGTTCGGTTTTGAGGGATTTAGGTGGGTTAATCACTCCGAATCGATCCAACGAAACAGATCGTCGATTTATAAGGTCACTCGGACAAATATTCAAGAGATTTGCCACGAATGGCAGCGCGTTTTATTATCCCTAGAGGCACGGCACGCCGTGCCCTACGGTTGCCTCGCGTACAAGGTGAACACGTTCTTCATCCATTGACCAATAAATTCGGAAATCACCGGCCGCCCAATTCCTTGAGGGCGTCGCGGAGATAACTTTGATCCACATACTTGGCCGCTTTAGGAGCCGCGCCTTTGGACTGGGTCTGTTCCCAGTAAATCTGGGTGACGATCCGAAGCCCGTCCAAATTGATATCGCCGTCGGGATGCCAAATGCGTTTTGAAGTGTAGAACTCCCAACCGCGGCGCGCGTGCTCGGGCTTAAGCTTCATTTCTTTGGCGAGAAACGTCGCGGCGGCTTCTTTGTTCCGGTGGAGCCAGCGCATGGTTTCAGCCATCGCTTTCATGACGCGCACGACCACCGGACGGTTTTTCTCCGCCCATGAGCGTTTGAGCGAAAGCGCGGCGAGCTGATAATTGGGGATGACATCGACAAACCTACCGATTTCGTTGAAGCCCTGTTCCTCGGCAGCGTAATTCACCGGCAACGACAATGCTGCCGCATCGATCTGACCTGCAACCAGAGCCGCATAGGTTTGGGGCGTGCCGCCGATGACGAGCAGTTTGTAATCGCGCGGGTATTCGAGTCCTTTTGCCTTCAGAACCTGCCTGAGCGCAAAGGTCACGCCGGAAGTGAGGCTGATCGCGCCGAATGTGGCACCGCGCAGATCCTCATAGGTCTTAAATTTTTTCGCGGCCATGATCGACTGCGAGAGTCCGTTGATGATCCCACCGATGATGACGAGATCGAGTCCTTTCTCGATCGCGGCGATCGGCGCGTCCGATGCGCTGCCGGCGATATCCAGCGAGCCACCCGCCAATGCCTGAATTCCCACGTCGGAGGCGCGAATCACCACCAGGTCGACATCAAGCCCTTGGCGTTCGAAAAAACCCATCCTTGACGCAACCCACAACGGTCCATAACCAAGCGTCTTAGTGGCAGAACTGATGCGCAGCTTGGCCCGTTCCTGAGCCAGCCCGGGCACTGCGTGGAACAGCACGATCGACAGGATCACGACGAAAACTCTTCTCGCCATCATCTGGGTCTCCCTTCTGCTTGGATCTTGCAACCGCCGCGTAAGAGTTATGTAAGGACCTCTTCCTCGCGCCAGCTCGCGATTGTTGCATGATCGTAACCAAGGAGTTCGGTCAGGATCGAATCGTTGTCGGCTCCCAACCGACTCGGCAGTCGTAGCGGCTCTTCGACAGCGCCGCGAAACACAATCCCGGCGCGCGGAATCTCAAACGGTCCGATCAGCGAGTCATCAAAAGATGCGAAATAATTTCGGTGACGCAGTTGCGGGTCTTCCAAGAGATCGGCGCCGGTTTGCACGATACCGGCCGGGACACCGGCAGACTGCAACCGGTCCATCACCTGTTCTGCCGTCTGCAGCTGAGTCCAGTGTTGAACGATAGCGTCGATCTCGGCGCGGTGCGCCAGGCGAGACGGTACATCGGCAAAGCGCGCGTCGGCTGCCAACTCCTCTCTCCCGATGACGCGGCATAGAGCGCGCCACTCGCCGTCGTTCCGTGCCGAAATGACGCACCAGCGATCTTCCCCAGTGCATGAGTAGCAGCCATGCGGCGCCGCCGGCTCATAATGATTTCCTTTCGGCTGCGGATCGTCGCCGTTGACCGAAACCTCGAGATAGGTTGTGCCAAGTGTATAGGCCGTCGCTTCGATCTGAGCGAGATCGATGGTGACGCCTTTACCCGTCCGGCGACTGTTGAGCAGCGCCGCCAGCATCAATGTCGGTCCCATAACGAACCCCAAGTGATCAGGATAAACGCCTTGACTGCCGATCGGCCGATCCTGTTCAGGATGATTCCATAAATAAGTCATGCCGGAGAAGGCCGTCAGGTTGAAACCCCATGTGCCGTAACCGCTCTTTGGCCCTTCCGATCCGAATCCGGGCAGCTTCACGATGGCAAGCTTTGGATTTGATTTTCTCAGCTCTTGGTCGCTCAAGCCCAATTTATCGAGCACCCGAGGTCGAAAATTCTGCAAAACCGCATCCGATTTCCAAGCGAGCTCTCGGATCAGGCGCGCGCCGGTCGGATGCTTGAGATTGATCGCCATCGAACGCACGCCTAGATTGCATTCAATAAAGCGCGGCGCCGCGTCGATATCTTTGTGCTGTCCGTAGTGGCGGAAAGTATCGAGCCCTCCCTTCTTCGACTCGATCTTGATCACCTCCGCGCCGTAACCGGCGAGCAACCGGCCCGCATAGGGCCCTGCATAGCCGGTGGTAAAGGCCAGAATGCGAACGCCTTTTAGAATTTGACTGGGAGACATGGAGAAATTAGAAATTAAAAATTAAAAGTTAAAAATTATCACCGACACTCTGCATTTTTTCATTTTTGATTTTTACTTCTGAATTCTTTGTGCGAACAATGGTAGCTCCTATAACCCGAGATAGTTCGTCGGCTTCTTGGCGAAGCAGCTTCCCATCTTCGTTGGCCAAATGATCGCCTGCATCCAGTAAACGCGACCAATAAAGAGTCTCTCTCGCCTCTTTAAGGGCGATCGAGCATTTGCTAACGAAATCGGCTAAACTTTGAGCGGCCTGCGCCTCTTATACGTTGGCCCCAATAGATGTCCCTGATCGTAATAGCTGCCGCCCCAAGCTCCTGGTGACTCCTGCTTTTGCAGCAAGCCTCTGGCAGTGGTAAACGATGTCGACCGCAAACTGAAACGTTTCGTTCCTGAATGTTTCGTGCATTCTTGGTCACCTTCGCCTCCTGATTTTGGTTTATTCCGCCTCCCCATTTTTTAATTTTTACTTTTTAATTTTGCATTCATCACATCCGCTACTTGGCTTGGACCCAAGCCCAACTCTCCACGAAGGACCTCTTCGTTATGTTGACCGAGCAACGGTGCGGGTGACGGCGGGGAACGTTGCCCATCGACCATAAACGGGCTGCCTGGTTGTATGAAGGAACCCAGCACCGGATGGTTGACCTTGCCAAAAAATCCGCGCGCTATCATGTGCGGATCGTTCATGAAATCGGCCGGAGAGTTGACCGGTAATCCCGGAATGCCGCGCTCCTGCAACAATTCTGCAAGGTCTTCTTTGAGAAATCGTGATGTGAACGAAGTCACTTGCGCGTTGATATAGTCGGCGTGTTGCCGGCGCAGGTTGCTGTTGATCCACTTGGGATCATCCAGCGCCGGATCGTGATCGGGCCACACTTTCAGTAGAAGCGGCCAGTGGGTCTGCGTTACGAAGATCGATATCCAGCCGTTTTTGCACTGAAACAGATTGGCCGGCGCATTGTGCTGGTGTTGGCTGCCGGCACGCTTCATCACTCGCCCTTCGGCCGAAAAATTGAACGCGACGTGCTCGTGCAACGCCATGCTCGCTTGCACCGAGGCATCGATCCAGGCGCCGATAGAGCGCGTCTCGCGCTGCCACAGCGCCAGCATGACTCCGTAGCACGCAAATAAGCTGGTGTAATAGAACGACTGGGTTTCTGGAGGATTGCACGGCGTCATTGTCGGATCGCCGCTGATATAAAGCAGTCCGCCCATGGCGTTGCCGATCAGATCGGTGTTCTTGTAGTGAGCGTACGGACCGTCCTGACCGAAACCGCTGATTGAGACGAGAATTAATTTCTGCTGCCGTTCGAGCAGTGCCTCGTAGCCGAGACCCAGCCGGGTGAGATCTCCGGGAGCAAAGTCCTCGACAACCACATCCGCGCGCTCAACCAGGTCAAGCAGCACCTCTCGTGCCGCCCCCCGCTCGAGGTCCAGCGATATGCCGCGCTTGCCGGCGTTGAGATAGGCGAAGCGCAAGCTCGCTTCCAGATGCGAACGGCCTTTCGCAAAGGGTGGCTCGCCGCGCATCGGGTCGCCGCCCGGCGACTCAACTTTGATCACGTCCATGCCAAGGTCGCGCAAAAGCTTACCGCAGAGGGCGCCGATCGAAGACGTGAGATCCAGAACTCGATATCCTGGCAGCAACGAGGTGGAGACGGAGCTGTCAGTCATTTTCAGGGGCGTGTTGGTTGGAGTTGGAGTGTTGGAGTACTGAAGTGTTGGGCTTTAAATCCATCACTTCATGACTCCACCACTCCAGTACTGCAATTTTCTTTGGCTCACGTCAGCACCGATCACTTATTAAGGAGTTCATAAGTATCTAGACAACAGGGTTTGTTGGAGACGAAGGGACGACTCGTTCCAAGCCCAGGCAAAGCGTCTGGGCGTCATCGGCCACCACC
>Ga0210076_1000347_pt1 | contig 10694 bp, 9 predicted proteins | sample MayberryNW_Catta_3_FD_184876 | JGI IMG/M metagenome (GOLD analysis project Ga0210076, IMG submission 184876) | Wetland microbial communities from San Francisco Bay, California, USA, that impact long-term carbon sequestration -... | ecosystem: Environmental > Aquatic > Marine > Wetlands ... | reverse complement strand
CGGGGGCGTTCATCGCGGTGCCGCTGAGCCGAGTTCCTCGGCAAGCCCGATGAGCAGGCCTTCGGGTCCGCGGATGTAGCAGAGCCGATACGCGTCTTCGTACTGGACGACTTCGCTGCTGACGAGCTCCGCGCCGCGCTTGCGGAGCCGGGCGAGCATCTCGTCGATGGCGTCCACGGCGAACATGACTCGGAGGTAGCCGAGGGCGTTCACCGGGGCGTTCCGGTGATCGGCGATCACTGACGGCACGAGAAAGCGCGAGAGCTCGAGCCGGCTGTGGCCGTCCGGCGTGCGCATCATGGCAACCTCGACGCGCTGGTCACCCAGTCCGGTGACTCGCCCCGCCCACTCCCCTTCCACCATGAATCGCCCTTCGAGCTCGAGGCCGAGTTCGCGAAAGAAGTCGATCGTCGCGTCGAGGTTGTCGACGACGATGCCAACGTTGTCCATGCGCTGAACAGCCATCTGCATCCTTTCCCTGTCACGCTTTCGCTAGAGACCGCTCGGAGGCGCCGATCTCAGCGGTCGCCCGACGCTCCGTTTGTGAAGGTCGCTTCCTGCGGGCACAACGGTGACACGGCGAGCCCGACCTCCGTCGAGCTCGTGTCCTGGGAATCTGACCTAAGTCTGACCCAGGCACAAAATGAGAGGCCCCTCGCGGGGCCTCTGACTTCACTCAAACGGCTTGTCTAAGCGATGGGCGGTACTGGGCTCGAACCAGTGACCCCCAGCTTGTCGAGCTGGTGCTCTCCCAACTGAGCTAACCGCCCAAAAGTAGCCCATTTGCAGGGCTTTTAACACTTTCCTAACGGATTACGCTCTCCGGACTTTTCGAGAGGCGCGCAATCCGGGTTGATTCTAGCCCACTCGGAGCGCGGCTCGCGAGTCTTACTCCGCGCCGGCGAGGCGCACCTGAGCGTCCGGAAAGGCGTCTCGCAACCAGTCGACCACGGAGTCCGGAACCGTCTCTCCATAGAAGGTATGGACCCGCAGCCAGCGTAGTGGTTGCGCCGTTTTCGGAGGTCTGGCATTTGCCACCGGTTGCCACCGGTTGCGACCGCGAGGCTCCACAAACGCTCCATCTCACAGCGGAAGTCATCGAGAGTCGGCGAAGCCGCGCCGGTAGACGACAGTTCCCCGCCTGGTTCGACGCGCGCCGCGGGAAACCACGTCGCCCGCGGCGTCGGTGGCTCCTCAGCACGTGTGCGTGCCGTCACCAGACCCGGTCTGCGTGGCGGTTCGCGCACCGTCGAGGTAAAGGTCGACGCGGACCTCCGCGGGTTCGCAGGCCCGCTCGAGTGGGACGGTGATCGCGCGCCGGCCGCTCCCGGAGACGTTCGCGAAAAGCGCCAGTTGCGCCGGTTGCGACCAGGCGCCGACGCGCCGTTGACGTTCGTACCCGAGCACGCTCAGCGCCGTGTGCCTGGGCAGGTCGCGCCACGTGAGCCGGAGCATGAGCCGGCCGTCCGCGAACCGGAGCTGCCGGACGGTCACGGAGCCTTTCGCAGGCGCACGCAACGGCAACGCCTCGCGGTCGAGGCTGAACCGCGTCTCGACCGCGACGACATGGTCGCGCAGTCGCTCCGCATCGCGCGCGACGGCCGGATCGTGACGTTCGATCCACGCGAGGTAGCTCAGATACGTGGAGGCGAGGAGCCGCGTTTGCTGCGACGGGACGGTGTTGCGCAGGAGTGCGAGCGCCTGCTCGAGCGAGGCGGTCGCGTGCTCGGCGTCGCTGCGCGCGAGCTGCGCGGCGCTCCGGAGGAGCCACAGGTCGGGGATCTTCGCGTTGAGCTCGATCGCGTCGTCGACGGCCGCGACCGAGTTGTCGTAGCTCCCCGCGTAGAAGCTCGTGAGTGCGAGGAGGACGTGCGCCATCAGGACACGGTCGTCGAGCTCGAGCGCGCGGTCCGAGTCCTCGACCGCCGCGTCGATCGCGCGGCCGCTCGCGTCCGTGACGGCTCGCGTTGTCGGGTAGTCCGGGTTGGCGGCGAGGAGCCGGGCGCGGGAGCGGCCGACGTAGGCGGGTGGATACTCGTCGTCCGCGCTGAGCGCGCGGTCGAACGCGGCGATCGCCGCCGCGTAGCGACCTGCCTGCGTCAGGGCCGTCCCTCGCGCCGTGCCCTCGATCGCGGCAGCGGCCGTGGAGGGAATGGGCAGCTGGTGGATCCATGCTCCCCAGCCGACGGCGAAGAGCCCCACTCCCACCCCGAGGGCATACGCCGGCGGTCGGATCGGCCCCTCCACGACGAGCCCGAAGCCGACGAGGAACAGCGCGACCGCGAGCACCGCGATCACGGTCGTGTACTGCGTCGAGCGGTCGTTCCATGTGACCCGCGTGGTCGCGAGTGCGCGCTGCGTCAACGTCAGGCGCTCCGCGTCGAGCGCGAGGCGCTCGCGCAGCGGGGCGATGCCGAGGTCCGGGATCGCCTCCGCGGCCGTCGCTGGCGAGGGCCCCGCGGCCCCCGCGAGGCTCGCGGGACCAGTGCTGAACGGCTGCCGGAAGGGCAGGAAGTCGCGCTCGGCCTCGAGTTGCGGCTCGAGCCCGGCGACGGTCGTCGCAACGACGTTTGCGCGCATCGCACGCACGGCGACGCGGGTGGTCTCCCGGGCGGTGTTCGACTCCCTGATGCTCGCATCGACCTGGAGGATCGCGAGCCCGGCCCCGAGCACGATGAGGAAGGCGAGCGTCAGCGCGATGTTCCGCCTCAGGCGACCGCCCTTCGCGGAAGCCTCCGGCTCGGTCTGCGACTGGGCTGCGTCTTTCGCGTCCATGCTCAGAAGAAGTACGTCGAGAGACCGCCGACGAGACCGATGGCATAGGTCGCGAGCCCGACGCCGGCGAGCGCATACGTCACCCGCCTTCGGGTGGTCGCGACCTCCGCGACCGTGTAGAGGAGGACGGCCGCGAGCATCAGGAACGCCCAGCGGGTGAGGCCACTCACGCGGTCGCGGATCGCGACCGCTTCGGTGGCCCAGCGGTCCGGATCGAGGTTTGCAGGCGAGTCGATCGACGCCGACGCCTCGATCTCGAGCGCGCGTCCCCGGGCGCGGTAGTCGAACAGGCGCGGCGTCGCGGTCGGCGTCAGCTGGTCGGCGCCGATCGTGGCGCGGCCGAAGACACCCGCCTCCGCCGCGCGCCTCGTCGCGCCCAGCCGCAGCTGCCGCGCTTCGGCGCGCGAGACGGCCGCCTCACGCTCGGCGCCTGAGGCTGCGAGCCGGTCGGCCGCGCGATCGAGAGCGGCCGCGGTGACGTAGTCGGCGCGGTAGCGGACGTACTCGCGGGCCTGATCCGCCAGCGTGACGGCCCGCTCCACGCGTGCCTGCTCGACGGCGATCGTCTCGCTGATCGACTGCCGGTCGTCGAAGGCGGCCGTGCTCCCGATCTGGGCGGCGCGCCACCCGTACCCGGCCGCCGTGACGGTTGCCAGCCCGATCAGAAAGGCGATCGCCCAGCGCGTGCGGATGCCCGTCGCCGCAGCGTCCCGACGCCCGTTCTGGTCGCATTCGTCCTCGCGCATCGTGGCCAGCAGACTGCCTGAGGACGAGCGCACGTGCCGGGCGACGCTTGTGGTGATTCACCACCAAAACCATCCTTCCCATCGGCTCAGGCAACGCACAGCAGTCCACGGCATGCGGTTTGCTTGTTCTCACCCAGTTCGGGGCCGGCATCGCGACGGCGTACCATCAGTTGCAACCACGGGGCTCCCATACGAAGCTCCCATCCTTCGTTGTCTATTTGGGCGCCCGCCGCGCCGCGGTCGACTGAGGGATATAGGAGTCATTGCCGTACCCCGGCGGCGACAGGCGATTGCTCCTTACTCGTTCGAAGTGCAGCTGCCGGCATGTGGCGCCGGCTGGCGCGGCGGAGGGTCGACCACGCCCAAGCCGTTCTCACGATCCCCCAGCACAGAGCGACCAGCCCGCTGGCGAGGAGGATGTAGGCGACGTCCGGCAAGCCCTGAGCCAACGTGAGCAGTGGCAGGCCGAGCTGCTTCGGCGCAAGCACGAGGACGACGACGCTCCAGCCGAGGCTCAACGCCAGCAGCCCCCCCGTCCGCAGCCACGCCCACGGCAGACGACCGCGAGGGAGTCGACTTTGCCGGAGAGCCGTGACCCACACGGTGATCCGGCGCAGCTGGAAGGCGATGATTCCGAAGAGGGCCGCGTAGACCAGGAAGATCGGGAGGCGCGACGGTGGCGGCGAGGGCTCACGTCCCTCGAGGAGGCTCGTCACGCCTTCGGAGATGCTCCCCATCCGGCCGCTGAGGAAGAGGTCGAGCGAGTTCTCCGCATTCATCAACACGGCGACACCCGTGCGGCTCTCGGGCACGAGCACCGCGTTCGCGTGGAAGTTGAACGTCTCGCCCTGATGGTGCACGGCCGGGATGCCGTTGATCGGACCGGCGAACCAGCCCATCCCGTACGACGTGCCGGTCTGCGGCGTCGGCACCGCGGGCCGGTGCATCACGTCGACTCCGGCCGGCGACAGCACCGCCGTCCGCCCGTATCGACCCTGGTTCAACTGGGCGATCAGGTAGTGGGCCATGTCCTCGGCATTCGAGATGAGGTAGCCGGCCGGGACGAGCCCGCGGTTGTAGGGCAAGTCAGCAGCCCTCGGCCTGCCGAACAGATAGCGGTAGCCAGTCGCGAGGCCGTGCTTCTTCGCGGTGGCTTCCGAGGTGAACGAGCCGCGCATTTCCAGCGGATCGAGGATCTCCGTCTGCACATAGCTTTCGTACGAGCGACCGGCGACCGTCTGCACGATCAGTCCCAGGATCGAGTAGTTGATCGTGCTGTACTGGTGCCTCTCGCCGACCGTCGCTGTCAACTCGGCGCTGTGCAGCTTGCGAACCGCCCGCTCGAGCGCCCCATCGTCAATGTCGCCGTTGCCCTGGAAGCTGCGCCCGGTCTTGGTCGACAGACCGCTCGTCTGGTTCAGGAGTTGGCGTACCGTGATCTCGGCGGACGCCGCCTCGTCCGCGACGCGGAACCATGGAAGGTAGCGCTGCACGGGAGCGTCGAGCTCGACCTTCCCCGCTTCGATCAGCTGCATGATCGCCAGCGCGGTGAAGGACTTACTGAGCGAGCCGATGACGAAGGGCGTCTTCGGCGTCACTTCTCGTTCGGAGTCGTCGGCCTTGCCGAACCCCCGCACGTAGGCGACCCGGTCGCCCTCGACGATCGTGAGCGCGAGCCCTGGTATTCGCTGCGCCGCCATCTCGTCCTCGACGTAGCGATCGATCGCGGCGAACGAGCGGGGGGCGCTGGGCCCATTGGCAGCAGGTGAGTCGGATCCCGGGCGGCTCGCAAGGTAGGCCGATCCAAGGACGAGCGCGACGAGCGTCGTCCAGATCGCGAGCTGCCGATGCCGGGCGCTCTTGCGACCCGCATGAGTCGCAGAGTCGTTCGTGGAACTCGGAGAGGCCATTGGATGCTCCTCTCAGCTCTGCGGTTGCAGGTTGCGGGAATCGTCGGGATGTGGGCGCCGGGCGCTCGGCAGGCCCTGTGCGCCCTCGGACTCGCGAGCGGGAAGGAAACGCAGCACGATCACGGCCGTCACGGCCGCGAGCGCCGCGGCGACCAGGAGCCCAACGCCCATCGCCTGGGTGAAGGCATCGCCGGTCTCGGCGAGCAGGCTGGAGGAGGCCTCCGGTGGCAGCTGGGCGGCGATCGCGCTAGCGGCACCGATCGAGCCTTCTGCCGCCATCTGGGCCTCCGGAGGAAGGGCGCCAAGCGAACCTTCGACGTCGTTCGAGTACAGGGAGCTGACGAGCGAGCCGATCACGGCTACGCCGAGCGCTCCCGACACCATCCGCGCGACGGTGTTCGTCGCGGAGGCCACGCCCGACTTGGCGGCAGGCACGGCGCCGACGACAGCCTCGGTCGCGGGAGCCATCACCCAGCCCATCCCGAGTGCGAGCCCGAAGAACCACGCGGCGAGCGTGAGCGCCCCCGTGGTCGGGTTCCAGAACAACGTCAGTGCCAGGACGAGCGCAAGACCCGTCAAGCCGGCGGCGACGACGCCTGAGGTGCCGAGTCGTCGCACGGCCTTGCTCGAGGAGCCGGCTCCCATCATCAAACCGAGAGCCAGAGGGCTCATGATCGCCCCTGCCTCGATCGCGCTGTAGCCGTGGGCGAACTGCAGGTACTGGGTGAGGGCGAAGATAGCGCCGAGTAGCGCGAAGAAGGCGACGCTGACGGCCGCGGTGCCCACGCTGAAGCGGGCACGGCGGAAGAAGCCCAGATCGAGCATCGGGTTCTTGGTGTGTCCCTCCCACCAAAGGAAGGAGCCCAGCAGAGCGGCGCTCACGGCCAGCGATCCGAGCGCGAGGCCGGACGTCCAGCCATGCTCGGGCGCCTCGATGATCGCGAACACAAGGATGCTAAAGCCGGCCGCCGAGAGTGCCGCCCCGAGCAGGTCGAACGAGCCTGGCCGAGGGTCACGGCTCTCGGGTACGTACCGAACCCCGAGCAGCAGAGCTGCCATTGCGAACGGCACGTTCACCAGGAACACCGACGGCCAGTCGAACCACTCGAGCAGCAGACCGCCTGCCAGCGGGCCGAGTCCGATCCCGACCGCCGCCAGTGCGGCCCAGATCGCGATCGCCTTCCCGCGCTCCTCGCCGGTGAAGACGTTCGCGATGATCGAGAGGGTGGCCGGCATGATCAAGGCGGCACCGATGCCCATCGCCGCACGTACGGCGATCACCTGGTCGGCGGAGTCGGCCACGAGCGCCCCGAGGCTCGCGATCCCGAAGATCGACACCCCGGCCTGCAGTGCGAGCTTGCGCCCGAAGCGGTCGCCGAGCGTGCCGAACACGAGCAGCAGCCCGGCGAAGACGAGCAGGTACGAGTCGACCATCCACTGCAATTTCGAAGGTGAGGCGTCGAACTCGGCCTGCAGGGTCGGCAGGGCGACGTTGAGGATCGTGTTGTCGAGCCCGATGATCACCAGGCTCAGCGAGAGCACGCCGAGCGTCTTCCAGCGCCGGGCGTACTGAATCGGGTCGATGGTCATCAGGCTGCGCTCCTTTCGGTGCGGCTGGGCGTCGGGGGCTCGGAGATTGCACGGCTGGGCTCGAGTCCCGAGCCGGCCGCGTAAGCGAACGGGTGGTAGAAGGCATCGAGGGCACACGCGGGGGGAACGTCGACGTGGAGCTCGGCCTGGAACATCTGGTCGACGACGAGGACTCGCGTGCGGCCGGTTGCCTTGCTCCAGAAGAGCGAAACGGCGAGGCCGTCGCTCTCGCGAACCGCGAGTTCGCTCCAGGATTCGTGCTGACGAGATGCGCTCATGACTCCTCCTTCTGGGTTGCGGCTGCCAGGAACGGTCACGGGATGAGCACCTCGTTGACCGGGATCGCCGTGGTGCGCTCGGCGACGAAGTACGGCAGTTGTGCGAGCGCGCTGGCCTCGCATGGGGCCTCGACCGTCCACCACATCGAATGGCCGCCTGAATGGCAGGAGGCAAGGGCGTCTCTGCGACGAAGCGGGCTCTCGAAGCCGAGGAAGGCGGCGAAGGCAACGCCGCACTCGTTCGGCTCGTGGTGGTGGTGAAGCATGTAGCGAGGCATGTGTCCGACGATGCCGCGAACCCCTCGTCACGACATCAGGCGGTCCCCCTGGAACGGCCACCCTGACTTCTCGATCTCCCAGCCCTGATCTAGGGTGGTGCCTGAAAACCACACATGACACTTGCCACCCATCTCGTCGGCCGAGCGTCAGAGGTCGGCGCTGTCGACGGCCTACTCACGCAAGTTGCCCGAGGAGAATCCGCGGCGCTCGAGTTGGTCGGGGAGCCCGGAATCGGAAAGACGCGCCTTCTCGCCGAGCTTGCTGCCCGCGCAGACGCACGCGGCTACCTCGTCCTCTCGGGGCGGGCTGGGGAGCTCGAGGTCGACTTGCCTTTCTGGGTCTTCGTCGATGCGCTGGACGAGTACGTCCACGGCCTGGACCCGCAGCGCCTCGACGACCTCGACGATGACGTGCGCGCAGAACTCGCCACGGTCTTCCCGTCACTGGCCGGCCTGGCGACCGGGCACAGAACGGCGATCCAGCACGAGCGATATCGAAGCCATCGCGCCGTGTGCACATTGCTCGAGGCGCTCGCGCAGACCCAGCCGGTGGTGCTCGTGCTCGACGATGTCCACTGGGCGGATCCGGCCTCGGTCGAGCTGTTCGGCGCGCTCCTCCAGCGACCGCCGGCGGCTCGCATACTCGTCGCACTGGCCGTGCGGCCTCGACAGGTGGGCGACCGGCTCAGCGCGGCGCTCGAACGGGCGCACCGCGCCGGCACGATCGTCCGCATCGAACTCGGGGCGCTCAGCCCCGGGGACGCACGCGAGCTGATCGGGGACGGAGCAGATGTGACGAGCCTCTACGAGGAGAGTGGGGGCAATCCCTTCTATCTCGAGCAACTCGCCCGCGCGGGCGACCGTCTCGAGGGTTCGGCGGCGGCAGGCGAGGATTTGCTCGCGGGTGTTGACGTCCCAGCCGCAGTCGCTGCAGCGCTCGCCGAGGAGTTCGCCCTGCTGACCAAGACCGCACGTCTCATCCTCGAGGGTGCAGCGGTGGCTGGAGACCCGTTCGATCCTGAGCTGGCTGCTGCGGCGGCCGGAGCTGCCGACCCGGCGGCGATCGACGCGCTCGACGAGCTGCTACAGCTGGATCTCATCCGCCAGACGGAGGTTCCGCGGCGCTTCCGGTTCCGACATCCACTCGTGCGCCGCGCGGTGTACGAGGCGATGCCAGGTGGCTCGCGACTAGTCGCGCACGAGCGCTGCGCTGACGCGCTCGCACGTCGCGGTTCACTGACCTCGACGATCGCACACCACGTCGAACGCTCCGCGCGTCAGGGTGACGAGGCAGCCGTCGGTCTGCTGCGAGAGGCCGGCGAGGCAGCGGCCCCGCGTGCACCCGCAAGCGCCGCGCACTGGTTCGCCGCCGCGCTACGTCTCCTGCCCCCCGCTGCGCCGGCGGATCGGCGCGTCGAGCTGGTGCTGGCCCGTTCCGAAGCGCTGGCCGCTACGGGACAACTCGGCGAGAGCCATGCAGCACTCCTGGAGAGCATGAGCATCGTCCCCCAGCGAGCGGAGTCATTGCGCGTCCGCCTCACGGTTGCGTGTGCCCGCGTCGAGCACCTCCTCGGCCGGTACAAGGATGCTCACGCCCACCTCGAGGCCGCGCTAGCCGAGCTCCGGGACCCCACTTCCGCGCAAGGGGTCGAGCTCATGATCGAGCTGGTCGGCGACAGTCTCTATCTCGGCGACTACGACGCGATGCGCACCTGGGCGGACCGGGCGGTCGATGCGGCCGAGCTGCTCGGCGATCAAGCGCTGCGCGCATCAGCGCTCGCCGGACGAGCCCTCGCAAGTGCCGTTAGCGGTCGCGCGATCGAGGGACTGAGATATTCCGCCGACGCCGCCGCACTCATCGACGGTCTCTCGGACGAGCAGATCGGCGGGCGCCTCGACGCACTCGCCCATCTGGCTACGGCGGAGTTCTACCTCGAGAACTTCGCGGAGGCAGGGTCTCATGCCGAGCGCGCGCTGAGTATCGGCCGTACCGTCGGCAGGGGTGATCTCTTTCCGCTCATCGTCCCCATGTTGGGAGGGAGCCTCTGGGTTCGGGGCCGCATGGCGGAGGCAGGCGAGGTGCTCGATGGCGCAATCGCAGCCGCGCGGCTCGTCGACAACCCGCAGGGACTTGCGTTGAACCTCTTCAACCGCTCCTACGCAGCATTCGCAGCCGGCGACATCGATCTGGCGCTCGCGACCGCAAAGGAAGCATTCGATCTGGCGCAGCAGCTCGACCCGGGTCCCATCCCTGCGCACGCAGCGGTCGCTCTGGCCTACGCTCGACTCGAGACGGGTCACGCAGAGCGATGCGCCGAGTTGCTGGTCGAGTTCGCAGGCGGCAATGAGCTGCGGCTCATCGGAGGGGGTTGGCGCGCCAGGTACCTCGAGCTTCTCACCCGAGCCTTTCTCGAGGCGGGCCGGCGCGACGAAGCCAAGAACGCCGCGGCTGCAGCGCGTGCCTGTGCGGATGCGGTAGGTCTCCCGATGGCGCACGCCATGGCAGCCCTCGCCGCCGCGGCGCTCGATCTGGACGACGGCCGGCCTGCCGCCGCTGCCGAGCAGGCACTGGTCGCTGCAGCGGAGCTCCAGGAGGTCGGGAACATCTTCGACGCAGCTACATCGCGGCTGTTCGCCGGACGTGCCCTCGCCCAGGCGGGTGAGCCCGACCAAGCGGCGGCCGAGCTGGAGCTCGCGGCTTCAGCCTTCGAGTCCTTCGGTTCGCACCGCTACCGACTCCAGGCAGAACGGGAGCTCCGAAAGCTCGGGCGATCGGTTCACCGGCGCACACGCCCAGGCAAGGGAAATGGGTCCGGCGTCGACTCACTCACCGAGCGCGAGCTTCAGATAGCCCGACTCGTCGTCGACCGAAAGACAAATCCTCAGATCGCCGCCGAGCTCTTTCTCAGCTCGAAGACCGTCGAGACCCACCTGCGCAACACCTTCCGCAAGCTCGGCGTCGCATCGCGCGTAGAAGTGGCGCGCGTCGTCGAGCGCGCCGACCGCGCGCCGTAGCCGAACCCGACTACGCCGAAAGGTGTCGAGGCAGAGAGCCAACGCTCTTCCAAGAGGCCCGCGTTGATCCGCCCGTCGAGGTACCGACGATCAGGTCGAAGA
>Ga0210076_1000345_pt1 | contig 10736 bp, 6 predicted proteins | sample MayberryNW_Catta_3_FD_184876 | JGI IMG/M metagenome (GOLD analysis project Ga0210076, IMG submission 184876) | Wetland microbial communities from San Francisco Bay, California, USA, that impact long-term carbon sequestration -... | ecosystem: Environmental > Aquatic > Marine > Wetlands ... | reverse complement strand
GCCTACTACTATTTCTCTGTGCTAATAGTTTGATTTAGAATTTCCTTTGTCTTGACCCCCAAAATTCATCCTTTTTCTATTTACAGAGTTTTTGTGTTCCGGTTTTAAAGCGGAAAATGGACTCACTCTATTACAATTCCTATTATAGTCAAGCCAACAGTAGCAAGTAATAATTATGATAAGGGAATCGTTTACTAAATAATCAACAGCTCAAGAAATGACTTCACCGAGTGTTAGTGTATTTGATCAACTTTTTGAATTAAATAATAGAAAAATTGGATTCAGTTCCATTAGATGATTCATTTGTTGAATCGGGTGGTAAGATGGCATTGTTTGGAGAAGATACAACCATTTTATCTTCCTGTTGTTGTTCTTGAAGCTCTTGTTCATTAGAATTTATAGTTAGAGTATCATCAGCGGAATTGGTGTCTGGTATATTAATAGCGCTCTCTTGCCCGTAAATGTATGGCAAACGTACTTGAGCAGTTAGCCCTCCCTTTACAGAATCAGGGACCTCAATATGACTAAAGGCCAATATCATTGACAGAAAAGTAACGCACACTAGAATCGGTACAATATCTAGTATTTGATCGCAGTCATAGCAATATTTCATTATCTCACAATTTTACATTGATCTAAATTCACTACTATCTTATCAACTACGCTTCCCGTCTGTATTCTGTATGATACATAACTTTCTACTCCCGCCTCCTTACACAATTCTATCCTTTCTTTAATCATCTCAGTTAAGCGTCCCTGTATTGTAACATTCAGTTCCTTACTATCTGTTGATGCTATAGTTGTTGTTGTGTCTGTCGCGTCTGTCACATTGCGCTGTGTCTTCAGATCGATAGCATTAGCGTCATTATTATTATTAGCCAAAGTAGTCTTATTTTCTGAACTATTGGAGCTTCCCGATTCAGAATCTTGTCCAACAGAAATTGTTGTGGGGGCAATTTCATGTAGTTCTTCGACGGCATTTAGAATAACAATCTCAGCGTTTGACATCTTTGATAAGTAAATTGCATGAGCTAATGCCTTATCAGATGTTTCAGAACCATCATGTGGTACTAATATTTTTCTGTACTGAGGAATATGGGCCCTAACGAATTCTTTAGGCGATCTCTCTGCCTTTTCATCCGATTTGACAGTTTCTTTTCTCTCATCCTTACCCTCATCTTCAGATTCTTTCGCCTTTTGATACTTCGATTCCAGGAAGGCATTCGCAATTTCCTTTTCAGCATCATTTGTTATTTTTTTATTTCCCGTATTTTCATTTTTATTATATGTTTTACCTGAGCGCGAAGCATTTTCTATTACATGTTCCGTTGACATCTCTATGCGTATGTTAATACCTCTGCAAACTATTTAACAGATTATTCCAAAATTAGTTTCAGTTAGAATATACTTCAGTAATCCTGTAATCTGAAATTGGCATTATGATAGAGAGGGTATTCTTTGCGTTGGAATTAAATGAATACATTGGGAATAGAATAACCTATTTAATAATGAATGCGAAATCGATCTCTTATTGTGTTGTCTATATTTGGCGAATATGGGTCCTGCGTGTACTGCAGCAATGGCAAAGCTATAGTGAGATCCATTAGCTCTTCCCATACAGTAAGATATTCTTTTTCCATCTGATATACAGATGACACTGTAATAGACTAACACTCATTTCAGGTACAAATGTTTGCACTCAATTGATACGATTTTTTACATTTGTATTTCGACCTGGAACCCTATAGGGACTATAATTGGTAAGGCGCTTGCAGAAGCCGATTACAAACACTTAGAATTAGTACTGGAGCCCAGGTTACTCTAAACGTACTTGAGAAATGGATCGTCGATATCTTACTGTTAAATCTGTTAGGTTTTGGAAGACTCCCTTACAATATAATAACCTAATGCATTCTTCCGTTATAAGAGTACAAGATAGAGATACACCAAAGTAACTACATGATAGTTGCATCGAAACCAAGCCGCCGCAGCGTGTACTGAACAAATATTATCATCCGCAGAAGAAGCGCTAGGCAAAACAGACGACGACAGACATGTATGTTTTAAATATCATTTAACGATTAGATCAAATGAATATTGGATATTGATAATAATATTTCGATTGGAGCTAGAAAGAGAAACAAATCAGTCAAGATAACATATCCGAGGTAGTTATGTTATTTCTACATTTACCACTTTAAGAATTGATACGGCTTTGGTCTCTGCACCTAGCATCAATGTATACTCACCCGTTTCTAGATTGTCTTGTGGAGTAAAAACAAAAGAGACTGTCCTGGAATCTCCGTTCTCTCCTCCTAACTCAACTGTCGGTTGACTAAAAAGACCTGTGGTATTTACTAGAGAACCACTCGGACTAAATGAGCCTGATGAAAGTAAATTTAACGTGTTTGTTGTCTTATTATCGCCGCCCCTATTTTGATTTGACATAACGTTTAATTGAATATTGATGCTATCTCCCCTTTTAACTGAAATCTGAGGAGAAGAGACATTAACAGAAAATGGCAATGCTTTTTCTGTAAGAACCTTTCCAATATTATTCTCTGTCCATTCGGTGAACCATACTTCTTTACTTCCATTGGATTTCCCTACCGCAAATTGAAGAGCGTTAGCAATGCCACACGGCGAGCTACCAGCATTACGACAACTTCCCCATAATTTATTCTGTGTTGGAATCCAATATTCTATAAGAGTGCCTGTACTTGGCTGAAAATTGGCTATCTTATTCCCGATATGTTCGTTGAACCACACCGATGTTTGATTTACGCCGCTGAAAGTGTTGTCTGTCCCAAGATTGCCCTCTGCTTTTATCCAATAGGGAAGCGTATACGTGCTATTCGAAATAACGTTTGGATCTGATCCGTAGACTCTAGGAGACAGTTGAGAAGTTGCAAATTTTGTAACGTTTCCTGTTAGGGGGTCTAGTCTGAAGAAGATGTTTGTAGCATGATCTGTTCCCCAAACGTAACTCCTGTTTTCTCCGTAAATGTCATTTGTAATAGCAAGCCCAACCGGCGAGCGAATATCTGCGGGAAGGTCATAGGTTCTGAAAGTATCATTCTTTAAGTTATACTTAAAGATTTGACCCTTTATGTCAAAGGCCAAAACTGAAATCCATAAGTCTTCATTCTGTCTGTCAAAAGATATTGAACCAGTACTTATTAAATCTGGATCTACAAGGCCGCTAAAATTATTTATGGGAAGTTCAATTTTTTTTATACCATCAGAGGTACCATTTTTCATTTTTAGCAGGTCACCAATCCATATAGCTGGAGAGCGTATTCCAACAAAATATATCCTGTTATTTTTCTCGTCAATTTCAAAGCTTACTGGATATGTAGTGCCAAACGCCTTGGAGCTTTCCGGAATGTAAAATATCTCAAATTGATTTGTCCGGTTACTGTATTTCCATATTGCATTCTGCCGTTCATCTGTAAGCCAGAGATCCACCTCGGCTTTTTGGTTTTCTATGTCGTCGCTACCGTTAGTCGTTTTAGGTCCAAGATATGATGGCGAAACCTTGACGTCCCAGACCTGAGATGAAGATGTGGGATTTTGCCTTGAAGACCAGAGCGGTATGGGAACTTCATTTCCAAATTCATTTTTATCTATGTCATATCTTCCCACGGTACCATTTTTCGTTGAGACATACCATACGGTACCTGAATTCCCTTCATTTCCATTCTCCACTGCTATCCCTAGGGGCATCTCGCACCTCCCTGGCAATTCATACTCGATTACATATTCATTTGAAATTGCAGTTGAATTTAATCCGCAAAACTGACTCACGAATTTCTGTACAGATTCCCTTTGTGAATCAGAAACTAAATCTGAGATTGAACCTCTCTCATCTATCTCATCATTGCTTTCCTGAGGGCCAGTACTACCACTGAAAATAATAAATATAATAACAGCTGAGATGACAGCAATTATGCCTATAACAGAAAAGATTGTAAGTTTTGTTCTGGAAATTGACAAAGTACGGATTCTGCCCGGCGGTGCTGGTGTCGGCTTACCTTTTTTCTTGGGTGGCAATTAATATCCAAGATTGTTATCAATTCAAATAAATAGGTTGACACAATTTTGGAAAATGGCCATATCAAGTTAGTAGCATAGATAAGAGGAAGCCCTTTGAGTAGAAATACTATTGGAGTCAACTGATGATAATCCAACTTTTGGAAGTGGGATATTAGCGAGTGTTATAAGAGAATCCTTACTTAGGTAATATTACAATCTCCATCACATATATTAGGTCTCCTCTGACTAGTGATATTCGATCTCCACTGACTAGTATTGCGGACTCGGTACAGTTGCCTGCTGTCATAAATTAATCATCTGTTGGATTTAATGTGTGTAGGAATCATAAGGACATAAGCAGAAGGTTTGAGCCTAGATGCATTATCTATCCATAGAATCTTCACAATACTAGCACAGTAAATTATTGCGCTAACTATAAGAAAAAGTAATCTCCTCTTGAAAGGAGAGATGCTAGATTCTTAAAATGTATCAACATTAGAATGTAGTCCAATACAAGGACTTCTATGCTCGCTTCTTCACAGGCAAAGAGTACAACTGACACGCGAACGACTCAAATCCCTATATGTCCTATGCAAGAATAAGAAGATGAGATCTAACCTTCGGAGCTTAGATATTAGATTCAGCTTGGTAAGGCAAAAGCAAAGATGGCGCCTGCTTTATGCGTGTGTATTTCAGCGGTAACTGATGTTGGCACAGACAACATTCCATTTCCAATTGATGGTCCCCCTCTATTCCTATCGGACAATTCGCTGCTAATTACTAATTAGTGTTACAAACTTACTTACTTCTTGGAGATGGAATAATTATATGATCTCGGTAACCAGTCTTGCTCGGAGATGGAATAATCATATGATAGATCCCCAGGCCATTGTTAGTTAGGTTACCTAATGCTTCCCTTAAAAGAGTATTGCAACTGGTTGCATTTGGTTGCTTACTAATGCAGTACTAAGGATTATTGGAAGGGTTAAAACCTATCTCTTACAATTCAATTCATTGGAAGTACTCATAAGACAAACATAATCTATCATTGTGAGCATCCAGGATTGTCTTTTAGATCCAGATTTGGATTTACATGTGCTCTCTATCTATATTCTATGAGATCAATGGAATATAGATGACTTTCTCTTTATCCATTACGGAAGCAAAAACAGATTGGCTTACCACTGTTATCAGTAACTGGATCGGTAGCTATGCTAATTACGTTGCCATTAAGAACATACACAACTACTAGCACATCTTGATACTTTATCTCACCATTCGTTGTAATATTGGCAATTCCCATAAACGAGGTATAACTTTCATTTGTAAAAGCAATTGCCTCTATAGATGCTGGAGGAATAGCTCCTTCAAATGCAGCTGTTGCTAAGTATGCTTCCCTGTACCATCATACTTGGTCATTATTATGTCAGCATCAAAGTCTGAAAGATTTCCGTTGACTACAGAGAATCTCCAGTTTCCTCCTAATATCCACAAGTCAGCAGAATGGGTTCCCAAGCTATTATTGCTCCCAATAAATGCATCTGTGGCTATACTGTTAATTGTTCCTCTTGCATTGAAAGTTTTCGATACGACCATCTGAAGTGCTGTTATGATCTTTCAATTGGCCCATCACTATAAGCCCCTGTTGCGCGATTTCACCCTCCCATGCCAAGAACTACTACTGTAAAAGAGATAGATAACATTAAGGCTAAAACTGTTCGTGACATATACACATAGAACAGATATTCTATTTAATAATTTCGAAGATGATAACAAAGAGTACGCACAAAATACAGATGGTTTAATACTAATCGCATCTTCACCCTGTACTTCCGTCTGAACTGGCGCATTCACAAATATGATGGGCCACAATATTATGTTAAATGTCTCACAAAGCAGATATCAAAGCTCGCTATTTGCAATAACAGATCTCCCCATCACTTGCCTCTCACTCTCTATTTAATACCTTTTCCGCATCGGCCTCTCCTTGCCTAATCAATTCTGTTATAGTTGCGACCGAAAAATCGGCATCCTCGAAGATGTAGTGTATTCTTTCAGCTCTTTCAACTTCTATCATATCTTCTATTATTAGCCCATGATATGATTTTAGCTTCTGATATTCTTTCTCTATTTGAGCAAGGATTTGTTTCGTTCTTTGATTGGCATGTGTGCTATCCAGAGCGTCACGCATCTCTCTAATTAACTTCATGCACTTTGAAATTGCAGTGGATGTATGAACTGCCCTGGCCTGTTTGATTTTATCAGAAAATACAATATCTCTGGCTCTATGCCATATTCCAATGAGATTTGTGGGTAAATCATTTTGAACTTTAGGAAATACATTCGCGATATAAACTTCTTTACTCATATTTGGTGATGCGATTATCACCTCCTTTAATGGGTATTATTCATCAGACTTCCATCCCATAAATATCGACCATCTTTCTCTATCCAAGATATCCCATAAAATGGGTAGCCTGTACAAGCGATAACATGGCTTGCATCTATTTCAATTTTGTCCGTGGCGCTCGCTTTTGACCGTTGCTATAGCGTATTCCTGATTGAGCTCTTAGTGCTTTGTATTTGCCACATTTATCTTTGCACATCAATTGGCATGAAGGTCCAGGTCGGAAGTGAATCTACTACATCGCTTATATTCATCATTACTAGTATTAACGTTATTGTCGTTGTTGGTACTATCGTTGTTAGTGCTATTACCTTTTACAGTGTCCGCTTTCTGTAGATATCTTTCTATCCTCTTCTGGAACTTCACCTAATTATCGCCTAATTATCATTTTTCAGTTTTTCCATGGGAACGCACCTATGAGAAAGCTCTTATTGACAACAAAAGTACCGATACATTCGTTAGTGATGCAGAAATTAATACGAGGATGGTAGATTGGAATGCACGGTTGAATACTCAATAAGGGAAAGGTAAGAGAGGCTACCGACATAGGAAGGGAGAACATAAGTATGAAATCTCGTAGATGTATTGTTACAATTGATATAGCATAGTAGTTGAGGATTCCTTTATGAGGTATTCCATCTATTCTCCGTGATACGTTATTTTCCAGACTATTCCGGTATCTGTGTAAGCCCAAGGCTGGCCAAGAGGAAAGGGCAATACTGCTCCGGCCGGTGTTACTGTTCTTACTTCGTTTAAAGCTACAGATGTTACATATAATGACTTTCCATCAGGGCTAAACTCTAAGCCAGTTGGTCTAAAGGAACCATCAGCCGTATTAATTGTCAGCCAGTCATTCCAATCTCCAGTTTTATAATTATATTCAATGATTCTCTGTCCAATAAGCTGTCCCATCACGGTCCCAATCTGAGGACCTGACTTGCCGGCTGCTTCTAGGTGAGTCTGTGGCGCAAGTGTTCCAAATTCTGCAATCAACGATGTACCATTATCAAGTCCGAATTTGGCTGGAGAGATGGCTAGCTGGGTAATTCCAGTTCCCACATCCAGTACAGCTTCTGGTTTCACCACAGAGGAGTGATTTTGAATTAAAAATTGGAGTGGATGGCTATTCTTCGGGGATGCAAATTTGGGATCGGTTACTGGTTCGGCGTTGCCAAAGAAATCTGGCCAACCATAAAACTTTCCGATGTTCTCAGGCCTTGATACATCAATCAAATATATTTTATCGCCATCATTTGCTACGTTTCGGGATCCTCTTTCATCTATTCCATTCATGCTAACTAATAATTTTCCGTCATCGGTAAAGCCCATCCCATAGGGATGTCTTAGTCCCCATGCAATTAATTTAATATCCGTTCCATCCAGTTTGGAACTTAATATGCAGCCAGTGCATTTAATATCGCCCTGAATTTCGTGACCCTTCTTTGTAGTAGTATTAAATGGAACATATGCACCTGTTGTAGCATTGTCCTTGGAGGCAGGGGTTAGAAAGTCCTCTGATCCAAGGTTAACTCCTGCCAGTGTAATATTTTTGCCAGGTATATCATGGAAAGTGGGAAGCATCTTGGCCCATCCATTATCAGGTCCCACCACACCTCCATTTGTTGCGACCCCAATGCTAAAGTACATCCGAGTACCATCGGGGCTAAATACTATCGGACCTACAAAGTGGTCGCCTAGACCTGGTAGCGCCGCTACGATATCCTTCAAGAGTCCTTTCGTATCAGCAACTGAGATCTTTCCTCCATGTGCAATATAGATTAGACCATCGTGATACTGGATATCTGTAACTGGCTTAACTAAGCCTCTATCTATAAATACTGAAATGTTTCCTGTCTGAGGGTCTACTTTAAGTATCCTGGGCTGCGGAAACAGGCCATTATATGCAAATCCTACTTCTGCAATATACATATTTTTGTCATCATCAAAGGCGATACTTCCTGGTATATTCAGATTCCATGCTACTGGTTCTATTGTATAACTGGAAGGAAGATTAAAAATGTGAGTATTGGGTTTTGGACCAGAATTAGCTGCAACAGAAAGATCGGGTGAAAGTTTAAGGTTATTGAATGGAATTTCAGAGCTGATTTCTGATTCTGGAGTGGCACCTGATACATTCTTGTTAACTTTCCATATTATGCCTGTGTGGGGATAAGACCAGATTTCGGGGACTGTAAGGTTTTCGCCTGAGGGAAGCTCACTCACATGCTGAGTTTTACCAAAGCTTACAACGTACAAGGTATTTCCATCCGGGCCAAAATTCAAATCTACAGGCCTAAAATATGGATCCGGACTTTTTAATGAGAGAAAGTCTGTCATATTTCCAGATTTTGGATCTAGCACAGCAACTTTCTGTCCTAATATGGTAGTGTTTGTATTGTTGGCGACATACTGCTTAATTGGTTGCTCAAAGTGATGGGTAAATGGAGCATGAGTGCCCCACTCTCCGAAGAAGATATCTCCGTCAAATCCAAAAAATGTACTGTTGGATAAAGCGGCCTTGGTAGGTTTGACCGCGTATCCGGGGTCTGCAAACACGCGCACAGTGGGAGATGACTGATTTTGCAGCAAAGGTTTGATAGAGCCATTTTTGTCTCGAGGGGAAACGAATTGGGGATCTGTTGCAGGCTGGAGGCTTTTTTTAGCTTGACTTGCGTTTGTCATACTATCGCTATTATTGTTGTTGGTGTTAACACTACTGTTGGTACTAGAGATGCTTTTGTCATTGTTACCACTGACAGCCCCAATGACGCTGCTACTGCTATTGCTACCATTAACGCTACTACTGCTATTGCTACCATTAACGCCACTACTGTTATTGTTATTAGTACTACCAACATTACTACTAGCACTATAAAAGAAATCAGGCCAGCCGTAGAACTTGCCCATTTCATTAGGATCGGATACGTTTATCTTCCAAATCTTGTCATGATCGCCTTTAATAGGTCTGCTTCCTCGCTCCTCTGAGCCAGAATCAGTTACAATCAAATTTCCATCTTTGTCGAAAGCTAGACCAGAAAAAATGTCAAGTCGAATACCCCAAGCTACTACCTTTAAATCACTTCCATCAGGTTTTGCACTTAGAATACAAGCATTGCACTTAACTTGGCCTTTTACCATTTGACTTTTTGATGTAGCATTCCCATAAGGAATAAAGGCTCCCGTAGTTGCATTTCCTGTCACATTCCCTGCAATGTCTGCTGTACCCTTTCCACTGCTAGAGTTTGCAGGCTGAGGGGTTAACCTAACCTTTGTAATCAGATCCTTTATAACACTAAAATTCTTTTGACCGTCTGCAAGTACATTGGTTGTATTAAAATTCTGCCCTGTTAATTTTATATCTTTTGCTGGCACGTCATGGACCATTGGAAAACTTGAGAGCCATCCCAGCATATAATTATCAACTCCGACTACTCCGCTATTTGTGGCACTTCCAACAGCAAAATACATCCGGCCATCCTGACCAAAGATCAATTGATCATTTGGATGATCGCCACCTGCAGGCAGTCCAACAACCAAATCAGTGACTAGTCCCGTGACAGGATCCACACGAGAAATTTTGCCCTTATTTGAGACATAGAGATTTCCATCATGGTATACCATATCAGTTATAGGTCCATTGAGAAATCTGTCAGCCAGTACAGTAACGGTCCCGTTTAAATCTACTTTTAGTATCCTTGGTATAGGAAAGAGGCCACCAAAACCATACCCTGCTTCTGCGATGTACATGTTACCTAAGTTATCAAATTCTACACTACTTGGAACTGTCAAATTCCACAAAACAGGCTGTATAGTGTATTCCTTACTTAGATTAAAGTTATCAATCGATGGAGAGATACCCGAATTTATTGCAGTTGCCGCCAGTTCTGGCTTTGTAGCAGCAGTCATGGAACTGTCTGTTCTGTTACCTGCTATAACTCCATATGCCTTATGCTTTGAATTAAAAGACGATAAGGCTACTAGGCTCGTCGTGCCGAGGACGAATATCATCAAAGTAGATAGAATAAATAATGCAGATAGCTGCTTCATCTTTAGGTTGGGCAGATGAGTCACAATAGCAGATAGCCTACAAACAATATAAAGGTGCACAAGCAGAGTACGAAATGATTCTGGTTTTGGATATAGTGTTAAATACAAAAATACAAATTACCTATTTTGATACAGTAACAGTTCCTAACATCCAAGGATGAATCTCACAATAGTATGATATGGTCCCAGCACTGTGATTTAACTTAACCGTCTTTGATTGCCCTGGTATAATAGCCTCTGTATCAAA
>Ga0210076_1000342_pt1 | contig 10788 bp, 10 predicted proteins | sample MayberryNW_Catta_3_FD_184876 | JGI IMG/M metagenome (GOLD analysis project Ga0210076, IMG submission 184876) | Wetland microbial communities from San Francisco Bay, California, USA, that impact long-term carbon sequestration -... | ecosystem: Environmental > Aquatic > Marine > Wetlands ... | reverse complement strand
CATCGGCTGGCCGAGGCCCGTGGACACGTCCGCCAGGACCTTCGCGTCGTCGAAGTGCGTCGTCGCTTCGACGATCGCGCGCGCGCGGCGAGTCACGTCGTCCACCCACCCGTCGAAGTCCTCGAGTGCGTCGCGACCCGACTTGAAGATGCCGGAGCCGACGAATACGCCGTCCGCGCCGAGTTGCATGCACAGCGAAGCGTCCGCAGGGGTCGCGATGCCCCCGGCAGTGAACGTCACGACGGGAAGCCTCCCGTTCTCCGCGACCCACTGGACGAGCTCGTACGGCGCGCGGTGCTCCTTGGCTGCCGAGTAGAGCTCGTCCTCGCGAAGCGCCTGAAGCTCGCGGATGGCGCCGAAGACGGCACGCATGTGCGTGACCGCGTTGACGATGTCGCCGGTCCCGGCCTCGCCTTTCGTCCGGATCATCGCGGCGCCTTCGGAGATGCGGCGAAGCGCCTCGCCGAGATTCGTCGCACCACAGACGAACGGGACGGTGAACGCCCACTTGTCCACGTGATGGGCGACGTCGGCGGGAGTGAGGACTTCGGACTCGTCGATGTAGTCGACCTCGAGCTCCTGGAGGATCTGCGCCTCGGCGAAGTGGCCGATCCGGCACTTCGCCATCACCGGGATCGAGACCGCCTCCTGGATGCCGCGGATCTTCTGGGGGTCCGACATGCGGGCGACTCCCCCGTCGCGCCGGATGTCGGCGGGCACGCGCTCGAGCGCCATCACGGCACACGCTCCGGCGCTCTCGGCGATCCGCGCCTGGTCGGCGTCGACGACGTCCATGATCACGCCGCCCTTGAGCATCTCGGCGAGGCCCGTCTTCACCCGCAGCGTCCCGTACTCGGCCACGGCGGAAGTCTAGCCGCGCCCTCGCCACCGGGTGCATTCCACAGGCCTGTGGATGCCCGGACGTAGTTCGCCCAATTTGCGGCACCGAGCGTGTGGAAATCCCCTGGAAAACTCCGTGTCCGTCCGAGCTGTGTGGAACAGATACCGGCAACCGGCGCGACTCCTCTCCCCGCAGGCACATAGCCTGGCCCCGAAGTTGCGCCGCCTCGAGCGAGGGGCTCGCCCACCCGAGTCACTCGCAGATCAAGACTCCGCCCCGCGGAGTCTTGATCGCGCAAGTCCCTGAAGGCGGCTCCTGTGGAGCCGCGGGAACTGCTCTCGCGCAGCGGCCAGGATCTGCGGAAGCAGACCCTGACCGCGCGAAGACCCTGAAGCGCTCCGGCTTCGCCGTCGCGGTCGTCGCTACTGACGAACGGGTATGGCGAGCGGCCATTGGCGCTGTCGCCTAGACGCGACGCTGCCAGCGGGCAAAGACGTCCTCGACGGCCGGGCGCATCTTGTGTGGCACGAGGACGAAGAGACGGTCCCCGGACTCGATCACCGTGCTGCCGCGCGGAGGAATCGAGTTCTCCCCGCGCACCACGACGGCGACCAGGGTCGTCCTCGGCAACCCGAGCTCGCGAACCACCGAGCCCACGATGGCATGGTCCGGCGAGACGACGAAGTCGATGAGATCGAGCTCGCCGGCACGCCTCGCGGGATCGCGGTCGACGCGAGCGGGCACGTGTACGTCGCGCACGGGGACCGGATCGACCGGTTCACCGCCGCCGGTGCGTTCGACGTGCAGATCGCGGCCGCTGGTACGGCGCCGGGGGCCGTGCGGCAACCGTACGGCCTGAGGATCGCCGAGCTCGGCCGATTGGAGGTCGATCCGAGCTGGTACCACGAGTACTACCCGCTGACGGCGGACATCGCCGCCGACCAGCGGCGGCTGGCCGACGTTCGCGCAGCTGCGGACGCGTACCTCTCGTTCCGAGCGCATCGATCCGAGGAGGCAAAGAAGCTGGCCGTCCTCAGCCCCCTCGCCCGCGCGGAGGCGGAAGCGGCGCTCGTCGCGTCCAAACGGGATCGCGCCGGGCACGTCAGGCGCACTCTTCGCGCGGTCGAGCGGGGAAGGCACATCCTCGAGGCCGCCCCCCCGCTCACACGAGGGTCGCTGCAGGCGGAGACCCCGTGGACGTACCTCGCGCTCGCCGAGGCGGAACTCGGCCGCGCAACCGACGGGCCGCAGGCAGAGCTCTGGCGAACCGCGGTCGGCATGGCGGACACGACCTACGTCCGGCTGTATGCGAAGCTTCGCCTTGCGGAGGCTCTCGTAGGGGGCGGCGAGCACGAGCAGGCCGAGTCCGAGCTTCGCTCCTCACACGCCGAAGCAAAGCGGATCGGCGCCGCCCGTCTGCAAGCGGGCTTCGAGGCACTCGCTACCCGGGCGGGATCGACCGTGCTTGGTGTCGGGTGACCAGGTTCGCGGACGAGCTCGTGGGTGAGATCCTCGGCCTGATCGCACGTGGCCGATCGAACGGAGAAATCGCGAGCGACCTGTTCTTGAGCGAAGGAACGGCGAAGACGCACGTCAACCGCATCTTCGGGAAGCTCGACCTCCGCGACCATGCTCAGGCGGTCGTTCTGGCGTACGAGACGGGGCTCGTGCAGCCCGGCGAGTGACGGAGCGTCGGCGACGGCAGGCGGCAGTCCCCCGCTACCCTCCCAAGGTGCTCTTCTCGCGAAAGCCGACCGCGTTACCGGCGGCCGACGACGCCCTCCCGGGCCGAGACGAGCCGATGCACGTGTCGGCGGCGCACCTCGTGCTCGGGACGCCGCTGACACCGCCGTTCCCCGACGGCACCGAGCAGGCGATCTTCGGCATGGGGTGTTTTTGGGGCGCTGAGCGGATGTTCTGGCAGGCGCCGCACGTCTTCACGACGGCCGCGGGGTACGCGGGCGGCTTCACGCCGAACCCCACGTACCAGGAGGTCTGCTCGGGCCAGACAGGCCACACGGAGGTCGTCCTCGCGGTCTTCGATCCTGCGAAGACGAACTACGAGGAGATGCTGCGGATCTTCTGGGAGGGCCACGACCCCACGCAAGGCATGCGCCAGGGGAACGACGTCGGCACCCAGTACCGCTCGGCGATCTACTGGACGACCGCCGCGCAGCTCGAGGCCGCGATCGCCTCGCGGGACATGTTCCAGGGTGAGCTCTCGCGCGCGGGCTATGGCGCGATCACGACCGAGATCGCCGAGGCGGGCCCCTTCTACTACGCCGAGGATTACCACCAGCAGTACCTCGCCGCGAACCCGAACGGCTACTGCGGGCTCGGTGGCACCGGCGTCTCGTGCCCGATCGGGCTCAGCGTCTCCCCCGGAAGCTGACTCGGGAGCCTAGGGCTCGGCTTCGACCGCTGCCGCGACCGATCCCTTGGCCGGACGATCGGCCGTGAGGCCCGCCCCGCCCGCCAGGCGCGCCGCGAAGTACACCGGGATGATGGAGACGAGGATCACGAAGAGCGCGACGACGTTCACGATCGGCAGCTGGGCCGGGCGGGCAAGGGTCGCGAAGATCCAGATGGGAAGCGTCTGCTGGGCGCCTGCCGTGAAGATCGTGACGACGACCTCGTCGAACGACAGAGCGAATGCCAGCAGCCCGCCGGCCAGCAGAGCGCTGCGCATCTGCGGGAACATCACGAACCGGAACGTCTGCCACGTGTCCGCCCCGAGGTCGGCGGACGCCTCGTCCAGGGACCCCGCCGCTCGCCTGAGGCGGGCGACCGAGTTGTTGTAGACGACGACCACGCAGAAGGTCGCGTGCCCGACGATGATGGTGGTCAGCCCGAAGCTCACGCCGAGCGGCCCGAGCACGTCCAGGATCGTGGCCTGGAGCGCGAGGCCCGTGATGATCCCGGGCAGGGCGATCGGGAGGATCACCGCGAACGAGATCACCTCACGCCCGAAGAAGCGATAGCGGGAGACGGCCATCGAGGCGAGCGTGCCGAGGACGAGTGCGACGATCGTCGCCCCGAGCGCGGCCTGGAGCGAGAGCCAGAGCGCATCCCGGACTCCCTGGTTCTCCCACGCGACCGAGAACCACTTGGTGCTGTAGTTCTCGATCGGCCAGGCCTGCGTGACGTTCTGGTTGAAGGCGTAGAGCGCGATGAGGAAGAGCGGGATGTAGATGAAGGCGAGCGTCAGCCCTGCCCCGACGCGCAGGAGAACCCGGGTGAGCGTCGACTCGACCACTACAGCGACTCGAAGGCGCCGAGCTTCCGCGCGACGAGGAGGTAGAGGACGATGACGACGATGGGGACGAACGAGTAGGCCGCAGCAGTCGGCAGGGCCTGCCCACGGATGTTGTAGATGACCGTCCCGATGAACTGCTCGCTCGTGATCAGGCCCGGCGCGATGTAGTCCCCGAGCGTCAGCGAGAACGTGAAGATCGAGCCTGCGACGACGGCCGGCAGCGCCAGCGGGACGATCACCCGCACGAACGTCGTGAGCGAGCGGCCGCCGAGGTCGGCGGAGGCCTCCAGCAGCGAGGCAGGTATCCGCTCGAGACCTGCGTAGACGGGCAGGATCATGAACGGGAGCCAGAGGTACGTGAACACGAGCCAGAGACCCACCGTGGAGTACCCGTCGAACGAGAGGCCGAGCGGCTCGAGCGCCCAGTTGATGACCCCTCCGTCGGAGAGGATCGTCCGCCAGGCGATCACCTTCACGAGGTAGCTGGCCCAGAGCGGCAGGAGGATCGCCACGACGAGCAGGTTCCGGGCCCGCGGCGAGGCGACACGGGCCATGTAATAGGCGATCGGAAACGCGAGCACGATGTCTGCCAGCGTCACCATCAGGGCCATCTGGATCGTCCGCCACGCGACGTCTCGGTAGACGGGCCTCTCGATGATGGTCTTGAAGTTGTCGAGCGTGAACTCGCGGACGATCTCGGCCGTGAACGGGTCCGTGTCCCAGAACGCCGACACCAGGAGCACGACGAGGGACCCGAAGTAGACGACCACCATCCACGCGACGGGCAGCGCAAGCAGGAGCGCGAGCCGGGTCCGGGGGTGCCGGAAGAGGAAGGTGGAGAGACGCCGCCCCGGGTGAGCCCGGGGCGGCGTCTCGGGAGCGGAGACCGAGGTCATCCGGTCGCCACGACTGTCAGCCGCGAATCTCCGTCCACGCGGTCTTCCAGTCCTCCTGCGTTACGCACGTGGTCGAGTCGTCGTCGTCACCGCAGTCCTCGACCGGCGTCGTCCAGTAGTACACGTCGTCCCACCACGCCTCGTCGTCCGCGTGGAAGTCGGAGCAATGGTTCTCGTTGGTCGTCAGGTCGCACGCCTTCAGGTTGACGGGCGCCTCGCCGAAGCCCTCGGCCACGGCCGCCTGCGCCTCCGGCGAGATCATGTGATCCATCCAGAGGTACATGCAGTTCGGATGCGCGGCCTGGGAGTAGATCATCCAGGTGTCCGACCACCCTGTCGTCCCCTCGACCGGCTTGATCGCCTTGACGGGAACGGCCGGATCGGCGTTCGTCAGCTGCAGGTACTGGTACGGCCAGGTCGTGCCCACGACGCTGTCACCGTTCGTGTACGCGGCGATCTGCGACGCGGGAGTCCCGGGCCAGTACTCGCCGACGTTGGGCGCCTGCTTCTTCAGCAGCGCGACGGCCGCGTCGAACTGCTCCTGGTTCAGCTGGTAGGGGTCGTCGATCCCGAGATCGGGCTGCGTCGCCTTCAGCCAGACGGCAGCGTCGGCGATGAAGATCGAGTCGTCGTAGATCGAGATCTTGCCCTTGTACTTCGCGAGCTGATCGTCCTCCCAGATGACGCCCCAGCTGTCCGTGTCCTCCGGGACGTCGTCGGTGCGGAACATCAGGTAGTTGGGGCCTCGCCCGTGGGGCACGCCGTAGGGCTGGCCGTCGAGCGAGTTGTAGTCCTGGTCCTTGATGCCCTCCTGGACGTCCGCGTAGTTCGGGACGAGATCCGGGTCGATCGGAGCGACGTCGCCGGTCGTCATGAGGCGGACGCTCGCGTTCCCCGAGGCCGACACCCCGTCGTACTCGCCGGTCTGAATGAGGCTGATCATGTCGTCGGAGGAGCCGCCGTCCTTCGTGTTCACCTTGCAGCCGGTCGCCGCCTCGAACTCGTCGGTGAGCTGCGCATACCCGGCCCACTGCACGAGGTTGACCTCGCCCTCGTCCCGCGCCATCGTCTGGATCTCCTCGAGAGACGTGCCCAGCCCCTCGATGTCCGTGCTCGCACCTGCCTCGTCGTCCCCGCCGCCGCAGCCGGCGGCGACCACGCTGAGTGCTGCGACGAGCAGCCCGAGCGCGGCCCACACCGCGATGCGCTTCCTTCTCATTCGGTTCCTCCCTCTGGTTCGTCGATGACCGACTCCTGCTCCGAGCGCCATTCCAGGGCGACCCGGCGTCCCTTCGCCTCGAGCACCTCGCTCGAGCCCTCCTCGAGGTTCTGCGCGAGCACCTGCAGCTCGCCTCCGCGGTCGAGCGTGACGTGGTACCTCGTCACCGGACCGACGTACTGGACGTCGCGGACGACTCCCTGCTCCACGTGCGACCCGGGCACTGGCTCCCGACCGTTCATGTGGAGCGTGATCTTCTCAGGTCGCACGGTGTAGCGCCGCCCGTCCCGCTCGATGACGTTCGAGACGCCGACGAAACCGGCAATGAACTCGCTCTCCGGGTGCTCGTACACCTCCGCGGGAGGGCCGACCTGCTCGATGCGGCCCTGGTTGAAGACGGCGACCCGGTCGGACATCGTCAGGGCCTCCTCCTGGTCGTGCGTCACGTACACGAACGTGATCCCGACCTCCTGCTGGATCGACTTGAGCTCGATCTGCATCTCCTGGCGGAGCTTGAGGTCGAGAGCGCCCAGCGGCTCGTCGAGGAGCAGCACCCTGGGTCGGTTGACGATCGCCCGGGCGAGCGCGACGCGCTGGCGCTGGCCACCCGAGAGCTGCGAGGGCTTCCGGTCGCCGTATCCGGCGAGACGGACCATCTCGAGCGCTTGCCTGGCGCGGTCACGGCGTTCGCCCTTCTTCACCTTCTTCACCATGAGCCCGTACTCGACGTTCTGCTGCACCGTCATGTGCGGGAAGAGCGCGTAGTCCTGGAACACCGTGTTCACCGGCCGGTCGTACGGCGGGAGGCGGGAGACGTCCTCCCCGGCGAGCTCGATCGTCCCCTCGTCCGGGATCTCGAATCCCGCGATCATCCGCAGCGTCGTCGTCTTCCCGGAACCCGACGGCCCGAGCATCGTGAAGAACTCACCCGCCGGGATGTCCAGGTCGATCCCGTCGACCGCAGTGACGTCCCCGTAGCGCTTCGTCAGGCCCTGGACACGAATGTCCGGCACGCCGTCAGGCGCCAAGCGACTCCTCCAGGATCGCGAGGCCCTCGTCGAGCTCCTCGGGTGTGATCGTGAGCGCCGGAAGCAGGCGGATCACATTCCCGTAGAGACCGCACGAGATCAGGATCAGCCCGCGCTCGAACGCCGCAGTGACGACGCCCTGGGCCCGGTCGGGCGTGCGCTCGGCGAACTCGAACGCGAGCATCGGGCCGAGTCCGCGCACCTCGCCGATCTCCGGATGGCGGGAAGCCATGTCTTCCAGACGGCTCCGCAAGGTGATGCCGAGCTCCCGCGCCGCGGCGAGGAACTCGGGGTCGGAGACGGTGTCGAGGACGACGGCCGCCGCAGCACACGAGAGCGGGTTGCCACCGAACGTGCCGCCGAGGCCGCCCGGCGGTGCGGCGTCCATCACCTCTGCCCGACCGGTGACGGCGGCGAGCGGCAGGCCGCCTCCGATCGACTTCCCGGAGACGAGCAGATCGGGCTCCGCGCCCTGGTACTGCTCGATCGCCCACATCGTCCCGGTACGGCCGACGCCCGACTGCACCTCGTCGTCGACGTAGAGGATCCCGTGCGACCGGCAGAGCTCCTGCAGGCGCGCGGGGTAGTCGGGCGGCATCGTCACGAAGCCCCCCTCGCCCTGGACGGGCTCGAGGACGACGCACGCCACGGTCGACGGGTCGACGTCGGCCTTGAACAGGTGCTCGAGCGCGGCGATCGCGTCGTCCGACGAGATGCCGTGGTACGGGTACGGGGCGGGCGCGCGGTAGACCTCGGGGGCAAACGGCCCGAAGCCGGCCTTGTACGGCTTCACCTTGCTCGTCATCGTCATCGCGAGGAGTGTCCGCCCGTGAAACGCGCCGTCGAAGACGACCACGGCCGGGCGGCCGGTCGCCGCACGGGCGATCTTCACCGCGTTCTCGACCGCCTCGGCGCCCGAGTTGACGAGCAGCGAGCGCTGCTCTCCGTCCCCGCACGGCGAGAGCTCGGCGAGCCTGCGGCACACGTCGACGTATGGCTCGTACGTCCCGACGATGAAGCACTGGTGGAGGTAGCGGTCGGCCTGCTCCTTGATGGCGTCGACGACCGCGGGGTGCCGGTGACCGGTGTTCTGGCAGCCGATCCCGCCTGCAAAGTCGACGAACGTGCGCCCGTCGACGTCGGTGATGCGCGCGCCGTCCGCCTGCGCGACGACGAGACGGGGTGTGGTCGCTCCCGGCGCGACATAGCGCGCGCGCTCGGCGAGGATGCGCTCGGCCGCTGTCGTGTCAGTCGGCTGCATTCGCGCGATTATCGGGCCTGCGGGCGGCCGGGGCAACTACGAGCGAACGCCCGAAGGGACTGCCGGATCACCGCGTACCCTGTGTGCTGCGCCGGAGTAGCTCAGCTGGTAGAGCAGGGCATTTGTAATGCCAAGGTCGTGGGTTCGAGTCCCTCCTCCGGCTCCTTCGGGGGGAACCCCTGGCTCTCCCCGCCAGCCCTTCTCTCCCGCCGTGCACGAGCGGGCGGCGCCTGACCTCCCGGCTGCGGATCGGCTGTGTTCGGACCGCGAAGAGCGCCGACGGAGAATGCTCAGGCGAGGACTTCGCGCGTCTTCTGGTGCGCGAGGATCTTGCGCTTGACCCGCTGGAGCGCGTTGTCGATCGTCTTCGTGTCGCACCCGAGCACGTCGGCCATCTCGTCGTACGAGTTGCCCTCGAGGTAGAGGCGGAGCGCCTCCGATTCGAGGCTCGAGAGGCCGGACCCGAGGCAGAAGACGAGGCTCTGCAGCTCCTCGGTCGAGATGACGCAGATGGACGGGTCGTGCACCGCCGGCCCGGGTAGCGCGTCGCCGAGCGTGCAGTCGCCGTCGGACTCCTGACCGGCAGGCGTGTGGCTGAACGACACGTACGTGTTGAGGGGCGAGTGCTTGAAGCGCGTGGCCGTCTTGATGGCGGTGATGATCTGTCGCGTGACGCAGAGCTCCGCGAAACTTCTGAACGAGGTCTCCTTGTCCGTGCGGAAGTCGCGCACCGCCTTGTACAGGCCGATCATCCCCTCCTGCACGAGGTCGTCCCCGTCGCCGCCCGCGAGGAAGTAGGAGCTCGCCTTCAGGCGGACGAAGCCGGCATAGCGGCGCATGAGCCCATCGAGCGCCTCCTGGCTTCCGTTCCGGGCGCGGAGGACGAGCTGCAGGTCCTCGAGCTCTCGCTGCTGCTTCTGCGCGGATCTCGGTGCTGCTGCGGCGCGAACGGCCATTCCATGCCCCCTTGGGGTCGGCGTCGTGGGAGGGATCGACCTGGCCGTGATCACCGAAACGGACAAGTCTCACCTTGAGGTTGAGGGAGAACCTAGCACCATCCGGTGGTCGTTACAAGGGGTTTGCGAACATTGCAGATTGCTAAGAACATATGTTCGCCCGGCAGCTCGAGACCGGAGTTCCGCGCTTCGTTCTGATTCCGTTCCCGGAGACGCGGACAGTCGTCCGCGACCGGCTCGGAGAACGCAGGCAACGAGACCGGCTGCGCGACAGCGGCCGCGAAGCGGCCGCCTTCAGGGGTCTTCGCGCGATCCGAATCTGCGCGAGCAGATTCGGATCTTGCGCTCGACAAGGTGCGGTTCTCCGCACTGCGGAACGGCGTCTTGCTCTGCGATCATGCGGTCATGCCACAGACGGTCCTCATCGTCGACGACCACCCGAGCTTTCGGGCTTCGGCACGAGCCGTGCTCGAGGCGAACGGGTACCACGTCGTGGGCGAGGCGGAGGACGGCGCCTCCGCCCTCTCGGCGGCCCGGCAGCTGAAGCCTGACATCGTCCTCCTCGACGTGCAGCTCCCGGACGCGAACGGCTTCGACATCTGCGAGTTCCTGTGCGACGACGGCCCTGAGCCGGGCATCGTCCTCGTCTCGAGCCGCGACGCCTCGGACTACAACGGCCTGATCCAGACGAGCCACGCCCGCGGGTTCATCTCCAAGGCCGACCTCTCCGGCGAGACACTCAGAGCCGTCCTGGCTTGAGCCGCGTCACGCTGGTCCTCGGGCTCGCCCTCCTGCTCGTGGAGGCGAGCGTCGCGGTCGCGCTGATCGCGAGCGGCGGCCGGACCGAGGATCCGTGGGTCACGATCGCCCTCGCCGTGACGGCGGGCTCGGCGTTCGTCGTCAGCGGGCTCGTCGCGCTGACCCTTCGCCCGGAGAACCGCACGGGGCTATACCTCGCGGCGACGGGCTACGTGTGGTTTCTCGCCGCGCTCGCGGAGTCCGACCACTCGTGGCTCTTCACCATCGGCTTCGTGCTCGGCAACCTCGCCTGGGTGCCCTTCACGGCGCTCGTGCTCGCGTACCCGGCCGGGAGGCTCCAAACGCGACTGGATCGCGCGATCCCGGTCGTCACGGCCTTGGTCCTCGTCGGTCCCTCGCTCATCGCCGCGCTGCTGGATCCCACGCCCGCGCTGAGCTGCGACGACTGTCCCGAGAGCGCCATCGCGATCGCGGACGTGAGCGACGCGGGAGACGTGCTCGACGCCGTCGCCACGGCTGCCGGGCTCGTGCTCATCGCGATCGTCGTGACCGTGCTGGTCCGGCGCTGGCGG
>Ga0210076_1000341_pt1 | contig 10797 bp, 10 predicted proteins | sample MayberryNW_Catta_3_FD_184876 | JGI IMG/M metagenome (GOLD analysis project Ga0210076, IMG submission 184876) | Wetland microbial communities from San Francisco Bay, California, USA, that impact long-term carbon sequestration -... | ecosystem: Environmental > Aquatic > Marine > Wetlands ... | reverse complement strand
GTCGGTATCGGTATCGGCGCCATCGGTGCGGCCGCCGGAACCGCCGCACCGCTGCTCGCCGGAATCGTCACCACGCTGGAAAGCATCGCGCCGGCCGGGGCCGTGGCGGTCACCGGAATCCTGGCGGTGCAGCAGGCATCGGCTGCGATCAAGCTCGGCATGGTCGGTGTCGAAGACGCGATCAGCGCCGCACTCGACCCGAGCAAAGCGGCGGAGTTCTCCGAGGCGCTGGAGAAACTGGCGCCAAACGCACGCGCCTTCGCCACCGCGGTACGCGATGCGCAACCCGCCTTCCAAAGCCTTCAGCAGGGCGTACAGAACCGGCTCTTCGCTGGATTCGCCGACGAGCTGCAACGCCTGGCCACGACAGTTCTGCCCGTAGTACGCACGAACCTCAACGAGACTGCCACCAGCCTCAACCAGATGGCGCTCGGCGCGGCAGGCGCAGCCCGTGAACTCGGGACGAGCGGCGCCCTCGGCACGGCGATGGCCGGAGCGAATCAGGGCTTGTCGAACCTGCGGCAGATCCCCGGTCAGGTCGTCACCGCGCTCGGTCAGCTCGCCGCTGCCGGTGCGCCTGCCTTTGACCGGCTGACGGCCGGTGCGGCTGGGGTGGCGACCAGCATCAGTGAGCGGCTGTCGACGGCGTTCGAGTCTGGGGCGCTTGAGTCCGCAGTGAACACCGCAGTGGGCGTGCTGAAGGATTTGGGCGAAGTCGGCCGGAACGTGTTCGACATTCTCGGCAACATCATGGCCCCGGTCCAGCAGGCTGGCGGCGGCCTGGTCGGCACGTTGAAGGAGATCACCGGAGCGCTGGCGGACGCGACAGGGACGCAGGGTTTCCAGGACGCGATCAGTGCCGTCTCCACAGTCATGGCAACCCTCGCCCGCACTGCAGGGCCGCTGCTCGGGCAGGCGCTCGCCGCGATCGGCCCCATCTTGACCACCCTGCAAGGCCCGGCGGAGACTCTGATCGGGGCGCTGGGCGCCGGGCTTTCGCCGATCATCGGCGCGCTCGGCCCAGTGCTGCAGGTCGCTGCCGGCGCGGTGGGCACGCTGGTCGAATCCCTGGCGCCGATGCTGCCCGTGGTGGGGGAACTGGCGGCGAGTCTGCTGCCTGCGCTGACGCCGCTCCTTGCTGCGGCGCAGACGGTGTTCGCCGCGCTCGCGCCCGTGGTTCAGACTCTGGCGCAGACGTTGCAGGCGACGTTGGCGCCGATTCTGGCTCAGCTGCCGGGCATCGTCGGCCCGCTGGCGGACATGCTGGCCGGGCAGCTCGTCATGGGGATCCAGCTTCTCGGTGACCTTCTGGTCCAGCTCGCGCCGTCCTTCGTCAGCCTGGGCACGTCGGTCGCGCAACTCATGGTCCAAGCCGCCCCGTTGATCAGCATGATTGCCGGGCTTTCCACCCAGCTCATGGGTGCCCTGCTGCCCGCCCTCCAGCCGGTCATCAACGTTGTTGTCGCCCTCGCGTCCGCGCTCGCCGGACAGCTTGCGTCCACCCTGACCAACCTGATCATGCCCGCGCTGCGGCTCGTATCCGATCTGCTGCGCGGAGACTTCTCCGCCGCCTGGAACTCACTGAAAGCACTGGTTTCCGGTGTTGTCGCCCACTTCACCGGCACCTTCTCTCGCATCGGCAGCATCGTCGGATCCATCGTCCAGGGCATCGTCGACCGGTTCGTCTGGCTGTACAACATCCTCATCGGGAACAGCATCGTCCCCGACCTGATCAATGGCATCATCAGCTGGTTCACGCGCCTGCCCGGCAAGGCGTTCTCCGCGCTCGCCTCCCTCGCTGGCGGGATCGCCCGCATCGCGACCACCGCCCTGAACCGGTTCCGTGCCGCGATCGTCTCCGGCGCCACCACCGCCATCAACTTCGTGCGCGGCATCCCCGGCAAGGCGCGCGCCGCGCTCTCCGCCCTCGGCGGGATGATCGCCTCCGTTGCGACTGCGGCGTTCACCCGCTTCCGGTCCGCCGTCACTTCCGGCGCGGCCCGCGTCGTGAGCACGGCACGCACCATCCCCGGCCGAATCAAGGGCGCCCTCGGCGCCGTGGGGAGCCTCCTCTACAGCGCGGGCCGCAACGTCATCCAAGGCATGATCAACGGCGTCAAGTCCATGGCCGGCGCCCTGGTGTCCGCCGCGAAGGGCGTCGTCAGCGGCGCAGTCGAAGGAGCGAAGTCCCTCCTCGGCATCAGCAGCCCGTCGAAGGTGTTCGCACAGATCGGCCGCGACACCGGAGCCGGATTCATCAAGGGCCTCACCGGCACCGAAGCCCAGATCAAATCCGCCGCCGAAAAGGTCACCAACTCCATCACCAAAGCCTTCAAGGGACGCCGCACCCGCGTCGACGACCGCCTCGTCAGCTTGGTGCAGTCGGGCAACCGGCGCCTTCAGTCCCTGGCCGGGCAGCGGGATGCGATCGCCAAGCGGATCGCCGACGCGCAGAAGTTCGCCACCGATCTCACGGCGAAAGCCCGCGCGACCGGCTCGCTCTCCTCCATCGTGCAGCCGGACTTCTTCGCCCCCCGCTCCGTCGAGAAGGAGATGAGGAAGTCCCTCGCCCAGATCAAAGCGTTCAGCGCGAACGTGGCCAAGCTGCAGAAGAAAGGCCTGTCGAAGGATCTGATCCGGCAGATCCTGGAGATGGGCCCCGAGGCCGGCGCCCAGTTCGCCGCCTCCCTCGCCGGCGCGGACGCGGCCACGATCAAGCGGTTCAACAAGCTGCAGGACCAGATCGGATCCGCGTCCAGCAAGCTCGGCAAGCAGGGCGCCGACATGCTGTTCGACTCCGGGAAGAAAGCCGGAGAGGGCTTCCTCACCGGCCTGAAAGCGCAGCAGAAGAACATCGAGAAGCTCATGCTGTCCATCGCGAAGGGCATGCAGAAAGCCATCCGCAAGGCCCTCGGTATCAAGTCGCCGTCCCGGGTCATGGCCACGGTCGGCCGCATGACCGTCCTCGGACTTGAGGGCGGCATCACCCGCATGGTTCCCGCCATCGACCAAGCCATGGCCCGCATCGCAGGCGCGGTCACCACCGGCGTGCCCACGACACTCCCGGCCGCGCTCGGCGGCACAGGGATACCGGCACTGGGGGTCGGCGGAATGCGCACCGCAGGCACGGCCAGGGCAGGAGCGACAATCAACGTCACCCTGAACCTGACCAACCAGGGCGTGATCGGCTCGCAAGCAGAGCTGCGGGCGTGGCTGGTTCGGGCGATGGACGATGCGGGGCGCCTGGGCCGGCTACCCGGGCGTCTGAACCGGGCTTACGTGGGGGCTTGAGATGCCGCTGACCGGGGAGCTCCGCGACTCCTTCAACGACAACGTCGTCGACACCGTCAAGTGGCCCAATAACTACAACACCGGTGCCTCCGGCCTGCCCACCGAAACCGGGGGCCGGGCGCGTGTCCCCTGCGACACCGGGTTCGCGGCCTACTCCTCCGACACCGTCTACACCCTTCAAGACAGCAACGCCCGCGTCCGTATCTTCTCGCCCGCCGACGGGGGCGCAGGATCAGAAGCGTGGGCTCAACTCCTGGTCGCCTCCAGTACTTCCGGCACCGACGCCGTCATCGAAGTGAACGCCGCTACCAGCAGCATCACCTTCGCCAGCCGCGTCGGCTTCACCGATGCAGGCGCCGTCACCCTCGTCTACAGCTCCACCAACCACGCCTGGGTGAGGATCCGCGAGGGCAGCGGAACACTGTTCTTCGACACGTCCGCCGACGGCATCACCTGGACCAACCAGCGCACCACCGCATCCCCGGCCTGGGTGTCGGACACGGACATCGAAGTCCAGCTCCTCGCCCACCGCGACGCCGGTGTCGTGGACTTCGCCGAGTTCGACAACTTCAACATCACCCCGTCCACCGCCGTGTTCGCGGACCTGACGGACGACTTCGACGACAACGTCGTTGATCCGGTGAAGTGGCCGGACAACTACAACACCGGATCCGGTGGACTGCCGACCGAGACCGGGGGCCGCGCCCGGGTGCCCAGCGACACCGGGTTCGCCGCCTACGCATCGGAGCCCATCTACCGGCTGGAAGACTCCTACGCGTTCGTGGAAGCGTTCCCGCCGCCCGGCACCGGGATGATCGAGGCGTACTGCCAGCTCCTCATCCTCTCCGACGTCGCGGGCACACAGATCGTGTTCCAGATCGATGCCGCCACCAGCATCGTCCTCATGACCGTCCACGTCGACTTCGTCGACGAGGGCGGACGCACCATCCCCTACGACGCGACCCAGCATGCGTGGCTCCGTATCCGCGAGGACGCCGGCACCCTGTACTGGGACACCGCACCCGACGGCCGGACCTGGACCACCCAGCACTCCGATACCGCACCGTCGTGGGTATCCGACAACGACCTGCAGGTGCAGCTCCTCGCGCACAGCTCACCACTGGTCACCGGCTCCCCGACCGGCGACTATGCCGAGTTCGACAACTTCAACATCGAACCCACCCTCACCGACGGCTACACCGTCGCCATCGACTGGAACAACGACGGCGACTACGACGACACCGCCGAAAACGTCACCGACGACGTCCTCGCGAGCGGCCCCGTCACCTTCCAGTACGGACGCGACCAGGCCCGCTCCCTGTCCCCGCCGGCAGTCGGCACAATCGGGTTCACCCTGTGCAACGCCGACCGGATCTACTCGCCGGAAAACCCTGACAGCCCGATCGTCGACGACATCGCACCCGCCGCACCCATCAAGGTGGAGGAGGTCATCGACAACGTCCTCTACCCGCTGATGACCGGCCGCGTCGACGACTTCGACGTCCGCACCGACCGCGGCGACCGCTCCGCCACCGTCACCGGCCTCGACGGACTCGCCCTGCTCCGAGGCACAAAGATCTCCACGGAACTGTATGAGGCGCAGCGCACCGGCACCCTCATCGGCGTCATCCTCGACACCATTGGCTGGGCCGCGGACCGTGACCTCGATCTCGGCGCCACGCACGTGCCCTGGTGGTGGGCCAGCCAGCAAGACGCCTTCGATCTGCTCACCGAACTCCTCGCCTCCGAAGGCCCGCCGTCGATCGCGTACGTCGCCCCCGACGGCACGTTCGTTTTCCGTGACCGCCACCACCGGCTGCTCCGTGCAGCCTCCCTGACTTCACAAGCAACGTTCAGCCAGACCCGCACCCCTGAAGAGTGCTGCGACACCGACGGCTTCGGCGAGGGCGGCTACGGCGACTGCGGATACGGAGGATAGACGTGACGTTCACCCCCATCACTGCGGGAACCGGCGACTGGGACGTGCCGCTGAACGCCGCCCTGCAGGACCTGCAGGACCAGATCGAGTCCTACTGCCTGTTCAGCCCGCTGGATCACAACCTGCTGGCCTGGACGATGGACCCGGCTATCACGCAGGGCGGCACCATCCTCACCGCGGGGGTCCTGTACATGGCCAGGATCAAGCTCCCCGAGGACAGCACCGTCACCAACCTGATCACTAGCGTCACCACCGGCGGATCCAGCCTCACATCGAGCCAGAATTTTGGTGCGCTCTACACCTCCACCGGCACACTCGTCGCGATCACCGCAGACCAGTCCGCTTCGTGGACCGGCGCCGGGGCGAAGACGATGGCGCTCGCCGGGGGACCGTACGCGCTCACCGCCGGAACCTATTACGCAGCGCTCCTCGCCAACGGCAGCACACCGCCCACCTTCCTGCGCGGCCACGGCGTATCCACCTCCACCCTCAACATCGGCCTCACCGCCGCCACCGGCGGCCGCTCCCTCACCTCCGGCGCCGCCCAGACCACACCGCCCGCCTCGGTCACACTCGCCTCCGCAAGCCTCGACTTCAAAGCCTGGTGGCTCGCCCTCTCCTAGGAGCCCCCGATGGCCTTCGACTTCATCTCACCGTTCGAGTACTCCCACGGCTGGCGCGACATCGTCAACGACATCGTCTTCGCCGTCGAGGAACGCCGGCCCGACGCCGACCTCACCGCCGTGTGGGAATCCACCAGCGTCATCTCGCTGTCCATCGGCCAGTCCGTCACCGTCGACGTCCAGGCCTCCGAACCGTTCCGTGACGCGCAGGACATCGCCGACGGCACCGACATCGTGTACAGCGGCGCAGGCGTACCCGTCACCCTGCTGTCCCGCCGGTCTGGACAGTCTGCGGCCATCACCATCACCGCGGCCGGAGGCGCACTGACCATCACCTACCTCAGGCTGCGGGCCCGCTCCGTTCCAGTGGCGCGGACCGTGCAGGTCGCGGCCGCGGACTCCACCTCCATCACCCGGCACGGGCAGCGCACCTACCCCGACGAGGTGCCGTGGGCGAACCAGAACGACGCGGCAGCGGTGGCGCAGCTGCTGCTCGCCGCATACGCAGAGCGCCGTCCCACCGTCAGCCTGCGGATCGTGTCGTCGGACCTGGCGCACCACCTGCAGGCGGTGTCCCGGACGATCTCCGACCTGATCAGTATCCGCAACGGGGAACTCGGGCTGATCGCGGACTTCTTCATCGAGAACGTCAGCCACACCCTGGCCCGCATGACCAGTGAGGACGACTGTCCGGGGCCGGTGCACTATGCGACGTTCGGCTGCGAACGCGCTGGGGTGGTCGTCCCCGACAATCCGTTCACGTTCGACGTAGCCGGGGCCGGCTTCGACGACGGCGTGTTCGACCCGACCGCCGCCGACAATCCCGAGACGGTGTTCATCTTCGACCATCCCACGCAGGGCCAGTTCGACGTCGGACTGTTCGGTACCTGACCCGCCCGGAACGATCTTCATCCGGTGGCTTCTACCGTCCCTCCCATGGCCCACCTCCTCACCGCCCGAGCACGTGCCCGGGTCAACCACGGCCGCTGGATCGCCGACTGCCCACGCCGCTACTGCGCCAACGCCGTCAAACTCCAGCCCCGCCAGGGCACCTTCCACTGCGCCGGCGAAGGCGGCTGCCAGATGGTTGCGCCTGTCGAATGGCCTGCGGACGCCGACGAGATCTGGGCCGTGCTGCTGAAGCGGCCGGTCCCCTCCACCCGGAACTGGTATCCGGACGGGCACGCCGAGGCGCTGAAGATGCGCCTGCCGCACGGCCAGAGCCCGGCCGACCTGCTGGAGGAGACGCGCCGCTACGAGGCCGAGGAGGTGGAATAGATGGCCTGGTCAGCGCCCATGACGGCGGTAGCGAACGCCACGTTCACGGCCGCCCAGTTCAACCAGTACGTCCGCGACAACTTGAACGAGACGGCGCCCGCGAAAGCCACCTCGGCCGGGTCCTACTTCGTGGCCGACGGCGTCAACTCCATCGCCGAACGCACCCCGAACGGTTCAGCTGTCCTCACCTCGGAGACCACCGGATCCACCACCTTCACCGACCTGGCCACCCTCGGTCCGACCCTCACCGTGGACACCGGCCCGTACGCGCTCCTCCTCACCCACTGCCAGGTGGGAAACTCCGGAGCCGGATCCGCCTACGCCGGGGTGGAAGTCACCGGGGACTCCAGCATCGCCGCCGCCCTGAACCGGTCGATCAACGTCATCGGCGCGGCGGGCGCCACCGTCGGCGCCGGAACCGCCGTGCTGCACGTAGGCGGCCTCGCCCTTACCCCGGGCTCGAACACGTTCACGATGAAGTACCGCGTCAGCTCCGGCACGGGCACGTTCGCTGACCGCCGCATCATCGTGATGCCGCTCTAGGAGATCTGACATGGCCTGGACGGCACCCATGACCGCGGTATCCGGCAGCGTGTACACCGCAGCCCAGTTCAACACTTTCGTCCGCGACAACCTCAACGAGACTGCACCGGCCAAGGCCACCACCCTGGGCGGCTACTTCGTCACGACCTCCCTCAACGAGATCACCGAACGCATCGGCGCCCGGGAGACGATCGCCACCTCGGAGACCACCACCTCCACGTCGTTCGACGACCTGGCGACGTCGGGGCCTGCCGTGACGGTGACGACGGGAACGCTCGCGCTGGTCCTGTTCGGCGCGGAGCTGAGCAACTCCGGCGCGGGATCGTCGCGGGCCAGCGTCGACGTGTCCGGCGCGAGCACGATCGCCGCAGCCGACATCCGGTCGCTGACCGTGTCCGGCTCAGCAGGCGTGATCATCCAGGCGTCGCACGCCGTGTTCTACGACGATCTGCTGCCCGGCTCCAACACGTTCACGATGAAGTACCGGGTGTCCTCGGGTACGGGCACGTTCACTCGCCGCCGCCTGATCGTGCTGCCCTACTGAAAGGAGACGGCCATGGCCACCCAGTGCAAGCTGTACCGGGACACCCCGCAGACCGTGCCGCCGAACACGTGGACGCTGCTGACGTTCGACACGGCACTCCGTAACGACCTGTCGATGCAGCAGGATCTGACGCTGATCGTTCCCTCCTGCGACGGGGACTTCATCTGGGGCCGGAACATCCGCTGGGAATCCATCACTGTGCCGGCTGGGGATGTGCGGGTGCGGCAGTTCATGGCCCGCTTCATCCGCGACCCCCACGGCATCCGTGACGACACCGGTGCCGAGGACCAGGCCGACACGCCGGGCCGGGACTGGGATACCAACGTGTGGCTGTTCCGCGGCGACGCAGGGCAGCCCGTCGGGGTGGAGGTGTGGCACGACCACCACATCGATGCGGTCGTTGGCCACGCCCAGTTCTCCGCCACGACCTGGGACTACTGAGAGCGAGACACGACCATGGCACCACCTCTGTCCGCCGCCGCCTTCCTGGCCGCCCTCAAAGCGGAAGGCGTGAAGGTCGTCGAGGTCGGCGACTGGCGCGACCACAACCGCAACCACATGGGACCGTGGGGGCCGGTGCACGGCGTGATGATCCATCACACCGTCACCTCCGGCTCGGCGGCCACCGTACGGATCTGCCGCGACGGCTACTCCGGACTTCCCGGCCCGCTGTGCCACGGCGTCATCACCAAAGACGGCCGTGTGCACCTCGTCGGCTACGGCCGCGCCAACCACGCCGGCTCCGGCGACGACGACGTCCTGCGCGCGGTCATCGCCGAGCGCGCGCTGCCCGCGGACAACGAGGCGAACACCGACGGCAACGCCCGCTTCTACGGCTTCGAGTGCGAAAACCTCGGCGACGGCGAAGACCCCTGGCCCGAGGCCCAACTGGAGGCGATCGAGAAGGTGTCGGCGGCGATCTGCCGCCACCACGGCTGGAACGAACGCTCGGTGATCGGCCACCTGGAATGGCAGCCCGGGAAGGTCGACCCGCGCGGCTTCACCATGGCGTCGATGCGGGCCAGGGTCCACGACCGGCTCGCCCCGACGACCGCCTACACGGTCCGCGTGGGAGACACCCTCTGGTCGATCGCCGCCTCCAAGCTGGGCGACGGCAACCGGTGGCGGGACATCGCGGCCCTCAACTCCCTGGCCGATCCGGACGAGATCCTGCCGGGCCAGACCCTCAAGCTCCCGAAGAAGTGAGGACCCTCATGAAGATCTCGCACTACTGGAAGGCCGTCGTCGCCGCGCTCGCGGCCGGGGCCGGCGCGCTGTCGACGGCGCTGACCGACGACGTCGTGACCGCCGCCGAGGGGTGGGCTGCGCTGATCGCCGTCCTGGGCGCGCTCGGCTTCACCTGGGCCGTTCCGAACCGGACGGCCACTACTGCTGGAGAGGACACCACGGCATGAGCAGCCCCTTGGACGGACGCATCCGCAAGCTCGCCCGCGAGGAAGCGCAGGCTCTCCTCGGCGTCGGACAGCCCAACCATCCGGCGCCCGACACGGCCGGGCTGCAGCAGCAGATCACCGACCTCCACGAACACCTCCACCACGCTGCGACCGCCATCAAGCGGCTGGAAGACCGCGTAGACGCGCTGGAGAAAACACAGCCCGCCAGCGAGCTGGCTAAGACGGTGAGCCGTCGTAGCGCGGTCCGCAAGGAAAGTGGCGATAAACACCCCGAGTGAATACCGCTCCTCACCTGCGACGGCTGCGTTTCGAATAAAATGGCCATATGGAGAACGTGCATCAAATCGAGCTGCCTTGTGGTGCTGTGACGATAGTCGATAACGCTGACATAGATCTTGTCAGCGGTTTCAAGTGGCGCCTTCTCCCGAACGGTTACGTCTACGCAGACCGGTACTGCTGGAGGATCGCACTCCATCGACTCATCGCAGGCCCACGGGACGGCGAAACCGTCGACCACGCAAACGGGAACCGTCTCGACAACCGCGCATTCAACTTGCGCATTGCTACTCCATCCCAGAACTCGGCGAATCGCGGCCCGGACCGGAGGAGGCTTGGCACCTCATCGAAGTACAAGGGTGTGTCTTGGAATCAGGAGCGCCAGCACTGGCGCGCCTACGTGCACGTGGGTGGCAAAACCAGATCGCTCGGTAGCTTCTCGGAAGAGAAGGAAGCGGCGCGGGCATACGATCGTGCAGCAATTCAGGCATGGGGCAAGTTCGCCCGGCTAAACAACGTAGACGGAGAGGACATCGTGTCAGTAGCGAGTGATGCCGCTCATGAAGGTCGTGGTGTATCCCGCTGATCGTTATGGGTGCTTAGCGGCTCCTTCCGCATGATTTGGCCTGGCGAAGCCTGCGCCGCGGCGGGCCATGACGTGAGGGTGGTGGCGCAGGACCGGCGCACGGTCCGTCTCGTGATGGAGGGCGACCTCGTTCGGGATGTCCTGGTCGAGCCGGGTGTGGACGTGGTGGTGATGCAGCGGGTCACGCACGCGTACATGGCGCAGGCCGTGGGGGTGATGCGGTCGAAGGGCATCGCGGTCGTCGTCGACGTCGACGACGACCTCTCCAGCATTCACCCATCGAATCCGGCGTGGGCGATGCA
>Ga0210076_1000338_pt1 | contig 10821 bp, 13 predicted proteins | sample MayberryNW_Catta_3_FD_184876 | JGI IMG/M metagenome (GOLD analysis project Ga0210076, IMG submission 184876) | Wetland microbial communities from San Francisco Bay, California, USA, that impact long-term carbon sequestration -... | ecosystem: Environmental > Aquatic > Marine > Wetlands ... | reverse complement strand
CGCCAGCCCCGCCTCGGCGCCGTCCGGGTTGACGCGCGGGACGACGTAGAACGTCCGCGTGTCTAGCGCGTGGGTCACGCGCTCGTCGCTCCCGTAGTCGTGCAACAGACGATCGAGGAGCGCGAGCGCGGCCGTCGTCCCCGTGAACTCCATCGCATGGATCTGGGCGTGGACGAAGACGGCAGGCTTCTCCTCGGGCGGGCCGGTGTCGAGGTTCGTCACCGTCGCCAGCACGATCTCCCGGCCCTCGTACGACTCGCCGATCGACTCGAGCGCGAGGAGCGAGGGGAACTCGGCGGCCCACGCCTCCAGCGTCTCCCCGACGTCGGCGTACGTGTAGAAGCGGTCGAAGCGGACGCGCACCGGGCGCGAGCCTAGTCCATCCCGCTCACCGGGCGCGGAGGATCAGGCGCCAGTGCTCCGGCGAGATCGGGGTCTCCCCGTCCCAGGCGCCGAAGGCGTCGACCTCCGGGAACCCTGCGTCGCGGAGCATCTCGGCCCACTCCTTCACCGAGTACAGGCGGTGGACGAAGCGCCGCTCGATCCGCTCACCCTCCGCGGTGACGACGAGGTGGAGCGTCCGGGTCGTGCCCGTGATCCAGTCCGGCTCGCGCTCCTGGAGGAACAGGGAGCCGTCCGGAAGGCGGTCCCACGTGCGGAGGCCGCTGCGCTGGACGAAGCGGGCGAAGGCATCACGGTGCGCCGTCTCCACGACGAGTGCCGCACCGCGCCGCAGGACGCGGCGGAGCTCTCGGAGGACGCCCACGTCCTCGTCGCGCTCCAGATACCCGAGCGAGCTGAACAGATTGAAGGCGGCGTCGAAGCTCGCGTCGTCGAACGGGAGCTGCCGGTAGTCGCCGTGCACGAGCTGCGGCCATTCGGCTTCTCCACGCCGTCGCTCCGCCTCGGCGAGGAGCACGGGTGAGCGGTCGAGGCCGGTCACCTTGTAGCCGGCCTCGGCCAGCGCCAGCGCGTGCCTGCCGAAGCCCGTGGGGCAGTCGAGGATCTCCGCACCGGGGTCCACGCCGGCGAGCGTTGCCGCGCCGAGCGCCTCGTGGCGCGTCCGCTCCTCGTCGACGAACGGCAGGTACGTCCGCAGGTACGTCTCGTCGAAGACGGCGTCCCAGCTCTCCATCTCCGGCAGACTCCCACCCATGCGCGACCTCCTCGAGTACCGGGCCGAGTTCCCGATTCTCGAGCATACGACGTACCTCGTGAGCCACTCGCTCGGCCCGATGCCGCGTACGGCCGCGGACCGGCTCGCCGACTACGCGCGCATGTGGGCGGAGCGTGGGATCCGCGCGTGGGCGGAGGGCTGGTGGGCAACGCCCTGGACCGTCGGCGACCAGGTCGGACGGATCATCGGCGCGCCGCCCGGCTCCACCGTGATGCATCAGAACGTCGCGATCGCGGAAGCCGTCGCGCTCTCCTGCTTCCGGCCCGTCGACCCCGCCCGCAACCGGGTCGTGTACGAGCGTGGGAGCTTCCCGTCGGTCCGCTACCTGTACCAGGCGCAGCCCGACTTCGAGGTGGTCGTGTGCGAGGACGACGCCGAGATCGTCGAGCGGATCGACGAGCGCACGCTTCTCGTTCCGATCAGCCACGTCCTCTTCAAGGCCGGGGAGATCCAGGACGTCGAGCCGATCGCCCGGCGGGCACGCGAGGCCGGGGCGCACGTGATTCTCGACTGCTACCAGTCGGCGGGAATCGTCCCGCTCGACGTCACGGCGCTGGGCGTCGATTTCGCCGTCGGCGGCTCGGTGAAGTGGCTCTGCGGAGGGCCGGGGAACGGCTGGCTCTACGTCAGGCCCGATCTCGTCGAGGAGCTCGAGCCGACGTACACCGGCTGGCAGGCGCACACGCGCCCCTTCGCCTTCGAGGAGGAGCTCGAGTACGCCCCGGGGATCGCGCGGTTCCTGACCGGGACGCCGAACCCGGCGGCGCACTACGCGGCGACCGCGGGCTACGACCTCGTGGAGGAGGTCGGAGTCGGACGCATACGGGAGGGCTCGCTCCGCCAGACACAGCTGCTCCTCGACCTCGCCGACGCGGCGGGCTTCGACGTCGCGAGCCCGCGCGACTCCGCCCGCCGCGGCGGGACCGTCATCCTCGACGTGCCGGAGGCGGCGGCCGTGTACGCGGAGCTCGAGGAGCGGGCGATCCTCTGCGACTTCCGGCCGGGCGCCGGGATCCGCGTCGGCCCGCACTTCTTCACGACGGACGACGAGATCCGCTTCGTGATCGCGCAGATCGAGGACATCCTCGAGAGGGGCGCCCACGAGCGCCACGTGGGCGCGGCGGCGATGCATTGACGTAGCGGCTCTACCGGCGAGGGGTCGTTACGATCCGGCGCGCATGGCAACGACGATGCCCTCGAGCCTCGAGATCGCCCAGGCCGCGACGCTCCGCCCGATCCTGGACGTGGCCGCAGAGGCAGGGCTCCTCCCCGAGGAGGTCGAGCCGTACGGGCGCTACAAGGGAAAAGTCGATCTGTCGGTCATCGAGCGGCTCGCCGACCGACCCGACGCGAAGCTCGTGAACGTGACGGCGATCACGCCCACGCCGGCGGGCGAGGGGAAGACGACGACATCGGTGTCGCTCACGCAGGGCCTCGGGAAGCTCGGGCGCAAGCCGATCCTGTGCCTGCGCGAGGCCTCGCTCGGCCCGGTCTTCGGCGTGAAGGGAGGGGCGGCAGGCGGGGGCTACACCCAGGTGGTGCCGATGGAGGACCTCAACCTCCACTTCACCGGCGACCTGCACGCGATCACCGCGGCCAACAATCTCCTCGCAGCGATGATCGACGCGCACCTGACGCACGGGAACGAGCTCGGCATCGACCCGCTCACGATCTCCTGGCGACGGTGCATGGACATGAACGACCGCAACCTGAGGAACGTGATCACCGGCCTCGGGGGGCGGGCCCACGGGGCTCCGCGCGAGACGGGGTTCGACATCACCGCTGCCAGCGAGGTCATGGCACTCGTCGCCGTCGCCAGGGACCTCGCGGACCTGCGGCAACGGCTGGGCGCGATCACGATCGGCCCGGCGCGGGACGGGGAGCCGGTGACCGCCGAGCAGATCCGGGCCGCGGGCGCGATGGCGGTGATCCTGAAGGATGCGATCAAGCCCAATCTCGTGCAGACGCTCGAGGGACAGCCGGCGTTCGTGCACTGCGGGCCGTTCGCGAACATCGCCCACGGCAACAACTCGCTGGTCGCCGACCGCGTCGCGCTGAAGCTGGGCGAGTACGTGATCACCGAGTCGGGCTTCGCATCCGACATGGGGATGGAGAAGTTCTTCGACATCACCTGCCGGATCGGGGACCTGCGCCCCGACGCGGTCGTGCTCGTGGCCACGGTGCGTGCGCTCAAGCACCATGCCGGCAACCCGGACGGCGGGCTCGACGCCATCGAGACCGGCGCGCAGAACCTCGCCCGGCACATCGGGATCGTCCACGGCTTCGGGCTGCACGCCGTCGTCGCGGTGAACAAGTTCCCGACCGACACCCAGGACGAGCTCGAAGCCGTGCGGAAGCTCGCCCTCGAGCACGGTGCATACGCGGCGGAGGTGAACGAGGGGTTCGAGCGTGGAGGCGACGGCGCGATCGCGCTGGCGGAGGCGGTCGTCGACGCCGCCGACAAGCCGTCGAGCTTCGAGTTCGCGTACCCGCTCGACGCGCCGATCGCCGAGAAGATCCGGGCGATCGCGACGAAGGTCTACGGCGCGGACGGAGCGGAGCTTCTCCCTCTCGCCAAGCAGCGTGCCGAGGCGTTCGAGCAGGCCGGCCTGGGCAGCCTGCCCATCTGCATGGCGAAGACGCATCTCTCCCTCTCTCACGACCCCACCCTGAAGAACGCGCCCACGGGCTTCACGGTTCCGGTCCGCGATCTCCGCCCCTACACGGGAGCGGGGTGGATCGTCGCGCTCTGCGGCGACATGATGACCATGCCGGGGCTGGGGAAGACGCCAGCCGCGTTCGCGATCGACGTCGACGAGCGCGGCGAGACCGTCGGGCTCTTCTGACGCCGCCGCCGGTCGCCCGGCCGGGGCGTCAGTGGTTTCCCCGATGCACCGGTCGAGGCGGCGGCGCACCCTCCACGTGTCGGGGCTCGTGTCGCGCTGCGCTCGAATCACGCCGCGCGAGCGTGCCCCCAGTCGTCCGAGAGGAGGTGAGAATCGTGACGACGATCAAGAGGAGCATCGAGATCGAGGCTCCGCTGAAGAAGGTGTGGGACTACGTCGACGAGCCGGCGCACCTGCTCGAGATCTGGCCGAGCATGGTCGAGGTCAGGGACGTGAAGACCCTTCCCAAGGGCGGTCATCGCTATCACTGGCTGTACAAGATGGCGGGGATGCGCTTCGAGGGCGATTCCGAGACCGTCGTGTTCGAGCCGGAGCGGCGCTTCGTCCAGAAGAACACCGGGCAGATCCCCAGCACGTTCGACTGGACGTTCACGCCGGTGAACGGCACGACCAAGATCGAGCTGAAGACCGAGTACGAGATTCCGCAGACTCTCCTCGGCAAGCTGGAGGAGCCGTTCGTCCGCAAGCTCAACGAGCGTGAAGCGGACGTCTTCCTCGCGAACCTGAAGGATCGCGTCGAGACGTAGCGCTCGCAGCTTCCACCGCTCGGAGGGGCCATCACGGCCCCTCTGGCGTTCCGCGGAGGGGCTCCGCGCGCTCGGACCGTCTAGCCTTAGCCCCCGTGAGCGAGCCGAAGACCGAGTACCTGTCGCCCGCTCAGCGCGCCGCGCTCGAGGCGGAGCTCGTCGAGCTCGAGGGCCCGCGGCGGAAGGAGGCGACCGAGGCGATCAAGCACGCCCGCGAGTTCGGCGACATCGCCGAGAACTTCGAGTACCACGCCGCGAAGAACGAGCAGGGGCTCCTCGAGCGGAGGATCCACCTCCTCAGAGAGCGGCTTCGCCACGCGGTCACGGTCGAGCACGAGACCGACGAGCACGTGGGGGTGGGCTCGATCGTGGAGATCGCGGACGAGGACGGCGAGACCCTGGAGGTGGAGATCTCCGCGGTCGGCGGCGTCGCCCCGGGCTCACCGCTCGGAAGCGCGCTCATGGGCGCCGCGATCGGCGACGTCGTGGACGTCGAGGCGCCGAGCGGCTCGTGGAAGGCGCGCGTGCTCGCCATCCGCCGCCCCGAATGACGCCGCCGCCGCGTGTCGCCGCTCCGACCCTCGAGCTCCTGAGCTGGGTCTCTGCGCGGCCGCGCACGTACCGGGAGACGATCGAGGCGTGGAGGACGAGCTGTCCGCAGCTGTCCGTCTGGGACGACGCGATCGGCGACGGCCTCGTGGAGGTCGTGCGCAACGGTCGGGACGACGCGCTCGTCGTCGTCACGGCGTCCGGTCGAGCCGTCCTCGACCAGGATCTCGCCCGTGCCGAAACGTCTCGCTGAGCTCCAGGCACGCGAGGAAGCGCGCTTCGCGGAGACGCATCCCCGCTCCCGGGAGCTCGCCGCGCAGGCGCGCGAGAGCCTGTTCGAAGGCGTTCCCATGCACTGGATGCGCAAGTGGCCGGGCGGGTTTCCCGTGTTCGTCGCGGACGCGAAGGGCGCGCGGTTCACCGACGTGGACGGGATCGAGTACGTGGACTTCTGCCTCGGTGACACGGGCGCGATGACCGGTCATGCACCCGAGCCGACGCTGCGCGCGATCGCCCGGCAGGCGGCGAAGGGGATCACGCTCATGCTCCCGAGCGAGGACGCTCTCGCCGTCTCGGAGGAGCTCACGCGGCGCTTCCGCGTCTCGTCGTGGCAGTTCGCCCTCACCGCGACGGACGCAAACCGCTTCTCGATCCGGCTCGCGCGCCACGTGACCGGCCGGCCGAAGATCCTCGTCTTCGACTGGTGCTACCACGGCACCGTCGACGAGACGTTCGCAACGCTCGAGGGCGGCGCGGTCGTCGCGCGAGGTGGGAACCTCGGGCCTCCCGTGAGCCCGGCCGAGACGACCCGCGTCGTCCAGTTCAACGACGTCGACGCCCTCGAGCGCGAGCTCGCGAACGGGGACGTCGCGGTCGTCCTGACGGAGCCCGCGCTCACGAACATCGGGATCGTCCACCCCGAGCCGGGCTTCCACGACGCGCTGCGCGAGCTGACGCGGGGGCACGGAGCGCTCCTCGCGATCGACGAGACGCACACGATCTGTTGCGGCCCGGGCGGGTTCACCGGCGCGCACGGCCTCGAGCCCGACATCGTGACCATCGGGAAGCCGATCGCCGGTGGCCTCCCGGCCGCCGCGTACGGCTTCTCCGAGCGGCTGGCGGCGCGGCTCGCGGGCACGATCGAGCTCGAGGACGTCGACGTCGGGGGCGTCGGCGGGACGCTCGCCGCGAACGCGCTCTCGCTGGCGGCGATGCGGGCGACGCTCGGCGAGGTCCTGACGGCGGAAGCCTTCGAGCGCATGATCCCGCTCGCCACCCGCTGGACAGCGGGTGTCGAAGCGGGCATCGCCGAGTCTCGCCTGCCCTGGCACGTGACGCAGCTCGGCTGCCGCGTCGAGTACCTGTTCGGCCCCGATCGCCCGCGCAACGGCGCGGAGGCGCACGCGGCCGGGAACTTCGAGCTCGAGCGCTACATGCACCTGTTCGCGCTCAATCGCGGCATCCTGCTGACGCCGTTCCACAACATGGCTCTCATGTCACCGGCGACGACCGAGGCCGAGGTCGACCGGCACACGGAGGTCTTCCGCGAGGCGGTGCTCGAGCTCAGGTCCGGCGCCGGTACGTGACGAACGCGAACGGCGTCCCGTTCTCGGAGACGTGCGCCGCTCGGGAGATCTCGGCGAATGCGTCGCGGTCCCAGTCCGGGAAGAACACGTCGCCCTCGACCTCGAGGTCGAGCTCCGTCAGCTCCAGCTCGTCCGCGAGCGGGAGCGCGGCGGCGTAGAGGGCCGCGCCTCCGATCACATAGGCCTGCTCCGAGCCCGCGAGGAGCCCGAGCGCGTCGTCGAGCGAGCTCGCACGCTCGGCACCGTTCGCGGCCCAGGCGGGGTTGCGCGTGACGACGACGTTCCGGCGGCCGGGAAGCGGGCGGAACCGGTCGGGGAGCGACTCCCACGTCTTCCGCCCCATGACCACCGGATGCCCGGTGGTGAGCGCACGGAAGCGCTCCAGGTCCTCGGGGATGCGCCAGGGGATGTGCCCCTCGCGCCCGATCACGCCGTTCCGCGCGATTGCCGCGACGAGCGTGAGGGTCACACGGCGACCGGCGCGCGGATCGCCGGGTGGTGCTCGTAGCCGACGACCTCGAAGTCCTCGTACTCGTAGTCGAAGATCGAGTCGGGCCGGCGGAGGAGGCGCAGTGTCGGGTACGGGTACGGGTCGCGCGAGAGCTGCTCGGCGACCTGCTCGCGGTGGTTGTCGTAGACGTGGCAGTCGCCACCGGTCCAGACGAAGTCGCCGACCTCGAGGTCGCACTGCTGCGCCAGCATGTGCGTGAGAAGCGCGTAGCTCGCGATGTTGAACGGGACGCCGAGGAACACGTCCGCGCTCCGCTGGTACAGCTGGCAGGAGAGCCGCCCCTCGGAGACGTGGAACTGGAAGAAGGCGTGGCACGGCATGAGCGCCATGTCGGGAAGGTCGGCCACGTTCCAGGCGCTGACGACGATCCGACGCGAGTCGGGCTCGTCGCGCAGGAGCCGGACGGCCTCCGCGATCTGGTCGACGTGGCCGCCGTCGGGAGTGGGCCAGCTCCGCCATTGCACGCCGTAGACGGGACCGAGGTCGCCGTCCTCCCCGGCCCACTCGTCCCAGATCGTCACGCCGTGCTCCTGCAGCCAGCGAACGCTCGACTCGCCGCGCAGGAACCAGAGGAGCTCGTAGGCGACCGAGCGGAAGTGCACCTTCTTCGTCGTGACGAGGGGGAAGCCCTCGGTGAGGTCGAACCGCATCTGGTGGCCGAACACGCTGACCGTGCCGGTCCCCGTGCGGTCCGTCTTCGGCACGCCGTGCGTGAAGACATGGCGCATGAAGTCCTCGTACTGCGTGCGGACGGGGCGGTCGGTCACGACGGATCGACGATAGCGCGGCGTCCGGCGCCACCGGTGTGCGAGCGGGTCAGTCCGGCAGGTACTCGGCCTGGCCCTCGACCGGCGGTGCGCCGACGATGAGGACGATCGCCTCCTCCTCGCCCTCGTTGACCATCTGGAGCGCGGTGCCAGGCGCGACGATCGCGATGGAGCCCCGTCTCAGCGGAAACGGCTCCGGTGGCTCGCCGAGGCGGAGCGTCGGAGCCCCCTCGAGGACGACGAACCACTCCTCCTGCACCTTCTCGAGGTGTCGGACGCCGCGGGTGCCGGCGGGGAGGCGCCACACGTTCGCGCGCGTGTGCTCGAGGCCGTCGGAGAGGCGCGCGATCCCGCGCTGGCCGTCGCGGGTCGGCACGAACTCGAGCTCGTCGACGTGGAGGATCCGGTGGCTCGCCACGGCGCGAGCATACGCGCCGGGGAGCGTGGCCATACGGGTCTCCGGACCGTCACGTTACGAGGAGCGGGACGGCCGATCCTTCCTCGACGACGATCCAGCCGTCGAACTCCTTGAGCTTGTAGGGGGCGTTCATGGGGACGACTGCGGTGCCGCCGGGCTCGGTGAGAAAGCTCCCGCAGAGAACCGTCGGCTGGCCTTCGCTCGTCAGCCAGAGCTCGAAGGGGCGTCCGGCCTCGGACGGCGGAAGCCCCGTCACCCGGACCTCCATGGGCCAGTTGCCCGCCCCGTCCACGTCGAACAGCTCGATCGACGCGTACGCGTCGGCGGCCGCCGGCGTGCCGACCATGGTGATCACGTCCCAGGTCCCGGGCTCGTCCCTCGAGCTGCCGACGACGACCCCGACGGCGAAGAGAAATACCCCGAGCGCCGCAGCCAGCGCGAGGAGCGCACCCCGGCGGCGCGTACGGAGCCGCACCGGCCCGGCGACAGTGGGCGCCGCCGCACCCGGCTCCGGGTCGGGCGGCGGCCCGGCGGCGACGAGCAGCTCGTGAACGCGTAGGAGGCGGTCGCGCTCCGCTGCGTCGAGGTCGCCGCCTACGAGCTCGTCGAAGTCGGGCCCTCGGTTCACGAGAGCTCCCCCTCGAGCTCGCTCGCGAGGCGGGCGAGAGCGCTGCGCGTGCGCGTCTTCACGGTTCCGAGCGGTATACCGAGCGACTCGGCGATCTCGCTCTGGCTGAGGCCGCGCCAGTACGCGAGCTCGATCAGCGGGCGCTCGTGATCGGGGAGCACCTCGAGCGCGCGGTGCACGCGCCAGGCCGTCCACGCGGATTCCGCCTGCTCGGACGGATCCGGATCGCCCGCCGGCCCGTCCTGGAGCTCCGCGGTCGCGCCCGGAGTGCGGCGCAGGCCGTCCGTGATCGCATTCCTGGCGACGGCATACAGCCACGGTGCTCCGGCGCCGCGCTTCGGGTCGAACGTCCGCGCGGAGCGCCAGATGGCGACGAACGCGTCCTGCGTCGCGTCCTCGGCGCGCCCGCGGTCGCCGATACGCCGGAGCGCGAGGCCGAGCACGGCGCGCACGTAGCGCCGGTACAGCTCCTCGAACGCGGTCCGGTCGCCTCCGGCCACGCGCTCGATGAGCTCGCCGTCCGTTGGACCTCGGCGTTCGACGCGTTCCATCGTCACCTTCGGTGCCGGGGCGAGCGGTAGCGGCAGCGCGATCGACGCGTTCATCGCCCGGTGCTACGTGGGCGCTGCCGCGTCGGTTTGCCGGTCGTCGCGCGCTACCGGGCCTCTTCGAAGCGGGTCGCCACGGCTCCCCAGTCGACGACGTTCCACCAGGCCTCGAGGTAGTCGGGGCGGCGGTTCTGGTAGGCGAGGTAGTACGCGTGCTCCCAGACGTCGATGCCGAGCAGCGGAACGTCGGTCTCCATGATCGGCGTGTCCTGGTTGGGCGTCGACTTGACGGCCAGACCGGTTCCGTCCCAGACGAGCCACGTCCAGCCGGAGCCGAAGCGCTTGACGCCTGCGTCGTTCACCTGCTTCTTGAGCTCGTCGACCCCGCCGAACGTCTCGGCGATCGCATCCGCGAGCGCCCCTGCCGGCTCTCCGCCGCCGTCGGGCGACATGATGTCCCAGAAGAGCGAGTGGTTCGCGTGCCCGCCGCCGTTGTTGCGTACGGCCGTGCGCTTGTCCTCCGGGATGATGTCGAGGTTGGCGAGGACGGACTCGATGGGGTGGTCCATCCACTCGGTGCCCTCCAGGGCCGTGTTCAGGTTCGCCACGTACGCGGCATGGTGCTTGTCGTGATGGATCTCCATCGTCCTCGCGTCGATGTGGGGCTCGAGCGCGTCGAACGGGTAAGAAAGATCGGGAACGCTGTACGCCATCGCCTGCTCCTCTCCTCGCTGACGGACTCGGGAGGAAGGATATGCTCCGCGGCGTTTCCGCCGACCCCAAGGAGCACCGGATGACCAACTTCGTCGAGATCAGGCCCCGCGAGCTCCGGCCGGAGCTGCTCGAGCTCGACGGCATCTCGCGGACGACGATCGAGGCCCATTACCGCCTGTACCAGGGGTACGTGGCGAAGAGGAACGAGATCCTCGGGCGCCTGGCCGAGGTCGACCTCACCACGGCGAACCAGGTCTACTCGGACGTGCGCGCGCTGAAGATCGACCTCACGTTCGCGATCGGCGGGATCAAGAACCACGAGGTCTACTTCGCCCATCTCGGCGGGGAAGGTGGCGACCCCGTCGGCGCCATCGGCGACCTCGTCGAGCGCGACTTCGGGTCCGCGCAGGCGTGGCGCGCCGACCTCGTTGCCTCGGGGATGGCGGGGCGCGGGTGGGCCTGGACCGCGTACGACTGGGACGAGGGGCGT
>Ga0210076_1000337_pt1 | contig 10855 bp, 9 predicted proteins | sample MayberryNW_Catta_3_FD_184876 | JGI IMG/M metagenome (GOLD analysis project Ga0210076, IMG submission 184876) | Wetland microbial communities from San Francisco Bay, California, USA, that impact long-term carbon sequestration -... | ecosystem: Environmental > Aquatic > Marine > Wetlands ... | reverse complement strand
TATCTCCAACCACTATTGTTTTTCTCTTACTTCTAGAAAAAGCAACACATGATCGTGGAATATTAATAAATCCTATAGATTCATGATAGTTTGTCTGATTGTTCGATCGAACCATTGATATTATTGTAACTTCTGCTTCTTGACCTTGAAATTCATCAATTGTTCCAATTCTTATTCCATTGTGTAGATAAAAATTACATAATCTTTCTTGTTGTTTATATGGTGTTGTAACAATAATATCCGTAATTCCAATACTGATACATCCATCGACGATCTCGTTGATAATTGAGACTTCCCCTTTATTAGTAAAATGCTTCTCTTCTTTACATTTTCCATTAGTATCAACAAATACAACATTTTTATCATGCTTAAGTACTCTATATAAGTTATCATTGATCCCATCATATTCTTTACTTGTAATATCTGCTGTAGATATATTCATAACGGAAGAATCAGCTTCAAGTTTGTACTCATAATAAGGATTGATCAAATCTAAAATATCTTTATTAAACCTATATTCTCTTTTAAGTAGAGTAGTTTGAAAATGTTCCAAAATAGATCTAAATATGCTCTCAGTTACATAATCATGGGATACTGGTGGTAGTTGTTTATCATCCCCCATAACTATAATTTTACCATTATTCTCTCTTAATGAGGAAAATAACATTCCCATTCTGTCAAGCCCTACTAACCCTGCCTCATCTACTATGACTGCTCCAACTTTAATTATATTGCCAAGATCTTTAGCACTATAATCTGTACTTAATATTATTTTGGCGCTCTGAAATAAATTTTTGGCTACTGTGATCTTAGAGAAATTACTATTGACACAGTTAGAATAACTTAAACCATAATAATCCCCTACAATATTGTCAAATGCATATTTGATAAGATGATTGTGTGTTCTACTTAGGTTTGCAATGTTACCATATCTAATAACAAATCCACTAGGTAGTTGAATATTTTCTCGTTGTAAAAGAGAATCTATTTTTGATAAAATGCTATCAATCATGACATTGGTAGGAGCAGTAACTAATATTGGAAAATATCCGTCATTTAAAAGGTCAAAACAACAATGTGAGATGACTGTTGATTTTCCAGTACCAGGAGGTCCGGTGACAGGAACTATTTTTTCTGAATTTATTCTATATCTTGCCATCTTTTGTTCAAAATTTTCAATTTCATCAAATGATGGAAATTTTAGACCAGCACCCAATTTTTTAATATCAGTCCAACTATATCAAATAACTAATTACTTTACATACAAACAATATTCTGCTCATTTAGCCTAACAGCTCTATTCTTTAAAACTATTTCATCGGCATGGGAAGACAGTCTAAAGAAACTATCAAGAAATTTCATTGATGTTAACCCACTGCTAAAATTAAATCGGTCAATAGTAAGAGGTGATTTATCTCTGTTATCATACAAAAGATAATACAAATCATCTCTGTAAAATTCAAGTGTAATTGATTTTCTATCGATATCAATTTCTCTTATAACTGCATTAGGATTACTTCCTAAATTTGGAGAACTATCGGAAATAGTCACATGTTCACCTACGCTAAAATCTATGAATTGACCAAAATATTCATCACCTATTAAGGTAATTTTTTGTTTCTCGTTATCAACTGAAGAAGTATCAATATACAAATTTGTAATAGCGGATCCTTCTCTTTGTCTTTTCTCTGCCGACTGTAAAACTACATATGCCTTCCAGCGATCATCAAGAGAAACCTCTTCTCTTATTCTTTTCGAAAGACGAAATTCTAAGTTCCTTTTTATTCTTTTATCTTCTGTTAGTGCATTATTACTAACAAATGCCCAATTTAAGCATCCTTCTCGCAGCGGGCATTTAGGACAAAAACCAGTAATTTGTGGAGAAACTTCAGATTTCCAAATTTGTATGTATTTATTTATTACTTTGTATACTTTTGCAAAATCAAATTTTTTTCTGTTACCATCTTTATCAGCAAATTGCCATGTGTATTTAGGAGGTTCTTTAAGATTTAATGTCTGCATAAGTAGAAGAGCTTCAGCATCGGCTTGAAGATTCCAAACTGCAGTTCTTGGTCGATAATTGCCTGTTTTTATTTGTACTATTTCTACAGATTCTTTTTCTAAATTAACTAAATCTTCTGCAGTTACATATGAATTTAAATAATGAATTCCATTATAGCAATTTTTCCATTTTCCACTTTCTTTGTTTGAAAGCTTAATTTTAATTAAATCAATTCGGCCTTCTAGTGGAATTTTGATATTACGAATTGTAAATTCAGGTCTAAAAATAATTTGCCTGATCTCTTCTTTTACAAATATCTGATGAACTAATCTATCAGCTCTGATTTCCAAATCATCCAGGATGGAAGGCAGGGGATTTTCTATATTTGAAAGCATAAAATGTTTCCAATTGATTTTGATATCTCTTTCCGCATTTCTTATAAAAATTTCTTTAGCTTTTAATTTTTTAGTGCTAATATTTGTAGAAGAATTGATGGCATGTCTATTATCATTTTTTAGTGACTCTATAATCTCCATCATTGATCTTAAAGTGATTCTATGGATTGCATTACCTATTACTCCTTCAGCAGTAAAATTATTATCCGATTCCATACCAAAGAAAGAGATATTATAAGCTGCACGTTCACAAAGACCAATATTGGCTATAGCACTTATCCTAGGAATTACTACTGGATTTATTTTTCTTATAACATCTTTGGAAGTTAAAGTATAATCATTGTTAATATCTTTATGAAAGATATCTCCATTGGAAATATTTGTCTTAGAATTAAAATCAAGAACATCGCAACAGGAATTAATATTCCTGATATTATTAGAGTTAGGTATATCAATATGATTCAAACGCCAATTTGACTGATTATCGATCAATCGTTCATGCCCCTGAGAATTTTTTCATTATTGTTAATTTTTAATGAATTGTCGCAAATTGGAAGTTTTGAATCTGTGACAAGATCTATTTCTTGGGTAATAAAATCTTCAAGTTTGATATACGATGCTCTTGGTTGTTTGATTTTATTTAGTTGTTTTATTATATTGATAGTTTCTTCAATAAACCACTTTATAATGACAAAATTTTCGTAGTTGATATTTGCTTTGCAACTGATAACTCCTTGATCATTTATGCTAATCTTTGGTACTGACTTTCTTAATTTGATTCCTGTAATACCTCTTGGCGGTTTTAAAGTAATATTTTCTATGTGGTCACCATTGATAATACGGTTCTTTATTTCCTCATTAACATCTTCTAACCTTAAATCATATTTTCCTCGTCCTGAATAATTGGCTGATATTGTTTTGCCTCCTATTTTTATTGACGTTGTCTGGCTTTCGTTTGTAGGCCAATAATCGTAAAGTGATAGAAGTAATTGTTGCATAATAAAATCTGACTCTCCATATATAAAATGCCATGTATTGTTACTTTCCTTAAATCCTATTGTTTTTAAATAGTCAGAAAGAAAGTCACGAGCTTGATCTACGGTTTTAACTTTACAAACTAAAATTATTTTACTATTTGCAAAGGTACTAGCATCAATAATATACTTTAACTTTTGAGCTTTAATGGTTGTGATTTGTTTAATTACTTGACCTGTGTTTTCTTTATCAGTTACATTCTGAATTATATTTCCATCAATTATTTCATAATAAGGAATTACCACAACTTTGAGATTTAAAATAGAAGGAATAGCATAACCTGACTTATAATTATTAGGTTCAAAATGAAAAGGTACTTTTAAAAGATGCTCTGTTAAGATTTTAATTGAAGAGTCAAAATTAGAATTATTATAAGTAGATGTATTCTCTTTATTAATATGTTTAACATGACTAGAACTAGAAGTAGAGATATGATTAATCCTAAATGGGAAAATAGATGAAAATTCTATTTCATCTTTTTGGTTATCAATATTCTGCAATTCTTATACATCTCCAATACTTCGATCAATATTCACCATTTCTTTGATATCTGATTCCTTTCTTGTTTCTATTTCTGCTAAACCCAAATCTATCAGTTCTAAAGCACATCTAATAGGTTTTTGTAAAGTATAATATACCCTAAGCCCTATGCGGTCTTGCTGTATTACATTCTCATTTATTAAATCTTTAAAGTGATAAGCAAGGGTAGATCTTGCCATATTTGAAAATTGAGATATAATTTTTTTTCGTTCTGCTCTTTCCCCATCAATATAATACTGTCTTAGAATTTCAACTAGAATCTTATATTTAGTGCCATCTAAATTTAAGTTTCGATCTACTATTTTTTTGGCTAAAGTGAATCCCTCAATATCTGCTACCCTTTGAATTAGTCTTTTTTCTATTTTGTTAATATTGGCTTGATAGGCACTCTTTAAGCATGATATAATAAAGAAACTTGTTAACCCAGGTAATCCAAACGAGTGATTAACTATATTATCCAAGGAATAATCATCAAAGAGTATTAATTGTTTAACATCTGATTTTGATGTATTTTTTGTGGATTCTAAAACAATTTTTTTTATCTCTCCTTCTTCCCTTACACCAAGCCAAAAGACATCTCCAAATATCTTGCTTAGTCTTTCATTGTTTATCACATAAGAATATGTTACGTTCGTAATACAGTATATAAAAGTAGGTACTCTGAGTCCATCTAATTTTATTGCATTACAATACTGTACTGCATGTGAAATGAAGGAATCAGCGTCATCTACAAGAATTATTCTACTATTTTGAAAATCAACTTCTTTTACCCATTGTTGAAAATTATCAATTCTATCAAAATGATCATCATTTCCATCTTCTGCTGTTGTAAATCCAGACCATTTATCTTGTGCATTAACATATAGAGAGAAATTCATATCAAAGCCTTTATTTAGAAAATTTTCGATTATTTTTAAGATAGTTGATCTACCAGAGCATTCTGGACCTACTAAAATAAGATGTCTTTCATTTTTATGACAAGCACCTATTCTTTCAGCTAATTTATTTATGATTACCCTTGTACTTTTAGCAATCAGTTTTTGATTTGTTATTAAAAAACTTGGATCAAAGGGGTTTCCAATAAAGTCAAAAAATTCGAAAAAGTTTGACTGGGATGGTCCTCTTATTACACCACGATTAAAGGATTCTTTAACCGATAAGTATAGATTTTCTTCATTTTCGATTGAGTTAGACAATTTGACTTTTTCGACTCTCTTGACTTTATAGTACTAGATACATATAAAAATTTCTATAATTTTCTGCTTTATGAATCAGTTTAAGATTTCGAGAATTGAATATGTTTGGTTATTACAACTGATATATTATAAGCAATTATATCTGAATAAAAATTCAATTTTTGTCATTTTCGCATTTTTACAGTCATAACCATTTTCAGATGTTGTGAAATGAAGTTATTACAACAGATTTGATAATAATAATAATAATAATAATAATAATAATAGAAATTAAACTCAAATAGAAAAAACATATACCAATTCAATTTTTAGAATTTTCGTAATTACAAAGACTCTTATTTTTTAAATAATAAAAAGGGATATTGCATCTTTCAAAACGTACTGGAAAATATCTAATTATTATAGGACTAATACTAATTATAGCTGGAATAGTCTTTACAATGCAAAGTAAGTCAATTGTTGGACCCTCTTCTTCTTTCATGTATAAAAATCCAGAATGGACAGTCAATGGTTATGCTATAATAATATTAGGCACCATCATTGGCGCATCTGGTATAATTATAATACTATGGCAAATTAGAATAAAAAAGTCAATCAATAGCTGACTAATAGATTAGAATTAAATTAATTTTCAATTATTTGATATCTAAAAAATTATATTCAGGTTATTGCAAAATATATCATGATCTATTCAGAACTTTATACTATAATATTGGTTTTGAATAGTTAAAAGAGATTAGGAAAAAGTTACAAGATATATGTTGTTTTGTAAAAAATTCTTGGATTTATGAATGAGTAATGACGATTAACAGTAATTATATGATATCCTTTTCATATTCCATTTTAATTATCCATATATTTCATAGTGAACCAGTTCATTAATGGGTAAGCGGTTCTTTCTTTTACCAGTCAAGTTCTTTTTAGCTGGGTATCCAAAACCTGCTACCAGAGTAATATCCATTTCCTCAGGAATATTGAAGTCTTTTCTAACATTTTGTTCTTTTATACCTGTAAATAACCCTGAACCAACTCCAAAATTCCATGCTGCTAATTGCATACTCTGCAATACTCGCCCTGCATCAATCTTATGATACTTATACTTTGGATTAGTAAGAACTATTATTGCAAATTTTGCCTCTGCCACCCATTTTCCACTTGTACTATCCTCTGCAAGTTGATTGAGATTATTTCTATCTTCTACAACTATAAATCGCCAGTGTTGAGTATTAAGACCTGTACCTGTTAACCTAGCTGCTTCAAGGATCTTGTCTATTATTTCTATAGATATTTTTTGTTTACTATACTCTCTTATGTCAAGCTTAGTGGCTATACAATCGAAAGTATCCATGTTTCTAATACTAACATTATTCATGACAAACGACTTAAATGTTTAAGAAACTAATCAGAAGATATACTAAATTAGTAAATAAAATTATAATCAATTTGGGAGCAGAAACCGATACAATAAATAAAACTTAGATATTTGTTTCAGTCTTTTGATTTTTCAAATAAATATAATAATTATGTATTGAGGTAAAATACATGCTTAGACTATTGTTTTGAGAAGATGAAGAATCTATATTACCACTCTAGTGATCTTAATACCATATATAGAACAGTTATTAGAAATATAGTGGATATTTAATTGTGAGTAAACAAAATAAAGATAAACTAAATGATCCACATATTCGAAAACTTTTCGAAGATAAGAATTTTGTTTTTTTGTCTTCGTTAATGAAAGATGGCTCTCCTCAAGTAACACCTACTTGGACAGATATTGAGAATGGTTATATTCTTATTAATACTGCAATAGGTAGAATTAAACAAAAAAATATTTCACGAGATCCTAGAGTCGCATTAGCAATAGCTGATCAGAATAACCCGTATAATATGGTTACGATCAGAGGAAAAGTAATAGAACAAATTAGTGGGGATGCAGCCGAAGAACATATAGACAAATTGTCAAAAAAGTATATAGGTAAAGATAAATATCCTGGGAGATCACCAGGAGAAAAAAGGGTGCTTTTCAAAATAAAACCTGAAAAGATATTTCATATGAATCAATGATCTCAATTTCATTATAAGTATATTATAGAAATCTCCTTTGTCTATGGTTACTACCTAAGCTAAATTGATATGATCTTTTCTATTTAATGTAGAGTTATTTTCTTTTTATCATACTCTCGTTTTTTTGTCCAACCCAACCTTTTATTATTCAACATTTCAAAATTCTCATAAATATGTGGTCTCTTTTTTCTCATTCCTTCTACTGTAGATGTTGCCTTATTCCAAAATGGAGTAGGATTGAACATATCAAAGTAGATGTCAGGATCTATCATTCTATGGCTTACAATAACACCTGATAACTCGAAAAATCCACAAACAGCAATAAAATAGGATCTTTGGATTGAGGACCCTCCATACTTTTGTATGTATTCATCGTAACTATCAACATCTAGTTCTTCTAAAAACCAAAGTATCGCATCTCTATGGCTATCATAAATATTGTATAATTTTATTAATATATCAGAGTTTACCACATCTTTCAAAACCATAATAAATAATATAAATAAAAGTTAATAAAAGATTCATTTATTAGGGATTTATCATAATCCAATTATAATCTGTAGAAAAGGTTTCAAATTACTCAATTGCAGTAGGGTCAAAAATACTATAATATCAACTAGATTTCAAACTTTAAAGATACTCACTGTCGATCTTGGTCCATCCATGATAAACTTGCAAATCAAAGATAGCAAAAATCCATCCTTTTAAATTCATGTTAGCAGGAATCTCCGAAATCGAAATTCAAGATAAGGTAATTGTATTTTCAAATGTTTTATTATTCTGGATCTCGAATCGAAGGAAAGGGTTTAAAGATTTTTGATACATTATCAAACCAGATTACCACCTATTAATTAAATCTGGAATATGGAAACATTACAAAGACATGACCAGGATTCAATCAAGTCTAAATGTCAAAAATTTTGTAATTTTTTACAACAGTAAGGCAGAGGAAATGTGGAAGGAAGCATGTATTTAGCAAAAATAGAGGATACAGAAAAAATTAAAGGAAGTAGGCTTTAGGAATTTTTAGAAAATAAAGCTAAGACTTTTTCTTAAGTAATGCAGATTACTACCTATCTACTTATAATGATTGTAATTAATCAATACTAAATTTTAATTCTATATCTTTATGAGGACACGCTGCTATTATCTCTTCTGCTAACTTGTAACTTTCTTTCTTTATATCTTCATTTTTAGTAAATTTGAAAATTGTTTTTGTATTTGGTAAATAAATTCTCTTCAAATTCAAATCACCATCTCCTTCTTCTCCTTTTCTAAAAACATAACGTTCTCCTCGTTTGGTTATAGGATTCCAACTTCTTAACAATATTCCTTGTTTCTCTACGTTCTCGTTTGATATTTTATCAAAAACAATTGTATGCATAAAGAGATGAAAAAAGGTCTTATTTGGATTGTAGAAATATCTTAAGGTATAGTAATTTTTAGGATGATGAGGAGAACGGTTTGTTTTTAATTCTTCTGCATTTGAATCAAAACACAATTCAAAACAGGAACTACTTGTATGTTCAACTTTCATATAATATTTAATACGCAGTACGAGAATTTAAATTTGTTGTAAAGAAAAGTGTGTTATAATATAGAAACTAAATTAATTATAATAATAATACTTATAAAATTAGAAATGGAAACATCTCTAACAGACAATCTATATCAACAGAATTTCGCAAATGATATATAAATCATCATTACTGTAAGCAGATAGCCGAGATAAAGGAATTATGTCAAAAGACTAACAAATAAAGAAGATTAAGCGTATAAGTAAAGTTAGTATTTACGAAAAAGTCAGTTGGTAATTAGCAGATTATAGTAAGATTGCATAGGCCATCTTCTTGATTTTAATCAAAGCATAATGGATAATCAAATGAGAAGATACATTATGACTAAATAACAGAAATTAAAACAAGCAATTTATAAAAATCTCTTTTAGTTTATTTTATTAATCCAATCCACACAAATTAAAAACCGATGCAAATTTTACATATTCGTTTTCTGTTAACACCTATTTATGCGTGACAACAACACAGATAGGTAGGTCTTTACAAGTCTTCATAATCCTACAATGCCCTACTTGTTATTCATATTAACCTTCAATATCGGGGTTTACTACCCTGATTTAGATATTCTTTTGCGTAGCAGCATTATATGAACTCACAAATAGTTATCCACTTCACAGATAAAATTTAAGATAAGAAAAAAAGAAAAGGGAGAAGTAAGATAAAACATATATCCATGAACAACAAAAACCAGCTATCTGGGTTACATCATATTACTGCCATTTGTAGTAATCCACAACAAAATATTGATTTTTACACGAAATTATGAGGACTTAGGTTGGTCAAAGTAACTGTAAACTTTGATGATCCTACTACGTATCATCTATATTATGGAGACGAAATGGGACATCCTGGAACTATTCTGACTTTTTTCCATGGATCGATGCTCCAAAAGGTCATAGAGGTATTGGTCAAGCTATAACAACATCGTTTCTGGTACCTGAAAAATCTATTGATTACTGGAAGACTCGTCTCAAAAATAACAATATTTGTTTTGGAGGTCCTACGAAACGTTTTGAAGATGACCAATAACGCTTTATGATCCTGATGGACTTGAATTAGAACTTGTTGCACATTCATCAGCTAAAGAGAATGATGAAAGATTTAGGAAAGACGGTCCAATCTCCTACAAAAACGGTATTAGAGGATTTTATTCTATAAGTCTATCTGAAGAAGGATATGAGAGGACTTCAGAAATCTTAGGTAAATTAGGATACAAAATGATACAAAATGAAGGAAATCGTTTCCGCTTTCAACAGTCAGATTCAAAATCCACAGGAGCTAAAATATTAGATGTTCTTTGTTTGCCATATGCTCATCCTGGAATGATTGGAAATAGAACTATTCATCATATAGCATTTAGTACCTCTTCCGATGCAAATCAAAAAATAATTAGGGAAAGTATTATAAAAAAAGGTTTAAATCCTACACCTGTGATTGATAGAACTTATTTTCATTCATTGTATTTCAGAGAACCGGATGGTATTCAATATGAAATTGCTACAGATCTTCCCGGGTTTATTATAGACCAAAAAGTAGAAGATTTGGGTAAGAATCTTGTATTACCATCATGGCTTGAACCTGTAAGGGAAAGTTTAGAAAAAGTACTACCAAAGATTGAACTATACAAAAATAATACAAATTATTTAATAATAAGTGACCAGTAATAATTATTAAATCTGACGATTTTGGATTTAATCATATATTATTAATTCTTTTCCTAGTGGTATTCGTAATAAAAAATATGATGATGAAAATAAAAAACTGACACTTGTATTATTGCATGGTACCGGTGGTAATGAAGAAGATCTTATCTTGGAAAAAAAATTGAGCCTAAAGCATCGATATGGAGTCCCAGAGGAAAAGTTTTGGAAAATGGCATGTCGTGATTTTTTAGAACGCTATCTGAGGGAGTTTTTGACTTGGAAGATCTTAGAATTATATCTCACGAGCTTGCAGATTTTATCCAAAAATGTTCCGTACACTATAAATTTGATTTAGAAAGGACAATTGCAATTGGATTTTCAAATGGAGCAAGTATAGCTG
>Ga0210076_1000335_pt1 | contig 10897 bp, 9 predicted proteins | sample MayberryNW_Catta_3_FD_184876 | JGI IMG/M metagenome (GOLD analysis project Ga0210076, IMG submission 184876) | Wetland microbial communities from San Francisco Bay, California, USA, that impact long-term carbon sequestration -... | ecosystem: Environmental > Aquatic > Marine > Wetlands ... | reverse complement strand
GACTGGTGCAGGAGATGCATTTGCCGGAGCAGTGCTCTACCAGTTGAGTCATGATTCAGTTGTTTCACCCCGTGAAATAAGCAGGGACGAATGGATTTCAATTATTTTCAATGCCAACAAAGCCGGCGCCCGAACTTGTGAATACATGGGTGCCATGGAAGCTTTTCGACACCTGGATAAGAATATTTTTAATTAAACTAGATGCAATGCCTTTTTCTCGATATTCAGGATGAACCCTTATTCCCTCGACCCAAATCATATTTTTATGACATAATTTTCCATGTATCATTGCAACAATTTTATTAGCATATGATATCGAATCCATTGTTTGTGCCACCAGTAACAAACTATCTTTTTCATTAATCCAGCAATCCCAGACTTCCTGGATATAATCACCCCATTCAAAAGTATTATTACAAAAATCAAATATTTGCTCTTTGTCTGAATTAATTGCAGGCCTATAAATCAAATTTATACTTACAAATATTGGTTGTCTGAATTATATTTAATATTGTCTTAGAAATTTACTAATTACCCTTGCAATATTGGATGTTATTATATTTTTATATTTTAAAATTGGTCCTGTCAAAATCTTTACAATAGAAATCTAAACCTATAAAGTATATGAAGTAACAATATAAATCCTAGGTATATTTGAATATATAATTTACCATAATGAGCATTATTGAACAAAATTTTAAAGAAAATCTGAATCAGTTGTACGAAAAGAATAAACTTACTTTGGAACAATTAGAACATTTTCTTAAACGTGGTATTCAGGTCATTGACCCTCAGGATGACTTAAAACTAAAATTCTTATCTTCCATCTTACCAAAGATTGTCATAGGGGCATCTAAACAGTACATATCTCGACTAAAAATCCCATATCAGGCAACTAGCTTTCTTGCTGCGGAATTTGCCCCTAAAAGTAGAAGATACATTTACAAGGTACCTGGATATCCTGGAGGTGGGGTAATAAAATTGACGGGAAATAAAAGAAATATCGGTGACAATGTATTTGCATCAACACATAGAATCTTAATAGGTTATAGGGCAATTCTCTTCAGTGTTTATAACCTTATGGCAAGTAAAAGTCAGATCTGGGATTGGACTTTTTTCGGTAATCATATTAGGAGCAGCCATTCGGGTGTATACGATGATTTGTGTAAACTTTATAAACAATACAAACAGAAACGCGATTCAACTTTTTTTATTATCGTTTCCCGAACAGCAGATTCTTTTAAAAAATCTGGAATAATTGAATCATATCTAAAAAAAGAAATTGCAATTCTGAACCAAGATATCAGAAAAGTCATTTTTTTGACCAGTCAAGAAGGATACGATTATGGCTCAAAATATATACCCGAATCTGATTTTATAAAATACATTAACACTGGTTCAACATTTAACCTATTCAAAGCATTATTATCCTTAAGAAAGGATCATAAAATAGATCTAATTCTGAATGATGGAGGTAGAATTATGTGTAATGGATTTAAAATTGCAGGTGTCCTTGGTGAAGAGAGAATAACTCTAGAACCCTATCCCGGTAAAACCCTGATTGATCCACATAATTATCAAATGTTGGAAGAAAGTACTCTGGGTGTTGGCGGTTCAGGTGTTGATGGCAACGAATTACGTGACTCTATATTACTGTATTCTTCTCCAATTGGAGATGAACGGGCTAATACATACGTCTATTCTCTTGATGATTCAAAATTAATATCCTTTTAGTAGTAAACAATAGTCATAATAATTATCTAATAGATTAATAATAAATAAATTTTTAACCTTTTTATATCTTTTCAATATTCAAAACATAAATATTATTTGGAGTATCAAACAAAAAATCTTATATGCTATTATGAGCTCTTTTTATCATGAAAATTTTTAACGCTAGTCCTGGATTTAGTGATCCATTAACGGAAGATGAAATTGTATCTTTTCTTGTTAATCAAACACATAACATTCATCTTGGTACAATAGATGAAAAAAAGGACCCAAATATTCATCCAACTTGGTACTATTATGATCCAAACAAGAATAAAATATATGTTGAAACTGCTAGAAACTCAAAAAAGATCCAAAATATCTCGAATAAACAAACCATATATTTCTGCATAGATGATCCCAAACCTCCATACAAAGGAATAAGAGGAAAAGGCAAAACAGCAATTTCTCAATCACTTGATTTCAATTTAATGATATCTAAAAAAATCATGATTAAATATCTAGGGAGTTTAGATAACCCTATGGCAAAAATTCTACTAAAAAACGTTGAACATGGAAATTCGGTTATTTTGGAAATTACACCACTGTATTTTTCGACATGGGATTATGGTAAAAATAAAAACATCTAACCTGAAAAAGCGAATCTGTCCATTCATCAACAGAATATAATAAATTGAACTTTATTCTATCCGATTATGTTTCACATGAATGAATCTTTTTCTGAGGCTCTTAAAAAACGAATACTGCTTTTTGATGGCGCAATGGGTACAGAAATACAGAAATTAAACCCACAACCTCAGGATTTTCCGAATAACAAAGATGGTTTTAACGATGGTTTGATATTGAGTAGGCCAGAATGGATAAAACAAATCCATAGAAATTACTTAAATGCAGGTGCAGATTGTATAGAGACCAATACGTTTGGTGGCAACAAATTCAAATTAGATGAATATGGCTTTGGGGATCAGACAGTTAAATTCAACAAAAGAGCAGCCGAATTGGCACGAGAAGTATGTAATGAATTTCACGATAAACCGCGATATGTCATAGGTTCGATGGGTCCGTCTGGATTTCTTCCAAGCTCAAATGATCCAGATTTGGGTCAAAAACCGTTAGAACAGATAATAGAATCTTTTGCATTACAGGCTGAAGGTCTGATTCTTGGAGGTGTTGATGCTTTGCTAATTGAAACGAGTCAGGATATTCTTGAGGTAAAGTTAGTAATAGAGGCATGCAGGAATACAATGTCTAAACTAGGAAAGAAGGTTGCACTCATTGCGAATGTTACTTTGGACCAATACGGAAAGATGCTTCTTGGAACCAATGTGCAAGCAGCATTTACAACTGTTAGTGATATGGGAATTGATGTCTTTGGGTTAAACTGTTCCACAGGTCCAGATGAGATGACTCCTAGCGTAATATGGTTAAATGAACAAAATGACCTTCCTCTATTGATAGTTCCCAATGCAGGAATGCCACTTAATGATGGAGGTAAAGCAGTCTACAAGATGACACCAGAACAATTGAGGAAAAAATTAGAGGAGTTCATATTAAAATTTCAGAAAGTCAGAATCATAGGAGGCTGTTGTGGTACAACGCCTGAGCACATTTCACAATTACACAAAATGCTTAATAAATATTATAAAAATGATAATATACAAACCTAGCTAAACCTTCAGAATGATTCTTTGTTATCAATACTTTATATGATTATTAAAACGAATATTACTCTGTATACTCAATTAAAGAGGAAATAGATATTAGCGAGGATAGAAAATTTGATGAAGATACCAAGAATTAGTTCTGCATTAAATGCAGTAGATATACAACAAAATCCTCCTCCACTTATTATTGGAGAGCGTGTAAACAGCCAAGGCTCAAGAAAAGCTAAGGATATGGTATTACGTGATGACGTTGATGGGTTAGTAAATTTAGCAAGAACACAGGTAGAGGAAGGAGCTCATTGTTTAGATGTGTGTGTTGCTACTACTGAACGATCCGACGAACTGGATTTCATGTGTAAATTAGTCAAAAGACTAAGTCTAGAGATCGAGGCACCATTGGTAATAGATTCAACAGACCCTATTGTAGTAGAAGCGGCCATTAAACAGATTCCAGGAAGACCAATAATAAATTCAATAAATTTGGAAGGAGATGGAAGCAGATATCATCTTTTAGCACCACTTATGGCAAAATATGGATTACCAGCAATTGCAATGTGTATTGGTCCAAAGGGGATGGCTAAGACCCCACAAGAGAAACTAGAAACTGCCCAGCTCTTGTTTCAAACAGGAAAGAAATACGGTTTAAAACCCTGGCAATTCCTTTTTGATGTATTAACATTTACTTTGGCTACGGGACAGGAAGAATTTTTTGATTCTGCAAAAAATACATTAGAAGGTGTCCGCCTTGTAAAACAAAACATTCCCGGCTGCTTTACCACGCTAGGTTTAAGCAATGTTAGTTTTGGACTTCCAGTTCAAGCAAGGAAAATAGTTAATTCAGTCTTTTTATATCATGCAATAAAAGCCGGATTGGATTCGGTGATAATAAATCCTAAAGACATAGTAGCATATAGTGATATTGTTCCTAAGGAAAGGAAACTCGTTGAAGATCTGATATTTAATCTGAATAATAACGTGTTAGCTGAATTGATATCTTATTTTGAAAACAAAAAGGACTCAAATCAGGGAATAGGAAAGATTACAAAATTAGATTTAGATCCTAAATGGAGTTATGATAAAAAATGTTACTATAGAATTGTTAACAGATTACCCGATGGTATTGAGCGAGATGTAATTGGCGCAATAAAGGACAATATAACAAATAAGAATAAAGAAGAACAAGAAACCAAGATAGACTCTCTTGAGATACTTTTTGACGTTGTTTCTAAACAAGATATTCATGATGCTGCTGTCCAGACTCTAAATGATACTCTTCTTCCAGCAATGAAAGAAGTCGGAGATAAATTCGGAGCCGGAGAAATAATTTTACCATTTGTTCTTAAATCTGCAGAATGTATGAAGGCAGCCGTTGCGGAGCTCGAAAAATATCTGATTAAACAGAAAGATGTATCAAAAGGTAAGATTGTATTATGTACTGTTTATGGTGATGTTCATGATATTGGAAAGAATCTAGTTAAAACTATCTTGACAAATAACGGATATTCAGTATATGACCTTGGTAAACAGGTTCCATTACAAAATATTCTTGACAAAATTGAAGAAGTAAAAGCAGATGCAGTTGGACTTTCTGCGCTTTTGGTGTCAACATCAAAACAGATGCAGATATTTGTAGATTACGCAAAAGAACATAATTTGAGGATACCCGTATTGTGTGGAGGAGCCGCAATAAACAGTAATTATATAAACAGAATTGCTAAAGAAAAAAAAATTTATGAACCAGGTGTCTTTTATTGCAAGACCGCCTTTGAAGGATTAAATGTAATCAACAATATAATGTCTGATAAAAGAGATCAATATGTACTAAATTGGAGACAAAGATTACAGCAATGGAAAGAATCAAAAATTGCGATAGAGACAACTGAAAAAATACTTCCACATAGCGGCATCAAACCAGTTGAACCTCCAATACCCCCTCATATTAATATCCAGATTAGATTTGAAACAGAGAGCATCGACCTCAACGAAGTGTGGAAATTCATAAATAAAAAATCGCTTTTTGTTCTTTCCTGGAGTTTTCGGGGAAAGGCAGCAAAGGGATTATCTGATGAATCAGAAAAGTTATTTATAGAATGGAAAAAAAAAGTTATAGATGAAGATCTATTTTCACCTAAAGTAGTGTATGGCTACTTTAGATGTCATAACAACGGAAATAAACTTGTTGTTGATTCTCCTGACGGTAATCAGGTTGTATTTGACTTTCCGCGTTCTACAAAGAGAAAAAACCTGTGTATAACTGACTATTTTGGAAAGGACGACATCGTGGCATTTCAAGCAGTTACAGTTGGAGTGAAGGTTTCTGAGATTATCGAAAAATGGAATTTAGAAAATCTATATACTGACGCATATTTTTTACATGGTCTTGCAGTTGAAACTGCTGAAGCATTAGCTGATTGGACTAACAACTTAATCCGTAAAGATCTAAAACTTGAATCTAATCGTGGTCTTAGGTATAGCTGGGGATATCCGAGCTGCCCAGACATTTCTCAACATAAGTTAGTATGGACTCTTTTAGATCCGTCAAAATCAGGAATGACTTTAACAGAATCTGGACAGATAATACCAGACCAGTCTACTGCAGCTATAGTAGTCCATCATCCTGAGGCAGAATATTTCATTCTATAGCTAATCTATTTGTGATTTTTAATTCATGTATTTTTTGTAATAAAAGGAATCTCATGTCTTTCTGATAAATACAGTTAATAAAAATATATTCTGATATACTTCTGATGTCTATTAAAGATTTTATTTTCGCGTGTTCTATTGATGATTCACCCGCATATTTTACATATGACAATGAAGATAGCATGATTATCATTCAATCCAGATCCAGTGCGATCTCTTCCAAAAATGATTTTCAATATATTGAACGTTTCATGGAATCTCTGATATCCCATGAAACTATTCATGTTGTAATTAAAAAATATGAGGGTGAATTGGTTTCAGAAACATTAGATGATATCGAATTAATAGTAAACAGACATGGAAGATCGTATCATATTAGTATTAATAATATGTTATTTGCAAAAGATACATCGGGATTAGTACTTTGTTGATTATTTATAATACTTTAACTCTATTATTTTCCTCTAATTTCATGACAAACATTTTTCATGTCCACTGTAAAATCTCTTAATATAATTGGTAACTTTTTCTTATTTTCAGTTTCTTTTATTTTTCTTATAATAGCGCTTCCAACAATCACTGCATCTGCACCCGCATGAAGCATATTTCTTACATGTTCAGGTTTACTTATTCCAAATCCTGCTGCAATAGGTAACTTGTTCTTAATTATCTTTTTAACTTTCTTTATTACGTCATATGTATATCGGTCAAACTTTTTGCGTTCACCAGTTATTCCCAATACCGAAACAACATATAAAAATCCAGAGCAAATATCATTAATATCTTTCAGCCTCTTTTCTTCTGTATTAGGAGCTGTCAAGAAAATTGTAGCAATTCCAGTCTTTCTTGCTGCAGTAACATATTCTTCTGATTCCTCAACTGGAATATCGGGCAATATACATCCATCTATACCTTTTCCCTTTGCCAAGCTCAAGAACTCTTCATAACCTTTCTTAAATAAAATATTAGAATATGTCATTATAATTAATGGTACGTCTGGAAATTTGTTCCTAATTCTGTATGATAATTCTAAGCACTGCTCTGGTGTAATTCCTGATAGTAAGGATTGATGTATAGCCTCTTGTATGGTATTACCATCTGCAATGGGGTCTGAAAAAGGAATTCCAATCTCTATCATGTCTGCACCGCCTTCAATCAGAGCCACAATAATATCTTCAGAAGTTTTTATGTCTGGATATCCGGCCACAACATAACATATTAAAGCATTGTCTTTTTTTTCTTTTAACTCTTTAAATTTTTTATCTATTCTGTTTGATATAATTTTGGTCAATAATGCCATCTCCAATTATTTCTCAATATATTTTTGAACTATTTCTACGTCTTTATCTCCTCTTCCCGACAAAGTGATGACAATCTTTTCTGTTGACCGCATCTTTTTAGCTAATTTCATCCCATAGCTGATAGCATGAGCTGATTCGAGTGCAGGAATTATTCCCTCACGTTTTGATAGTGTCATGAAGGCTTGTATGGCTTGTTCGTCTGTACAGGCTTTGTAAATTACTCGCCTCATCTCCTTCAAATAGGAATGTTCTGGACCTACACCTGGATAATCTAGACCCGCAGATACACTATGAGTTTCAGAAACCTGTCCTGTGCTGTCCTGTAGTAGATAGGTCTTCATCCCGTGAAGGATTCCTATTGATCCGGATACTAAAGTTGCAGCATTTTTTCCAGATTTTGTACCACTTCCTCCTGCTTCGATTCCATACAAAGATACTTCCTTATCGTCAATAAAGGGATAGAATGAACCTATTGCATTACTGCCGCCACCCACACAGGCAACTATTGCGTTGGGTAACCCACCAAATTTCTCATTACATTGTTGTTTTATTTCTTTTCCAATAACACTCTGGAAATCTCTAACTATCATTGGGTAAGGATGAGGACCAACTACTGAACCAATTACATAATAGGTAGTTTTGACATTGGTTATCCAATCCCGTAGTGCTTCGTTAATTGCATCTTTGAGTGTTTGTGAACCAGATAGTACAGGATGAACCTTGGATCCTAATAATTTCATCCTAAAGACATTAAGTTTCTGTCTCTCAGTATCTTTTAAACCCATATAAACTTCACAGTCAAGTCCAAGAACCGCCGATGCTAAAGCGGTACCGACACCATGTTGTCCCGCCCCGGTTTCTGCGATTATTCTCTTCTTGCCCATTCTTTTCGCTAGAATGCACTGTCCAATGGTATTATTGGTCTTATGAGCTCCCCCGTGAAGCAAATCTTCTCTTTTAATGTAAATCATTGCGCCTCCAACATATTTTGTTAGATTTTTAGCAAAATACAATGGTGTTGGTCTTCCTGCATAGTCTTTCAAATATTCGGATAGTTCTCTTTTAAAATCCGGATCATTGCTATATTTTTGATATGAATATTCTAATTCTTCTATAGCAGGAATTAAGGTTTCTGGAATATATTTCCCGCCAAATTTTCCATACCTGCCATCTTTTGGAAAATTATATTTCATCTTGTAATGCTGTTAATCAATTTATAGACAATATGAATTGATATACTTAGAATTTTGGTATAAAATTAGAAGATATAATTAATTATATACCAAATAAATTCCTATCACCGTTGTTAAAATATTGAAGGGGATGGTAACAATATATTAAAATTTATTTATTTCACCTGATAATAACATTTTAAAAAAAATTCGAGCATAATAGGAATGTATGGTAGAAATTTCTGGAATGCAGTACTATCGATACTGGTTTGACGAATATCAAATGCCTCAATCACCTAAAAGTTTCTTCACAAAACGGCAAATTACTAGAATTTTCTAACTTTCGAATTTTTTCTAGAGTGCAAAAATGAGGAAGATTACAAATAAATTTTATCAAATCCAAAAGATAGACCTCCATAACTTTTGAGTTATAAACTTCATTTAATATCCAATTTTAATTGATTGAAATCATAGAGGTTTACCATAGAGGTTTACAGATATAAACAAAAATTCATTAAATTATCGGCAGGCAATTCCTATTTTTCTAATTATGGAGACAATATTTTAAAATTACAATTAAAACTTTATGACTAGTGGGGCGATATGAAATGAGGCAATATACCAATTTTATACCAACAAACAATTAACGAAGGTAATCTAATATTGGCTAGAGTTGCGATATTACTCAAAGAATCCGATGATTTCTTGTGGGGGCTCTTGGCTGGTTAGTAGCTACTCGTACTATTAACGAGTTCTTTTACTTTGGACGAGATATTTTCAGCTTTTTCCATTATGCTCGTCCCTATTAAAAATGCATCTGCTCCTGCCTTTTTCAGATATCTTATTTGTTCTGTATTCTCAATGCCACTTTCGCTTACAATCAAGTTCCTTCCTTTGTCATATTTTTTCAACAGATTTTCAGTAGTTTTCAAATAGATTTTCAGATTGTCGAGATTGCGATTATTTATTCCAATTAAATCATTTCTCCCCACCTTAAAATCAAGTATCTCCTTGAATTCATTCTCTAAATGAACCTCATACAAAACATTCAATCCTTTTCTGTATGAATACTCTGAAAATTTTTCTATACTTGCTTCAGCTAAATTTTTATCAAATACTGTCTTTATTAACAATACATAGTCCGCGCCAATTTTTTTAGCACAATCAATTTGGTTTTCACTCACGATAATATCTTTCATCAACATTGGAACACTAGCATTTTTTCTAATAACTATAAAGTTATTTATCGAGCCGTTAAAAAAATACTTTTGTGTTAAAACAGAGAGTCCTATAGCCCCACCTCTTATCATTTGATTAGCTATATTTACTGGATTTACCTTTTGACTATCAACAATATTTCCCTTTGAGGGAGAAGAAAATTTTACTTCTGTTATGATAGGTACTTTTCTTATATTGATCATGGAACGAATGTTGTCTGTAAGACTCATTGTATCGTGTGTATGATCAAAATTTGCTACATCATACAATCCTTCATCTATTGACCTCAAAGAATTTTTAACTAATTTTTCTAGTAGATTTGATTCACTATCAGGGGAGAAAAAACGACTCATTTGTACATAACTTCCAGCAGATATTAATCGATTAATTTACATTATATTTATTTATGTCAATTTATTGTTTAACAACTTTTTTTTGTTCTCACGTTTTTAAAAAAAGGTAAAGATTTAATTAATTTTAAGGACAAATTATATTGATGACTAAGGTGATAACTGAGGGCATTTCGTCGCTTATTTCTGAATTTGTGGACGTCAGAAAATTGACTGATAACCTTTTCAAGTCCCTCAATATAGAGGATGCCGTTATCCAATCCGACCCCTTTGGAAGCCCTCCAAACTGGCATATTGCTCATGTGACATGGTTCTTTCATAAGATATTGACAAAATATGGAAACGAGGTATCTTTTGAAAATATAAATCTAGACTATCTAAATTCTTATTATCAAAAATTTGAAACAATTTTACCGAAAAATGAAAGAGGGAGATTTCCACGACCTACTGTATCAGAGAGTCTTCTCTATAGAAAGCAAATTGAAAAGAATGTCATTTCCTTTTTGGAAGAACTAGGCAGTGAAAATCACCTCTTGCCAAACATCCTGTATGATATACAATTAGGGAATCAACATGAAATGCAACATCAAGAATTGATGATTTATGATTTTCAAAACTATTTTGAGAGGTTTCCCGATCCACACGATAACTACAAACCTTTTAAAGTTAACAAGGACCCGGAAAAAACTATTTCAGAAGAACAACGTAAAGAGATGATATCTATCCCGGGTGGAATATATGAACTTGGGTTTTCTGGTAAAGGTTTCTCTTATGATAATGAACTGCCAGAGCACAATGTGTTTCTGTATCCCTTTAAA
>Ga0210076_1000332_pt1 | contig 10946 bp, 11 predicted proteins | sample MayberryNW_Catta_3_FD_184876 | JGI IMG/M metagenome (GOLD analysis project Ga0210076, IMG submission 184876) | Wetland microbial communities from San Francisco Bay, California, USA, that impact long-term carbon sequestration -... | ecosystem: Environmental > Aquatic > Marine > Wetlands ... | reverse complement strand
CTACGTCGACCGCCTCGGATTCTCCGTCGAGGGAGATGTCACGCATGGGAACGTCAGCGTCGCGCGGGGAGATGCACGTCTCATGCTCGAGACGACGGCCGACTTCTACGGCGACACCTACAACGCCGCGATCCGACGACGCCTCGGCTCCGTGTCCCCCCATGCGCTCTACGTGGAGGCTTCGGATCTCGAGGAGCTGTACCGCTCGCTCGAGGAAGCCAGTGCGACGATCGTCGATCCGCTCGCCGATCGACCGTGGGGCCAGGCGGAGTTCACGGTCGAGGACCCCGCCGGCAACTGGCTCACCTTCTGGCGGAAGCGCTAGTCGGCGCGCGGAACCGAGCGCGCCGCGTGCTCGCGTGCCTGCTCGTCGAGGCGGGCCTCGGCGTTCAGGAGGTGGCCTCGGGCAGCCCAGGCGTGGGCCGTGCCGCGGGGCACCTCCTGGTTCCGATAGTGCTCCGCCGCAACCCGGCAGTGCGCGAGCGCCTGCTCGAGCTCCTCGGCGGCCTCGTCATAGAGCCGCGCAGTCGCCTCGAGCGCGTCGCTCACGTCCCGGGAAACTCGTCCGGGCAGGGCACCGGCTTCGGCTTCTCGAAGCGCGCGTACGCCTCCCTGGGACTGCTGGTCTCCTCCGTGACGCCGGCGCCGTGCTCGAGCGCGACGTCGTCCACCGGGTAGCGGAGACCGCGGCCCTCGCCTCTCGTGCCGACGGCGAGGATCAGGCACGGGGCGTCCCCGGCGCCGACGAAGATGTGCTCCGTCCACGGCGGGCAGTGCACGAAGTCCCATGCCTTCAACGCCCGCTCCTGCCCTTCGACGATCAGCAGACACTCACCGGCGAGCACCAGGAAGTCCTCCTGCGCCTCCTCGCCGTGGTACATGCCGCTCGGCTCCCCCGGCCGCAGGATGTTCAGGTTGATCCCGACCTCGCCGAACGTCGCATTCTCGCCCTCGAACGGCGCGTAGAAGCCGAGTCCGTCGCTGTCGAACCACTGCGTGTCGCGTGCGTTGACGACGAACCAGCCGTCGCCGTACGGAAACATGCCGTGCTCCGTCCGCTCGAGAGGGGCCTCGGGCACCATGCTCTCTAGACTAGACCTTCCCGCAGAGCAGGATCCGCGAGCGCGGATCCTGCTCGCGTAAGATCCCTGAAGCCCGTCCGCTGACGCGGCCGGAGAGCTGCGCACACCGAACGCATGGAAAAGTCTCTGCCAGTTGCAGATCGGCCGCGCCGCCCCGAATGGATGAAGGTGCGCGCGCCCAGCCCGGCCTCGCGCTACTTCGAGGTCAAGGGGCTGATGCGGGAAGGGCAGCTCGTCACGATCTGCGAGGAGGCGCGCTGCCCGAACATCGGCGAGTGCTGGGGACGCGGCACGGCGACGTTCCAGATCCTCGGGGAGACGTGCACACGAGCATGCCGGTACTGCTACGTGCACTCCGGGAAGCCGGAGGAGCCGCCCGACCCGCTGGAGCCGCTGCGGCTCGCGCAAGCCGCCGCGCAGATGGGCCTCTCGCACGTGGTCGTGACCTCGGTCGACCGCGACGACGTGCCCGACCGCGGGGCTGGGCACTACGCGGCGACGATCCGGGCTCTGCGGCGCAAGCTCCCGGACGCGGACGTCGAGATCCTGACTCCCGACTTCCTCGGCGTGGAGGAGGAGGCGCTGCGCACGGTGCTCGCTGCGCAGCCGGACGTCTTCGGCCACAACATCGAGACGGTGCGTCGGCTCCACGCCCGGATGCGCGGGTCGAAGGCGAGCTACGACGGCGCCCTCTGGCTCCTTCGACGCGTCAAGGAGCTCGCGGACTACCGCGTGCTCACGAAGTCGGGGATCATCGTCGGGCTCGGCGAGACGAACGACGAGGTGGTCGAAACCATGCACGACCTGCGAGAAGACGGCGTGGACGTGGTCACGATCGGCCAGTACCTCCAGCCATCACCCAAGCACGCGAAGATCGACCGCTGGGTGCATCCCGACGAGTTCCGCTGGTTCCGGGAGCAGGGCGAGGCCCTCGGCTTCGGCTCGGTGTTCTCAGGCCCGCTCGTGCGCTCGAGCTACCGCGCGGACGAGCAGCGCCACGCGGCGGAGACCGGGCGCGGAGCGGTCGCGTACTGAGACGCATGCGCCTGCCGCTCGCCGTGGCGGTCGCCGCCGTGGTGACGGTGAGCGCGAACGCCGCGCCATCGACGGAGACCCAGCTCCGGGTCCGCGAGTTCCCGGTGCCGAGCGGAACGCATCCCCACGACGTCGCGCCCGCCCGCGACCGTGGCGTCTGGTTCACGGCGCAGGGCTCCGGAGAGCTCGGCTGGCTGGATCCGAAGAGCGGGAGGACCCGGCTGACCCCGCTCGGGCAGGGCTCGTCGCCGCACGGCGTCATCGTCGGACCGGACGGCGCGCCCTGGATCACCGACAGCGGCCTCAACGCGATCGTCCGGGTCGACCCCGGGAGCCTCGCGGTCAGGCGCTTCCCGCTTCCGGCGAGCGCGGGCTACGCGAATCTCAACACCGCCACCTTCGATCGCAGGGGGATCCTCTGGTTCACAGGGCAGAGCGGCGTGTACGGCCGCGTCGACCCCAAGACCGCGAAGGTTCGCGTCTTCCGGGCTCCCCGCGGCACGGGGCCGTACGGGATCACGACGACGCCCGCGGGGGCCGTGTACTACGCCTCCCTCGCCGGCAGCTACCTCGGCCGCATCGATGTCCGCACCGGGAAGGCGACCGTCCTGCGGCCGCCGACCGCGAGCCAGGGCGCGCGCCGCGCGTGGTCGGACTCGCGCGGGCGCATCTGGGTCAGCGAGTGGAACGCCGGCAAGCTCGCGCGCTACGAGCCGGCGAGGAAGCGCTGGCGCGAGTGGCGCGTGCCGGGAACGAGCCCGATGCCGTACGCCGTCTACGTCGACGAGCGCGACAAGGTCTGGCTCAGTGACTTCGGCGCGAACGCGCTCGTCCGCTTCGATCCCACCACCTCGCGGTTCACCCGCGTGCGGCTGCCGAGTGCGAACGCCTCGGTGCGGCAGATCCTGGGACGCCCCGGAGAGGTGTGGGGCGCCGAGTCGGGCACCGACAAGCTCGTCGTCGTCTACACGCGGTAGACGAAGGGCCGCCCGCAGGCGGCCCTTCGACCAACTGGTTCGTTCCTCTGGCTAGCTGCCAGGCGTGAGCCCGAACGTCGCGAGCCACGCGAGATCGTCGGGCTGATCGACACGGTAGGCACCGTTGTGGCCTTTGCACGTGTCCGTGGTGCCGAACGACGTGACGCCCCCGACAACGTTCGAGTCGCCGATGAAGTTCGGCCCGCCGGAGTCGCCGAAGCACGTCCCGCCCCTGTTCGCGCCGAACGACGTGAGGAACGCGAAATCCCCGACGTAGTTGTTGTCGATGCCCATGAGCCGCGGATGCGCGACCATGCGGATGCGCACGGCCTCGTCCTTGAACGCAGCCGCATCAGGGAAGCTCTTCTGCAGGCCGTAACCGACCGCCGTCAGCTCCGCGTGCTTCGGCAGCGTGCTGAGCTCGCCCTCTTCCGGAAGAACGCCGAAGCCCTTGCCCGTCACCGAGGCGTTCAGCGTGACGACGCCGAGGTCGTACAGATAGAACGCGTTGGGGTCGTACTGCGGATGGGTGAACGGCTTGCCGGAGACGTCACCGGTGCACGGGTAACCCGTCACGCCGGCACACGGGTTCGGTCCGGCCGCCGGATACCCGGCGCCGAGCGGAATCCCGTTCGGGAACCCCGACGAGAACCAGATCTCGATCGTCGCGGCGGGCGCCTGGGTGCAGTGGCCGGCCACCATGAACACCGTTTCCGACATGAGTGTCCCCGAGCAGCGCCAAAGCGGCACGCCGGCGGAGTTCTTCGCGACCATCAGGCCGACGTACGGATGCCCATTCTGGTCGGGCGTTCCGTTCGTGATCGCACTCGCCGGTACTACGGCGATCGCGACTGCAGCGGCGGTCGCGGCGAGCAAGGCCATGAGCCTCTTCATGTGAACCCCCTCGTGTCCTCGGAGCCCGGCCCACCCGGGCTACGACCTATCTACTAGTCGCCCCGGCCCGGGCTCGTCAAGTGCGAACCGTCGATCTCCGACGCCATTTCCCCCGGTCGGGGGACAGCGCCCGCTAGCCGTGCGGCTTCGCCATCGCGCGGTAGTCGAGCGCATCGTCGAGGATCCCCTCGTCGACGCCCGCGTCGCGGGCCACGTCGCGCAACGAGCGCCCCGTGGCCGCCGCCTCCTTGACGATCTCGCTCGCCTTGTCGTAGCCGATGTGCGGGTTGAGCGCGGTCGCGGCCGAGAGCGTGAGCTCCGCGTAGCGCTCGCACTGGTCGCGGTTGGCCTCGATCCCGTCCACGCACTTCTCGGCGAGCAGGCGGCTCGCGCTCGCGAGAAGACGGATCGAGTCCAGCAGGTTCCGGGCCATCATCGGGATGAAGACGTTGAGCTCGAAGTGCCCCTGCAGGCCGCCGACCGTGATCGCCCCGTCGTTGCCGATGACCTGTGCGGCCACCTGGGTGACCACCTCGGGAATGACCGGGTTGACCTTGCCCGGCATGATCGAGCTCCCCTTCTGGAGCTCGGGGAGGTAGATCTCGGCAAGGCCGGCACGCGGGCCGGAGCCCATGAGCCGGAGGTCGTTCGCGATCTTCGTGAGGGAGACGGCGACGACCTTGAGCGCCCCCGACGCCTCGACGAGCCCGTCGCGCGCCGCCTGCGCCTCGAAGTGGTCGACCGGGGCGGAGACGGTGAGGCCGGTGTCGCGGGAGAGGTGCTCCCGCACGCGCGCCGCGAACTCGGGATGCGTGTTGAGGCCACTGCCGGTGGCCGTGCCGCCGAGCGGGATCTGCCCGAGCCGCGGCATTGCGTCCTCGACCCTTGCGATTCCCTGGCGGACCTGCGCCGCGTACCCCGTGAACTCCTGCCCGAGCGTGACCGGGACCGCGTCCATGAGGTGCGTCCGGCCCGATTTGACGACGTCGTCGAACTCGAAGGCCTTGCGCTCGAGCGAGGCCGCGAGACGCTCGAGGGCCGGGAGCAGGTCGTGCGCGATCTCGCCGAGCGCCGCCAGATGCACGGCGGACGGGAAGACGTCGTTCGACGACTGGCCCATGTTCACGTGGTCGTTCGCATGGACGTCGTCGCCGGCGAGCGCGGCAATGACCTCGTTCGCGTTCATGTTGGAGCTCGTGCCCGACCCCGTCTGGAAGACGTCGATCGGGAACTGGTCGTCGAACTCGCCCGCGGCGACGCGGTCGCCCGCCGCGGCGATGCGCGCGGCGAGGTCGGGATCGAGCAGCTCGAGGTCGGCGTTCACGCGCGCGGCCGCAGCCTTGATGCGGCCGAGCCAGCGTGCGACCGGTACCGGGATCGGCTCGCCGGAGACGGGGAAGTTGGACACGGCCTTGGCCGTCTCTCCGCCCCAGAGCTCCTTCCGCTCGGCCGTTTCGTCCACGCCCGGAGTCTAGACCCGGCCTCACGGCTGCGCGCATACGTGGATTCCCCGAAGTGTCGTCCGTGATACGCCGCTTGCAGAACGCTGCCGCGCGGAGGAGGATCCCGCCATCCCGTCCACAGGGGGAACGGGACGAGGGGAGGAGCGACCATGGACAGCGACCGTCGGCTCACGCGGCGGACGTTCGTGGCCTGGGTGGGGGGCACGAGCGCGGGCTTCTACCTGTTCGGACGGCTTCCCGGCACGAGTGCTCCCGTCGCGCTCGCCCAGATCCCGGGTGGGACGCTCGATCCGCACGCCGTGCCGAAGTTCCGGACCCCGCTGCTCGTCCCACCGGTCATGCCCAAGGCCGGGACGATCGTGCAGCGCGGTGGCAAGAACGTCGACTACTACGAGATCTCGATGAGGCAGATCACGCAGCAGATCCTGCCCGCGGGAATGCCTCCGACGACCGTCTGGGGCTACGGCGCCGTCGCCTCGGAGAGCAAGCGCGGCCTGCTCCTGCACAACGCGCCGTCGCTCACGATCGAGGCGGGCTGGAACCGGCCCGTCCGCGTGAAGTGGATCAACGACCTCAAGGAGGCGAACGGGAACCACTTGCCGCACCTGCTGCCCGTCGATCCGACCTTGCACTGGGCGAACCCGCCCGGTGGCGAGGACGGACGGGACACTCGTCCGTCGTTCGAAGAGACACCCGGGCCCTACACGGGCCCGGTCCCGATCGTCACCCACGTCCACGGCGCCGTCGGCGTCGGGGACGAGAGCGACGGCTACGCGGAAGCCTGGTACCTCCCGGCGGCGACGGACATCCCCGGAGACCACGCGACCGAGGGGACGTGGTTCGAGTTCTTCGCACAGAAGGCGGCGGACAGGTTCGGCGCCACGTGGGAGCCTGGGTCCGCGACCTTCCAGTACCCGAACGACCAGCGAGCCGCGACGCTCTGGTACCACGACCACACGCTCGGGATGACACGGCTCAACGTGTACGCAGGGCCGGCCGGGTTCTACCTGGTGCGCGGCGGGCCGGCCGGGGACGACGCCGTCCTCGACGGTCGCACCGGTGCGAAGGCCTCGCTGCCGGGACCGGCGCCGCGCGAGAACGACAAGTTCCCGCCGAACAAGCCGTACCGGGAGATCCCGGTCGCGATCCAGGACCGGTCGTTCAACACGGACGGTTCGCTCTTCTACCCGGACACGCGCGAGTTCTTCGACGGGATCGTCGGCGACTACATCCCCGAGGGCGAGTTCTCGCCGATCTGGAACCCGGAGTTCTTCGGCAACTTCCTGATGGTCAACGGCAGCACGTGGCCCTTCCTCGAGGTGGAGCGGCGCCGCTACCGGCTCCGCATCCTGAACGGCTGCCAGTCGCGGTTCCTCATCCTCGACTTCTCGGGCATTCCCGGGGTCGAGGTGTGGCAGATCGGGAACGAGGGCGGCTTCCTCGCCGCACCCGTGGACATCACCACCGATCACGGGAACCGTCTCCTGCTCGGGCTGGCCGAGCGGGCCGACGTCATCGTCGACTTCACCGGAGTCGCTGCGGGACGCTACGTCCTCGGCAACGTCGGCCCCGACGAGCCGTTCGGCGGAGGCGAGCCGGACGAGGACTTCGACATTGCGGACCCCGATTCGACGGGGCAGGTCCTCGAGCTCAGGGTCGGGCCGCGAAGCGGCGGTGACGACTCGACGCCTTCGCGCTTCCTGCGGCTACCGCCCGTGCCGCCGCTCCCACCCGCGACGGCGACGCGCCGCCTGGCCCTCATCGAGAAGATGGGCATGGGCCGGGACGCGGACGACAACGAGCTCGAGGGCCCGGTGGAGGCGCTGCTCGGGACCGTCGAAGGAGGCGAGCCCGTCGAGGCGCTGTGGATGGATCCGGTGACCGAGAACCCGGCCGTCGGCGACACCGAGCTCTGGGAGCTCTACAACACGACCGGCGACGCGCACCCGATGCACATCCACGAGGTGGTCTTCGAGGTCGTGAGCCGCGAGGGCCTCGTCCTCGACGGCGAGGAGGTCGCGATCCCGATCCAGCTCGACGGCAACGTGGTCGGGCCGGAGCCGTTGGAGACGGGCTTCAAGGACACGGTCATCGCCTACCCGGCCCAGGTGACGCGGGTGAAGGCCCGGTTCGCGACGGCCGGGCAGTTCGTCTGGCACTGCCACATCGTCGAGCACGAGGACAACGAGATGATGCGGCCCTACCGCATCGGCCCGATGCAGCCGGGCCAGCCCGGCCACGAGCACGGGTCCTAGCTCAGCGCGCGTGGGACGGGCTGCGGGCGGCCGCGAGCAACTCGTCCCACGTGCAGAGCTTGACGCGCGGACGGCCTTCCTTCTCGCCACGCCCACGCTCGACCGCGTCGATCGCCTCCCAACCCGCGTAGGTGACGACTTCGACTCCACGCTCGGTGAGCAGCGCGTCGATCGACCGGCCCGCCGGTGACACGGGCAGGAGCCCGGCACGGGCGTCCTCGAGCAGCAGGTCGACGGTCTCCGTGGCGTCCTTCTTGTTCGTGCCGATGACCCCGGTCGGACCGCGCTTGATCCAGCCGGCGCAGTAGACGCCCGGAACGGGCATACCGGCCTCGTCCAGGACGCGCCCGCCTGCGTTCGGCATGGTGCCGTTAGCCTCGTCGAAGGGCGTGTCGGGCAGCGCGACCCCGTGGTAGCCGACGCTGCGGAACACGATCCCGCACGGGATCACCTCACGCTCCCCGGTCGGCACGGCCCGTACTCGGCCCCGTTCGTCCGGCTCGAGCCGGTTGCGGACGATCTCGACGGCCTCGACGTTCTCTTCGCCGTGGATCGCCACCGGGGAGACGCAGAAGCGCAGGTGCACCGATCGCGGCTTCCCTTCCGGCTCCCGCGCCGCGAGCCCCCGGAGGATCTCCATGTTCCGCTGCACGACGTTCGACGCAGCGGCGAGCTCCGCTGCGCTCGCCTCGTCGAGCTCGAGCTCGGCCGGGTCGACGAAGACGTCCGCCCCCGCGAGCTCGCCCATCTCCTGGAGCTCGGTGGAGGTCCACGCCGCCTGCACCGGGCCACGGCGTCCGAGGACGACGATCTCCCGCAGGCCCGACTTCGAGATCGCCTCGATCGCGCTGTCGGTCGTGTCGGTCGGCGCGAGCTCCTCCGGAGTCAGGGCGAGCATGCGCGCGACGTCCAGCGCCACGTTCCCGACACCGACGACGACAGCCCGCTCGACGGAGAGGTCGAACGGGAGCTCCTGGAAGTCGGGATGGCCGTTGTACCAGGCGACGAGCTCCGTGGCCGCCCACGAGCCCGCGAGATCCTCGCCGGGGATCCCGAGCCGCCGGTCCGTCTGCGATCCGACCGCGAACACGACCGCGTCGTAGAGGCCGCGGAGCTCGTCGTACGTGACGTCCCTGCCGACCTCGACGTTTCCCAGGAACCGGAAGCCGGGGCGCTGCGCGACCTTCTCGAACGCGCGCGACACGGTCTTCAGGTTCGGGTGGTCCGGGGCGACACCGAGGCGCACGAGCCCCCAGGGTGTCGGCAGCCGCTCCACGAGATCGACCTCGACCCGCGGCTCCTCGCTCGCGAGGAGGTGCCCGGCGGCGTAGAAGGCCGCAGGGCCGGAGCCGACGACGGCGACGCAAAGCGGACGGTCCGGCATCGACCGCAATCTAGAGACTGCGGATCAGTGCCGACGGGCGAGCCGGTTCCGCGCGCCTCGGCGCAGCTCCGTCACGACGCTCTGGACGTCAGTGGCGGCGCGATCAGTGCGAGCAGCCCGAGCCGCAGCCGCCCACGTGCGTTCCCTCGGGCAGCTCCTCGTCCTCGGCGACCTGGAACGAGTGGCCGCAGCCGCAGGACGAGACGGCGTTCGGGTTGTCGATCTTGAAGCCCGACTCCTGGATCGTGTTCAGGAAGTCGATCGTCGTGCCCCTGAGATACGGCGCGCTGAACGGGTCGACGACCACCGGCACGCCCTCGAGCTCGAGCTCGAGGTCACCTTCCGCCGCACCCGAGTCGAAGCCCAGTCCGTACTGGAACCCGGAGCACCCGCCGCCCTGGATCGCGACACGGAGGACGAGGCTCTCGCCGTCGGGCTCCTCCGCGAGGAGCTCCCTGACCTTCTGGGCCGCAAGCGGCGTGAGCGTGATCAGCGTGTCGGTGTGCTCGACGGTTGCCATCGCCTCATGGTAGCGGACGGGGTCGCGGTCTCAAGCGCGGGTTTGTGACACTCGTATCGCGCTTTCTGCGCGGGGTTTTCGATCCCTTCGTGCGCGGCGAAAAGGGAGTGGTAGGTTTCGCCGGGAAACGAACGACCGAGGTCCAAGCGGGGGACGACCTTGCTCACGAACTGGCTGCCCTTCCTCTTCTACGCACTCTTCGCGGCAGCGATCCCGGCCACGATGGTTGCTCTCTCGTTCGTGCTCCCGAAGCCCCCGGTGTCCAGGACGCAGCAGCGCATGCTGCCGTTCGAGTCCGGCGTGTCCGAGGGTGCGCCGAGCCGCGAGCGCCGCTTCACGGTGAGCTTCTACCTCACGGCCATCCTCTTCATCCTCTTCGACATCGAGATCGTCTTCCTGTACCCGCTCGCCGTGCAGCTCGACGCGCTCGGCTGGTTCGGGGTGGTCGAGCTCCTCGTGTTCGTCGCGATCCTCGCCGTCGCCTACGTGTACGTCTGGCGGAAAGGCGCGCTCAACTGGCACTGAAGCGCAGCCTCCCCGTGGTGAGCGACCGCCCGCTGGCGAAGGCCGGCCTCCAGTCCGAGCGCGTGCTCTGGCCCGAGCGCGGCCCCGGTGTGTTCGAGCGTGAAGTCGCCGAGATCGAGGACGCGCTCCTCCTGACCACCGTGGAGAAGGCCGTCGCCTGGGCGCGCTCGAGCTCCGTCTGGCCCGACACGTTCGGGCTCGCATGCTGCGCGATCGAGATGATGGCGATCGTCTCCTCGCGCTACGACATCGCGCGCTTCGGGATGGAGCGCTTCTCGTCGTCGCCGCGCCAGGCCGACCTCCTCATCGTCTCGGGCCGCGTGACCCACAAGATGGCCCCCGCGATCCGCCAGGTCTACGACCAGATGCTCGAACCGAAGTGGGTGATCGCGATGGGCGCGTGCGCGAGCTCCGGCGGGATGTTCAACAACTACACGATCCTCCAGGGCGTCGACAAGATCATCCCGGTCGACATCCACGTCCCCGGCTGCCCCCCGCGGCCGGAGGCGTTGATCGAGGGCATCGTCCGCCTGCACGAGAAGATCCGCGCCGGCGTGCCCCCGGCCTACGAGATCCGCGGAGTGGCCGAGTGACGTACGAGGCGGTCCCCGGGGTCGTCGAGTCGCGCGAAGCGCTCGGCGAGACGACGCTCGTCCTCGATCCCGCGCGACTCGTCGAGGCGTGCCTCCACCTCCGGGACGAGGAAGGCTTCAACTTCCTGAGCGACATCGCCGCGACCGACTACATGGGCTGGGGAGAGCAGGGTGTCGCCGGCTACATCGGCACGGCGGCGGGCCGCGACCTGAACGAG
>Ga0210076_1000331_pt1 | contig 10946 bp, 12 predicted proteins | sample MayberryNW_Catta_3_FD_184876 | JGI IMG/M metagenome (GOLD analysis project Ga0210076, IMG submission 184876) | Wetland microbial communities from San Francisco Bay, California, USA, that impact long-term carbon sequestration -... | ecosystem: Environmental > Aquatic > Marine > Wetlands ... | reverse complement strand
CACGCCCCGAGTGCTTAATTTTGGGCGTGGGTGCGAAAGCGTCCTTTGAGTCCTGGTGCCTGCGCTTTCCACGACTCGCCCCTTCGTCCCAGTAGGTCTCTTACTAACGAACTCTTAGTATCTTCTGTCACCGGGGCCATTTTCCCTGCGGATACCGCCGCTGTCCTGAGATCAAAGTCGGTTTCAATGCTCAGCGCTTGAGCCGGGCGTGAAACTGATATATGAAGCGCGCAGGCTCGGGTGGTATGTGGCCAAACAAGGAGGATGCCATGAAACGATTGCTAGGTTTGTTGATTGTGTCTTTTTTCTTAGCGTCGGCTGCATTCGCAGCTGAACCTAAGGACTATCAAGTTACGGGACCGGTTCTTGATTTAAAAGACGATATCATCGTCGTGCAGAAGGGTAATGAAAAATGGGAAATTGGTCGCGACAAGGGTACCAAGGTCAATGGCGACCTCAAAAAAGGTTCGCGGGTGACCATCCAGTACAAGATGACCGCGTCAAGCATCGAGGTCAAAGACGCCGCCAAGGCCAGCACCAAGACTAAGAGTGAGGAGAAGAAAACCGGAAGCAAAACCAAGTAGCGGGTTCGTTTCAGGCTGGTGATTTCGACAAGTTTCTAGAACCGGCCGACCGGTGTTTTCCAATAGCGTCCGGAAGGGACTCAGTGGGAGGAATCTATGTTGGGACTTTTGATGACCATCATCATCGGATTCATTGTCGGCGTCATTGCCAAGCTCATCATGCCCGGCAAGGAAAACATGGGGTTTATCGTGACGACCTTGCTCGGTATCGCAGGCTCGCTGGTCGCGACCTATGCCGGCCAGGCGGTGGGATGGTACGAAGCCGGCGAGGGCGCCGGTTGGATCGGGTCGATCGTCGGCGCATTTCTCCTGCTGTGGATCTATCAGAAATTCAAGACCCGTAGCGCAGCAGCCTGAATATCTTCCATTTTCCCTGCCACGATGCCGAGGCGGTTAGAGACTCGTGTCGCGAGTCGCCGGTTTGGTTCCGCAACGGAACCAGCGCACGCGCTGGACGGCGTGCCGGGTTAAAATTCTCGGGAACCATGTATTTGGGGCACGCGCATACCCTCATGAACATATTTCGATGTCGCTCGGGCGGTGGGCCCTACAACCGCGGGCATGGAGACTGCCTTGGAGGCTATCCTCAATCCCACCGGCGCTAATACTTCGTGCGGGTTGGCCTAAAGGCGGTTATCATTTCAGCAAATTACAGCATACCTATTTGTATTGCTCGTTGCTGCGGGATGCGCGTCAACCGCGGTCACCGACCGCCAGTAGGTCGTGAAGGAAAGACTGCCCCGACCTGATCACATCCTGGTCTACGACTTCGTCGCCACGCCAAACGACGTCCCAGCCCAGTCTGCGCTTGCCAACCACGCTAGCGTGCAGCGAACGCCTCAAACCGACGAGCAGATCGCGACTGGTCGCCGGGTTAGCGCTGAAATAGCGACGCAGCTGTCGGCAAGGAGGCCGGCTCGCCGTATCGCCGGACTACGGTCCCGAGCACAACGCCTGCAGCGGCGAGGTGAACTTGGTGCAGATCGATCAGGACCATCTGATTTCGCCGGAAGAGCGCTACCGCCTCGCGATGGCGCGGCAGTGAAAAAGAGACGAGGGTCGAGGGAGAAGCGAAGAGAAATTCAATTTAACCGGAGCAAACAGAGTTCACGGCGCTTAAAAATCTCTGTTTACTCCGTTGCCTGCTGTGGAAATGCGCGAGGGAAAAGTGACGAGTGTTGAGGGAAGAGATACCAAGCTGCGCTTGGCCCGTTACGCGTAGGGGTTCAGCACCTGCACGCCAGTCTTGTTGAAATCGCGGGTGTTCCGCGTGGCAACGGTGAGATCGTGTTGGAGCGCCGTGGCGGCGATCATGCTATCCAGGAGAGGCAACTTGTCTCCTTTCTGCTTCAAATCCACCACGAGTTTAGCCCACCGTCGGCTGATCGTGGCGTCCCATGGAAGGCAATCTATGATTTGCACCACGTTCCCAAACCACGGCTCGAGTTGTGTCCGCTTACGTCCGCGCGGCAGCGCGAGAATGCCGACACACAGTTCGCCCATAATAATCGCGTCCACGACAAGGTTTCCTTCGTTCGCTGTCAACCAGTCGATAACTTTGTTGTTGGGTACCGGCTTCGTCGGCTCGCTGAGCACGCTCGCACCAGATAGGTCATGTGAGTTTGGGCGCTTTGATATCATTGGTGGTCTCCCTGCGATTCAATGGCTTGAACCAGCCTTTAACCGGGCAGGCGAGCAGAAGCTTCGCCAAACCTTCGTTGCGCCGCCGTTCCTTTCGTTTCAGCCGGTATTCGCCGCGGTCGATACGTTCGACCTCGAACTCTTGGCCCGACTCGATCCCGTCGCGCCGGCGGATTTCCGCCGGGAGAATGATCTGGCCTTTCGTGGAAACCGTGGTTTTCATGTTGGGTAAGATAACGTCTTACCTACCCAAGGTCGATGGTCATTGCGGCAACCACGTTGTGGAGCGCCGGCGCGCTCTATTATGCCCCGCTGGACGGATTGAACTCTACGCCGCAGATCAGGCAACAACGTGCGAGTCGGCGACCGCGATGTGCCCCTGGAGTTGGAGCCGACGGCGGCGCTTGCGTACGGATTGGAAGGGGCGCCGATCTGGGACTTTGAGATCGCGGGTTTTCGCTTCGTCGAGCCGGGACAGATACTGGGTGATGGCCTCATTATGATGCACCCATACCGGGAGGGACGGATACCCGTGGTACTGGTGCATGGCACGGCATCGAGTCCGGCGCGTTGGGCTGAGATGTATAACGAACTGATTCACGATCCCATGGTGGGAGGTCGATTTCAGTTCTGGCTCTTTCAGTACAATACTGGGCAACCGATTCTCTATTCCGCGATGCTGCTTCGCCGCGCTTTAAAAAATATCGTCAATGAGGTTGATCCGCAGGGACAGGACGCCGCGTTGCAGCGGATGGTTATCATTGGCCACAGTCAGGGAGGTCTTTTGACCAAACTCATGGCGGTTAAGAGCGGCAATCGTTTCTGGGAAGTCTTTAGAACCATTCGACGAGGTGGAAATGCCGGCGGCGACCCGGGAACTTTTGCAGGAAGCGGAATTCTTTGACCCCCTTCCTACAAACAGCAATAATGCGCGGCTTTAACGCGGAGTGAAAACGGGTCCCAGCCCCAGCTCGTTCAAAGAGTTTTTCACGTTCAGTTCCCATATTGAGTTGAGGGGCTCGCTTACCTATTGGACCAAGGTCCAATATACGGGACTTCATCGCTCCGGTATGGAGGCATAGGACGATCTCCGTTTGGATCTCGGTGTAAGGACGTTCCCTTCGGGGTTTCATCGTCATCGCGGTTCGTGTGCTTCTGACCCGCGTGAAATCGGGGACAGGTGATCCTCTTGGAGCGGTCGTGAGAATTCCTGGAGCCAAGTTTTTTAGCCGTGGCAAAACAACCGTGCCGCCCGCTCGTAATCATAGGATTACTCGGGGCGCACCGTTGTCTGCTTACGGCACGGCTCATGCGCCTCTTCGACGCAAAATTCGATCCTTAAGGGGCGGAAGCATGGAAATCGAAACCGCGAGCTCTTCGTCTGCCCCGGGGCAAAGCTGCAGTGCAAATGAAGACAGCTGGTTGCATTATCAGGCCGATACGATTTTGGTCGAGGAATTTTACAGCGGTCGCCGTGGCAAGGCGCTCCTTCTACCTGAGCAGAGACTCATGCTCGCTATTTTGGAAGATGCGCTCGAATCTTTTCAGCAGCATTGCGCAGCAAAGCATGGAAAAAGGAAGCAACTTTTTAAAAGCGTGGAGAGATGGTTTTTTGCGCCAGGCAGCGATTGGGTTTTCGATTTTGAGAGCATCTGTAGCGTATTGGGTTTTGAGCCCGACTACGTTCGGAAGGGATTGGCGCAATGGAAGGAAAGGAACTATCAAAACGTCCTTCGCTCCGCTCTTTGAAAACGGCAGCTCAGCACGCTCGTGTGGCGGGTTGAACGGACAGTGACTTTACGAACTTACAACAGAGGTAAGTGAAGATGAATCGAAAGGTCTTTAAATGGGCGCGGGTCGTCTTTACGGTCACGCTGGCTCTGATGCTGGCGCGTTCGATGCTTTATGCAATCGACAGCAATAACCGTTACTTTGCTTATGGACTCGGTCGGAGGACCTGCGCGGATTACGTCAATTTTAGAGAAAAAAACCTCGAGACTCTGGAACAGAAGCACCCGCGCTATACGAAAGACGAGCTCTACGAGATTGTCGACAGGATCACCGAGCAGTGGATCGCGGGGTTTCTCACCGCGCACAATCTCTACGTCAGCGACACCTATGATGTCGCGGGCAAATCCAGCATGGACGATGTAAAGAGCCGTTTGGAGAAAGTCTGTCGGGCGAACCCGAAGCAATATTTCGCCGAGGCAATGATCGCGGTGGCGCAACAACTGAATCCCCAGCGGGTAAAAACCGGCGGAAAATAATATCCGGCATCCGATGGGCAAATCGATCGACACAACCCAAAAACTTCGGAGCTGGCAATGAAAAAAACCATGTCGACTGTTTCCGGGATTGTATTGGCTGTCTTGCTTATCGGCTGCTCCGAGCCGCTTACGACCAGGGAAAAAGGCGCTGCGATCGGAACCGTCGGCGGTGCCGGTGTGGGCGCGATCATCGGTAGCGCGACCGGCAACGCCGGCGCCGGTGCGGGCATCGGTGCTGCCGTTGGGCTTCTCGGTGGCGCGCTGATCGGCGATCAGATGCAGGCTCGGCAAAAGCAGGACGCGGAAGTGCAGCGGCAAATGCAGGCGCAGCAGGCTGAGATCGAGAGACAAGAGCGGGAACTGAATCAGCTGAAAGCCCAGCAAGCGAGGTAACCAACGTCGGCAGCGAGCGCGATTGAAACTGAAGGACGTTTTGTATGCAGCGTTTTAGCGGGATCCATTGCGTTCGATTTGAGAAGGTTAATAGGCGGTACGGCTTGAGTCCATTCCAGTAAACAGGTGAAGACCGCCGCGACCGCGGCCAAGGAGGGTTTCGATCTACTTCCGCAATGAGACTGAACGAAAGCACTATGCACGACGTTATTGACCTGCTCAAAGCCCATCAATACTTTCGCGGAGTCAGCGACGTTATACTCGGTGAAATCGCCCGCTTCGGGACGGTCACTAACTACGATGCTGCCTCGGTCGTCCACCAGCTTAACGATCCCCTCACGTCAATCTGCTTCGTACTGCGCGGTCGGCTAAAAGCCGTGCGCCTGGACTCGCGCGGCGATGAGCAACTCTTTCAGATGTTTGAGCGCGGCGAGCAGTACGGGATGATGCTCGGTGGCCTTGGCGAATCCCTGCCCGTACGCATTTTCGCGCTGGAGCCTTCGACCATCCTGCGTTTGGATCACGAAAAGTCCATGGAGTTGGTGCTGCTGCACCCCGACCTGCGCCGGCAGTGGTTACAGAACTACGCCCGCAGCCTGCGGCGGCGTTTCCTGGAGCCTGCCGCTGGGCAGGCGCCGAAGCTGCTCGCAATGCTGCACCAATCCCCTACGACGCGGAATCTCGCTCAGAAAATCATCGGGCGCCTGCAAGGGTTGGGGGAAGCGGTCTGCGTTCTCAGCGACGCGGATTCCTGGCGGTCGATAACCGATGTGCGGTTCCGTTCGCTGTTAGACGGCAACCGGCTCATCGAACCGGCGGAGATTCGCCGACAAATTGCCGAGTGGAACCAAGCCCAACGCATCGCCGTCGATTTCACTGCTGCTCAGAACCTGGACTGGGCTGCGGTCTTGAGACCAGCCGACTGCGCCCTGGTGTTCGTTCAGCCGCGCGAGATCGGTCCGGCCATTGAGCGGTTGCGGGCGTTGGACTTGGCGTCACACGGCTGGCGCGACAAGATCGCGATCGTGTGGGTGCTCGAGGAAGGCAGCAGCGTGGCGCCCGCGGTACCGGAACTCCGCGACTTCGCGAGCCGGGAATTCAAAATCTGCGAATCGCCGCTGCCGCATCCCTGGGGCAAGGTGCATTCCGCCGGCATGGAGCGCCTAGTCCATTACCTGCGGGGCATCAGGATCGGCGTCGCCCTGGGCGGCGGGGCCGCCCGCGGCATGGCGCACCTGGGTGTGCTCAACATCCTCGATCAGCATGGCATCGTCCCCGATATGATCGCCGGCACGAGCGTCGGGGCCATGACCGGCATCATGTATGCCGCAGGTCTGGATTGCGATTATCTAACCAGCCGGTTCGCGTCCGATCTGGAACTCCCGTGGATCTTCCGCCAACTTCCCAGCGGCGGTTACTTGTACCTCCTGTACAAATACCGCCGCGGCCAATGGGATCCGATGCTGCGAAAATACCTGCACGACTGGAAGTTGGAGCAACTGGCGCTACCGTGTCTCACCGTTACTGCCGATCTGGTGAGTGGGCGAGCGGTGGTTCGGGACCGGGGAGACGCCGTGCACGCGGTTCTCGAAAGCATCAACTTGCCGATGCTTTCGGTCCCCATCTGCCGGAATGGACAGGCGCTGATCGATGGCGGGGTGATGAATAATATTCCCGCGGATGTGCTTACGTCTCAGGGTTGCAACTTGGTGATCGCCGTGAGCGTTACGACCAAGATCGCAAGGCAGTTTGGCGCCAACAAGCCGGATACACCGACGCTCAGCATGCGAATTCCGTCGAGCCTGCAAACGATGCTCCGCACCCTGGAAGTGCAGAATGTCAGCCTCAACGCCATCGGCGTCCAACCGGCGGAGATCGTGATCGCGCCCGAAGTCGCTGATTTCGACCTGTCGGAGTTCATGCGCGCAAGGGAACTTTTTACGGTCGGCGAACAGGCCGCGCTCGTTCAGATCCCGAAAATCCGACAACTACTGGCCCGGCTCGATCCGGTGCTTTTTAGGCTCGCTCAGTGATGTCGCCAACAACAATGTTCAAGGGGGTCCGAATTTGACGGAGGATAAAGCGGGCTCTGAAGTATTCGGCCGATCCAGGCGCTTCAGCGGATAGCCACAAGATCAACAGTAATAATGTTTGAGCTGAAGGCGCCATTCTGCTAGAAATATTTTCCCTAAGCTTTTCAATCAGCCATTCTACCCTATCGCCGTGATGAGAAGACTTAAGATTTGCCTGATTAATCCAAAGTTCGAACCTTCCTATTGGAGCTTCGCAATACTTAGAGTCCGACAACCCAGCTAGGCGAGAGTGAGAGTCCTCCTGAACATTTTACTCGGGATCACCATAGTGGCGACAACCCTGTGGGGAGTTGGCGCGTTATATTTCTCGCCGCTGTTGCCGGCGGAGTGGCGCGCCGTTGGCGCCGCGGGTTACGGCGCGGCAACCATTTTGGCCTTTGCGCTCCTGCCGTACCCCGGCAGAACGGCGGTCGCCGCGCTCGGTATCTTCGCAATCCTCGTGATTTTATTCTTGCGTATCCCCGCCTCCAACGATCGCGAGTGGCAGCCTGAAGTGTCGGTTACACCATACGCAACCGTCAACGGAGATCTGGTGACGATCCATGGGGTGAGGAATTTCGACTACCGGACCGAGTCCGATTTCAAGCCGCGCTGGGAAGATCGCACCTACGATCTGCGTAAGCTCGACTCCGCCGATATCATCGCCGTGTATTGGGCGGGCAAGGCGATTGCCCACGTCATGGTGAGTTTCGGTTTTGCGGGCAAAGACTACCTTGCGGTGTCGATCGAGACCCGCAAAGAAAAAGGCGAGAGCTATTCGACCCTCGCCGGCTTTTTTCGCAACTACGAACTCTATTACGTGATCGCCGATGAGCGCGACGTCATCCGGGTGCGAACCACTTACCGGCAGCCGCAGGAAGACGTGTATATCTACCGGGTCAGCGGATCGCTTGAAAATCTTCGGCGGGTTTTTCTCGATTATTTGAAATCGATCAATGAGCTGCGCGACCGTCCGGCCTTTTACAATACGCTCACGACCAATTGCACGACCGCCATCCTGCTGCACACCAGGGTGAATCCGGAATCGCCGCCGCTTTCCTGGAAGATACTGCTGAGCGGCTATGTGCCCGATTATCTCTACGAATTGGGCCGGTTGGATACGACAATGCCGTTTGCGCAGCTCGAAAAGTTGTCGCGCGTGAACGAGCGTGCCCACGCTGCCGATAAGGATCCAGCCTTTTCAGAGCGCATCCGCGAAGGGCTGCCGGTGCCGCGGCCACTCGCGGCGCTCGAGCGTTGAGAAGCGCACGCTGCTGGCGCCGCCATGGGCTGCGCTACCCTCGGGTCTGGCCGTATGGGTCGGAATTTTTCGGCTCGAACTCGGCCTTGATTCTCAGCATTCCAGCGCATCCACGAATCCACGAATCAAAGCTCTCTTCGATAAAGCAAGAATAAACCGGATACCGGCGAGGAATTCCAACGTCGCCGGGCGTAAATCCCTCGGGCCCTGCCTTCGCTTTCGGGCGTATTGGACCAAGGTCCAATATGACCCCTTGCCGAATTTCGCTAAGAATCAATGCGAGTCTAAACGCGCCGTAGCGGTAGCCGCCGGTATAAGCAGCGAATTGGCAAGTTTCTGCGGAGCATGAGTTGCAAGAGAGGGAAGCGCGCCCTCGACGTCGTGCTGCCGGATGTTCAGGTGAGCGAAACCCACCAGCGGTACTTCGAACTCACCAACTGGGGGAGAATGTGTCTAGAGCTTTGGTCAATGGCTTCCGTTATGGGCTCGTTTTGCTCGCGTTGATCGTCTTCCCGTTGTCCGGTTGTGTCTCGGGTCCTGACCTACCGCCTAAACCACAGCCGCCCGAGCCGTCGGGAACCCTCCTGCAGCCTCAACTCCGAATCGGGACTTCACCCAACTATGTGCCATTGGCTTACAAAGACCCAGTAGTTGGGCTTGTCGGGGTGGAAATCGACTTTGCCAAACAACTCGGTAAGGGACTTGGGAAGAGCATCGTTTTCGTCGAGATCCCGTTTCCCGAATTAATCCAAGCGCTGCTTGAGGAGCGCATCGACATCATCATGTCCGGGATGTCAATCACGAACGAAAGGGTCGAGCGGGTAAGCTTTACTGACCCTTATGCGGTTATCGGCCAGATGGTGCTGGTGCGCGCTAAAGATAGATCGGTTTTTCCCAACGTCCAGTCGTTCTCTAAACTCACTTCGAAGATCGGTTTCGTGCAAAAAACCACCGGCGAAATGGCCGCCCAGGCGTTTTTCCCACAGGCCGCTCTAACCCCTCAGCTTACGATCGATCACGGCATCGCAGCCCTGCGCAAGGGGGAAATCGAAGTCTTTATTCACGATGCTCCTACTGTTTGGCGTATTGCCGGTAATCCGAACGAAAAAGAGCTGGCAGGGTTGTACTGGCCGTTGACGAAAGAGCCGCTTGCCTGGGCGGTGAGAAAGAATGACGAGCCGTTACGGTTTGCCCTCAATCGCCAGCTTGACCAGTGGCGGTTGGACGGGAGTCTAACACGGACACTCTCTCGCTGGGTCGCATTGCGAATCTGGTAGAGCCCTGCCATAAGGCGAGATCCTGAGCTGGTTCCATCGCTTTGACCCGTATTGGACCAAGGTCCAATACACGTGCTTTTCGATTTTCGGTAGAAGAATGTCGCGTGCTCCATTGTGCCGAATCGCCGCTCGCGCGCAGCACGGATCCTGCAATCAAATCGGCGGTTCCCAGGCAAGCGATGCAAGACCGCTCGAATAGAAAGAAAATGAGTCGAATGATACTTGGGTTACTAATCGCCGGAAGTGTCTTTTTGCTGTCAAATACTTCGTCAGTCCTCGCGCAGGAGGCCGATGGCACAGTCAAGATCACGCGCAGGTCGGTTGCAGAAGGTATCGGGCTCTCATGGGGCGAGGGCGTTCTGAACTACAAAGGAAATAGTTATTCGTTCACCTTCCGCGCCCGCGCGCCTCTGCGCGAGCTGGATGCTACCGTGAGCGCGGCCGAATTGTCCGGTCGAGTCTTCAATCTGAAAAGCGTGGAGGAGTTTAGCGGCAATTACAAGATTGTCGAGGGAGAGGATCTGACTAGCGGCGGCGGCACTCGCGCCACGCTGAAAAATCAAAACGGTGTGGTTATCAACCTTGCGTCCACCATTGAAGGGCGCAAGTTCACGCTTGGACGAGACGGCATGGATATAGAGATCAAAAAAACAAACCCCTGAAAAGATGGAGCAAGAGGGATCAGTTTGACCGAATCTAAGAAAAAAACCAGTCCGTAGAATTTCAAAAGGAGACACAACCATGGATCTTAAAGATTTCTTTTCGGCGGCCGAGGCGAGGACCGATCGCTGGTCCGAGATGAACACGGTGGGGCGGGCATGGGAAGCTGCCGTGGCGCAAGGGCAACCTGCGGATAAATTCCACACCCAGGCTGCGCAGCTGCTTGGAGAAATCAGCCCGATGGAGAACTATTGGGCCTACCCCGGCTCGCGTCTGATGACGACCATTCGCGAAACGCTCGATGAGGCCAATGCAGGCGTATTCGCGCGGCTCGTGCAAAAGATCTCCAGTGCGCTTTTGACAGGCAGCTACCGGCACGACACCGGCGCTTGGGACCCGCTGCAGGAAAGCGATGCGCGACCGCTCGACGTGTTGCCGCCGGATGTTCAGATGGGCGAGGTGCAGAAACCGTATTTTGAGATTCTCGTCGTCACACCCAATGACCCCAACACCTGGGAGCGCGCGCGCAATGACTTGAAGCGCTTGCGCAGGCCGGAAGATCTTTTCCACTATGAGATCGTGCAGGTCGGCAGCTTCGAAGACGGGGCCATCGCGACAATTTTCAATCACAACATCCAAGCCGTCGTTCTCTACGACGGCTTCCAGTTCCGGTCGCACCATGAGCTGCCGATGATGCGCGACTTTCTCGTCCGAAATTTGAATGTCGATCCGACCGCCATTGCGCCCGGGGCGCTGGCAACCAGGCTTGCCCGAATGGTGAAGAACTATCG
>Ga0210076_1000330_pt1 | contig 11031 bp, 12 predicted proteins | sample MayberryNW_Catta_3_FD_184876 | JGI IMG/M metagenome (GOLD analysis project Ga0210076, IMG submission 184876) | Wetland microbial communities from San Francisco Bay, California, USA, that impact long-term carbon sequestration -... | ecosystem: Environmental > Aquatic > Marine > Wetlands ... | reverse complement strand
CGTGGCGAAACCCATCGGCGAGTCGCGATCCGATGTTGAGATTATTTTCGATCTCGCCAAAAAGCTCGGGTTATCGAAACATTTTTTTAACGGCGATCTAGAAGCGGCACTCAATTACCAATTGGCGCCGTCGAAGTTTTCCGTGCAGGAACTAAGACAGAATCCGCTCGGGCTTCGTGCCCATGTGAAAACTAATTATCGGAAGTATGCTCAGATGAATTCGAACAGCGGCGATTCGAAAGGCTTCGAAACTCCGACGCACAAGATTGAAATTTATTCGCCGGCCTTTGCCCAGTGCGGCTATGCGCCAATACCCACGTTCAACAACGCAAGTCGCGATGACGCCGATTTTCCGCTCACACTGACTTTCTTTCGGCTGATCCAATTCTGCGATGAGCAGCACCGCAATATCCCACGTCTGCGCCGATCCGCCTCCGAACCGTTTCTTGAGATCCATTCGGAAGCCGCCGAGGCGCAAGAGATCGCGGAGGGCGATTGGCTTGTGCTTGAAACCGGGAACGCGAAAGTTAAACTCAAGGCGAAGTTAAACGATTCTTTGCATCCCAATGTTGTGACAACGGTATACGGCTGGTGGCAAGCCTGTCGAGAACTAAATCTGAGCGGCTACGATCCGTTCAGCGAAAGCGGCGCCAACGCAAATCTCCTCGTTCCAAATGCGGACGCCGATCCGATCAGCGCGTCGGTCGCCCACCGCGGGCAGCGATGCCGGGTATCAAAGCCGTAACCGCTCTCCGGAGGTAACTTTGATATACTGACAGGTGGATGGGAAAACCCGGCGGCTCTGCTTGATTGGCGATGGAGCTGGATCGGCGATAAGCAGACCGCCGCATCACAATCGGCTAATGCCGAGAAAATAGCGTTCTCGAAACTGAGTACGCAATTAGATCTCTGATAAAGTCGAAATTTTTCGCATGGCCCTGAAGGACACAATTTCGTTAGGCATAGCGCTGCCGCATCGGTCTACGGACGCCATCGACGTCGCGGCGGTGCGCCACGTTGCTCAGCGCGCTGACGCGCTCGGCTTTCGCGATCTGTGGGTAACCGAGAACACACTCGATCACGTCTTCTGCTTCGATTCGGTGGTAGTGCTCACCTACGCGGCGGCCGTCACGACGGCGATCCGACTCGGCGTCTCGGTGATGGTGCTGCCCATCCATCATCCAATCCACGTCGCGCACCAGCTGGCCACACTGGACTACGTCAGCAACGGCCGGGCGATCCTCGGGGCTGGTTTGGGCCGGGACCATCATTACGCACAATTCCGGGTTCCTCGCGAAAAGCGCGTACGCCGGTTCCGGGAAAGCGTGGAGCTGATCAAGGCGCTATGGACCGAGCCCAAGGTCAGCTATCACGGCAGTATTTTTCAGCTCGATGGCGCTACGATGGCGCCTAAGCCGATACAAAAGCCGGGCCTGCCGATCTGGTTCGGCGGCGGGCATCCGAACGCGATCCGTCGGACCGCGACCATCGCCGACGGATGGATGGGCTCCGGAGGTTCGAGCATGGCGGCCTTTGCCCGTAACATTTCGGCCTTGAAGGCCGAGCTGGAGCGGGCCCGGCGCGACCCGGCGATATTCCCGATCTCGAAACGGGTGTTTCTCTCTGTGCACGAGCGCCCCGACGTTGCGCGCGCCGAGCTTCACCGCTGGTTCAGCACCGTCTATCACAATCCAGAGGGGACCGATTCATCGGGGATCCATGGAACGCCGGAGCAGCTGCGTGCGCGAATCGAAGAACTGGTCGCGACGGGCGCGAACCACTTGCTTCTCAATCCCGTCTGCCGGTACGCCGAGCAGCTCGAAGCCCTGGCCGAGGTTACGGGACTGCGCTAGCCTGCAGGAAAACGAGGCCATCGATTTCTTCGGCCGAACTACTCGGCCAGTTCGTTCTGATCAATTCAGCGGCAGAAACAACTCCTCCACCGCCATCTTCTTTGTCATCAGACCCTGATCCAGCGAATACCCGACAAACCGCTCAAGGTTAGCGCGGTTTTTTTCCAGACCGTAAGGCCAGGGATCGGGGCCCAAAAGTTTCTCCTCTTCCTCAAACGCTTGCCGGCCCCACGCGAGCCATGACCAGTTCGGGTCCGCATAGAATTCACGGCAGACTCTCTTGGCTTCGCCGAATGCGTTGAACAGACTCTGCGCGGCCTCGGGATACCTCTTCAGCACGTCGTCCTTGAAAGCAACCACGTGCATGATCGGGAAAAAGCCGTTCTTTTTGTAGTAGCGCAGATCTTCGGCCTTCGGGTCGGCAAACAGCCGTTTAATCTTTTTCGAACCGCGCAGCACGGACTTGGGCGGATGCGGCGTCATCATCGCGCTGAGTTCGCCGGATTCGAGCATGTCGCCGGCGTTGGCGCTTTGCGGCAGCTGCTCGATCTTGACCCCCTTCTCCGGCTCGAATTCGATATTGTCTTTTTTGCTCAGCACCCAGTGAATCCTCCGCCATGGCACATCGAACTCACTTTGTAGATCGCCCTTCGACAATGTGGCGAGGGTATTCTGAAAACTGTGCAGGCCGACTTTCTTGCCGATCAGTTCTTTCGGCTCGTTGATACCCGCGTCAACGTTGATCCACATCTGCGAATGGCTGAACAGCCGGCGCGGAAATACCGGGATAGCCGTAAACGGCATGCCGCGGCTCTTGGCCATCAAGTACGACGACAGCGACAGCTCGGCCACGTCGAATTCGCTTTTTTGCAGCATGCGCTCATGGCGGTCTTCGCCGTCGCGCTGCCGGTCGGACTGGCCGACGATCAAGACATTCAGATCGAACTCGTCAGGCTGCACGGTGCCGTCGAAAAACGGCACGTGCCGATCGTAGTGAGATAAAGCGATAGTAAGTCTTGGTTGTGCCATATATTTCTCGACACGACTTAAAAAGTTGAGCACTTCCCGGCATAAAGAATCGGGAACGCTCTGTCTTTGCGCTATGGTATACGGGCTAGCAAACTCCGGGAAAATCTTGCCCGTGATCAAATCAGGCGCGCTTTCCGATTCCGCGCGTCGTATTGACAACGAACTCGAACGTCGCGCCCTGATCTATCTCGGGCTTGCATCGTCACTTCCCACTCCAAGCGACCGGTGGACCGAACCGATTGCACTTCAACTCTGCGGTATCCTCGGTCGTGTGCTTCGTCCGCGCATTCACTGCGCGCGCGCTCCCGCGGGCGGTAATCATCCTCATCATAATCGTAAGGCGCAACGACGCAGGCCGAAAGAGCAAGAGAAAACATCCCGACAGTTATCAATTTGTTTGTCACAGCTGTCTCCTTGTTTGGACATTAACATTTGTTGGCTTCGCTTCATTTGGACTTCGTCGTTTCCTTGACAGAATCTGCTGCTTTCTCCATCGATTGGCCCAGGTCTTTGGCCGCTTTATCGACGTCCTTGCCGGCCTTCTCTGCAGGACCTTCTTTTTGGCACGCTGAAAGAGTCAATCCCAGAAGCGCTACTGCGACTAACGAGTTTAGTTTCGACATGCCCGCCTCCCGTTGAAGTTTTTCAATTGTTGATTCTTACATCGGCTCTCAACCCGCCGCAAGGCATCTTCGTTAATTCATGGCTACAAGACGAAAATCGACATGAAACCAGAACGAGAATTAATGAAGAAGCTAGCTAGGGGCAGGTCCCTGTGCCTGCCCTCCTTCGCGGCCAGACGGCCCGCAGATCACATCGGGGCGCCTAACTCGAACCGATCCGATCAATCTCCCGCAGCAACCTCTCCGCTGATGGCCGATCGGCGGGATCTTGGCTCCGGTGGGCATAAAGGATATTGCCTGCGCGATCCAGCAAAAAGTCTCCGCCGGCTTGATAGAAGTCTTCCTTGCCGTAGTCTTCGCGCGCCAGACCCAGGCGAAACAGTTTCAAATAGAGCTTCAAAGTGGCCGGCGAAAATACGTGGAACCAAGACAGGCGTTTGAGCGCGAACTTGCCGTACGCTGCCCGTTTAGGATCCGCAAGGATAAGAAATGGCCATTGATGCCGCTGCTGATAATCAAACAACACGGCCGGCTCGGCAAATGACACGGCAGCGATGACAACGCGGCGACGGGCAAACTCAGCTTTGAATGAGCGCACCTCGCCGAGGTGAGCTTGGCAAGGCAGTCAAGCGAGATGGCGGAGGAAAATGAGCAGGAGATATTTTTGAGCAAGCGCAGCGAGGTTCACCGGCTGGCCGCTCAAATCAACTAGAGCCAACTGATCTAAGGCGATCTTTTCCATTAAACGAGATGACGCGAATCTTTTGGGCAAAAAAAGAGGGGCGCCCCGACCTGGCGCCCCTCCTGGATTCACTTGTGATATTCAATTACCAGCGATTACGACCGCCACCGCCGCCACGCCGCTCGCCGCCACGATCGCCGAAACCGCCGGACCGCCGTTCTTGCGGACGCGCCTCGTTGACCGTGAGATTACGACCGTCGAGGTCCGTGCCGTTCAAAGCTTGAATGGCTTTTTGCGCTTCATCGGCATTCGTCATTTCGACAAAACCGAAGCCGCGCGAACGGCCGGTAAACTTATCGGTAATCACCCGGGCGGATTCAACCTGCCCGTGCGCCGAAAAGATTTCCTGGAGCTGCGCATCGGTGGTCGCATACGGCAAGCCACCTACGTAAATTTTACTACTCATGTCCTCTCCTTATCGAGAAATGTTATGGTCTTTTCCCTGAGAACCTGATCACCGCTGGAAGCAGAACATGGAAAGCGAGACACGCTCTGGTCGGATTGTCCGCGTGGCACCGAATCGCAAGGTAAGACGTCCTAGACCTTCAACTCTACACTTTGTCACTATCAGAAGGCCCCATACTGAGAGTTACATAAAGCTTACCTTAATCGCCCCTCGAGGCGCAACCCCTTTTTCAGTTAGCCCGAATGATCCGGGTCACGCCAAAAAAGCTTGATCTGGTTGCACCTTTTCGGGCTTTTGTATAAACAGGCAACAGCAAAATTTTAACTAATTTGGAGGAGGAAGCAAGAATGTATCAAACCAATCAGTACGAGGGCATGATCGCTGAAACCATTACAATGCAGGGGCATAAGGGTGACTTGATCAACGCCTACATTGCGCGGCCTCTGGGAGCCGGTCCTTTTCCGGCGATGGTGACGATTCACCATGCGCCAGGCTGGGACGAATGGTATCGCGAATGCACGCGCAAATTCGCGCACCACGGTTATGTGACGCTCTCGCCAAACCTTTACTTTCGTGACGGTCATGGCACGGCCGAGGATATCGGCGCTAAGGTCCGCGCGGCCGGCGGCGTGCCGGACGAGCAAGTGCTCGGCGACCTCGACGGCGCCAATAAACTCTTGCGCTCTCTTCCCTACGTCAGCGGCAAAGTCGGCGTCTTCGGCACCTGCTCGGGCGGCCGCCATGGTTTTCTCGCGGCATGCAGATTGAAGAACTTCGATGCATTGGTCGAATGTTGGGGTGGCCGGGTGGTGATGTCCAAAGAAGACCTCACCCCGAAGCAGCCGGTAGCGCCGATCGATTACACCAAAGATCTACCCTGTCCGATGATCGGTATTTTCGGTAATGACGACAAATCGCCCTCGCCGGAGCAAGTCAATCTGCATGAGGCGGAATTGAAGAAGCATGGCAAGAACTACCAATTCCATCGCTACGACGGGGCCGGTCATGGCTTTTTCTATTACGATCGTCCCGCCTATCGCCAGGAACAGGCGGTCGATGGTTGGAAAAAGGTGCTCGCCTTCTGCGAGAAAACTTTAAAATCGTAATCCGAAGGGAGCAGCGCCATGTGCACAATGATTACTCATCAAGCCAAGATTGAGGGGCGCGGGAAGAGCGGCCAGGATTGGTTCGAGGTGCGTGAAGCTAACGTGTCCTACGATCATCCTTATGACCTGCCGCTCGAGCACGCGCTCAATATCGACTTCGTCAACGAAGCGGCCGGTCCCGGCGCGCGCGTGGCTGTGGAGTTAAGCGTAGAAGCAGCGCGCAAGTTGGTCCAGACTATTGAAGCCGTACTCGCCCGAGCCGAGCAGCGCGGCGTTTTGGAAGACCTGCCGCAAGCAGCGCCCCGCTAAATCACGATCGCGAGGCGGGTGACTTTTCACATCATTCGCCTCGCGTTTAACTTACACTTTCGCTATAAAACAACTTTCAAACCACCGGCGCGCTGTTCTCTACCTCGTTGGCTAACTCCGTCGAAATAGATAGAAGCCCGAATCCGCAACCGCCCATCCACCCCTGGTCTTCGCTGTTGATCCGCGATTACAGGCTCCTCTGGATTGCGAGCGTCCTAAGCTCGCTTGCGGGGCAGATCCGTAATGTCGCGACGCTTTATCAGGTTTACGATATCTCCGGGTCGGCTTTTAAGCTTGGTCTAACGGGTTTCCTGGAAACTCTGCCGTTCATTGTCTTCGGTTTATTTGCCGGCGCCGTCGCCGACGCTTTCGACCGGAAAAAATTATTGATAGCGACGATCTCTCTTCAGCTCGTGCCTAATTTGCTGCTCGGCATCTTAACTCTCACGGGCGCGATTCAGGTCTGGCATATTTACGCGCTCGGCCTGGTCGGCGCGTTCGTCGAAGTCTTCAACTGGCCGGCGCGCGCCGCCCTGATTCCACGCCTGGTTCCGCCGGCGCTGCTCATGAATGCCATGGTGGTCAACACCATGATTTTGCAAACGAGCTTTCTTGTCGGCCCCGCGATGGGCGGATTTTTAATCGACAAGAGCGGTCTTGCCATAGCCTATTTTTCGAGCACGTTGCTGTTCATCCCCGCGGTAATCGCGATCCTTTCGTTGCGCGCGTCGGGTAAGATCGAAGGCCCGCGCCGGCAAGTCAATCTCCGCAGCATCGTCGAAGGAATCGAGTTCATTTGGGTGCAGCGCATCATCCTCTCGCTTTTCCTTCTCGACTTCGCCGTGGTTCTCGTCGGTTTTTATCGCCCTATCCTGCCGATCTTTGCTGCCGACGTTTTCAAAACCGGCGCGTCAGGACTCGGAGTGCTTTATGGGGCGCCTTCTTTGGGATCCTTGCTGGGCTCTACGGCATTACTCATGGCCGGCGATGTGCCGAGAAAAGGCGTGCTCGTGATTGTCGCGGCGTTATTTTTCGCCGGCTCTCTCGCATTGTTAGCGATCTCGCAGTGGTTCTGGATGGCTGTCGCGGCCGTGCTGCTGCTCGGCTTCACCGACTCGATCAGCGTGGCCATCCGCCGCACAGTCGTGCAACTTCTCGCCCCCGACGGCATGCTCGGCAGAGCGGCAAGCTTGATCACCGTGTTTGCTCAAACCACAAACGGTCTAGGCGCACTCCTCGCCGGCATCGCCGCCGAATATTGGGGAGCGCCCAACGCGCTGCTCATCGGCAGCGGCCTATGCTTTCTGATGATCTTGGGCATCTGCATCGCCATCCCGCAGCTCTGGCGCTACCGGTCGTGAAGGCGGATCTCAGGATGTTCAAAAAGTTCAAGCCGTTCAAAACGTCCGAACCATTCTGAGCGAAACGGTTTCAACGGCTTGAACGAGTCGAGCGAGATTTATCTTACTTTGACTCGGCCCGCCTTTAATTTCTCGCCGGTTTCGAAATGCCGTCCCTGGACGGCAAGCTCGGCTTCGTGATCGAGCTCTTCGCTCCATTGTCCCAGTGAATACCCGAACCAGGGCATTTGTGGCCGGAGCTTCGGTAATTCCAGCTCTTCCCAGATCTTCCGCGCATTTTCCATGTACTCGCGCTTCGGCAGTGAGACAGGCGGGAACGGCTCTTTGAGAATCGCGTTGCAGAGCATCGCCGACTCGTCCGCCGGCAAGTGATAGGAAACCACATCGGTTCCCTTGGTCTCGTGCTCATACAGGAACGGCGGAGCGTGTCCTTTTTCCATACCAGGGACGATGTGGACGTCCTTGTGTGGTTTCATCCTGTAGCACATCGCCCAGAAAACCGCCGCCTCGTTGGTCGGATCGATGTCTTCGTCGACAGCGACGACGATTTTGCCTACCCCTGGATGAAATGAGCATGCCGCATGCAGCGCGCGCCACACTTCGGCTTCGTTGGGGCGGCGCATCTGGATAATAACCAGCTTATATGTATTCGTGAGCGGCTCATGCATCTCGACGCGCCGCACGCTGGTGATCCGGCACTCATCGCGCAGATGCACGAGCATCAAGCGGTCATAACCGATTTTGCGAATGACCGAGGATTCGCTCGGCGTGAGCTGGCTCAGCCATGACGTGTAGATCGCATCTTTGCGATGCGTGATCGCCGTCACGTCCATGAAAGGATTCAACTGGCGCGGATGCATGTAGCCATGCGACTCACCAAACGGTCCTTCCGGCTCGATGTATTCTGTATTGAGATAACCCTCAACGACGATTTCCGCGTCGGCCGGTACCATGATGTCGTGGGTCTTGCACTTCACCATTGGGATCGGCTCACCGGCCAATCCTCCGGCCACTCCCATCTCGTCGACGCCATAAGGAACTTTTTGCACCGAAACATAAGAGACAATCGGCGGCGCGCCGATGACCAGAGCGGCAGGCAGATGCTTGCCTTTTTCCTGGGCTTTCTTCCAGTGGAGATAAACGTCCTGGCCCAAGCCGGACGGAAATACACCGACCCGCCGGCGCGCTTTGATTTCTCCTCGATAGTTGCCGATGTTTTGGATCCCCGTGTCCATATCCGCGGTAATCCAATGCGAACAGGTCGTATACGGCCCGTTGTCGAATCCCGGCGTGGAAATCGGCACCGGAAAGCGATCCAGTCCGTTGCCATCCTTGTCCAATTCGTCACCCAGAATGACTACTTCCTGGCATCTCGCCTTGCTGACAGTTTTCGGATTTATCGGCTCGGCCAAGGCCTTCTTCCAGCGCGCGTCCATCTCTTCGGCACTGTTGCAACCCATGCCGAGATAGTAGATCTCCGGTTTACCAGCTAATGCGCCCACGACCACGGGCATGTTGTAGCGTTTACCTTTGGCGTCCGTCACGTTTTCAAAAAACCACGCCTTGCGGTCTTCTTCGGGCAGGCCACGATACTGCCAACGGACCAACGGATGGAGTTCGGTGTCCTTGTTGATCAACCTCGTGACGCGCCGCAAAAGCCCGTGCTCTTCGAGATTTTTCAGGTGTTGGTGTAAATCGAAATACGCCATACTGTGGGATCTCTCCTCTTACGTCGAAACAATCTGAAACCCATATCCGATCAGTTTCGGCAGGTCAACAACCTGAAAACTTAGGCGCAACAAGTAAGGTGTGACGGGTTTTCCGCCATTGAACTCTGACTCCCACGCTCCGCCGCCGCTGGCAACCGTTACCGCTGTTTACCGTATTTTCTGGCGAGTGGCTGAAAAACGACAGTTCAATCTTCAGTACAGACTCTTGAAAAAACCGCTGTCCTCAAATCGTTTGCAAAAGCTGAGATCCAACTGCTCCTCGGCGTTCAACTGCGCGGCTTTCGCGTTGATGCCGTGTTGCGCCATCAACTTAATGACCGCTTTCATGCCCTCGATCGAGGGACACGGTTTCTTCGGCAGCGCGCCGATCAGCCCCTGGTAAGCCTTCTCCATTTGTTCGGGCTTGCTCAATCGCAAATTGCGCCCAAGACTTTTCACCACGATTTCCTTATTGGCCGGCTGGTGTACGAAAGCGGTGCCCTCGACTGTCGCCTTGGCGATATTCTCGATAAGAAGTGGCTTGCTTTTGATCAGGCTGCGCGACACTACCAGGCCCGAGGATTGGAACTGAACGTTTTCTTTGCCCAGATCGACCAACACTCGATACCCTTCGCCGAGCACCTGCTGGCCGATTTCCGGAGACAAGCTGGTCGCATCCACGCTGCCGGAACGCAGTGCCGCCATGCGCTCAGGAACGCCTCCGATACCGAGAAGCACTATATTGTCGCGGCGCGGCACCAATCCAAGATGATCTAAGGCGACATAGGTCGCTAACGATGCGGAACCAGCGGGCGTGCCGATCCCAACTTTCTTGCCTTTGAGATCTTCGCCGCTCTTGATCGTTGGCTTGGCGAGAAACAAATAATCGAGCCGGTTTTCCAACCCGAGAATCATGGAAAAATCGCCACCTCCGGTATTGGCATTGACGACATGCGTTCCACCAACCAAACCGACAGGAACCTGACCGGCCAACATCGCCTGCATTGCCCGCCCGGCGATAATAAAAACCAGCTCCGCATCGATGCCGTACTTTTTAAAAATTCCCTGCTCCTTGGCGATCCACAGCGGCTCGACGTTATTGCTGATCGCGCCATGCGCGATGAGGACCTTGTTGGTCTCCGCCGCCAGCGCGCCGACGCTCATTGCACCGGAAACATACGCCACAAACACAAGCACGGCTGCGCAAAATCTTATTCGCCTGCTCCAGTACCTTGGCATTCTTGATTTCATCCTTTTTATTTTTTGCCTTTTTGATTCGTCTTACGATTTCCACCCATGCACCGTCACATCGACGAGCTGGCCTACGGGATCGCGCACGCCCATTTCGGCAAATCGGCCGTCGCGCGGTTTCGTATCCGCTTCGCTTTTCGCGCCGGATATTTGCGCGGTCTTGAGAGTCTCCTCCATGTTTTCCACTTGAAAGCCAAAGTGGTCGATCCCTTCCCGGCCGCCGCGAGCCGGTAGAACGGCCATGTTGATGTAGCCGTCGGTCAGATAGATCGCGCGATTGCCGTCGTCCCGCACGGGGCCGCGCCATGCCTCGGTCATCCCGAAGGTTTTCTTATAAAATTCGGCGGTTTTTTCCTGGTCTTCCACCTTGATCGCGATATGTCTGATCTTTGCCATAGTTTTATCCTCCTTTTTTGTTGAGCTTGTCGATGAAGCCGCTGTTTTTAATTTCGTCGAGAATGCCGTTATTGATATATCCGGCCGGAATGGGCTGATTCGCTTCGCCCATCATCTCCAACTCGGCTCGCAAGGCCTCCTCGTCGGCATAGGGGACCGGCTTGAGATTCGCGCGAAGCTCGTCGCACCACAACGTAATATGCTCCTCACTCACACCGCGCATGTATTTTGCCAGAATACGCGCCG
>Ga0210076_1000329_pt1 | contig 11036 bp, 11 predicted proteins | sample MayberryNW_Catta_3_FD_184876 | JGI IMG/M metagenome (GOLD analysis project Ga0210076, IMG submission 184876) | Wetland microbial communities from San Francisco Bay, California, USA, that impact long-term carbon sequestration -... | ecosystem: Environmental > Aquatic > Marine > Wetlands ... | reverse complement strand
GTCGACCTCTACGAGCGCTGCCGCCGCGTCGCCGGCTCGGAGCAGGAGGCCGCCCACGCGCCCGCCCGCCTCGGCGAGCTCCAGCGCAGCGTGCTCGACCCCGAGCTCGCGGCGTCGGAGCTCGGCTTCCGCGCGATGGTCGAGCTGGACGACGGCCTCCAGGCGACCTGGGAGTGGGTCTCGGGCGACCGGGAGCTTGCGGGCGACGACGCCGGCGCCGTCACCGAAGATCGTCGATGACGTAGTCCCCCGACGAGTCGAAGCGAGGCTCCTCCGGGCGGAGCCACATCGAGACGCCGACCCGCTCGATGCGAAGGCCGCGAGCGAGCAGCCGACGATACGCATCGACGCGGCCCGCGTCGACTCCGGCCACGAGCCGCGCCAGCCTCGACTCCGCCACGAACGACTCGCAGGCGTCGAGGAGTCGCTCGAACCGCCCCGATGCGCCATCGCCGGGAGGCACCGCCGCGAACTTGACGTAGCACGTGTCGCTGCCCGCCTCGCTCCCGGCACCGCAGTGACACACGGCCATGCCCTCCAGGACACCTTCGCGATGTACGAGGATCGTGTCGCCGAGCCCCTGGTCGAGCACCGCGACGATCTCCCGGCCGAGGTCCAGACCCCCGAAGACCCGATCCGTCAGCGCACGGATCTCGTCGATGACGGAGTCGTTGCTCTCCACCTCTCTCGAGACGAGCGCGTACGGGCTCGGCGCCGGCGCGCCGATCGCCTTGGCCATCACGGCCGTCAGGGAGCCGGGCCAGAAGCCGTGCTTCTGGTACAGACCGAGGTGCTTGGGGCTCGCCGCGAAGGTGAAGAGCCCGGCCTGGCGCACCTCCCAACGTTCGAATACCTCGAGCACGGGCTGGAGGAGCCGGCCTCCGATGCCCTGGTCCCAGAGGTGCGGGTGGACACTGAGCGGGCCGAAGAAGCCGAACGAGCCCCAGCGCGCCGCGAACACCGATCCCACGAGCTCGCCGTCGACCTCCGCGACCCACGCACAGGAGGGCGCCGCCATGAATCTCGTCCGCACGATGTCGCTGTCCCCGAACGCCGCGCTCGGGTCGGGAAGGCCGCGGATCGTCCCGAAGGCCAGCCGCAGCACCCGATCTGCGGCCCCGAGGTCGCCGGCGAGCATGGGCCTGACGTGCACGACGCTTCTACGAGGAGCTGAGCCGGAGCAGCGTGGAGCCCGGAACGCGCTCGAGGAGATCGCGATTCGCCACCGCGACGTCGAGGTTCCTTCGCGCGAGACGCGCGTGCTCGCGCGCGATCGCGTCCGCACGTGCCCCCTCGCGGCGGCCGATCGCATCCACGAGCGCATGATGCTGATGCTGTGCGACGAGCAGGATCTCCCACGACTCGGGCAGCGCGGAGTGGACCATCAGCAGTGCGCTCGGAGGCGCGAATGGGAGCGCGAGCACGTGCTCGAGCGCGCGGCCGAGCTGCGCGCTCTTCGCCAGATCGCGAAACGTGTGGTGGAACTCCTCGTTGAGGTCGAGGTACTCCATGAACGTCTCGATGCTCTGCGTGCGGACGACGGCGTCCAGCTCCCGACAGCACTCGCGCAGGGGCTCGAGCTCGTCGTCGGACTCGAGTCGCTCCGCCGCCAGGCGCGCCGCCGTCCCTTCGAGCACTCCACGGAGCTCGATCGCGTCGTCGATGTCGGTGCGCGTGAACTCGCGCACGACGAAGCCGCCGCCGGGGAGCGTCTCGAGGAGCCCTTCGTGCTCGAGCGTCATGAGGGCGGTTCGGAGCGGTGTCCGGGAGACGCCGAGCTCCTCGACCAGACGGAGCTCGGGAACCCGCTCGCGTGGCTTGAACGCTCCGTTGAGCAGGAGTTCACGAAGCCCGAGCGTGGCCTTGGTGGTCTGCGAGGTCGAATGGTTCCCGCGGGGCAGTGCCAGCACCTCCTACTCGCGAGAGGGTTGCAGGTCGTGACGCGCACGCCCTCTGCCAGAGAACCGGTCGAACAGCGAGACGATCGCCTGGACGACTCCACGCCTGAAGAACAGGAAGATCGCGATCACGAAGACGCCGTACAGCACCTCCCGCAGCTCGAGGCTGGCGGTCAGCTGCTCGTCGAGGATCGCGAAGACGCCGGCGCCGATGAGCGGGCCGAGCAGGGTCCCCAGGCCACCGAAGGCGACCATGACGAGGACGCGCACGTCCACGCGGTCGAAGCTGTACGTCGCAGGGCTGATGAAGCCGGCGCTGTAGGCCAGGACGGCGCCCGTCAGGCCGATCATCGCCGACCCGACCGTCGCGGCGTAGACGCGGTAGCGCGCGACGTCCACGCCGGCGAGCTCGGCGGCCACCTCGTCGTCCCGCAGGGCGCGAAACGCCCAGCCGATGTGCGACAGCTGGAGCGCGCGGAAGACGATCAGGAACGCGACGAGGAGGCCGGCGAAGAGGTAGTAGCCGCCGACCATGTCGTCGGCGAGGCCGGACGGTACGCCTTCTACGATGAGACCGGTCTCGGACCCCGTGAGGTCCCGCTGGCCGAGCAGGAGGTTGGCGAACCCGAGCGAGAACACGAGCGTGACGATGCCGGTGAAGATGATGCCGAGCGAGCGCCGGACTGCGATCCAGCTCAGGAGGCCCCCGACGATCGCCGCGCTCGCAGTTCCCACGACGATGGCCACCAGCATCGGCTGGGAGGTCTCGTTCGCGAGGATGCCCGCGGCGTACCCGCCCACGCCCGCCAGGGCGCCGACGCAGAGGAAGAGCTGGTTCGTGCTTCCGAAGATGAGGTTGAACCCGACGCCGTACGAGGCGAATACGAGCGCCTGCACCGCGAGCGACGTGGTGTACGGCGAGTCGCCGAACCAGACGGAAGGGAGCGCGGCGAGAACCGCCGCGGCGCCGAGGATGGGCAGCACGGCCGACGCCATCCTCCGCAACGGCAGGCTCCTGGCCCGGTCCTCGGTCATCGGCCGAGCAGCCCTCGAGGTCGGATGAGGATCGTCAGGGCAGCGGCACCGAGCAGGATGATCGTCGTGATGTATTGCCCGATGTAGTGGGCGCTCAGCGAGTTCACAACTCCGAGGAGCACACCCGCGAGGAAGGCACCCGCCACGCTCCCGAGACCTCCGACCACGGTGACGATCAGCGCGAACGTGGTGAGCTCGAAGCCCGCGTTGACCGTCAGCGGCCCGCTCATCGACTGCGCGATCGCGACCACTCCTGCGAGCGCGCCGCTCAGGGCGAAGATGACGGTGCGGACGAACGACGGGTTGATGCCCACGAGCCGCGCTCCGGTCTCGTCCTGGATCACGGAGCGGACGCCGCGCCCGAACGTGGTGGCGCCGAAGAACAGCAAGAGGACCGCCGCCACCGCGAGCGCGATCACTGAGGCCCAGATGCTTCCGACCGACATCGGGACGCCGACGATCGAGATCGGATCGCCGCTGACGAAGATGTAGAGCGCGCCGTCCGGGTATCGCCAGGTGAGCACGCCACCGATGACGAAGGCAGCGCCGAGGGTCAGCAGGAGGCCCAGGAGCGTCCGCTCCTCGCCGTGCTGGTGGTAGACCGGCCGCATCAGCGTGAGGTCGAGCAGGACGGAGACCCCGGCTGCCGCCAGCACGCCGACGATGGCGGCGACGAACGTCGCGCGGCCGTCCTCCATGACGACCGAGATCACGATCGCCGCGAGCACCACGATCTGGCCGTAGGCGAGATTGATGACGCCCCCGAGCCCGTAGACGAGCGTCATGCCGACACCGAGCAGGCCGAAGGCCAGGCCCAGCACGATCCCGTCGAGGACGACCGCCCTCATGCGACACCGAGATACGCGCGGCGTACCTCCGGATTCTGGTCGAGCTCCTCCGACGTCCCGGTCAGTCGGATGCGTCCGCTCTCGAGCACGTAGCCACGGTCGGCGACGGAGAGCGCGAGTGGCACCTGTTGCTCCGCGATCAGGAGGGTCATGCCCTCGCTCTTGAGCCCCTCGAACGCCTCGAACGCGACCTGCGCGATCTTGGGTGAGAGGCCGGTCGTAGGCTCGTCGAGCATGAGCAGCCGCGGTCGCGCCATCAGCGCGCGAGCGACCGCCAGCATCTGCTGCTCCCCACCGCTCAGGGTTCCCGCCTGTTGGCGCTGTCGTTCCTTCAACCGCGGGAAGAGCTCGTACACGAGTTCGAGCGCCGAGGGGTCGGGGCGTCCGGGGTACGCACCGAGGACGAGATTGCTCTTCAAGGTCATGGCCGGGAACAGGTGTCGCTCGGCCGGCACGTACGCGATTCCTGCCCGCGAGATACGGTGCGCGGGACGGCGCGTCAGTTCCTTGCCGTCGAGGACGACCCGGCCCTCCATCGTCGGAAGCAGCCCGGCGATCGCCCGGAAGAGCGTCGACTTCCCCGCGCCGTTCGAGCCGACGATCGCCACGGCCTCGCCGGTGCGCACCTCGAGGTCGATGCCGTCGATCACCCGTTCGCCCAGGTAGCCGGCAGCCAGCCCCTCGACTTCAAGCAACGCGAGCCCGCCCGAGATACGCGTCGACGACCTCGGGGTCGCGCATGACCACATCGGGCACGCCCTCGGCCAGGACCTTGCCGAAGTTGAGGACGACGGCTCGTTCGGCGAGCTGGATGACGGCGCTCATCACGTGCTCGACCCACAGGATGGCCGTGCCGAGCTCGTCGCGGACGTTCCTCACGATCTCGACCGAAGCGGCGAGCTCCGCCTCGTTGAGGCCGGCCATCACCTCGTCGAGTAGCAGCACCTTGGGTTGCCCGGCGAGCGCCTTGGCCATCTCGAGAAACCGGAGCTGGTGGAGGTTCAGGCTCGAGACCGGTTGCCCGGCTCGTTGCTCGAGCCCGACGAACGCCAGGGCCTCGGCGGCCCGACGTCTAGCCTCTCGTGCGCGAACGGTGCCGTCGGCGCCGCCGAACATCGCGCCGAGGACGACGTTCTCCAGAACCGTCATCGACCCGAATGGAAGCGGTCGCTGCATCGCCATCGCGATCCCCTTGTGTCTGACCTCATGGGCGGTCAGGCCGTCGATCCTGGCGCCATCCAGCCGGACGCCGCCGCGGGTCGGCCGCTCCAGACCGACGATGACCTTCAGCAGCGTGCTCTTCCCGGCCCCGTTCGGACCGACGACGGCGACGATGTCGCCGTCGTCGATCCCGAACGTGACGCTGTCGACGGCCGGTAGACCGCCGAAGCGCTTCGTGACCGCGTCAACCTCGAGGAGCAGGTCCTGCCTCCACGGCTACGAAGGGGGCCGGTACGGGGTCAGCGGCTGCGACGTGAACAGCACCCGCGGCCACCAGTCGGCCCCGACATTGAGCCCACGCTCGGGAGTCGGGCCCCTGGTGAGGATGGCGAACTGGACCGTCGGCCTGTTCAGCTCACCCCACGCCGTCCACCGCAACGGGAACGCGTACCCGGGGATGTTGAACGTGTTCGCGTGCACGTAGGCGGCGATCCGCTGCCGGTTGACGCCGACCGCGCTTATCGCCTGTGCGACGATCTTCACGTACGCATAGCCGGCGAGCGCGTCGTCCTCCATGAACCCGTTCTGCGGGAACGTCCGCAGATAGCGCTTCGCGAGCGTCTTGTAGGCCTTGCTCCCCGTGGCCATGCACTTGAAGTCGCTCCAGACGCCGAATGCGGACGTCCCCGCGTTCCTCACGGTGAGCGAGTAAGGAGAGTACGCACCGACGACGGGCGCCTTGATGCCGAGCTGCGCAGCCTGGGCCAGGATCGCCCCTGCACCCGGCGGGTGACCGGTCGCCACCAGCAGTGATGCGCCGTCCATCGGACGGAGATAGGGGGTGAAGTTGGTCGTCGACAGAGGCGCGACCCTCACGTCGAACCTGATGTTCGGCGCACTCTTCGCCTCTTCTTCGAGCGAGGACCTGAACGATTGACCCCACGCGTAGTCGGCGATGATCACGCCGACGTATCTGATCTGCCGCCGCTGCGCGAGCTCCACCACCGAGGTGGCCACCATGGCGGCCGAGGGCAAGCAGGTGCGGAAGGTGTAGCGGCTCGACCGCGTCAGGATCTCGTTGTTTCCCGCTTTCACGAGGAACAGCGGCACCCGCGACTCCTCGGCGAGCCGCGTCGTCGCGAGCGCGATGGGGCTGCCGATGATGCCCCCGACGGAGACGACGTTGTCCTGCCCGGTCAGCCGCCTGAACCCGTCGATGGCCGCAGTGGTGTTCGTGGACTGGTCGTCGGCGACGACGAGATTGAGCCGCCGACCCTGCCCGCGCCCTTTCACGCCTCCCGACCTGTTGATCTCGTTCACCGCAAGGGCCATACCCGAGCGCGCCTGGATACCCCATGGTGCGAACGGACCTGTGAGCGGCGTGAGCACGCCGATCTTGATCGGGCTGCCCTGTGCAGGTCCGCTCGATCCGCCGTACGCACTCGACCCGCTCAGAACGGCGGTGAACATCGCCACAGCGCCCACGGCCGCAATCAACCTGTACCGCTTCACGACATCCCTCCTTTCGCATGCCTGCCAACGACCAGGCGTGCTACGACGAGACGTTCTCGCCCGGCCGGACGTGTCAGCAACTAGTCCGACCCGACCATCCGTGCTCTCGATGTCTGCGACGACACGCCCGCTCCGGATGTTGCGCGAGCCGCGGGACGACTCCGAGCGGCTCGACGAGAGCGTCGGAACGACATCGACGCATGTATACAACACCGCCCAGTCTCGAGTCCAGCATGCGCCTCGTCGTGTGACACGGGCCCCGCGTTTGCATACAACCGCGGTTGGGCTGCCGTCGATCCCGCGACGAAAGGATGCGAGGGATGACGATTGGCGCGGCCCCCATCGAGCTCGGTCACGCCGTAGTCGCAGCCCTCGAGTGCGCGGGCCGGAACGTGCCCACGTCGTGCCGTATCGAGGATTGAGTAGCTGAGGCTGACCTCGTCAACGAGCCGGGAGTATCAGCCTTCCTGATACTCTCATGTCACCTGATACTCAGTGCGTTTCGGATCGGAAGCGCAGTGCGGAAAACGAACCCGAACTCCAGCGAAGGCGTGTGCGACGATGCCGCGGCAGTGACCGACAGCCTCGAGGACGCAGCCGCGTCGACGTCCGTCGACCCACGGATCAGCTACGTCATCGCGCGCCTCGAGCGCGCCGTTCGGGCTCAGATCAACGAGCGCCTCAAGCCTCAGGGACTGACGACCCTTCAGTACACGACGCTCAGCGTCCTCGGATCGCGAGGGCAGCCACTCTCCAACGCACAGCTTGCGCGTCGGGCGTACATGACGCCCCAGGCGATGATCGAGGTGCTGAACGCGCTCGAGCACAAGGGGCTGATTCGCAGAGAGACCCACCCGAACCATCGTCGCGTTTACCCGGCGAGCCTCACGGACGAAGGCCGCACCGTGCTCGCAGCATGCGATGCATCCGTCGAGGAGATGGAGGAGGAGATGCTGGTCGAGCTCGATCCCGCCCAGCGCCGGCTCCTCGCCGAGTGGCTGAAGGGATGCGTGCGTGCTCTGCACGCCGGGCTCCCTTCCGACGGCACCGTCTCGGCCACCAGTCGTCGAGCGCGGGTTGCTTGAGAACAATCAGGTAGCCTGATATAAGTAGCCGCGGTGCGGATGCCGCTTCGTGTCGAGGGAGGTGCGATGGAGCAGCCGGCGGGTCCAGCGCGTGCCGTGAGTCGGCGCGCAGGCCCTCCGTCTACGCTCGACTCTCTTGCCTCCGTCGCACAGGCTCGCACGAATCTCTGGAGTGGCAGGCGACCGTGCCAGCGCGCGCACGGGCCACACGTCCTACAAGGAGGGCATCGATGAGTAGGCTGCTCGTACTCGCCGCGGCCGTGACTGCTGCATGCTCGGCCGTGCTCGTATCGGCTGGTTCGGCCAGTCCACAGCAGGCGGGCACCGTGTACCTCGGAATGGATACGCCGCTGACCGGCCCACAGGCGGTCGTCGGTCAGGGTGACCGCGAGGCGGTTCTCAAGCTCGTCAGGTACTGGAACAACCGAGGCGGCATCAAGGGACGCCGCGTCGTCGTCGACATCCTCGACAACGCGTCCAACCCGTCGCAGGCAGTTCAGAACATCCAGCGCTTCGTCGGCGACTCCAAGTACGTCGCCATTCTCGGCTCGGGCAACGCGGCCGCAGCCGTAGCGACCGCTCCGCTGGCGACCGCGGGGCGGATCCCGTTCCTCGCGCTCTCACCTCCGACGCCGCTCGTCGCCCCCGCACCCCGGCCGTACGTGTACGTCGCGTTGCCGACCTCGCGGCTCTACGCGTACAGCATGGCGCAATACCTCAGGAGCCTCGGCATCTCGAGGATCGCGCTGATGGGGGACAACGGCGGCTTCGGGCGTGACGGCGTCGGCCAGGTGCAGGCGCTCGCCAGGACGTACGGACTCACGATCACGGACGACGTGGTCTTCTCGCCCACGTCGACGAGCTTCGCGGCGGAGCTGGCGAGAGTGCGGAATTCGAACGCGCAGGCGCTCTGGATGTGGACCGTGACGCCCGCCGGCAACACGATCGTCAAGGAGTTCCGGCAGCTGCAACTCTCGCAGCGTCTCGTCCTCACGGGCGGCAACCTCTCGTCGCAGTTCCTCGAGGCGACGTGCCCGGACGTGAACGGAGCGCTCGTGAACAGCTTCCTCGGCGTCGTGTGGGATCAGCTTCCGGCGGGGAATCCCATCCGGCAGCAAGGCCAGATCCTCCGGCGTGTCATCGGGAGGCAGCCCTCCGTCTTCCACGTGGACACGGCAACGTCTCTCTGGGCTCTCAAAGCGGCCATGGAGCGCGGAGGATTCACGCGCAGCGCCATCAACACGGCCCTCGAGACGAAGCTCCGCGGGCTCCCCACGCCCGGCGGCCGGCTCTACTTCGGTCCGCGCAACCACAGCGGCGTCCAGATGGACTCCATGTGGGCGGGCAGGATCGTCCAGTGCAAGCCGAGGGCTCTGTTCGGAAAGGCGTTCCAGAAGTAACCGAACCTTCGGAGAACCGGACTGACGCCACGGACCTCGCTTGCGAGGTCCGTGGCGTCACGAAGTCGTTCGGTGCGGTCGCAGCGGTCGACGACGTCAGCCTCGCAGTCGAGCACGGGTCGCTGACGTGCCTGATCGGCCCCAACGGCGCGGGGAAGTCGACGCTCCTCGGGTGCATCTCTGGTCTCCTCCGAGCCGATGCCGGCCGCATCGTGGTGGAGGGTCACGACGTCACCAACTGGACCGCGCACCGTCGAACGCGGGCGGGACTCGGCGCCGTGTTCCAGACGACGAGACCCCTCGAGCACCTCGACGTCCTCGGGAACGCAATGGTCGGCTGCCACGCGTGGACGCGCACCGGGTTCGTCGAATCGATGCTTCGTGTGCCCTGGCAGCGCCGCGAGGAGCGCCGCATAGAGGACGCTGCGTTCCACGCGCTCGAGCTCGTCGGCCTCGCCGACCGGGCGAACGTCATCGCAGGCTCGCTGCCGCTGGGTCAGCTCCGGCTCCTCGCCGTGGCCCGTGCGCTTGCGCAGCGACCCAGGGTTCTCCTCCTCGACGAGCCCGCAGCGGGCCTGCGTGGCGCCGAGAAGGAGCGTCTTGCCGAGACGCTGCTCGCGCTCACGGGTCACGAGCTGACGCAGATATTCGTCGAGCACGACATGGGCTTCGTCGGCTCCCTGGCTCAACGGGTGATCGTTCTCGACCGCGGGCGCGTGATCGCGGACGGCACTCCGGCCGAAGTGCGTGAGAACGAGCAGGTCGTGGCGGCCTACCTGGGATCTGCGACGCTGTGACGCTCCTCGACCTCGATCACGTCGTCGTCCGGTACGGCCAGGCCGTTGCCGTCGATGGAGTTTCTCTCTCGGTCGGCGAGGGCGAGCGGGTCGCGCTCATCGGACCGAACGGCGCAGGGAAGACGTCGCTCCTCAATGCGGTGTGCGGCGTCGTCCGCCCCGCATCCGGACGTGTCCGGATCGAGGGCCGGGACCTGACGGGCGCAACACCGGCTGCCGTGGTCAGGCGGGGTGTCAGCCAAGTGCCGGAGGGACGCCACGTGTTCGCGACGCTGCCGGTCGAGGCCAACCTCCTGCTCGGCGCATACGGGCGCGTGTTCAGTCTCGAGATCGTCTCGTCGACACTCCGCTACGTCCGCTCGAGGCGCGAGGTGCGCGAGCGGCTCGATCGTGTGTACGAGCTCCTGCCGAAGCTCCACGAGCTCCGCGCCCGACCGGCCGCCCACACCTCGGGCGGCGAGCAGCAGATGGTCGCGATCGGTCGAGCGCTGATGGCCGACCCACGCCTGCTGGCCATCGACGAGCTCTCGCTCGGGCTCGCGCCACTCCTGGTGCAGCAGCTCGCCGAGTTCCTCTTGCGCTTGAACGACGAGCAGGGCGTCGCCATCCTCCTGGTCGACCAGAGCGCAGCTCTCGCGTTCTCGCTCTGCGAGCGCGCGTACGTCCTCGAGACGGGACGCGTCGTTCTCGAAGGGCCGAGCGGTGACCTGGCCCGCCGAACCGAAGTGCGGAGCGCGTACCTCGGTGGCCCGTCCGGCGCGCCATCATGACGACCTTCTTCCAGCTCATCGTGGTCGGCATCTCGACCGGCTCGGTCTTCGCCATCGTCGGGATGTCGCTCGTCCTCGTCTACCGCGCGACCGGGATCGTGAACTTCGCCCAGGGTGTCTTCGCCGTGCTCGCCGGGCTGCTGACGTACTCCCTCGGAAAGCACCTGCCACTCCCGCTGGCAGCGGTGCTTGCGACGCTCGTGACGGCTTTCGTCGCGACCCTCGTCGCCCTCGTCGCCGTCGGCATTCGTGGGCGCACAACCCACCTTGCGAGCCTCATCATCACGGTCGGGATCGCGATCTTCGCGGAGGCCGTGCTGCTCGCGGCGTTCGGCGAGGTCCCGCGCTCGTACGCCGCAGTCTCGGATCGCGCATGGGACATCGGCGGTGTGCTCGTCCTGCCGCAGTACGCGGTCCTGGCGGTGGTTGCTCTGGTGGCGGCGATCGGGCTCACGCTCTTTCTTCGGCACACGATCGTCGGGCAGGCGCTCGTCGCGTCGGCGGACTCGCCTCGAGCCGCGGAGCTGATC
>Ga0210076_1000328_pt1 | contig 11040 bp, 11 predicted proteins | sample MayberryNW_Catta_3_FD_184876 | JGI IMG/M metagenome (GOLD analysis project Ga0210076, IMG submission 184876) | Wetland microbial communities from San Francisco Bay, California, USA, that impact long-term carbon sequestration -... | ecosystem: Environmental > Aquatic > Marine > Wetlands ... | reverse complement strand
CCGCCTTCACTCACATCTCGTACGATGATTATCGCATCATCCAAGCCAATCTTTTACAAAACGGCAACGCAAGGATCGACGGCCGGCCGGTGCCATACACGATTTTCATGGATCCACAGCTTGGCCGTGTGGGGCTGACGGAGAAAGAGGCGCGCGCGCAGGGCCGTTCGATTCGTGTCGCCAAACTGCCGATGGCGCATGCGGCCAAAGCCATCCAGTTTGGAGAAACCCGCGGCTTCATGAAGGCGATCGTCGATGCAGAGACAAATCAGATTTTAGGTTGCGCGATCCTTGGCATGGAAGGCGGGGAAATGATGTCGGTATTGCAGGTCGCCATGATGGGAAAGTTGCCTTATACCGTTATTCGCGACGGCATCTTTGCACATCCCACGCTGGCTGAGTCTTTGAATAACCTTTTCATGGCGATGGATGACCAGGGATTGGGAGAAAAGAAGTAAAGCAAATGTGCCATTCGGGCAAATGGAAAGTGTCAGGCTTTGCTTATTTGATGGAACAATTGACGAGCTCGGCGCGAGTGTCGCTGGAGGGATGGAAGGCGAGCGCGCCGGTGGCGGCTGGCACGGCGGCTATTACGATTCCTGCCGCCGCGGAAGCCGGCAAGCAAGTTTAGCCAATACGCCAGTCTGATCGAGGTTTGGATCGACGAGAGCGAGCAGCGAATCGATATCTGTAACCGAGAGAAAGGAGAAGCCTATGCCAACCACTGTCGCGACAGTTCTATCGGTCAATGTTGGACGAGCGCGCGAGTTTGATTATAACGGTCGACCGGCTAAAAGCGCGATTTGGAAATCGCCGGTTGCCGGCCGTATTGCGGCCCGAGGCGTAAATCTTGAGGGAGACGATCAGGCCGATCGTAAAGCGCACGGGGGGCCGGATAAATCGGTGTATGCCTACGCCATAGAAGATCTGCGGTGGTGGGAAGAGAAGCTCGGCCGATCGCTTCAATACGGCGAGTTTGGGGAAAATCTCACGACGGAAGGAGTCGCGGTGAACGACGCGCTCGTCGGCGAGCGTTGGGCGATCGGTAGCGCCGTATTTGAAGTATCCGAACCGCGCATCCCTTGCTGGAGGCTGGGAGTTCGGATGAACGATCAGGGGTTTGTGCGCCGATTTACCGAAGCGCTGCGACCCGGGACATACCTGCGTATCATCGTTGAGGGCGCGGTCGGCGCTGGAGATGAGATCAGGATCATCGAAAGACCGGCGCACGATCTGACGATTAGAGACATATTTCGAATCTACACTCGAGATCGAGGAGAGGTCGAGCGATTGCTCGCCGTTCCTCGGATCTCGGAGAGTTGGCGCGGATGGGCGCAACATTTTCTCGAGGAAACGAAAGGTCGGCGCGCAGGCTCGGCTCCTCCTGGATGTTGCTGATATCCAATAACCGGGCACGCGTGCAATGGAACGAAGTCCGCGTATGAGTTGACGCATTGTTTGTGATCTAGCCACCACGCGCAAATCGCCAAATAGTGAAAATCCAACCTATCTAAGAAGGTTTAGGCCATGATCCGCTACCGCACTGCCGCCGTCGGCAATCATCAAATTTTTTATCGGGAAGCCGGTGACCCGAATCAAACAAGTTTACTGCTGCTTCACGGTTTCCCGAGTTCGTCGCACATGTTTCGCAATCTCATCCCGTTGTTGGCGGACCGTTTCCATTTCGTGGCGCCGGATCTTCCCGGCTTCGGGTTTTCGCAGTCGCCGCCGCAATCGCAGTTTGCATACACCCTCGACAACCTCGCCAAGGTCGTCCAGGCTTTTACCGAGGCGATCGGTCTCAAGCGCTATGCCATCTATGTTTTTGACTACGGTGCGCCTGTGGGCTTTCGCCTTGCTGCGGCTCGCCCAGAGCGAGTCACAGCCATCGTCTCGCAAAATGGCAATGCCTATGAAGAGGGGTTGAGCGACGCTTGGAACCCGATTCGGCGCTATTGGGCGGAGCCGACGAGTGAGAACCGCGACGCTCTGCGCAATGCGTTATTGACCTTTGAAGGCACGCGCTGGCAGTACACGCACGGGGTCGACAAGGCGGAATCGATCGCGCCCGAATCTTATACGCTGGACGCCGCTCTGTTGGAACGGCCCGGCAATAAAGACATCCAGCTCGATCTTTTTCTCGATTATGCTTCGAACCTGAAACTCTATCCTGTTTTTCAAAAATACTTTCGCGACGTCAAGCCGCCGCTGCTTGCGATCTGGGGCAAAAACGATCCGTTTTTCATTCCCCCCGGTGCAGAGGCCTATCGCCGCGATAATCCGAATGCCGTCGTGAAGTTTCTGGATACCGGGCATTTCGCTCTGGAAACACACGTGGAAGAGATCGCAAAAGCAATCGGTCATCTCATGGACCGAGCAAGTAAGCGCGCTCAAACAATGGTGCAATAAACTTATTTTATCGGGCAGGAAGTCATGGCTCAAAGTCTTACGAAGCGAAGTAAAGAAGGATTGCTAAAAAAGCCTGACGGGTCAAATCCTTTGTTGTTGGTTAATGATCGCTACTTTGCTCTAACGAGCGCAAAAGCTTCCTTCGCTTCCGACAGGAACTTTCGGACTTTTTCACGGCTCTTGCGGCCGCTCGAGTCTTCGACGCCGGTGTGGGAGTCGACTCCGGCCGGTCTTACTTCGAGAATTGCGCGCTTGACGTTCTCGGGCGTCAGTCCGCCGGCGACAATCACAGGTCTGTCAGCGAGTTCCACCAGGCGCCTACTCACGCGCCAGTCGTGGGTCTTGCCGGTGGCCCCCGATGCGCGGGTCTTTGGATCGAAGGTGTCGGTGATAAACGCATCGACGAACGGGGATAACTCACCAACCATGGCTTCGAGAGCTTTGTCATCGCGCATTCCGACGACGAGGCTTTTGATCACGGTCAAGTTCGGGTCGATGGTTTTTAGACGCTTTAGCTCATCGCGTTCGATGTCGCCATGGAGCTGCACGATCCGGGCGCCGAGTGCGTGACAGAAGGCGGCGATCTCGCGCCCGTCCGAGAGATACGTGATCAGCACTCCGAATACCGGCGGCGCCAGGCTCTTGATGATCGCCGCCGCCGCTTCCTCGGTGAGATCTTCGCGGTGAACCGGGAGCCGCAGCGGAAATCCCAAATAGCGCACGCCGCACTGCTGCAGCATTTCCGCCTCAGCGGCGTCGATCACCCCGGCGATCTGGATCAAGTTCTCTTCGAGCATGATCAAATCGAGCATTACGCGAAGTCTCCACGCCTGCCTCGGATATGACGCTGCGATTGGCCATGATTGAATGGTCCTATCTCAACCTGCCTCGAAAGAAGTTATTCCGAAAATGTTGGCGAGCGGCAATCCCGGGTCTCCCTTGAGATACATGCGCGAAGTTTCAAATACGGGCTTCATTCCGTAGCTTTCCGCAAGCGCCACGGCCTCCCGGTTCGGCTCCGGGGTATCGAGAAAGATATCGGCGCCTTCGGCTCTTGTGGAGAAGGCCTGATAAAGAGCGTCGGCGATATTTCTATTCTCGGCGAAGAGCGGGCCGATTTTGAAGCCGGCACGGCAGGCCCGCAGCACTCCGTAACCCTTGATCTCGCCATTGACGACGTAGGCGAGAGACGCTCCCTCGGGCTGATCGATCCACAATCTTAGGAAAGAATCCCTTCGAGCAGGGAAGTGCCGGCGGTCGTAAGCTGAAAGCTCGCCGAAGTCCAACTGGTCAATGGGAACGATATGGGGATCGGCCCGTCCAAAAGCTTTGCCGGTGCCGCCGTACCGGACGTTCCGATGGACGGTTCGGTAGCCGATGTTTTTGTATTTGTCGACCATCGCAACCACGCCGTCGATGCCGGCGTTTCTGTTGCCGACGTACTCCAGTCTCGCTCTGGTGATCGCCATGCCGTGGCCTTTGCCGCGCTGTTTTTCCTCGACGATGAAAAATCCGCAAAAGGCGAAGGCGTCGTCATAGACAAGGGCCGAACCCTGACCGACGGTCACTCCGTCGATCTTGCCGGAGAAAAATCCCTGGGAGTCGACGGCGTAAAAGGCATCGGCATCTCGGAGCCCGGGATTCCAGCCCTCGATCGCCGCGCGCTCGACGGCACCGTCCAATTCTTGCCGCGACATCCTTGAAATGATCAACTCGCTCATATCGACAGTCTCACAAGACGAGCGGTCGCAATTCTTTCAAATGAATTGGCGAAATCCCGCGACATGGCCTTTATCATCCGCTTGCATGATGGCTGTGCTGATAATGCTGGCGCAATAGATCTTTGCCGTAGTCATTGCCGTTCGGTGTGCGCACAATGACATGGATATGATCCCGGTAATGTTCTTTGAACTGTGGAAACGCCTGGCCCGCTTGATGATCGAATTCGATGATGATGACCGGGCTATGAACGCGGTAGTAGAAGACGCTATTTTCCTCGACGCCGCCGCGCCAGGAGAAATGGGTGTCATGAACGTGCTGCAGGACTTCGTCCATTTCAATTTGAGCGTGACCCGGCCGCATGCGCCCGACGTGAGTTTCTATGAGACGGATAAGGCGATCATGCTGCGCCGGCGTCAGCTCATCGTAGGCAATTCCTTCATAGCACAGCTCGTGATTATCGCGAAAAGCCGAGGTGAAGAGATCGCGCGGCAGATCCTTGGAGACGACGGCTTTGCCGCGCTGTTCGGCGTCGAGGGCGCGGATCACCGCGAGCCCCTGGCTTTCCTCGGCTTCGAACACCCGGGTGCCTGAGTATTTGCCGCTCTGCGCGAACACCGGCTCGGAGCCGAGAAACGCAGGCGTCATCACGATTTGATCGCCGAGCACAAAGCAATTGACGTTCAAGTGATGGCCGTCGATCTGCCAACCCCAGGGCTCGGTCGCCGAAGGCGCTCCCATGATGCTGAGCCAGTAAAGGTCCTCGCCGAATTCATCGACTCGCCCGGTCATCTCCATCACGGTTTCGTTGAGACGCATGATGTCGCGGGCGGTAGCGAATCCCCGGTCGCTGAAGCTTTCTTCCAGGAGAGCCAAGGCGCGCTCGACCTGCGGATCGGACATTTCGCAAAGCGGAATGCCATGGCGCATGATGGTGCGATGGATATTGCTCCACATACGCCATTCCTTGGCCTCCACCGGAAACTGCGCCCGCGCCCGCTGCGCCGCGCCCAGCGATCCAAGATAAGCCTCGGCGGCCTCGCGAATCGTCTGCGTGGAAACTCCAGTGGCGTGAATCGGGAACAGACCGGGGACCACCGCGCCGTCGGTGGTATTGCCCTTGAAAGGCTCGGCCACTGCCGCGAGCGCATTTTGTAAATAGTTCGGCGGCCCGCCGCCGAATTTCAATGACCGGCCGTTACGCCGCGGCACTGCCAATTGCCCCGGGAGGTGATCAACCTTTTCGCTTTCGCTCATACGCCGCTCTAAATTATTTCAAGTCTGAGACGACTAGGAGGGCTGAGGGGCAGATCGAAGGCGCATGCAGCGGCTGTTCCCTGAAAGATCAGCGGCTATGCCTGCTCCCAAAGCACGCATCATAGTTTGATTCGCTATGCGTCTCGTAAAACGGGAATGAGAAGGTTACGGCGGATCGGGACGCGTGGTTAGTCTTCGTCCCCTTCTCCGCCAGGGCCGTTTTCCATCATCTCATCGAAATCCTCAGGAAGTTCCTCGCCGGTTTCATCGGCCATGCTTCTGCCCATCTCCTTGGCCCAGCGGGCCATGGCTTTGGGATCGTCCATGTCGCCCAGTTTGCTCGGATCGGCGAGATCTTCCAATGACGATTCCTTGGACCGCACCCGTGCCACTCGCGAAATGAGCTTACGAAGTTTCGTTCCGCCGCAGCGCTCGCAGCGGGGCTCTTCGGAGTCGGCAACGACCCCCACGAGGCACGAAAAAGGCTTCTTACAGTCCAGACACAGATATTCGTAGATCGGCACTCAATCGCTCCTGTGCCCGTCCAGGGCTGTGTTATAAGGTGTGGTGAGACTTACTGCTTATTTTACTCAGACGGTTACAGGCGTCAAACCGATTTTCATAAGGCTGGCGATGCTGTTGACTAGTCGGACAAAGGTCGTGTTAGGATTTTTTTCATAAGCCGGGATCGCCGTTAAACTAAACCCATGGCATCTGAGAAAATCTCCGTCCGCTGCTGCATCGCCGGCGGCGGACCGGCCGGCATGATGCTGGGGTATCTGCTGGCGCGCGCCGGGGTCGAAGTTTTGGTGCTGGAAAAGCATGGCGATTTCCTGCGCGATTTTCGCGGCGATACCATTCATCCCTCCACTCTCGAGGTGATGCACGAGCTCGGATTGCTCGACGAGTTTCTCAAGCTGCCGCATCAGAAGGTTTACGAGCTCAATGCGCAATTCGGCGAGATGCAGTTGACCGTCGCCGACTTCCGGCACTTGCGGACCCGCTGCGGCTTTATCGCATTGATGCCACAGTGGGATTTTCTCAACTTTCTTGCCGAGAAAGCGGCGCGCTATTCGAGCTTCGATCTCAAGATGGAAGCCGAGGTGACCGGCCTCATCGAAGAATCGGGCCGTATGGTCGGGGTTCGCGTGAATACTCCCGGCAGTGCGATCGATGTGCGCGCCGATCTCATTATCGGCGCGGACGGCCGGAGCTCGATCGTGCGCGAAAAGGCCTGCCTGCAGGTGAAAGAATTCGGCGCGCCGATGGACGTGCTCTGGTTTCGCCTCCGTCGAAGCGCAGAAGATCCCGCGGCGACCATGGGAAGGTTCGATAGCGGCAGGATCTTTATCGCGCTCAATCGCGGCGACTACTGGCAGTGCGGTTATGTCATTGCGAAGGGACAATTTGAAGATATGCGCCGCCGAGACATCGAAACTTTCCGCGCGGCGATCGTGAAGCTTGCGCCCTACGTGCGAGGCAGCGTGCGGGAGCTCCGCGGCTGGGAGGACGTAAAGCTTTTGACTGTTCGCGTAGACCGTTTATCGGAATGGTTTCGTCCGGGACTGTTGTGCATCGGCGACGCTGCCCACGCCATGTCTCCGGTCGGCGGTGTCGGTATCAATCTGGCGATACAGGACGCGGTGGCGGCAGCCAACGTTCTTTTCAAACCGCTGCGCGAAGGACAGCTCGCGATCGATCGCCTGCACCGGATCCAGAAGCGCAGAGAGTTGCCTACGCGCGTGACGCAATGGATGCAGGTCGCCGTGCAGCGCCGGATCATTGCGCCCGTCTTGGGCGAGACCGGACCGCTCAAGCCGCCGCTCGCCGTGCGCCTAATTGCCAAACTTCCATTCCTCCGGCGCATCCCCGGCCGTATCGTCGGTCTCGGCATCCGACCGGAACATGTCAGTCCGGAGCTCATACGTACTCAAAGGAAAGATTAGAGGCGGCTTGCTTAAAGCCGGCGACAACACTTTCATCTTTTCGCATTGCGAAAACGTGAGAATACCCCGGACATAGTATCCGCACTCGCGGTTCACGAGCCGGCCCATTTGTTCTGTCGCTTCTTGCGTGCCATCTGCTTCGCGTTAACGTAAAACAGAGTCTGTTCTCGTGAAAGGAGCGGATCATGGCTAAATGGTTTTTCGAGCCCGGGCATACGGCGGCGGAGTTTTGCGTGCGTCACATGATGGTGACTTCCGTGCGCGGCCATTTTAAAAACATTCACGGCACCCTCTTTTTCGATCCGGCGAACCCGAAGGCCGCTTCGGTCGAAGCCACGATCGAAGCAGCGGGAATATGGACGGGGGAAGCGGATCGCGACGCCCATCTCAAGAGCGCTGACTTCCTCGACGTGAAGAATCATCCCAACATTAGCTTCACAGGCAAGCAGGTCGAGATCGTCGGCGCGAGCGACGCGATTCTCACCGGCGAGTTGACGATCCGGGGCGTCACTCGTATGGTGCCTCTGCACGTCCATTACCTAGGGCAATGGGAAACTCCATGGTGGGAAGACGGAGTGGATAAGGGACCGAAGAGCAGGGCCGGATTTGTCGCCACGGCGACGATCAACCGCCACGACTTCGGCGTGAGCTGGAACGCGACTTTGGATCGGGGAGGCGTCGTCATCGGCAATATGGTCGCGATCACGATCGACGCCGAAGCGATCCTGGAAGAATCTTGATTGTTGAGCGTCTTCGCCATTTTTCTGCGTTCGAACCATCGAACCGTTGGCCATGAGCGAGCGGCGTCCCATCATTTCAATCGCTGAACGCTATTGATCCGGCGACGGAAGAATGCAAAATGGGGACGGTTTTTATCCAAATGTACAGAACACGCCAAGATAAGCGTGTGTAGCGATTTCTCCTTGGAAAAACCAAGCCGCAAGAGCCGCCTTTCGGGTCTGTACTACGGTTGGCGCATGGTTGGGTTGGTGTCGGCGCTGCGAGTTCTCGGCGGCGGTCTGCACAATTACGGCTTTACGGTCTTTTTTCTGCCGGTAACCCAAGAGCTCGGTTTGAGCCGCGCGTCGACTTCTTTGGCATTTTCTCTCGCGCGCGCGCAGGGTTCTTTCCTGTCGCCACTCGTCGGTCATCTCGTCGATCGCCATGGCCCCAAGCCGATGATGATCGCCGCCGCGCTGCTCGCCGGCATCGGCTACATACTTTTTTCTTGGGTCGACAGTTACGCTACCTTTCTTATCGTCTATCTAGGTGTAATCTCAATTTCGTTTACCGCCGGGTTCGTTCACGCGCCCGCGATAGTGGCCAACACCTGGTTTATTCGCCTGCGCGCACGAGCGATGACCGTCGTCAGCGCAGCCGTGCCGGTGGGCGGCGCCATCATCACCCCGCTCCTGGCGATGGCGGTGAGCCGGTGGGGATGGCGCTGGGCCGCGTTCATGTCCGGCACGCTTTTTCTCGTGGTCGGCCTTCCGTTGTGCTTCGGCGTGCGGCGGTCTCCGGAAAGCATGGGAATGGGGCCGGACGGTGACCCGCTGCAGAAGGCGCAGAAGCTCGACGCGGAAGCGGCGCGCCAACCTGAGCTCCGCAACGACGCGGACATTACCACTCGCCAAGCTATAAGGACACGGATCTTTTGGATGTTAGTTGTGTCGATGATGGCGCGTTCGGCCGCATTCACAACCGTGACGACCCATTTCATTCCGATAATGGTCTGGAAAGGCCTCAGTCAAACCGAAGCATCCGTTCTGCTGGCGGGATTTGCCCTTTTCAACTTGCCCCTTCACTTCATGCTGGGGTGGATCGGTGATTTCGTCAACAAACCCAAACTGACCGCGATCTGCATGCTGCTGGGAGTCGTTGCCTTGCTGCCCATGCTGTGGAGCAATTCATCGTGGGCGCTCTGGTTTTTCACGGCCCTGTACTGTGTGCTGGACGCTTCGATTCCGGTCTATTGGGCGTCGGTTGGAGACTTCTTCGGACGCAAATCATTCGGCACGATCCGCGGCACTATGAACCTGTTTTATACATGGGGCAGCATCCTCGGTCCGGTGATTGCCGGAGCGGTCTACGACCGAACTCATAGCTATGCCACGGTATTGACGGGATTGACGGTGTTGTTGATCATCGCGGCTCTGTTCACGGCGACACTTATCAATCCATGGCTAATCAACCAGCAACGTTTGCGTGAACTCGCGGTCGATGCCTGATGTCCAATCTTTTTCCTAGATGTGTTGGATCAGTCGCTTAGTTTTACGCCGTTTCAGATAAGCGGCAAGATCATGCAGAAAAGCGGAAGCAACGAATCTCCGTGGACGACTCTTTTGATCACACCATTTGGTGTCAGATGACGGTCATGGGCAACGGTGAAGCTCGTAAAGCACACGCGCAGCTACCGCTGAACGTTTCCATTATTATAGCTGGCTCATCGTCGAGCTGAGTTTGTCGCCAATTCAACCGCGGATCTGCTCAGAGAGAGCTTAGCTAATCGCATTTTCGAAAAAATGGGGTTTACTCGATCTCGCCTGGAGTCATGCAAGCATCGTCTGTTTATGAGAAGATTCGGATATTGTTCGCTCCAATCTCGCGGGGTGAAACCGATAATGGAGTTGAGCAAAAATATCTAAGAAGAGGCACAATGGCGGGAATTTTTGTCAGCTATCGCCGCGACGACAGCCGTGACATCGCGGGACGCTTGGTCGATCGGCTACGCCAAGACTATGCGGCCGATCAGCTGTTTCTCGACATCGAGGCTATTCCGCCGGGAACAAACTTCGAAACCGTGCTCGACGAGCGGCTGAAGGCCTGCGATGTGCTGCTGGCAATGATCGGCCCGCACTGGGTGAACGCGAAAGATTCGAACGGCAAGCGCCGGCTCGACGACCTCGGCGATTACGTGCGCCGAGAAATTGCCGCCGCACTCCAGCGCAACGATGTCCGCGTGATTCCCCTACTCGTCTCGGGCGCCGAGATGCCACGCGCCGACGACCTTCCAGACGACCTGAAGCCGCTGGTCTTCCGGCAAAACTTTCAACTCCGTTACGAGCGGTTCGGTGCGGACACCAATGACCTGATCGCGCAGGTCACCAAAGTGGTTGCGCCGGCGGGCAAGCGGCGCTTCGGGAAATGGGCGATTTCTCTTGTGGCTTTGGCCGGAGTCGTTGCGGCCGGCGCTATCTATTACCGGACAATCTCGACGGCGAATCCGAATATAGACCGGAGCGATCCGGTGCTGCGCGAAGAAGCGATCAAATTGTGCACGGAGGCTAGTGAGGTAACGGCGCGCTTGGCGTCTTCATCGGACAGAACGGATTGGATGGCTGCGCGAAGCCGGTTTTGGGTTCTCTATAACGGTCCGCTCTACATCATCGAATCCAAGGAGAAGGAGCGCTCGCCCGATCACACAAGTCCGCTCGAAGGCGCAATGGTGCGGTTCGGCAGGCTTTTGAAAGAAGCCGGCGACAACCCGAAGTTACCACTCACCACCTTGGATCAGGGCTCCTTGAACGTCGCACGCGCTTGCAAGGACACGGTCGAGCGAATGTAGAAGCTTGCTGTCGAATGAACCCATTTGACTAAAGTTCAACTCCGCCGGACCCCGCCGAGGATCCTGCAAATACGACGATAGAAGCAAGCAACCACCGTCTCTCTGCGACTCGCATTGCACGAAGAAAGCGAAATACGCTTTGAC
>Ga0210076_1000326_pt1 | contig 11067 bp, 11 predicted proteins | sample MayberryNW_Catta_3_FD_184876 | JGI IMG/M metagenome (GOLD analysis project Ga0210076, IMG submission 184876) | Wetland microbial communities from San Francisco Bay, California, USA, that impact long-term carbon sequestration -... | ecosystem: Environmental > Aquatic > Marine > Wetlands ... | reverse complement strand
AATTGAAGTTTATAGAGATAGAGCTTCCTCGGAATGGAAATGGAACGATCATACAGTACATATGGTTACTGAACCATTAGATGTACAAGGTCTACTGAAAGAATCGATCGATGGGAATAATGAATGGAATGAACTTCCTCCCAAGACATCTATAGGTCATGTCCATTTGCATGTCTCTAATCTTGCTAAAGCAAAAAATTTCTATCAAGAGATTTTGGGTTTAAATCATACTGCTACTTTTCCAGGCGCATATTTCTTTGCTGCAAATAGGTATCATCATCATGTTGCTACCAACACCTGGCTTGGAGAAAACATTCCTTCTGCAATTGATAATAGTAGACTAGGGTTAGATCATTATGCCATAAATGTAGATAGTCAAAATGATTTATTTTTCCTAAAGAATCGTTTTTTAGAATTTAAAATAGTTATTGATGAAGAACAACTAATTGAAAATGATAATAAATACCCTTCATCGTTCTACGCTTATGATTATGATGATATAAAAATACAATTTTTGTATAATAATCCCACAAAAAAATACAATAAATTAAAGTAACATTACAAAATAAGAAAAAATCATTCAACGTAAATATCAATACGTTTCTTATATACATATTGTCATTTGGGATTTTATATTTAGTATTCTTAGTCTTTTCAATATATATGAAATATTAGGTATGAATATTTTTTTGTAAAATCAATTCATTGTTATTTCAATAAAATTTTTAGTAAGAAAGACACAAAATCTCATCGATATTATTTTTTTATTTATTTCTTTTTATTGTGTAACCTCTTTCTTTGACATTGTTGTACAGAAATCCTCCGCTGCTTTTTTAATTTCCTCTGGGGAAAGATTTTTCTTATGAGTTGCTATTGACCACTGATATCCAAATGGATCTTTTATTGAACCAACACGATCTCCCCAGAATGCATCGTTGACTGGTTCAATTACAGTAGCACCAGCAGATACAGCTTGATTGAAAGTCGAATCAACATCATTGACGTATACATAAAACCAAACTGGATTTCCTCCTACAGATTGAGGTGAAAAACATTTCATTTCTTTGGATTCTTCAGAAAGCATAATAACAGAATCTCCAATTCTAATTTCTGCATGCATGATAGTCTTATTATCAGGTCCATACATGCGATGACGTTCTTCTGCGTTGAATGATTTTTTATAAAATTCTATCGCACGTTGTGCATCTTTTACGATTATGTAAGGTGTAATGGTATGATAATCATCTGGTACTGGCTTTACATTATCTATCATATTTGTAATAATCAGCGTTCCTTAAATTTATAAATTTGCTTATTAGATTATATAGAAATTGGTCAAAAATATTAAAAATTTAATTTTAGTACGTCACTTAATCTATTTACTTTGAATTAACTATCTCTTACAAGCATTATCCAAATACATGGAAATCTTAGAAAGAGACCAGAATTTAATCAAATTTGTTTCTTATAGGAGGTGATTATACTATAGAGCTAAAAACTATATACATCTTCAGAATGACATCATACATACTTATTAAATACCTCGCAATTATATTATCATAACGTGCTGCAAGAAGTCGACAATGTAAAGATTACAATTTTGGTAGATAATATGACTGATATGTTATTACCCAGCTCACCATTAGTGGAACGACCTCCAATGATAAGCAATCAAAAATTTAACAAACCCCCAATTGCAGAACATGGTTTTTCGGCACTGTTACAAATATCATACGTATACAAAAATGAGAAACTAATCAATAAATTTCTTTTTGATACTGGAGTTAGTGAAAATGGTGTTATTTACAATTCAGATATCTTTGCTATAAACTTTAGAGATATTGAAACTATAGTATTAAGTCATGGGCATTTTGATCATTTTTCAGGACTCGTAAGTGTTTTAAAAAGAATTAACAAACCAACAAAAATTATAATGCATCCAGATGCATTACTTAAACGATGGATTGTATTTCCTAATGGCAATAAAGCAAAAATGGATACCTTAAATGAAGAAACAATAAGGGACGTCAACGGCATAATAGTTAAAGAAAGTGGATTAAATTATTTGCCGTATGAAAAGAAAATTATGAATAATAATGCAGAAGATTATGAAGAATAACAATCAATATAATAATGGGAATAGAAGAATATTAATAACTGGAGAAATACCACGAATTACAACCTTTGAAAAGGGATTTCCATTACAATACAAAGAAGATACAGATGAAAGTAATCTTCTAATTCCCGATCCTCTTGTTAAAGATGACCAAGCCTTGGTAATGAATCTAAAGAATAAGGGCTTGGTTATACTGAGTGGTTGTGGTCATGCTGGAATAATAAATACTGTAAAATATGCCACTAAAGTTACAGGAATTAAAAAAATTTTTGCAGTTATCGGTGGATTTCATCTATCAGGAGAAGGATATGAACGTGCCATTTCTTTGACAGTAAACGAACTTAAAACAATTGATCCAAAGTATATCATTCCATGTCACTGTACCGGCTGGAAGGCTTCTAATGAAATAATTAAAGAGATGCCACAAAAGTATATACAAACAAGTGTTGGGTCTACATTTGTTTTTAATTCATTCGAATAAAACATAATAATAATATTTAATATGCTCAATAAAATTGTTAAATTTGTTTCAGAAACCACAATTCATATTCATATTATTCCTTTGCCTGTTTTTAGATCGATTAGGGTACTTAACTATAGGTTCCTTTTTTCATATTTTCTAATATCTTTGTAATCTGCTATCTAATTTTTATCGCTTTCATATTGTGTATGTGGTTAATTTTTCATTTTCTTTCTGCTTAATACTCTTCTTCTTATCTTTTAACTCAATCTATAAGATTTGGCAAAAGTATGATTTGCCCTTAAACATAAATTTTGGTGGGATAAAATTCAAAATTTAAAAAAGTCTATTACTCTAGCGATATTCTTCCTTTTTGGACCATTCCCTTTCTTGCTCATAACTAGATGATTTCATTTTGTACCTAAACATCAATTGCTATTCTTTTTCTTGATGATTATTCAGAATGATTAAATACTACAAGATCATATAATGTTCCTTCTAAGCTCAGATATATTAAATTCATATTTAATTTTGCAATGAGCAATCAAAAGATAGTTCTGGCTTCTATTACAGTGATGGTAGCCGCAGGTTTGCTGGCTCTGAACCCATCCATGATAGGAAATGCACAGGCACAAATGTACGACAATCAATACGGATACGACAATAACTATTACCAAGACGACAGTAGTTATAGTTATGATAAAAAGGATCCAAAGAGCTCTCATGTAGATATCCAGAAAATAAAGTGTGTCAACAGTAACGTCAACGTAAATGGTATAGATATTACCAAGATACAAGATCCGACCACGTTGGGAGCAACAAATGACTTGGCTGCCAATGAAGCAGACGGTCCAGATGGCACAAATACACAAAATGGTAACGGCGGTGGAGATGGAATCAACTTCGACAGGAACCTCGTAAATATATGTGTCAACCTCAACTTTAACAACCAAGAAAGAATACCCTTTGTTGTTGAAGACATATTAGGATAAATTTACCTACCATTCTTTTTTTTTATTTGAATTATTAATTCGTTTAATATTCTAGCAATAGGTCTCCTTCTATGTTATAGATAATGTTAATATGGTTACTCCAAATTCGTTATTGTGCAAATATATAAACACTTTGCTTTCTAAAGCATTTAATAACACAATATAAAATGTTATTGAACCCTACTAATACACGTGGCACGGAGGATAGTCAACTGTTTTTGACATACAATTTGAATTTCAAAGCAAGAAATATTTGTAGTTGATAATCCTAGTTAAAATAAAACTATTGATCTAAATGTTGCCATGATTAAATGGTTAGCTAAATGTGTTAGTAATGTGAGTTACACAACATGACAATAAAATCAATAGATCCAGAATTTGAAATTCCGAATTATTTTCTCTACTAATTTTATAGAAACTTTGATTAGAAAGTATTTTAAAAAGATTCTTTAATAAATAATTTAGGGAAGATGTTCCTAGATAACAAAAATACTTTTTATGTGGTAGTCATATTGTCTGCTTCATTTTTAATCGGTGGGATGATAACAGCACCGGTAGTTTCTAAAATATATGCTGATCCTGATACCAAATTCTTCAAAAAAGAAAATATAAAGATACAATATGATAAGAAACACAAAGACAAACACCACAAGTATAACGACAGATGTTATGACAACCATCATTATAAATACAAGGACAAACACCACAAGTATAACGACAGATGTTATGACAACCATCATCATAAATATTACAAAGATCATAAACATTATGACAACCATCATCATAAATATTACAAAGATCATAAACATTATGACAACCATCATGATAAATATTACAAAGATCATAAACATTATGACAACCATCATCATAAAAATTACAAAAATCATAAAAATTACAAACACGACAGAGAGTATCATAAATACTAATTTTATTAGAATAATAGGATCTGTAAATTAAAGAACAAATAAAGAAGCAACATATAATTACTATCATAGAGTTTCGATTGAAAAAAATAATGGACTTATCTTACCAATGGGTAAATTTAAAGGGTTAAAATTAGCAGAAGATTAATAGCCCAAAATCATCCTCCTATAAAAAAAATTTATCCCCCTATAAACAATTCTGCTATTGGCTAATTGTACTATACCAAGATAGTTCTCTTTTTTCTTTTCGTACCTTGCAAATAACATTATTTACTAACACCTTTTCTTCTTGTCTATGTCGTATGGAATTCATGAATTATGTCATTTGAAAATTCAAGGACATTCCTATTATTTTTAGAGTTTTTTTAAACAATTTGTACTTGAATATCAGAAAAAAATGACTGGCTTCATAGAATTACGAGAGCTTGATATCATAAACGACCCTGATTTTTACAATTCTATTTTTTTATACTTCGTATGATTTGATAACCTTTTAAAATCATTTTGGTAATCCTTGTTTCAAATACCTATAAATTTTTCAAAAAGGATATGAACTATTTATAGGGATATGTTTTTTATCTTAATATTTGCAGAATATTTAGTAATTACCTAAAGAATGAATTTATTTTTGCGATCATTTAATATATCAAGTATGGTATGGAAAATTTATCGATGGCTCTTTGTTAGTAGCGATACAAATATTGAGTAATAAGATCGATATGCTATAATACTACTTTTTTTATTGCAAAATGTGGGCTATGATAATGAAGAATATGAAAAGAAAATGCTTATAGATTTCCTAAAATTAACTAAAGAGAGATTTCATATTTTAATAGATAATGAAAATGGAGACCTCAGAACTATAATTTCCGATGATATGAGACCTCTTCTTCCTTTGTATGAAAGAACATATAAAGATGTTGAGAAGAATATCGACAGATGTATGGAGATAATACCAAATATACCATACGGCCTTTTAGTTCGACATGGATTTACCAATAATCATCTTATTCTTAAATTAATTCAGGTAGATATATGTTGGATAAATATAGTAACTATAAGAAAAGATCCTTTAAGAAATTTTGATAAAATATACAAGGATCAAAAGGAACCATCTAAGGAAGAAAAAGGTAAATGGGAGAATTTTAAAGATAAACTAAGAAGAAATTGGTATAAATTTCTAAGAGCAACTGATAGTTGTATTTTTGAAAGCTTAAATGATATTATTAATACAATGCCTGACCAGTATGGAATTTTCGGTATGGTTAAAGAATGGAAAAATTCCGTAGAAATAGCAATTGAAGAAAAATAAATCTATGGTACTTCACTTCGTATATCAAATTTCATTAAAGTTGAGAAAATTTGTACCTTGATCTTGAAAAATTTGTCCCGACTTGAAAATAGAATATCGCAATTAAACTACTAAAATTGATAAATTCAATATCAAGCTAAAAGTACTTGAATTCATTTGAAAATAAGAAAATAAAAAAACTAAATCAAGTTTGTTTCTCTCTCACACACCACCCTCTGTTGATTCTTTTCTGATGTTTGATATAATTTGAATTGTTGTGTTTTCTATAAAATACTTTCCAAATCATATGATGCAGCAGAGCCTTGATACTATACTGGCTAGGAGGATAGTCAACTGATTTTGACACAATTTTGTAGAGCAAAAATTCAATGACCAAACCGGAAGAATTCTGATTTTAATAGAGACTAATTGTTAGCAATATTTTAAAACAGATATAGATTAATGTAATTGTTTAAATTGTGGTTTTTCTAACATAAGCCGATTTTTTATTTTAGTATTTTTATAACGATATATTTGTGACTCGCATTTTCAATTTGTTAAAATATTCTTTTTAAAATGTCTTTTCTTCCTATTATATAAAAGATCTCAATGCAATGATTTTATGTTTCTACACATATGATATTTAATACTTAATATTTAATACTTAAGTTGATTGATAGATTGATTTTTGCTATTTGAAATATGATTCTATTTCTAGTTTTTATCAACGTAATCGCCTTCATTCACATCTCTTTTCTTACTCTCTTGTATATTTGTATGAAAGTTTTTAAATTAATCATCGTATTTTTTTTCTTTCTGTTTTGTTTGTTTAATTTTTATTCTATCTATCTTTCTTTAGTATCATGGATGTGAATATGCTAGGCTCATTTTGAATCGTGCTCGTCAAATCTTTTCTTCCGCCAGTGATCATCTATAGCGTCTCTTTCTTCTATTGCTAACTTTACATAATCTCTAAGATTGTTTTCTGTAACTTCATACGAAAAATCGCCAACCTGTTTTTGTATTTCCTTCTGTTGTTTTTGTATAATCTTTGTTACCTTCCTCTCTATCTCTTGTTCCATCTGTGCAGTTCCGATGTTACCAACCAGATCATTCATAGATCCTTTGATTGATTTTCTTAAAGAGATGTCATGTGATATTGATATTGCAGAGAGGTACAATCCAAAACTAAACAAGTACGAAGATAGCATTACAAGTGAATGAGCAGCAACTCCGTATGTCGGTTGTATTGCCGAAGTAGAAAGTGAAATACCAACCATAGTATCACCTATTGCTGCGATGATTAGATAATCTTTTAATTTTGATGAGACAAAACTCTTTACAATCATAAAAAAGGCTAGACCAAATAGAACATTTCCTGCTATAGTACCTATTCTAAATAAAAGTCTAAAAAAATAACGATACTGTTCGTCTACTCCTGATAAACCTTCACCTGAAAAGAAGCCTGGCGCCTTTCCAATCAAGTAAAATATCAATGGAAGTGACAAAATTATCCAAAGTAATAGCGGGAGTTTACCTACTCTCTGATAAAGGGTACGTAATAGTGAGGTAGATGCAATCCATCTAAATCCAAATGCTATTGGAAGAACCGTGGAATTGAGAAGATTATAAAATATTAGACTTGAATTTGGCATTATATAAAGAAAAGTAGTATCTGAATTCACTATTTTGTATATTATTTCGCCATCATATTTCTCAGAGGCTTCATATAAGAAAGATGATTCTGTCTTTACTCCTGGTGGCGACTTTTCTTGTACTACCTGTATTAATAATAATTTAGTCCCGGCATCTTCTAATATCGATGAACCAAGTGTCAATGCTGCAATTCCATAAAATAAAATAACGAGATTTTTATAACTAGTTAATTTATACCATGAAATTAATTTGAAGGATATGATGCCTAATATTACGCTTGATGCTATTGAACTAACTGCGAAAATTGAAGGAGATAGAAATCTATTACCAGTATTACTAATAAGCATAAGCAGGAGTACCAGAAATAAGGAAAATTGAATTATAACCATACTCCAATGCATTAGATTAATAAAACGGGATTTGGTTCGGATATCCTTACTTATTTGTGTAGTGTATCCTAGAAGGATCCAAGATCCTATACCATATCCAATAACCACAGTCAAAATAAACATTAGGATTTCCATATCCTTGGTATAGGGCAAAATCTGCCGGGTCATCAATAAATCAATAATCAAAATAAAAAATATAGCAACTCCTGTTATGATGGGTATTTTCCTGTTACGCATAATAGGTATTTGGAGAAAAAAGTATCTCCCAAGACTCATGATTTAGATACCCTTTAGAATTATTTAAATTAATTAAATTTTGATAATAAGAAATGATATTATCAATTAATGAAAATAATAAAATTAAATTTTTGTAGAAGGAACATGCTTTATATATACTATAGAATAAGTTTATAAAATGCATTTTAGCAATTTTTGTATTGCTTCAATTAGTTGAGGAAGTATATTGATCCTTTATAACATACAAATTTGTTTGTATTATAATATTAAAAAAATTAGTTAAAAAATAAGATATTAATTAAGTTTTCAATTATTGAATTTCTATTCTGTTAATATCAGAATTATAACTGTAAAAGCTTTTCTTGTTATTATCTGCTTTTTTTATTAATTATGACAAAAAGACAGATTATCACTCAATCTACCGACATAAATTCATATCGACTTGATATTCCAGGTCAACTTTCATCGATCGTTTCCTTTCTTTTCTTACAGTCGTGTTTGAATATTCTTTCATAAATTATAGCTATCTTTTCATTTAGTTTGGTATTTTATATTTTTTTTAATTTTATTGATTGCGTATATACAATTTTATAGATTGCATATATACTAATATCCTTTAATATGTAACCCTGAGTCGTATACAATATTCTTCATCTGAAAAATTTGATAACCATTTTCAAATAAATATTTCATTTCCTTTTCAAATAAATCAGGTTTGATACTATAATCATCTTCACTATAATCAATCATATGATAAACGAGGATTGGAATTGCCCTTATTACGTATTCGCTATTGTATCTTGTTTGACTATCTACTATTTCTTTAAATTTTTCATACATTTCCTCATCAGAATATCCACCAGATTTTTTATAGGCTTCATGACTTAATCCAATTATTGTATACCTTTTGAAATCTAATTGTGTTGTATTTTCATTATTTTTAGGTGAAGCATGTTGGCATTGATTTTCGTGTTTATCATCATATACAAAACCTTCATCGTCATCTTTACATGAAAAAAACATAAGTGGCTCAGTTGCGGTCCGAGCAAGATAGTAATTGTCAGCAATAATTTTTATTATATTTTTGTTTGTATCGCCATCATTATATGGGAAGGAGAAACTGGTTACATTAAATCCTTTTTCTTGTAGACATCTTTTGGATTCAATAATTTCATATTTTATATCATTATCTGATAATTTCCCCAGTCGTTTATGGTTCATTGAATGAGAACCAATTTCATGGCCTTCTTGTTCAAGCGACTGGATATCATCCCAATTCATTCTATCGTCTTTACCTACAAAATTACAAATGATATAGAAGGTAGCCTTAAAATTGTAAATATCTAAAATCGGTTTTGCGTAAGTGAACTGACTTAACATTCCATCATCAAATGTTAAAATTGCTGCTTTTATTGGTTCAGCCAAGGAATAAGAAATCAGAACAGGAGAAGAAGATAATAATATTATCATTAAAAATAGGAATACTGTTAAACAATACATAGTAAGAATTTCAAAAATGTGCAAGATATTTAGGTATTGCTTTAAATTGATTATGTACAATTACACGATTAAATGTTATGCTATTACTTCATGTAGATAAATTCATTTTCATATTTGTTTTATCTTTGTAATTACTGATATATTTATTCGTAGGTATTCAAACTCATGATGGTCAACTGTTTTTGACACAATTTTCTAATCTATAATAACTAAATGTAATATCATATCTCTGATACTTTTATTGTAATCTAATAGAAAAAATTTTATGTGAATGTTAAAATGTTTTTTTATAAATGTCTCAGTCTCAAATTTTTGATATAGATACATTTTTATCAAATTTTCCTAAATCTAGATATTTTATTGAGGTAATGAATACACCAACCATGGAAGTTGGGATAATAAACTTGAAGAAAAGTCAAAATGACACTCAAGAACCTCACGCTTCAGATGAAATTTATTACGTTATAAGTGGGAGCGGAACAATAGATATAGATGGAATCGAAAATGAAGTTAATCCTGGAAAAATAATTTATATTCCGAAAAAAATCCCTCACTCATTTCATGCCATTACTAAAGAATTAATTGTTTTATATGTACTAGCATGAATACATAATTAGGTCTCACAATAAATAATTAGATTAATAGGTGTCTAATTCTGCTACTAATGATATAGGTTGTACATAATCATTTGACACCGTTTAATGCAAAAAGTTAAATATGACTTTAAACCTGCAAAAAACTTTTGTGATTCATTTCGGTATCCCAATCAGATAAATAACAAATCCTTGATATTTACTAGTTTGAAAGAGCGTAAAGAAGAACCTTGGGAAATACTGCTTGGTTTAAACTCTTTATCTTTTTTAATTTTTTTATCCTAATTGTTGAAATCGGAATTAGATTTTTATATACTTCCTTCTTATTCTCTATTTGTCAGTATTATAATCAAATTTACCAACTTTATTTATAAGTAGCAATACTTTTTATTTTATAATGAAATGTATTATTTGCAAACGTAATAGAGTAGAGATACCTGATAAATCCTCTAATTATTGTTGGCAACATCAACAAATTTACATTAGTATAAAAAATCTATATGTTAGTGTGTTCAAAGCATATGGTTCTATTTCTTGGCAAAATTTTTTACTTAAAGTTCTAGATAAAAAAATTGACAAACCTTGGAAAAATTCTTTAATTGATTACTATGGAAAATTATCTCTAGGAATTTTAAACGTCGTTAATTCGGAATTGCAGTTGTCAGAAAATGGCAAAAAATTAAAATGATATTTTCAAAATTAATGTTATAATTAATAAATCAACTATAAGTAATAATTAACTTTTGGTAATTGATAAATATTTCATTCTATTTTTTAAAATGACAATACTAATCAAGGTATTACAAAAGTATTCAGGAAAAATTTCAACTGAAGATAATTAATTGTTACCGTCAGATAGAAAGAGATAATTAACCGATTCGGTTATCACATATGTAATACTTTTTATATG
>Ga0210076_1000325_pt1 | contig 11069 bp, 12 predicted proteins | sample MayberryNW_Catta_3_FD_184876 | JGI IMG/M metagenome (GOLD analysis project Ga0210076, IMG submission 184876) | Wetland microbial communities from San Francisco Bay, California, USA, that impact long-term carbon sequestration -... | ecosystem: Environmental > Aquatic > Marine > Wetlands ... | reverse complement strand
GCGCTGCGCGGCACGGTGCCCTGCGGCCCGGTCTACGACCTGCCGCAGGCGCTGGAGAACCCGTACTTCCTCGAACGCGGCGGCATACAGGTGTTCGACCATCCGGACAAGCCCGGCTTCAAGCTGGTCGCGAGCCCCTTCCGGCTCGATGAGCCCCTGCCGGCGAACCCCGCGCCGAAGCTCGGCGAGCACACGGACGCGCTCCTCGCGGAGCTCGGCTACTCCAGGTCCGACATCGCGGCGCTGAAGGCGGCGAACCGCGACTTCGTGCTGCTCCAGGCCGGGCTACTGCTGTCGAGCGCGGGCTCGCAGATGACCTCGATCGCGTATCCGCTGCTCGTGCTCGCGCTCACGGGCTCACCGGCGAAGGCCGGCGTCGTCGCGTTCGTCCGGCTTCTCGCGATGGCGCTCCTCGCGCTGCCGGCGGGGCTCGCCGCAGACCACTGGCAGCGCAGGCGGCTGATGATCGCCGCGCACGCGGCTCGCGCTCTGGCCCTCGGCACGCTCGGCGTGCTGGTCGTCGCCGACGAGGCCGTCTACTGGGTCGTCCCGATCGTCGCGTTCGTCGAGGGAGCCGGAGCCGCGCTCTTCTCCGCATCTCACCACGGCGCGTTCCGTGCCGTCGTGCCCACCCAGCAGCTGCCGGCAGCGGTCGCCGTCGTCACCGGGCGAGAGGCGGCTGTGAGCGTCGCGAGCCCCGCGCTCGGCGGCGTGCTGTTCGGCGTCGCCCGCGCGCTCCCGTTCCTCGCCCACGCGGTGCTGTACGTGTTCTCGGCCGCCGCGCTGCTCGCGATGCGCACGCCCTTCCAGGGGGAGCGGGAGGCCGATCGCTCGTCGCTGCGCTCGCGGCTCGCCGAGGGCTTCCGCTTCCTGTGGGACCACGCCTTCCTGCGGACGACCGCGCTCCTGTTCGGACTGGCGAACTTCATCGGTCCGGGCGTCCTGCTGGCAATCGTGGTCATCGGTGAGGAGCAGGGGCTCACGAGCGGCCGGGTCGGCCTCCTCGTCTCCGCGTTCGGCGCGTGCATCCTCGTCGGCGCCTTCCTCTCGCCCTTCGTCCGCAGGCGGCTGCCCGTCCGGGGCGTGCTCCTGCTCGAGCTCTGGACGTGGGTCGGCTGCGCCGCGTTCCTCGTCTGGCCCAGCGTGTACGTGCTGACCGCGAGCATCCTCCCCACGGCGCTCGTGATCCCGTCGACCGACTCCGTCGTCCACAGCTACCGGTTCGCGCTGACGCCCGACCGCCTTCTCGGTCGCGTGGGCAGCGTATGGACGACGATCGGCCTCTCCATCGCACCGCTCGGACCGCTGGCCGCCGGCGTCCTGCTCGACGTGGCGTCGGAGCGAGCGACCATCGCGGTCTTCGCCGCCTTCGGGCTCGCGCTCGCGCTGTGGGGGACGTTCAGCTCGGCGATCCGGGCCGCGCCGAACCTGGAGGATCTGGTCGAGCCGTCGGAGCCCGCGCCTTCGCCGGCCGCGGCCGGCTGACCCGGAGACGACGGGCGAGGCGTGGTGTGCTCATTCGACGGGCTTGCCGTTGACAACCCAGCGATACCGTGGCTTCGGCATCAGCGAATTGCCCACGAAGCATCCTGCCTCCGCCTTCGCGACGAGCTCCTGCAACGTCTCGGGACCCGGGGCGGGCGCGAGCTGCACCTCGAAGCTCGCCTCGATGTCGACGAAGCCGTAGCTCCCGTCCTCGCGGCGCGTGACCGTCCCGCGGGCCCTGCCGGAGCCCACGCAGTTGGAGCCGGCTCTACGGGCCGCGTAGTCCATGCTCGCAAGCGTGCAGCGCACGAGCCCGGCGAGGACGTAGTGCTCCGCCCACCACTCTGCCTCCCGGGCGAGCGGGCTGCCCCCGAGACCGCTGTGCGCTACGCGGGCGTCGTCGACGGTGACCTCGAACTCGTGCACGCGTGGCGTCGTCGTCATGGCGCGAGCCTAGCCGCGCGCGCCGTCCGGGAGGTCGCCTAGGGTGCGTGCGCATGGAGGAGCGGCTCCGGACGCTCAGCGAGGCCGAGTGCTACGAGCGCTGCTACGGGTGGCGCTGGACGGACGACTCCGTGAAGGTGCTCCGCCGCGAGCCCGATCCACGTGACGAGCCGTCCGAGATGGGCGAGCGGCTGCGCCGCCTGCTCGAGCTCCGGCTGGACGCACGCGAAGCCGAGGCCGAAGCGGCCTAACTCGCACGCGGCACGACTCGCTCGTCGGGCACTGTTCCGGTCGTGATCGCATCCGGTGCCGTCCCGGACGTCCTCGCGCCGGGCGTGCAGGTCGTCTTCTGCGGGATCAACCCCGGGCGTGCGAGCGCGGCAGCCGGGGCGCACTTCGCGAACCCGCGGAACGACTTCTGGCGGCTGCTGCACGCGTCGGGGTTCACCCCCAGGCTGCTCGAGCCACGGGAGCAGCTCGACCTCCTCTCGCTGGGCATCGGCCTCACGAACGCCGCGCGTAGGACGACCCGTGGCTCGAGCGACCTGCGCGCCGCCGACTTCGCGGGTGCCCGCGAGCGTCTGGAGGACATCGTCCGGCGCCTGGAGCCGGGGTTCCTCGCCTTCGTGGGCAAGGCGGCGTACAACGGCGTCTTCGGCGGACGTTCAGAGCTCGGCCTCCAGGAGCGGAAGCTGGTGGAGACCGCCCTCTTCGTCCTCCCGTCCACGTCCCCCGCCAACGCGGCGGTTCCGTGGGGCGAGCGGCTGCGCTGGTTCGGCGCGCTGCGCGAGCTCGTCGAGCTCCCGTGAGCACGGAACGGCTGCGACCCGCCGTCCGCGCGATCGTCCTCGACGACGCCGACCGCATCCTGCTCGTCCGCTTCGACTTCGGACACCGCCTGGTGTGGGCGACGCCGGGAGGCGGCATCGAGGCCGGCGAGAGCGACGAGCACGCACTGCGCCGGGAGCTCGCGGAGGAGGCGGGCCTCGAGGGCTTCGAGCTCGGTCCGCTCGTGTGGACGCGAACCCACCGCGTGCCCCTGGGCGAAGGGCGCTGGGACGGGCAGGCCGAGCGCTACTACCTCGTCCCGACGCCCGCGTTCGAGCCCGCGCCGCGCCTCTCGTGGGAGGAGCTGCGACGGGAGGGGATGACCGGCATCCGCTGGTGGGAGCAGGGCGAGCTGGAGGCGGCGACGGCGGTGTTCGCGCCTCGCCGCCTCCCGCTCCTCGTCCGCGAGCTCCTCCTGCACGGGGCGCCCCCGGAGCCGGTCGACGTCGGCGTCTAGAGCCGGTCGACGTATCTGCCGAGCACGACGTTCCAGCCCGTGGCGTAGTCAGCCCGCTTCTCCGCCCCCTCGGCGATGGCCTCCCAGCCGCGATGCTCGAGCTCGACCCGGGTCCCGGCGCCTTCGGGCGTGAAGCGCACCTCGACCTCGGTCTGCTCGCCTTCGCGGTTCAGGATGTTCCAGGCGAGGACGAGCCGGCCCGGGGGCTCCCATGCGGTCACGGTCGCCCAGTGGCCCCTCTCCCCGGCGGTCGACACCTCGTAGACCTCGCCCCCGACCTCCTGCTCGAACACGATCTCGCTGACCGTCTCGTGGATCGAGTGGGTCTCCACGGGCCACCAGGAGAGTGCCTCGGCCGTGAAGACGCGGAACGCCTCCTCGACCGCGCAGTCCACGGTGACGACCTTGCGGACGACCTCGATGACGAGCGAGTCGCTCATGCCGTGCCTCCTTTGTTCTCGGCCGCCGCCTTGAAGCGGGCTAGGGCCTCGTCCCAGAACCCGTCGACCCAGCTCCGGAGGACTCCGACGCCGGCCGAGTCGAGCTCGTAGATGCGCCTCGTCCCGTGCTTCGTGTGCACGACGAGACCGACGTCCTCGAGGACGCGCAGGTGCTGCGAGACCGCGGGCCTGCTCACGGGCAGCGCGGCGGCGAGCTCTCCGACGGACCGTGGCCCGGTGCGAAGGAGCTCGAACACCTGTCGCCGGGTGCGGTCACCGAGCGCGTCGAGAGGATGTCCGTTAGTAACCACTTACCGTAAGTTACAACTTACGGAGGGCTGCTGTCAATCGCGCCAGCGGCTCGTGATCGGCGTCCGGCGATCGCGGCCGAACGCCTTGGGCCGCAGCTTCACGCCGGGAGGGGCCTGCCGGCGCTTGTACTCCGCCCGGTCGACCAGGCCGACCGCGCGCTCGACGACGTCGCGGTCGAACTCCTCGAGCAGCTCCTCGCGCGACCGGTCGAGCTCGACGTATGCCTCGAGCACCGGGTCGAGCGCGGAGTAGGGCGGTATGGAGTCCTCGTCGCGCTGATCGGGGCGGAGCTCCGCGCTCGGCGGCCGCTCGATCGTCGTCGCCGCGACGAGCTCCCGGCCGGCACGCTCGTTCAGGTGACGCGCGAGTCGGAAGACGTCCGTCTTGAACACGTCCTTCAGGAGCGAGAAGCCCCCGACCATGTCGCCGTAGAGCGTCGAGTAGCCGACGGCGAGCTCGGACTTGTTCCCGGTCGAGACGACGAGCCAGCCGTGCGTGTTCGAGAGCGCCATCAGGATCACTCCCCGGACGCGTGCCTGGAGGTTCTCCGCGGCGAGGCCTGCGAGCTCGCCGAGTGGCTCGCGCAACGTCTCGTGGAATGCGGAGACGGCGTGCTCGATGGGGATCTCGCGGAAGTCGCAGCCGAGGGAGCCGGCGAGGCGCCGGGCGTCCTCCTTCGTCTCCTCCGAGCTGAAGCGCGAGGGCATGGAGACGCAGTGCACGCGGCTCGGGCCGAGCGCGTCGGCGCAGAGCGCGGCGGTGACGGCGGAGTCGATCCCGCCCGAGACGCCCACGACCACCTCGCGGAAGCCGTTCTTCTCGACGTAGTCGCGGAGGCCGAGCGTGAGCGCCCTGCGCATCTGCTCGAGCTCCGGCTCGAACGGGACGACTGCTCCGGTCAGCGAATCGGCGTGCGGGGCAGGCGCCGGGAGGTCGACGACCTCGACTGCGGGCAGCGACTCCCGCGACCGGTCGAGCTCGCGGCGGCGCGCGTCTCGCAGCCGGCGTCCGATGGCGAGCTCCGGCTCGACGTCGCACACGAGCAAGTGCTCCTCGAAGCCGGGCGCACGCGCGATCACCTCGCCCGAGTCGTCGAGCACCACCGAGTGGCCGTCGAAGACGAGCTCGTCCTGGCCGCCGACGAGGTTGCAGAACGCGAGGAACGAGCTCGTGTCCCGTGCGCGGGCGACGAGCATCTCCTCGCGCTCCTCGGCCTTGCCGACGTGGTACGGCGACGCCGACAGGTTCACGATGAGCTGCGCTCCGGCGAGCGCGAGATCGGTCGCCGGAGGTCCCGGCTGCCACACGTCCTCGCAGACGGTCGGCCCGACGTAGGCCTCACCCATGCGCAGGAGCACGAGGTCGCGGCCCTCCGCGAAGTAGCGGTGCTCGTCGAACACGCCGTAGTTCGGCAGGAAGTGCTTCCGGTAGACGGCGCGCACCTCGCCCCCGGCGCACACCGCGCACGCGTTCGCGAGGTCGCCGTCGAACCACGGCATGCCGACGAGCGCGACGACGCCGTCCGTCGCCCGGGCGACCGCCTCCACCGACGCGCGCGCCGCCCGCACGAACCCGGGGCGCAGGAGCAGGTCCTCGGGCGGGTAGCCGGTCACGGCGAGCTCGGGGAGCACGACGAGGTCGGCGCCCGCGTCCTTCGCCTCCGAGATCGACGCGAGGACGCGCCCGCGGTTGCCGTCGAGGTCGCCGACGACGGCGTTCAGCTGAGCGAGGGCGATCCTCACGGTTTTCGCCTCTCAGTCACAAACCGAGTCTACATCCGCGTCAGCGCCGTTTCGCGCGGGCGCAGGTAGAACTGGCACCCGTGACGGTCACGTTCGCACGCCGCTTCCGGGGCCCGCTCACGTCGGCGAACGGCGGGTACGCCTGCGGCCGTCTGGCGGCGTTCGTCGGCGCAGACGCGGTGGAGGTGACGCTCCGCCTTCCGCCGCCGCTGGAGCGCACCCTGGACGTCCGCCTCGAGGGCGGCTCGGCGTTGCTCCTCGACGGCGAAGAGCTGATCGCGGAAGCGCGCGCCGCGTCGCTCGACCTCGAGCCTCCAGCGCCCGTGCCGGCCGCCGACGCCGTCGAGGCCGCGACGCGGCACGTCCGGGTCGGAAGCCCGGTGTTCCGCGAGTGCTTCGTGTGCGGCATCCGCCGGGAGGAGGACGGTCTCGGCGTCTACGCAGGACCCGTGGCAGGACGCGAGCCGCTGCTTGCCGCGCCGTGGACGGCGGACGAGCCGTCGCCCGCGGTCGTCTGGGCCGTGATCGACTGCCCCGGCGCCTACGCAGTGGATGCGGCGGGGCGAGGAGAGATCGTGCTCGGCCGGATGACGGCCCGCGTCCTGCGCGTTCCCGGGCAGGGGGAGCGGTGCGTGGTGGCGGCGTGGCCGTGCGGCGAGGACGGGCGCAAGCTCTTCGCCGGAACCGCGCTCTTCGGCGAGGGCGGGGAGCTCCTCGCCCTCGCGCGCCAGACCTGGATCGAGCCGCGGCCTAACGGGGCGTGAGGGCGACGAGCATGCCGCCGTCCTCGTCGTAGGCGGGGAAGAAGTCCACCGTGACCTCCTTCTCCAGCCCGGCCTTCGTCCGGATCGCGAGCTCCTGCCCGAGCTTCCGCACTCCCCACTCGCGGACCACCTCCATCGCGGACGTGTCCGAGAGCGCGAGCGACTCGACGACGTCGTGGCCGAGGAGGTCGGAGTCGCGGAACCCGGTCAGCTCGAAGACCCCGCGCCCGGAGGCGAGGATGCGATCGTCCCGGTCGCAGACGACGAGCCCCGTCGCCGGCGCGGGGTAGTAGTCCTCGAGGATCTCGAAGAGGAAGCCGAACCCGCACGTCCGGCACTGCACGGCCTGCGTGGTGAAGCCCTCGTAGCCGTCGGTGTCCACCGAGCGGCGCTTGCAGTTCGGGCAGATGAAGAACGGCACTCGTCGGAGCGTACGGCGGATGCCGTTGGCAGCGCGTTAAGTCAGCGCCGGAGCCGGATCGCGTTCAGGTCGTTGGCCGCTATCTCGTCCGCGCGGCGGATGAGGTCCTCGACGTCGTCGTGCTCGGCGTGGAGGTACCGGCCGGCCAGCGCGTCCGCCCGGCCCGACGCGAGCACGCGGACGAGCTGCGGGGCGAGCTCGGGCGGAGTCCACGGGGCGTCGTCGGGGAACGACTCGTCGGTCATGTCCGTCCGCACGAGGCCTGGGCTGAAGAAGAAGACGGGGATCCGACCCGCGAGCTGGAGCGCGAGCGTCTCGCCGAAGCGGCACAGCGCCGCCTTGCTCGAGGAGTAGGACGTGTCTCTCGACCCGGGGAGGTAGGCGGCGCCGGACCCCGTCAGGACGATGCGTCCCCGGCCGCGCTCGAGCATTCCGGGGATCACCGTCCTGCACGAGAGGTACGCGCCGAGCACGTTCACCTCGAGCACGTGCCACCACTCCTCGGGCTCGAGCTCCCACGCGGTGCGCTCGTGCCGGGACAGGCCGGCGTTCGCCACGAGAAGGTCGATGGGGCCGAGTTCCCCCTCCGTCCGCGCCACCCAGCTCTCGACGTCCTCCCGGCGCGAGACGTCACCCACGAGGCCGAGCCCGCCGGTCTCCGCCGCGACTGCCTCGACCTGCTCGCTCGTGCGTCCCGTGACGGCGACCTTCATGCCGGCCTCCGTCAACTCCCGCGCGATGGAGGCGCCGATGCCCCGCCCGCCGCCCGTGACGAGGGCGATCCCTTCGAGTCGGTCAGACGGCACGTGCGATCTCCTCGAGCGACTCCGGGTTCTCCAGTGTGGAGAGGTCGCCGGGATCCTGTCCGAGCGCCTGCGCGCGGACGGCTCTGCGGACGATCTTGGCGCTTCGTGTCTTCGGCAAGGCGGAGACGAACACTACGCGCTCGGGCTTGAACGACTTCCCGAGCTCGTCCGTAACCGCGCGGGAGACGTCGTCCTCCGAGGCCTCCGCTCCCTGGCGGAGGACGCAGAAGACCCACGGCACCTCGCCCTTCACCTCGTGCGGCACGCCGATTGCGGCGGCCTCGGCGACCGCGGGGTGGTTCACCGCCGCGGACTCGAGCTCGGCCGGCCCGATCCGCTTCCCCGCCACGTTGAGCGTGTCGTCCGAGCGCCCGTGCAGGAACCAGTAGCCGTCCTCGTCGATCGAGGCCCAGTCTCCGTGGGTCCACACCCCCGGGAAGCGCCGCCAGTACGTCTCGAGGTAGCGCTCGGGGTCTCCCCAGATTCCCCGGGTCATCCCGGGCCACGCCCGCTTGCAGACGAGCTCGCCGACCGCTCCGCGGAGCGGCCTGCCCGCGTCGTCGAGCACGTCCATGTCCTGACCCAATGCGGGGAAGCCGAGCGAGCACGGCTTCGTCGGCGCCATGGGCGTCACCGAGAGGAAGCACGCGCCCACCTCGGTACCCCCCGAGATGTTCACGATCGGGATGCGCCCGGAGCCGCACACGTGCTCGTCGAGCCAGTCGTACGGGCCCCGGTTCCAGGGCTCGCCGGTGGTCGTCACCGCGCGGAGCGAGGACAGGTCGGCATCCGGGTCGCCTTTCGGGATGAGCGCTCGGACGAGCGTCGGCGACACGCCGAGCATCGTCACACGCTCCTCCTCGACGAGCCGCCAGATCCTGTCCGCCGGCCAGTCGGGAGCTCCCTCCAGGTAGACGACTGCCGCTCCGAGCGCCCCCGCGCCGACGACCGTCCAGGGGCCCATGATCCAGCCCATGTCCGTGGCGAAGAGCACGCGGTCGCCCGCGCGGAGGTCGGCCTGGTAGGCCGCCTCGCGCGCGATGGACAGGAGGAAGCCGCCGTGGACGTGGAGCGCGCCCTTCGGGCGCCCCGTCGTCCCCGAGGTGTATGCGACGAGGTAGGGGTGCTCGCTGTCGGCCTCGAGCGGCGGCAGCGTTCCGGGTGCGTCCGCGACGAGCTCGTCCCAGTCGTGGTCGCGGCCGGGTGTCACCGGAGCGTCGATCCCCAGCCGTCTCCAGGTGACGACGTGCTCGACCGTCCCCGCCGACGCGACGGCCTCGTCGGCGATCTCCTTCATGGGGACGACGTTGCCGCGCCGGAGCGACCCGTCGGCCGTGACGAGCGCCTTCGCCCCGGCGTCGGCGAGCCGCGACGCGATCGCGGGAGCGGCGAAGCCGGAGAAGATCGGCACCTGGACGGCGCCGAGGTGCGCACACGCGTGGGACGCGATCGCAGCGTGCGGGGACATGGGGAGGAAGATCCCGACCACGTCCCCGGCGCGGATGCCGAGCTTCGAGAGGCCCTCCGCGAGACGTGTCACCTTCCTCGAGAGCCCGCTCCAGGTGAGGGACGCCCGGCCGCCGTCCTCGGCCCGGAAGACGGCCGCCTCCGACTCGGGCCGCTCGCGCGCCCACCGGTGCACGCACGCCTCGGCGACGTTCACCCTCGCGCCGGTGAACCACGTCGTCCACTCGACCCCGCGGGACGCGTCCGAAACGGAATCCCAGTCGCGGAAGAGCGGAATCGCGAGATCGTCGCGCACCGCTGCCCAGAACGTGCCCGGGTCGTCGACGGACAGCCGGTGCAGCGCGGCGTAGTCGGGGCACCCGAGCCGGCGGGCGAGACGCACGACGTTCGCCGCCTCGAGCTGCTGCTCGGTCGGCGCCCAGGCGAAGCGGGTCATGTCTCCTGGCTCGTTGTCCACGGGCTACGGTAGGGCGCGATGCGCGCCCGGATCTTCGCAGAGGAGAACCGCAAGTGGCTGACGTTGGCCGCCGTCTCGTTCGGCCTCTTCATGATCATGCTCGACAACACGGTCGTGAACGTCGCGCTGCCGTCGATCGAACGCGACCTCGACGCCGACCTGACCGAGCTCCAGTGGATCGTGACCGGGTACGCGCTGACCTTCGCTGCGCTCATGCTCGTGGGTGGGAAGATCGCGGACGCCTACGGCCGTCGGCTCATCTTCGTCGTCGGCATCGTCGTCTTCACGCTCGCGTCGCTCCTGTGCGGGCTCGCCGAGTCCAGCGAGATGCTGATCGGCGCGCGCGTCGTCCAGGGTGCGGGCGCCGCCCTCATGAATCCGGCGACCCTGTCGATCATCGCGGCGACGTTCCCGCCGCGTGAGCGAGGAACCGCGATCGGGATCTGGGCGGGCACGTCCGCGCTGGCGCTCGCGATCGGTCCACTTGTCGGGGGACTCATCACCGAGCACCTCGACTGGAGCTGGATCTTCTTCGTCAACGTCCCGATCGGCATCCTCGGCATCGCGGCGAGCTTCCTGCTCATCGACGAGTCACGGGACGAGACGCACGAGCGGCTCGATCTTCCGGGGCTCGCGACCTCCGGGATCGGGCTCTTCGCGCTCACGTACGGCCTCATCGAGGCGAACACGTACGGCTGGACCTCCGCACGAATACTCGGCTCGTTCGCCGTCGCGGCGGTGGCGCTGGTGTCGTTCGTGCTGCTCGAGCGCCATCAGCGGGCGCCGATGCTCCCGCTCGAGCTCTTCCGGAACCGGACGTACACGGGCGCGAACCTGACGATGCTCCTCGTCGCCCTCGCGATGTTCGGCGTCTTCTTCTTCGTCTCCCTGTACATGCAGAACATCCTCGGCTACTCGGCGGTGCAGGCGGGCGCGGCGTTCCTCCCCATGACGGTGCTGATCATCCTCGTCGCCCCGGTCGCCGGGAAGACCGCCGACCGGCTGGGCTCGCGAGGTCTCATGACCGTGGGGATGACCCTCATCGCGGCGCAGCTCCTGCTGTTCTCGCAGCTCGGTAGTGAAGCGTCGTACTGGCACCTTCTCCCGTCCCTCCTCATCGGCGGCGTCGGGATGGCACTCACGATGACGCCCAGCGCCGCGGCCGCCACCCGTGCGGTTCCCGTCGACAAGGCAGGGGTCGGCTCGGCCGTCCTGAACAGCGCGCGGCAGGTGGGCGGGACGATGGGGATCGCCGTCATGGGCGCGATCGTCGCGTCGCAGATGGGCGACACACCCGACCCCGCGGCGTTCATGGAAGGCTTCGAGCGGTCCTTGCTCGTCGCGGCCGGAATCGCGGTCGTCGGGGCGATCGTCGCGTTCGTGCTCGTCCGGCCGCACGAGGGCGCCGGCGACGCCGCTCCGGCCGTGCCCGAGCCCGCGGCCTGA
>Ga0210076_1000323_pt1 | contig 11076 bp, 12 predicted proteins | sample MayberryNW_Catta_3_FD_184876 | JGI IMG/M metagenome (GOLD analysis project Ga0210076, IMG submission 184876) | Wetland microbial communities from San Francisco Bay, California, USA, that impact long-term carbon sequestration -... | ecosystem: Environmental > Aquatic > Marine > Wetlands ... | reverse complement strand
GGTAGCGGGCGGGCGCGGTCGGACTGCGCAGCTCTGGGTCGCGGAGAGTTCCGGTGAGCTTCGTCAGGGCTGCGCACCAGGCGCGGCCGCGGCAACCGCCCCTCAGTAGCGGTGTCTGAGTCTGGAGAAGAGGTCGAGCCCCAGCAGGGCGAGGAGCGCAGCCACGGCGACGATCGTCAGGTACTGCGAGTCGATCCATCGCCGTTCGCCGTCCCCGCTCGCCGTGAAGCCGAGCGCGGGAGTGGTATAGGTCGCGGTCGCGGCGGGCAAGCCCGGGATCGTCACCCTGACGACGGCCTCGACCCTTGGCGGGAGAACCGACCTGTAGCTGACGACGTACGTGCCGCTCGCGCGCCCTCCGCCGGCCGAGACGGCGAGGCCCACAACCGGGCCCCCGTTCTCGGTGACGAGCGGTTTCTGCACCCCGGCACGCGGCGGGATCCGGAGCACGTAGCTGCGGTCGGGGAAGCCCGACCCTGGCATCGCGATCAGCTTCGGCTCCGGCCGGGTTGCGGGTTGCGCGAGCGCGGGCGGGACAAGCCCGCCGAGCACGAACACGGCGATGCCGACAGCCGAGTATCGCAATCGCACGGCTGCTCCTTGCGTCGGGATCCGACCGTAGCGGACGCGTCCGTGCGACGCCACCGGCTCGGAGGACCCGGATTCCGTGTGGCGAGCCGCCGAGCTCCTCCCGCGCCGCCTACTGGTAGCGGAGCGCCTCGGCCGGACGGATGCGCGAGGCGCGGATGGCCGGGGCGAGCGTCGCGAGGATCGCGACCGCGTACACGACGAGGAAGATCACCGCGAGGTTGAGCCAGGGGACGACGAGCTGGAGGTTCTCCCAGCTCGGATCCTGCCGACGCGTGTCGGCGATGATGTTCCAGGCGAGAAGGAGCCCGAGCGCGCTGCCGACGACGATGGCGGTCACGGCGACGAAGGACGACTCGAGCAGGAACGCCGCCTGCACCATCCGCTCCCGGAAGCCGATCGCGCGCATGACCCCGATCTGCTGGCGTCGCTCGACGACGGCGCGCGCGCTGATCACGCCGAGCGCGGCCACGCCGACCACGAGCCCGAGGCCCATGAAGCCCTGGATCAGCCTGTTGAAGGCCATGCTCCCGTCGACCATGTCGTCGACGACCTCCTGGATCGACTGGGCCTCGAGGCCGTTCGCGAGGAAGGCGGACTCGAGGTCGGCGGCGGCCTCCTCCGGATCGACGCCCGGGCCGAGCCCGAAGTAGTGGATGGTAGGCCTCGTCCGGGTCGGGAAGATCGCGGACAGCGTCCGCTGCGAGGCCGAGATTCCGAGCATCTCCACCGGCGCCGTGTCCCTCAGGATCCCGATCACGGTGACGCGGCCCTTCTTGCCTGTCTGCTTGTCGAGGACCTCTATCTCGATCGGGTCGAACACGCGATCCTCGAGGTAGAAGCCGGTGAGCGTGAAGTCGGGCGGGACGACGAAGCCGAAGGAGTCACGCCGCGGGGCGACCAGGCTGTCCACGACTGCGAGGCCGGGCTTGTCCCGCACTGCGTCCCACACCTCGCGCGCGGAGTCGTAGCCGGTCGCCATCGCGCCGAGCCCGAAGGTCGTGTGCGTGAGGAACGACTCGTCGAGACCGCGAACCATGTACGTCTCGAAGCCGCGCCCCGCGCCGATCTGCTTTGCCTCGACGGCGAGCACGGACTGGCTCGCCACGACCGGGTAGTCCTGGGAGCGTAGGTTCGTCTTCTCGATGGCCGCCGCCATGTCGTCGATCGTCCCGGCGCCGACCGTCCCCGCGCGGACGTCGAAGCCGCCGCCGTAGTCGGCGACGTCGATCGCGTGCACGAACGAGCCGTTGGCGGCTGTCCCGGTCACGAGCGTGAAGACGACGAGCGTGAACATGGCGAGCGTCGTGCCCGTGCGGAACCGCGCGCGGAGCGGGTACGCCATCGACATCCGGAGCACGGGCGCGAGGCTGCGGATCGTGCCGAACACCCGCATGACGACGCCGAGCAGGACGTCGGCGTTGAAGACGATCACCCAGACCGTACCGACGACGATCATGAGGCCGGCGACGATCCACGTCCCGAAGTCCATCGCGAGCTCGCCGAACACGTCCTCCCACACCTTCCACGGCAGCATCAGCGACACGACCACGGCCAGGCCGCAGGCCGTGAACGCGACGCGCTCGGGGACGCGCGTGAGCTCGAGGAGCGGGACGAGGCTCATGAGCACCAGGGAGGTGCCGAGCATGAGGGGCGTAGCGCTTCCGGAGCTCGCTCCCGCTACCGCGAGGCCGAGACCGATGAGCAGGCCCACGAGCGAGAGGACGAGGCGCCGGCGCCGGCGCGCTGTCGGGGGCTCCGGAAGGTTGCGGATCGCGCTCGAGATCGTCATGACGCTCACGCGCCAGGCCGAGACGGCGACGATGAGGAGCGTCAGGAGCAGGCCCATCGCGAACGCGATGACGAGGCTCCTCGCCGAGACCGCGAACTCGATCTGCAGCCCTTCGTCCGCGTCCGCCGAGCCGAACGCGCTCGACAGGAGGAACACCATCCCGAACGCCACGAGCGCGCCCAGCGCCGCGCCGACGAGCGCGGCCAGGAGGTCGTAGGCGACTCCCTCGAAGGTGAACATCTCCGTGAGGTGGCCCCGGCGCGTGCCGATCGCCCGGGCAATGCCGAGCTCGCCGCGGCGCTCGGCGGCCAGCATGACGAAGATCAGGAAGATGAGGAGGATGCCCGCGACGATGGAGAACGTGCCGAACGTCGTGAAGAAGGCGACGAAAGTGGCGCCGACCTCCTCCGCGTCCTCGATCGCATCCTTCTTCAACGTCTGTACCTCGAGGCCGAGCGGCTTGGCGACGAGCTCGAGACGTGCCGCGACCTCGTCCGAGAGCTCGGCGCCGGAGACCGCGTCCCCGCGGTTCGAGATCAGCACGGCGCGGATCTGGCCGGGCTGGTCGAGGAGCTCCTGCGCGGCCCCGAGGGGCATGAGCAGCGCGGCGTCCGCCGTGCCGGCGCCGTCGAACCTGACGACGTCCCGCACCCGCGCGGGGACGCCCGCGCCTCCGGCGAACACGACCACCGGGTCTCCGGGCTCGACGCGAAGCTCGCTGCCTGCCTTGCGGTTGAGGTAGACCTCACCGCTGCGCAGGCTCGCGAGCGAGAGCGTGTCCCCGTTCGACCCGACGATGTCGGAGAAGCCGCGCATGCGCGCAGGGTCGGCCGCGTACAGCACGACGCTCGGCTCGCTCTGGCGCTGCTTGGGCGCCTGCACGGCGACGCCCTCGATGATCGCGCCGGTCACGCCGTCCACGAGGCCGGTCCCGGACAGTGCCGCCTCGACGTGCCACACCGTGCTCTCCGAGAGCCAGCCCATGCCGGTGGCGGCGCCCAGGGCGCCGGGGATGTCGTCGACGGCGCCGCGCGGGGCGACGGTCTCGTCCGTCTCGCCGAGCGCGTCGACGGCCGTCTTCACGACCGTGTGATTCATGGTGTCGCCGGTCGTCAACGCGGCGGCGATGATCGTCGTGCCGAGCATGAGCCCGACCACGATCAGTGCGCTCCGCCCGCGCCGGCGCCCCACGTTGCGGAGCGCCAGCTTCAGCAGGATCCGGTTGCGGAGAGCCAGCACGGCGAGCACGGTGAAGGCAATGCCGAACGCGACCGCCAGGATGACGAGCAGGGTGTCGACGGGGATGCCGAAGAGCTCCTTCATCGGGCGGTCTCGACGATCGCCTCCCTCGGCGTCTCCGCGAGCACGACGTCGTAGGCCTCACGGCCTGCCTCCTGCCGGAAGACGACGAGGTCGGAGAACTTCTCTATCTGCTCCTGGTAGAAGCCCGAGAGCCGGGTCGCCCGTGCGGCCTCGTCGCTCTCCCAGAACGAGAGCACGAGCATCTTCCCCTCCTCGGAGAGCAGCACGTAGCAGCCCTCGTACCCCTCCTCCTCGTGGAGCGCGGGGAGCACCGACTCCCTGAAGAGAGCGATCGCGTCCGTCGGATTCGTGCGGACGACGTCGATCTCGGCCTTCGTCGCGCGTACGACCATGGCTATCTCACCCCCATGAGCTCTTCGCCGCGTATCTCGCCGTCGACCATGCGCACGATCCGGTCGGTCCGGCGCCCGACGGCGATGTCGTGGGTGACGATGAGGAAGGAGAGACCGCGCTCGACGTTCAGGCGCCGCATCAGCTCGACGATCTCGGTGGCGTTCTCCGAGTCGAGATCGCCGGTCGGCTCGTCGGCCCAGACGATCGCGGGGTCGTTGACGAGCGAGCGGGCGATGGTCACGCGCTGGCGCTCACCCCCGGAGAGCGCATCGGGCACGTGGCCGGCACGATCCTCGAGCCCCACGAGCGCGAGCGCATCGACGGCTCGACGCCGTGCGTCGGAGCCGCTCACCCGGGCGAGCAGGAGCGGGAGCTCCACGTTCTCGACCGCGGTCAGCACGGGCATGAGGTTGTAGAACTGGAACACGAACCCCATCCGGCGGGCCCGGTAGTCGGTGCGCTCCCGGTCCGACATCTCGGAGAGCGGGGTGCCCTCGATCACGACCTCGCCCCCGTCGACCGAGTCGAGGCCGGAGAGGCAGTTGAGCAGGGTGGTCTTCCCGCAGCCGCTCGGACCCATGATCGACACCATCTCGCCCTGCTCCAGGACGAGGTCGACGCCGCGGAGCGCGTCGACGCGGACGGCTCCGGTGTCGTACGTCTTGTGGACCGAGCGGGCCTCGACGATCGTCGCCCGCGGCGTCACGGTGGCCTCCCGCACCTCCGTGACGGGGGCGCTCGTTGCCACGCCCATCGTCCCTCCTTCACTCGTTGGACAGAGGGTGGCCCATCTCGGCCTCCCGGCCATCGGGGAAAGCGCCGGACGGCGGTTTCGGCGAACTACCGAGCCGCGGTCAGAGACCGAGTCGTTCGAGCATGCGTGGATCCCTTCGCCACTTCGGGCGCACCTTGACCACGAGCTCGAGATGCACGCGGTGCCCGACCAGCGCCTCGACCTCCGGGCGCGCTCGCGTGCCGATCTCGCGCACCATCGCTCCCTTGCTTCCGACGAGGATCCCCTTCTGGGACTCCGTCTCGACATAGAGGTTGGCGCGCACGACCTTCTCTCCCAGCTCGTCCACCTCGACGGTCAGCGCGTGCGGGACCTCCTCCCGCGTCAGGTGAAGTGCCTTCTCGCGGATGACCTCGGCGACCCGCTCCTCGACGGTGAGATCCGTCGTCTGCTCCCGCGGGAAGTACGCGGGCCCCTCGGGGAGCAGCAACACGAGGTCGGCGCGGAGCTCGTCGACGCCGTCCTTCGTCTTGGCGCTCACGGGATGGAGCGCGTGGAAGTCGCCGAGCGCGGCCGCGGTCTTCATCTGCGACGCGATGTGCGCCGGCTTCAGGCGGTCGACCTTGTTGAGCGCGATCAGGACGGGCTTGTCGAGCGAGAAGACGCGGCGAGCGACGAAGCGATCGCCGGCGCCGATGCGCGCGCGCGCGTCAACCACGAGCAGCACCGCGTCGACGTCCTCGAACGACGCGTCCACCGTCTGCTGCATTCGCTCGGTGAGCGCGTCCAGCGGCCGCTGGAACCCCGGCAGGTCGACGAGCGCGAGCTGGTAGCCGGGGCCGTTGGCGACGCCGAACAGCCGTCGGCGCGTCGTGTTCGGGACGTTCGAGGTGATCGCGATCTTCTCCCCGCAGAGGGCGTTCACCAGCGTCGACTTGCCGACGTTGGGGCGGCCGGCGACGGCGACGATGCCGCTCTTCACGGGCTTCTTCTCTCGGGGCACCCCGGCCCACCACCCATTGCGATCGTAACGAGGAAGCGGTCGCGGAGGGGGTACGGCAGCGTGCCGAGAGCGTCGCAAGCGCTCACGGAAGTCATGCGAGCTTCGAGGAGTCGAACGACTCCGGGAGAAGCTCGTCCGGCGTCATCGTCACGACACGCCCCCCGTTGCGGAACACGACGCGCCCGACCCCCATCTCGTGCAGCCACTGGCGGCACCCGCCGCAGGGCGAGGCCGTGATGGCCGCCACCGCGAAGTCGCCCGGCCGGTAGCCCTCGGCGATCGCCCGGGAGAACGCGGTCCGCTCCGCGCAGACGCCGAGCGGGTAGGCGGCGTTCTCGACGTTGACGCCCTCGATCACCCGGCCGTCCCGGGCGAGCACCGCGCAGCCGACGTGGTAGCGGGAGTAGGGCGCGTACGCGCGCTCCGCAGCCGCATCCGCGCGGGCGAGCAGGTCCACGTCCGACATCCCGCTCGTCATCCGAACACCTGGAAGAGAAAGAGCGTCGTGAGCGCTCCCACCGCACCTCCGCTCGCGACCTCGGCCGCCGAGTGCACGCCCGTCTCCACGCGCGTCTGCGCGACGAGGACGGCGAGGATGAACGTCAGCGAGGAGACGAGGAACCGCTGGGACGAGTCGTCGAGGATGAGCGTCACGGCCATCCACCCGGCGAAGGCGACGGCGGCATGGCCGGAGGGAAGCCCGCCCCGTAGCGGCGTTCCGCGCCCCGTGTACGCCTTGACCGCGATGACGATGATGACGGTGAGGGCGAGCGCGACGAGCGTGAGCTCCGCGGGCTGGTCGTTGAGCCGGTCGAGGAAACGCGAGCTGCGACCTGCGACCTCCCCGGAGAAGACCAGGTAGCCGACGGCGACGGCGTTCAGGGACGCGACGAGCACCGCTCCCGCGGCGATGTCCTTGGCGAGCTTCGCCAGCGGGTCGAAGGAGGTGGAGGCGACGTCGACCGCCGCCTCGATCGCCGTGTTGACGAGCTCTGCCACGAGCACGAACGTGATCGCCAGCAGCAGGGCCATGAGCTCGACCCGCTCCACGCCGAACGCGAGCGCCGCCACGAGCACCGCCGCGGCGACGGTGAAGTGGATCCAGAGGTTCCGCTGGGTGCGGAGAGCGTGGATCACCCCCTCCGCGGCGTGGTTGAAGCTCTGGAAGAGCGACGGCGGCCGGCCGAGGGGCGTCATCGTCCCGCGTGCTCCAGCTCGCGCGCCTCCATCTCGTCGCCGTGCTCGTATCCGAGCAGATGCAGAAGGCCGTGCACGAGCGGCCCCCGCCACTGCTCGCCGACGACCTGCGGGCAGAGGACGACGTCCCCGAGCGCCCGCGGAACTCCTGCGGGGAGCTCGTCGCGCGCGTCGAGCGGGAACGAGAGCACGTCGGTCACCTCCTCGACGCCGAGGTGCTCCTGCTTCAGGGCGCGGATCTCGTCCGGCGACACGAACGCGATGCCGAGCTCTCCCTCCTCCACCCCCTCCGAGGCGAGCACGCTGCGAGCGAGGGCCTCCGCGTCGGACTCCGCCACCGTCGCCCCGCTCCGGTTGGACGTCTCGATCGTGATCACGAGCGCGTCACCGGCTCCGCGCCGTCCCCGTCTCCTCGGCGTGGCGCTTGTAGGCCTCGACGATGCGCTGGACGAGCTTGTGCCGGACGACGTCCTCGTTCCCGAACTCGACGAAGCCGATGTCGTCGATCCCCGCGAGGATCTCCCGCACCTGGATCAGGCCGGACGCCTGCTCGCGTGGCAGGTCGACCTGGGTGACGTCCCCGGTGACGACGATCTTCGACCCGAACCCGAGCCGCGTGAGGAACATCTGCATCTGCTCGGGTGTCGTGTTCTGCGCCTCGTCCAGCACCACGAACGAGTCGTTGAGCGTCCGACCGCGCATGAACGCGAGCGGCGCGACCTCGATCGTGCCGCGCTCCATGTACCCCGCCAGCCGCTCGGCCTCGAGCATGTCGTAGAGGGCGTCGTACAGCGGGCGCAGGTACGGGTCGACCTTCGCGAGCATGTCACCGGGCAGGAACCCGAGGCGCTCGCCTGCCTCCACCGCCGGGCGCGTGAGGATGATCCTCCCCACCGCTCCCTCCGCGAGCGCGGAGACGGCGAGCGCCATCGCCAGGTACGTCTTGCCCGTTCCCGCGGGGCCGACCGCGAACGTCACCGTGCGCGCCCGGATGGCGTCCACGTAGCGCTTCTGGTTGACCGTCTTGGGCGCGATCTTCTTGCCGCGGTGGCGCCAGACGACGTCCTCGAACACGTCGCGCACGTCCTCCGCCTGGTCGAGCGCGGCGAGCACGGCGCCGACCGTGTCCGGGCCGATCTGGTGGCCGCCCTCCACGAGCTCCACGAGCTCGTCGACCACCGCCCGCGCGGCGGCCACGTGCTCGTCGTCCCCGCCCAGCGTCAGCCGGTTGCCGCGCAGGCCGATGGTGCAGCCGAGCCGTTCCCGGAGCGCGTCGAGGACGCCGTCCTCCACGCCCGCGAGCTCCGCGGCGACCTCGTTCGAGACGTCGAGCACCTGCTGGGACATGGGCTCAGTGTAGGCGTGGCGGCTGCGTCGCCCCGTGCCCACGCCCACGCCGATCGAGGGCGGGGAGAGCCCCGCCGGCGCACCGACCGGAGACAGGCGGCCGGTGCCTCAGGCGAGCTTTTCCTTGACGAGCTGGTTCACGGTCGACCCGTCCGCGCGGCCGGAGACCTGGTGCATGACGCCGGCCATGACCCGTCCCATGTCGCGGATGCTCGTCGCGCCGACCTCGGAGATGACGTCGTCGATGATCTCCTCGAGCTCGTCCTCGGAGAGCGGCTCGGGCATGAACTCCTCGAGGACCTCGAGCTCGTACTCCTCGTCCTCCGCCTGCTCCTCGCGCCCGCCCTTCCGGAACGCCTCCGCCGCCTCGAGGCGCCGCTTGCGCTCCCGCTGGAGCACCTGCAGCTCCTCCTCGTCCGAGAGCGGCCGGCGCAGCTCCTTCTGCGCGGTCTGCAGCGCGTTCAGGAGCAGGCTGAGGGCATCGCGCCGGTCGCCATCGCGGGCCAGGCGTGCCTCCTTCAGCTCGGACTCGATGCGGGCGATCAACGTCATTCCTCCTCCAGGAGCGCGCTCGCGATCCGCGCACGGTCGAGCCTACCCCCGAGGACGTGCCAGTGGAGGTGAAAGACGGTCTGCCCCGCCCCGGCCCCGACGTTGACGAGCACGCGGTAGTCCTCGAGCCCGGCGACCCGGGCCGTGTCCGCGACGAAGCGCAGCATCCCCGCCAGCTCGTGCTCCGGGAAGGCGTCGACGTCCCTGAACGTGTCGACGTGGCGCTCCGGGAGGACGAGTAGGTGCGTCTCCGCGAGCGGAGCGATGTCGCGGATCGCGACGAAGCCGTCAGCCCGATGGACGTGTTCCCCCTCGGCCACGAGTCGGCAGAAGAGGCACGAGGAGCCGTCAGGCGGCGACTGCAAGGATCCCGTCCTCCGACAGTCCGACGGCCCGGGCCGGGACGAGCGCGCCGACCTCGCCGTCGAGGAGCCAGGGGGTGTAGTCGTCCGCGTAGCCGCGGCCGGGCCGGTCGACGAGGACGAGGTCGGTCGTGCCGATCCTCGACTCCCAGCGGCGGCGGCTGAGCTCGTCGGAGAGCGCGCGCAGGCGGGCGTTCCGCTCCCGCTTTACCGCCGGGGCGACCGTGTCCGCCGCGGCCGTCGCCGTCCCGGGGCGGGGCGAGTACGGGAACGCGTGCACCTTCGTGATCCCCGCGTCCTCGACGAGACGGAGCGTTCGCCCGAAGGCCTCGCCGTCCTCGCCGGGGAACCCGACGACGACGTCCGTCGTGAGGTTGAAGTCCGCGAGCGGCGCGAGCTTCGCCAGGTACTGCGCGGCCGTGTACCGGCGTGCCATCGCGCGGAGGACGCCGTCGTCTCCGGACTGGAGCGGCACGTGCAGGTGGCGGGACACCGTCGGCGTCTCGCGGAGCGCCGCGACGAGCTCGTCGTCGACGTGGTTCACCTCGATCGACGACAGGCGCAGGCGCTCGACCCCGGGGATCGCCCCGGCCTCGCGCACGAGCCGGGGCAGGGTGAAACTGGCCTCCCGGTCGCGGAAGCAGCCGAGGTTGACGCCCGTGAGCACGATCTCCCGGTGGCCCTGCCCGGCACGGCGCACGATCTCGGCCAGGACCGCCGCGGCGCTCCGGCTCCGCGTCCCGCCGCGCACGAGCGGGATGACGCAGAACGCGCACGAGAACGAGCACCCGTCCTGGATCTTCACGAACGCGCGCGTCCGCTCGAGGCGATGCTCGGACCTGATGCAGGCGATCGCTCCGACGTCGCCGGCGACGGCGGCCGGTAGCCCCTCGCTCGGCCCGGGCACGACACTCACGTTCTCCGCCAGCCCGTCGAGCGCGCCGTTCAGGTTCGCACCACACCCGGTCGCGTAGACGCGCGCGTGCGTGCGCGCCGCCCGCGAGACCGCCTGACGCGACTTGGAGACGGCCTCGTGCGTCACGCAGCACGTGTTCACGACCGCGACGTCACCCGCGCCCTCGACCCCGACGCTGCGCCGTCCTTCGCGGCGCAAGACGACCGCTGAGCCGCTCGCTCAGCGCGCCGGCCGCGGCGCGCGGATCGGGCTCGACACCGGCCTTTTCGCGCCTATACCCATCCCACAATGACCTGGACCGGCCCGGCTGTCGCGCTTCCAGCTGTCGTCCTCGGGCTTGGCCCGAGGACCCGGGCCCGCAGCGCCCCCGTCGAGGTGCTCGGGTCAAGCCCGAGCACGACAGTCTGAAGTGGGTCGGACGTTGATGGGATCGCTATCGCTCTTGTCGTCACTCGTAGTTGGCGACGTCGGGGCGCGGGTCGGGCACGAAGCCGTCGCGGTTCGGCATCTGCACCTCGGGCAGGCTCGAGGCGTCGAGCGTGGCGCCCTGGTCGAGGATCCCGGCCTCGCCCAGGACATAGGCCGCGACCGCGTAGACCTCGTCGTCGGTGAGCGAGCCCGGCGCGGAGAGCGGCATGGCGCGCCTGACGTAGTCGAACAACGTCGTGGCATAGGGCCAATAGCTCTCGATGGTCTTCGCCGGGCTGTCGCTCGCCAGGCTGCCGCGGCCGCCGATCAGCCGATCACCGCCGATCCCGACCTCGGGGATGCCCTGGAGGTCCTCGCCGTGGCAGGCCACGCACTGCGTCATGAAGACTTCCCGGCCGTCCTGGTAGGTGCCGCTGCCGGGCGGCAGGCCGCGGCCGTCGACGCGCTCGCGCAGCTCCAGGCGCTCGTAGCGCACCTGGCTCTCCGGCCGCGGCGTGGCGC
>Ga0210076_1000321_pt1 | contig 11102 bp, 11 predicted proteins | sample MayberryNW_Catta_3_FD_184876 | JGI IMG/M metagenome (GOLD analysis project Ga0210076, IMG submission 184876) | Wetland microbial communities from San Francisco Bay, California, USA, that impact long-term carbon sequestration -... | ecosystem: Environmental > Aquatic > Marine > Wetlands ... | reverse complement strand
CGTCCGCGTGCTGATGCTGTCCTCGATGATCCGGGGCGAGATCATCGAGTACCTCGACACCGGCAAGGTTCTCGCAAAGGACGTCGACGACGAAGACGTGATGTTTGCGAGGCCCGGACCCGCTGTCGAGTACTGGGAAGGCGAGGACTAGCTCGGGCGACGCCCTCGACTGACCGGGCAGCACAGACTTCCCTCCGACCGGAGGTCATCCGAGTGCGCAAGTGTGCGGAATGTTCCTTGGGATCGAAGAGAGATCCGTCATCTTCGGCACGGTGTAGGGTCGCCCGATCCCGGACGAGAGGAGCTCGATGCCGTCTGACCGATTCGCTCGTTTCCTCCCGCTCGCGGGAGTGCTCGCAGGGCTATTGCTCATCGGAGGTCTGGCGCTCACCTGGGGTGACCCGAGCAGCGAGGCAGCCGCGGTGGAGCACTACGCGTACTGGGGCGACAACCGGGGGCAGCACCAGATCTCAGGGCTCCTGCTCGCACCCCTGATCGCATTCCTCCTCGTCTTCTTCGGGGCAGGCCTGCAGCGCAGCCTGCGCCGCGACGGGAGCGACTCGGGGCATGGGGCGGTGGCGTTCGGTGGAAGTGTCCTCGCCGCCGGAACATTCGCGCTCGTCGGGATGCTCGAGGGCGCGGCGACGAATGCGGCGCACGAGGGTGAACAACAGGCCGCGTACACGCTCAGCCAGCTCCACTCCTACGATTGGGTGGCATGGAATGCCGCATTCGCTGCGGTGATACTCGCGACCGGCCTCGGCGCTCTCCAAAACGGAGTGCTCCCCCGCCCGCTTGCCTGGGCCTCGGTCGTGATCGGCGCCTCTCTTCTGACTCCGCTCGGCTTCTTTGGCTTCTTCGCGCTCCCGTTCTGGCTGATCCTCGTGGGCCTGCTGCTTGCCCGGAGACGAGCGGAGTCGCCCGTTCACGGTTAGCTCGCGGGTAGGTCGGCCTCAGGCGAAGTGTTCACGGCGTGTGCGAGTGATCGAAATTGTTCCTTGACGAGGCACTCGATTAGACAGCCGACGACGATGTCTCAACGCCTTCGACGACTGCGAGCGGCCGCGCCATCTGTCGCTCGTGGTTCACGAGTGCAATGCCCACAACGAGGAGCCAGAGGAGAGCCGGAGCCCAGCTGACGAAAGGCACAAAGGCGCACAAGAGGAGCCCGGATGCGACGGCACTCGCCCAGCCCACGAAATGCGAGAACGCCTGCTCCCGGAATACTGCAACTGAAACGCCGACGGTAACGAGACCGACAGCCGTGAATCCAATGTAGGCGAGGCTGTCGAAGATCGTGTACACAGCCGCGACAGTTGTCGGAGCGCGATCGGACGACGCTGCGTCAGCGAGGATGCTGAACATCCCGGCGCCTGTTCCCACCATGGCGACCGTTGCAGCGCCGCCAATCGCGATGAGCCATGCGGCGATAGACGACTCCGCCACTCGCCAAGCCTGTCGCGCCAGACCTGCGAAGAAGACGGCTACGCAGGCGATACCGAGCATCGTCACGCCTCCTCCGATTACGAGACCCGAAGTTCGATCGCTGATGTAGTTCGTGGTCTCGTCGCTCGGGTGCGCCTGCAACGCCTCCGTGAGGCTTGGCGTATCGACGAGAAGGCGCGACTCGATCAAGGTGAATGCCGCTAGGGCGAAGAACGGCCACGCCGCAACCGATCCTCCCGCCCGGTGCGCACCCACGAGCGTGACCGCCGCGACACCGACCGCGAGCAAGATGAGCACGGACACGGCGACAGCGAACACGGTTTCTCCTCCTCGGTGTCGATGACTCGGCGAGTCTGAGGGGCTGCGAGGACGCTGTCAACGGACGACTCTCCTGACTGGGCCAGCGTTCATGAATGTCGCCCGAGGCTCTGTCAGTCGACCGCACGGGGACTTAGTCCTCGATCTGCGCCGGTCCGTTCCGCTGCAACGCATCGAGTGCGGCTCGCATGGCCTCGAGCTTCTCGGGCGAATGACCGACCCAGTCGACAAGCTCGCCTTCGACGCGCAGCGGCTCGCGGCTACGGAAGGACTGCGTTGGATTCCCCGGGAACTTCTTGTCGGTCAAGTTCGGGTCGTCCTCGAACGCCCCGGTTGGCTCGACGATGTAGATGCGCCCGCGGCCCTCACCGCTGGCGAGCTCGGCGCCCCAGACCGCGGCGTCGAGAGTGGCGCTGAAGTAGACGTAGTTCATCACGCGGCCGGTCTCGAAGTTCGATTCGCGGCCCGGGGCCAGCAGATCACCCACCGCGAGCTCTGCCTTCGTACCGTGCAGATACACGCCCGCCTCGTACACCTCGAACGGCACCGGCTCACGCAAGGCGCTCATGCGACGATGCTAGCCCCACGCAACAGCGGCGACTGCACGGGGCCGCACCGTCCGCACCTTGACATCCGGGCAGCAGCGGGTCGCCTGCGCGAGTGTGCGGGAATGTCTCTTGAGCGCGCGACGGGCTACGCGCCGAAACACTCGAGCCGCCGCTAGGTCATGATCGCCTCATCATGCAGCCACTGGATCCGATAAAGGATTCGCCGGCGGTCTAGCTCTTATGAGCATGGGTCGCCTTGACTCCGAGCTGGAAGACCTCTACCGACGACGGCAGGGAGCCTTCCAGGTGATGCTCGCTTCGGTAACGGGAAACGTCGAGAGCGCACGCGACGTCGTGCAAGAGGCGTTCGCCCGAGCGCTGCAGAAACAGGACGGCTTCCGCGGCGACGGCTCACTGGAAGCGTGGGTGTGGCGAATCGCGTTCCGAGTTGCCGTCGGATCGACGGGATCGCATGAACTCGCTTTGGAGGAGGTGCCCGACGTGGCTTTCGTCGACGAGCAGCTCGATCTGAGACTCACGGCTGCGGTGCAAAAGCTCCCGCCACAGCGACGGATAGCGATATTTCTGCGCTACTTCGCGGATCTCTCCTACGTCGAGATCGGCGAGGTGCTCGGGATCGCCGAAGGAACTGTCGCGGCGACCCTGTCCAAGGCGCACCAGCAGCTCAGCGCCGAGCTCTCGGCAGACGAGGTGATCGCATGAGCACATACGACGACAGTCTGCTGGCCGCTCGATTCTCCGCGCTCGCGGTAGAGCCACTCCCAGGTGACTGGACTGACGTCGTCGTCAGGGCGGACGCGCGAAAGGTGCGTCGGCCGCTCAGGCAGCGTCGTCGACGGCTTCTCGTGGTGCTCGCGCTAGTTGCATTCGTCGCAGTTGTCACCGCCTCGGCGCTCGCCGTGCGCGCCTTCGTCGTCGACGACGGCTTCATCGGCCTGCCTCCCGCGGGAGCGACGCCAAGCACTCCGGAGAGCGGAGAGCTTGTCTTGGCCGCATACGGAATCGCCGCCGCCGGCCGCACGAAGGTCTGGGCGTACGCCGACGGGCGGCTCATCTCGCAGCTGGAGGGCAATGGCCGCGATAAGCCGAATCCTGAGAGCGCGAACCGGTGGTCGTCTGGCTTTCTCGAGCAACGTCTTACGTCTGATGGCGTGGAGCTCCTACGTTCCGAGATCGTCTCGACCGACCTCTTCGACGACGACAAGGAGCTCAGATTTGGCGGGCAAGCGTGCTTGAACTTCGTTCAGGTGCGAAACGGCGACCCCCTCGTCCGCGTCACGTGGCGCGGGTCCCAGTGCCCCGGCCCCGAAGGCACGTTGGGGACGCGCGCAGAAGGCACGTTGGGGACACGGGAGCAGGCTAAGACCCTCGAGCAGCTCGTCGAGCGGCTAGCAGATCCCGGGTCGTGGCTGCCGGCAAGCGCGTGGGAGGACCGGGAGATCAGGGCGTACGTGCCCGCGAGGTACGCGATCTCATACGGCGCGGTGCCGCAATCGATGGAAGCGTCTGGCATCTTGAACCTGCTACCGGCACCGGCGGAGGAACTGCTCGGTGCCAAGGACAGGGTGCGGACGGAAGGGTTCTACGGCCTCGCGGGCCAGATGCATGCCGTGTATGGCTACTCCTCCGCGGTGACGACTGAGGAAGCTCGCACGCTCGCCGAGACCCTTGATGAGGCGGGGTTCAAACGGTCCGGGGCGGAGTATGCGCTGGCATACACCCTCGATGCCCCAGGCACGAGCGGGAATGTAATCGACGTCACGTTTGAGCCGATGCTCCCGCATGGCGAGGCGACTTGCTCGGCATGTGGGTGAACTTCAGCTCGCCTGATCGCTCCAGGGTCAGGCTGTTGCGCATGGTCAATCAGCGGATTCCCGTCCATGGAGAGTGCTGCTGGGGATCCAGAGGGGGAGGGAAAGGATGACCACTGCTCGAGTTCTCTACGTCAGTGCCATCGTGGCCGCGTCAGCTGTCGCCGTGGGCACAGCCTCGGCGCTCGTCACCTCTAGCAACCCCGGTTACGTCGACGCCTTCGCGCAGGGCAGGATCACGCGCACGGTGGATGGGATCCGGCTCTCGTTGAGTGTGCCGCGGTCGGGCTGGGAGAATGGCCCGCACATCCACGTCAAGGGCAAGTGGCGGACTCTCGGCCTCTACGTCAGTAAGAGCATCTTCGGGCCGCAAGACGCGGACGTCGTGCTCCTCTGGACTGCCTTCCCGAAAGGGGGCCTTGCCACCCCTTGTGCCGGCCTTGTGAAGCCGACCGGTCGATCAGCCGCGGACCTCGCGGAGGCGATGTCAAGGGCACCAGGGGTCAAGGTCGTGGAGGGACCGAAGGGCGTCACCATCGGCGGTCGACCGGCGTGGCACACGATTCTGAGCGTTCGCAGAGATCGCGGTTGCGACCCCGGATACTTCTTCACCTGGGAAAGCGAAATGGGCGGTGCATTCTGGAACCACACGCTTGCGGGCTACACGATTGAGGTGTGGGTCGTCGACGTACGCGGGAAGCGTCTGGTCTTCGAAGCCGAGACCAAGGGGGGCAGCGGCGACCATGAGGTCGCGAAGATGGTCGATTCGATCCGCTTCGGGTAGTGCGGCGCTGAGCTGTGCCAGCGTGCTCTCGCTTGAACGATCTCGCACGAGCCTGGACTCGGCATGCAACGCACCCGTCCGGCAAGAAGTGGGCAAGAGCTCTCGCAGCCGATCGCCGCAGTGAGAATAGAAAAGCCCCGTTTCCGGGGCTTTTCAGTAGCGGGGGCAGGATTTGAACCTGCGACCTCCGGGTTATGAGCCCGGCGAGCTACCAGACTGCTCCACCCCGCGTCGCGGGGCCGATTATAGCGGCTCGCCTTGCGCTCGAAAACCGGCGCGCGAAGTTACGTGCTGTACGTCGGCTCCCGCTCCGCGGCGGGCTCGTGCGTCTGGGCCGACACCTTGTCCAGAATCGCCTCGAGCAGACGTCCGGAGGAGAGGACGTGCTCGCGTGCGAGCACCCGCGCGCCCTGCGGGCTGCGCGCCGCGATCGCCTCGCGGATCGCACGGTGCTGGCGGTCGTTCTTCCGGAAGAGCTCGTCGAGGTCCGCCCCCGTCGCCCACACGGGCTTCGCGAGGAAGGTCCGGCGAGCCGCCTTCGCCATGCGCTCGATCAGCGGGGAGTCGGCGGCCGCGTAGATGATGTCGTGGAACGCGTGGTTGGCGTGCAGCCAGTCGCGGGCGAGCTGGAGGTCCTGACGCCCCGCATGGCTCATCTCGACGAGCTGGTGCGTGACGGCGCTGAAGTGACGCTCGGCAGCCTCGAGCTCGGCGAGGTCGGCAGCGGACATCCTCGGGGTCGCGATCTCGGTCGCGAGGCCTTCCAGCTCGGCCCGCACGAGGAACGCCTCCCGGAGCTCGTCGCGCTGGAGCATGCGTACGCGCACGCCCCGGTTCGGCTCGAAGCTCACGAGACCGAGTGCCGCGAGGCGCCGCAGGGCCTCGCGCACGGGCGTGCGGCTCACGGCGAACTGCTCGGACAGGTGCTCCTGGCGGAGCACGCTTCCCGGCGGGATCTCGCCGGACACGATCGCCTCCTCGAGGGCGAGCGCGATGTCGTCTGCCTTCGTCCCGTCAGACATCCGTGAGCTCCAGGAGCCGATCGTACGCGGGCAGCGTGAGGAACTCGGCGAACTCCTCGCGAAGCGCCACCTGCTCGAAGAGCTCGCGCGCGGCGGCGACGGCAGGATCCGGCGGCAGCCCGGCGACGACGTCGGAGACGGCGGCCCCCACCTCGTCGCGGCCGACGCGCCCGTGGCGCACCCACTGCCAGATCTGCGAGCGGGAGATCTCGGCCGTCGCGGCGTCCTCCATCAGGTTGTCGATGGCCGCCGCGCCGACTCCCGTGAGCCAGGCCGCCAGGTAGCGAATCCCGACGGAGACGTTCGCGCGCACCCCTTCCTCCGTGACGTTCCCCGGCGTCGCTGCGACGTTCAGCAGGTCGTCCGCTCCCACCGACACGTCCTCGCGCAGCCGCTCGAGCTGGTTCGGGCGGTCGCCGAGGGCAGCGTCGAACACCTCCGTCGCGGTGGGCACGAGATCGGGGTGCGCGACCCAGGTCCCGTCGAAGCCGTCACCGGACTCCCGGAGCTTGTCGTCGCGGACGCGGGCGAGCGCGAGCTCGTTCACCTCGGCGTCGCGGCGGCTCGGGATGAACGCGGCCATGCCGCCGATCGCGTGGGCACCCCGCCCGTGGCATGAGCGCACGAGGAGCTCCGTGTAGGCGCGCATGAACGGGACGGTCATCGTCACCTGCACGCGGTCCGGGAGCACGAAGTCGTCCCGCTCGCGGAACTTCTTGATCACCGAGAAGATGTAGTCCCAGCGGCCGGCGTTGAGCCCGGCCGAGTGCTCCCGGAGCTCGTGCAGGATCTCCTCCATCTCGAAGGCGGCGAGGACCGTCTCGATCAGGACGGTGGCCTTGATCGTCCCCCGCGGGAGCCCCAGCCGGTCCTGTGCGAGGCAGAAGACGTCGTTCCAGAGCCGTGCCTCGTGGTGACTCTCGAGCTTCGGGAGGTAGAAGTACGGGCCCGTCCCCCGCCCGAGCAGACGCTCCGCGTTGCGCTCCAGGAACACGCCGAAGTCGAACAGGCTCGCGGAGACCGGCCTCCCTGCGACCTCGACGTGCCGCTCGGCGAGATGCCAGCCCCGCGGGCGGACGAGGAGGACTGCGACCTCGTCGTTCAGGCGATACGCCTTCTCGGGGGTCTCGACGGAGATCGTGCGCTCGATCGCGTCGGTGAGGTTCTCCTGGCCACCGACCACGTTGGCCCAGGTCGGCGAGTTGGCGTCCTCGAAGTCCGCCATGTACATGCACGCGCCCGAGTTGAGCGCGTTCACGACCATCTTGCGGTCGCCTGCGGGGCCGGTGATCTCGACCCGCCGATCCTGCAGGTCGGCCGGGACGGGCGCGACGCGCCAGTCGCCCTCCCGAACCGCCATCGTCCCCGGCAAGAAGTCGGGGAGCTCGCCGGCGAGCAGCCGCTCCTGCCGCTCCGCGCGGGCCGCGAGCAGCTCCGCGCGAGCACCCCCGAACTCGGCCTCGAGCGCGGCGACGAGCCCGAGGGCGTCCGGCGTGAGGATGCCGGAGGGGTCCGGCCCGAGGACCGCGGCCTTCGCCGATGCGACGGAGCTCATGCGGCCGGCGCCGCCTCGAACTGGGCCTCCTCGGTCGAGCCCTTCAGCGCCAGCGTCGAGCTCTGGCCGCCCGTGATCGCCTCGAGCACCGCGTCGAAGTAGCCCGCACCCACCTCGCGCTGGTGCCTGGTCGCCGTGTAGCCGTGCTCCTCGTTCTCGAACTCGTGCTGCTGGAGCCGCACGTACGCCGTCATCCCCTCGTCGGCATAGCCCCGCGCGAGGTCGAACATGGAGTTGCAGACGGCGTGGAACCCCGCGAGCGTCACGAACTGGAACCTGTAGCCCATGTCCGCGAGCTCGCGCTGGAAGGACGCGATGGTGCGATCGTCCAGGTGCTTCTTCCAGTTGAAGGACGGCGAGCAGTTGTAGGCGAGGAGCTTGCCCGGGTACCGCGCGTGCACGGCCTCCGCGAACGCCGCGGCCTCGTCCAGATCGGGTGTCGACGTCTCGCACCAGAGGAGATCGGCGTACGGCGCGTATGCAAGCGCGCGTGCGATCGGCGCCTCGATCCCCGGGGTGATGCGGAAGAAGCCTTCCGGCGTGCGCTCGCCGGTCAGGAACGCGTGATCGCGCTCGTCGACGTCGCTCGTGAGCAGTGTCGCGGAGAGCGCGTCCGTACGTGCGACGAGGACGGTCGGCACGCCCATGACGTCGGCGGCGAGCCGCGCGGAGACGAGCGTCCTGATGAACTGCGCCGTCGGCACGAGAACCTTGCCGCCCAGGTGCCCGCACTTCTTCTCGGAGGACAGCTGGTCCTCGAAGTGCACGCCGGCCGCGCCGGCCTCGATGAAGGCCTTCATCAGCTCGAACGCGTTCAACGGCCCGCCGAAGCCGGCCTCGGCGTCGGCGACGATGGGCGCGAGCCAGTAGGTCCCGTTCCGCTCCTCGGCAGCGTCGATCTGGTCGGCGCGGAGGAGGGCGTTGTTGATGCGCTCGACGAGCGCGGGCGCGCTCGACACCGGGTACAGGCTCTGGTCCGGATACGTCTGCCCGGCGAGGTTCGCGTCCCCCGCCACCTGCCACCCGGAGAGATAGATCGCCTGCAGGCCGGCCTTCACCATCTGGACGGCCTGGGCGCCGGTCAGTGCCCCGAGCGCGGCGACGTAGGGCTCGTCGTGGAGGAGGCGCCACAGGCGCTCCGCGCCCAGGCGTGCGACCGTGTGCTCGATGCGGAAGCGGCCGCGCAGCCGGTCGACGTCGGCCTCCGTGTATGGGCGCTCGACTCCGATCCAGCGATCCGCTGCGCCCGTTCCGTTCCCAGTCATCGTGGCCTCCCCAAACTCGATTGTGTCCAACACGCGTGCATATCGGATCCTAGATGAGCCGCCGGATGGCATCAAGGCTGACTCATCTGGTGGTGCTACCCGCTGTTCTGGATCCGAAACATGCGTGAATGGATCCCGATGAGGCCTTGGTACGATCGTCGGCAGGCATGGTGCTCGCGTCCTTCCTGTTCGGCCTCGTGCTCGTCCTCGCCGCGACGGTCTACGTCTGCGTGAGAGGCGTCGGCCTCTGGCGCGTCGCCAAGGCGACGGGAGGGCAGTTCACGGCCGAGCTCGAGCTGTTCGAGGAGCGGAGCGCCCGCACGGAGCGCCTGCTCGCCGAGGCGGACGCGTCGAGTCGCAACCTGCAGGCGGCGCTCGAACGCCTGCGCGTCTCGCAGGCGCGGCTCCAGGTCCTGCGGACGGCGCTCGAGCGCTCGCAGGAGCGGGTGCGCTGGTTGCGCGTCCTCCTCCCCCTGTGACCCGCGTCGCGGCGGTCGACCTGGGGACGAACTCGACGCGCCTGCTCGTCGCGGACGTCGACGGCGAGCGGCTGGACGAGGTCGTGCGGCGTCTGACCATCACGCGCCTCGGCGAGGGTGTGGACGAGCGCAGGCGCCTCCTCCCTCTTCCGATCACGCGCGTGCGGAACTGCCTGACCGAGTACCGCCGCGAGCTCGAGGCCCTCGGCGCGACCCGCACCCTTGCGATCGCGACCAGCGCCGTTCGCGACGCGGAGAACGGCGAGGCGTTCCTCGGCGAGATCGAGTGGAGCTACGGCTTCACGACGCGCCTGCTCGAGGGGGACGAGGAGGCGGCGCTCATGTACCGCGGCGTCACCGCGGGCAGGCCGCCACTCGAGGACACCCTGCTCGTGGACATCGGCGGCGGCTCGACGGAGCTCGTCCTCGGCACGAACGGCGGCCCGGTGGCGTCGACGAGCCTCGACGTCGGCTGCGTGCGGGTCACGGAGCGCTTCCTTCCCTCCGACCCGCCGATGCCGACCGAGCTCGCGGCGGCGGGCGCATACGTGCGCTCGCTGCTCCCGGCATACGAGGCCCCGGCCGCGATCGGCGTCGCCGGCACGGTGACGACGCTCGCGACGCTCGACCTCGAGCTCCCGGAGTACGACCCGGAGCGGACGCACGGCCACCGGCTCGCGCTCGCGTCGATCGAGCGCGAGCTCGAGCGGCTGGCGGCGCTGACGCTCGAGGAGCGCACGAACGTGCCGGGGATCGAGCCCGGGCGGGCGCCGGTGATCGTCGCGGGGGTGGTGGTGCTGCGCGAGCTCATGCGGGCGTACGAGCTGGACGAGATCGAGGTGTCGGAGCGGGACATCCTGCACGGCGCGGCGTTCGCCGCCGCCGAGCTGCCCGAGCCCGAGGAGGGCGCGGCACCGCCCGGTGCCTACACGTGCTGCTGAGAGGCCTAGGCAGCCTCCGCCAGCACCGGTGAGGCGCCCAGCCGGGCGAAGATCGCGTCGCCCTGGCGCCCCGCTGACGCGTTCCCGCAACGACCGGCGCCGATGAGCGCGTACGCCTGCTCGACGACGCTGCCGAACGCGTCCCAGCCCTCCGCCGCGTCGCCGTAGCGCGCCTTCGCCTCCTCGAGCTCGCCCCGCGCCTCGAGCAGTTGCGCGCTTGCAGACAGCGCCGAGCAACGACTCCAGGCGGCGGCGTCCTCGACGCCCTCGAGGAACGCCTCGGCGAGCTCGAGCTCGCCCGCGGCGAGCGCGATGCGGGAGGGCGCCAGCCGCCCGTAGCTCCTGAACCCGGGCGAGCCATGGGTCTGCTCCTCGAGCTCGCGCACCGCGATGGTCAGGTCGGGCAGGCGGCGCAGGAACTGGATCGCGAATTGGCCCAGCCCGCCAAAGCCGATCAGCAGCGTCCGCGTCCCGGGCCCCAGCCACGGCGTGGCGCGCCGTACCGCGCGGTATGGCGTGACGCCGGCATCGGCCAGCGGCGCCGCCTCGACCGGATCCAGGTCGCGCAGCGGCACGAGGTAGCGGGCGCTGGGCACCAGCACCTGCTCGGCATAGCCGCCGTCACGCTGGAAGCCCGGCGCCTCGCTCCGCTCGCAGCGCTGCTCCTCGCCGCGCGCGCACTCGCGGCAGGCGCCACAGCCCCAGCCGCCGTAGACGAGCACCGGGTCGCCGATCCCCACCCGCGCGCGGCGCATCGGTCCAGCCGCCTCCGGCCCGGCGGCATCCAGCCAGCCGGCAATCTCATGGCCGAGCGTGAGCGGCCGCGTCACCCGCAGGCGATCGGTCCGGGCGATGTGCAGGTCGGTGTGGCATACGCCGCAACCGGCAACCCGCACGCGCACCTCCGCTCCC
>Ga0210076_1000319_pt1 | contig 11104 bp, 10 predicted proteins | sample MayberryNW_Catta_3_FD_184876 | JGI IMG/M metagenome (GOLD analysis project Ga0210076, IMG submission 184876) | Wetland microbial communities from San Francisco Bay, California, USA, that impact long-term carbon sequestration -... | ecosystem: Environmental > Aquatic > Marine > Wetlands ... | reverse complement strand
CTCCTTGACGTCCTCGCCGTGGTTGCCCTCGGGCCCCGTCAGCCCGAGGGCGATCCTCCGCAGGACGCGGTGCTGTCCCGGCGTGAGCGGCTCGCCCTCGTACCTGAGCTCGCGGAGCTCACGCGGCAGCGTAGGCATGCATGGTGCGATCGAGGAACAGCAGCAGGACGCGGTCGCACCACTCCTCGTCGAGACCGCGGTGCGCCGCATAGCGCCGGATTCGCTCGTAGGCCTTTCGGAGCGCGTCGGCGCGCGGCGTCGCACATCGTGGGTGCGTCAGTCGTGCGAGCGTCGACATGAGCCTCGTCAGCTCGTGATCGGGCATGTCCCCTCTCCTTTCGCTTCGCCTGCCCTTGCGAAGCGCGCGAGGATACAGCCCATCGACCTGAGTACGGGCGACTCAAGATCGAGCCCTCGCCGAGACCGCGACACCGGCTCCCTCGAGCTCGCCAGGATCGCGAGGACGATCGTCCGGGAGAGTCGCGCTTCCTCATGAAGGATTGGACAGGAGGGGCCATCCGCCGGAAGTGCGATCTCGTTTCCTCCTCGAGGAGGATCTTCGTCGAGCTCAGGCCGTGACCGGCTGCTCCAGCTCCGCGTTCCACTCGCCGGCGACCGCGAGCGCGTTCATGCGGGCGCGGTGGGCGAAGGCCGCCTGCGCCGCCTCTGCGTTCGCGGCGTCGCCCGCCCACGCTGAGAGCGCCGAGGCCTGCAGCGCGCGGCCGTACGAGAAGGAGAGGGGCCAGGGGCCGCCGATGCGGTTGATCGCGTTCAGGTTCCCGGTCGCCTCGACCTCCGACTGGCCGCCCGACAGGAACACGATCCCGGGTACCGCCGCAGGGACGACCCCGAGGAAGCAGTCGACCGTGGCGCGAGCGATCTGGGCGGACGAGGCCTGCACCGGGCAGCCCTTGCCGGAGACGACCATGTTCGGCTTGAGCAGCGTCCCCTCGAGGTCGACGCCGAGGTCGTACAGCTGGTCGAACGTCTCGTGCAGCGTCCGCGTGGTGACCTCGCGGCACACCTCGAGGGTGTTGTCCGCGTCCATCAGCACCTCGGGCTCGACGATGGGAACGATCCCCGCCTCCTGGCAGAGCGCCGCGTAGCGGGCCAACGCGTGCGCGTTCGCCGCGACGCAGGCGTCCGTCGGGATGCCGTCGCCGATGGTGATGACCGCACGCCACTTCGCGAAGCGGGCGCCGAGCCCGCGGTACTCGTCCAGGCGCCCGCGCAGGCCGTCGAGGCCCTCGGTCATCTTCTCGCCCGGGAAGAGCGCCATGTCGTGCGCGCCCGTGTCCACCTTGATCCCGGGGACGACGCCCTTCGACGCGAGCAGATCCGCGAAGGACGTGCCGTCGTCGGTCGCCTGGCGGATCGTCTCGTCGTAGAGGATGACGCCCCCGATCGACTCCTCGATCCCGGGCGCCGTGAAGAGGAGCTGGCGGTAGAAGCGCCGGTTCTCCTCGGTCGACTCGACGCCGATCGAGTCGAATCGCTTCTTGATCGTCCCCGTGCTCTCGTCCGCCGCGAGGATCCCCTTGTGGTCGGCGACGATCGCGCGAGCGGTTTCGTGCAGCTCGTTGCCCGCCATCAGCGCGCTCCTTTCATCAGGCTCTGGATCTTGGTCAGTGGATGGGTCGCGACGATCCTGCGCACCGTGCCCGAGCGCGAGCGCATCACGATCGACTCCGTCTCGACGTGGTCGCCGACAACGCGCACGCCACGGAGAAGCGCGCCGCCGGTGACACCGGTGGCGGCGATGAAGACGTTCTCGCCCCGGACGAGGTCGTCGGCGGTCAGCACCTGGTCGAGATCGAACCCCGCCGCGACGAGCTGGCCGCGCTCGTCGTCGTTGCGCGGCCACAGCTTTCCGTGCATCGCACCGCCGATGCACTTGATCGCGGCGGCGGAGATCACGCCTTCCGGCGTCCCTCCGATCCCCATCAGGAGATCGACGCCCGTCCCGGGCTGCGCCGCAGCGATCGCAGGAGCCACGTCGCCGTCGCGGATCAGGTTCACGCGCGCGCCGGCCTCCCGCAGCTCGGCGATCAGGTCGTCGTGGCGGTCGCGCTCGAGCACGACGACCGTGAGGTCGTTCACGTCGACGTGCTTCGCCTCGGCGACCCGCTCGAGGTTCTCGGTCGGTGACGCCTCGATGTCGATCGCGTGGGCCGCCTCCGGCCCCACCGCGATCTTGTCCATGTACAGCGCTGCGCCGGGGAAGAACATCGTCCCGCGCTCCGCCACGGCGATCACGGAGATCGCGTTCGGCATCCCGAGCGCGGTCAGCCGCGTGCCCTCGAGAGGGTCGACGGCGACGTCGACCTCGGGGCCGGAGCCGTCCCCGACCTCCTCGCCGTTGAAGAGCATGGGCGCCTCGTCCTTCTCGCCCTCGCCGATCACGACGACCCCGCGCATGGAGACGGTGTCCAGCATGAGGCGCATCGCGTCGACCGCCGCCTGGTCGGCGGCGTTCTTGTCCCCGCGCCCGATCCAGCGTGCGGCGAACGTCGCGGCCGACTCCGTGACGCGGACGAGCTCGAGCGCGAGGTTCCGGTCGGGTACCGCGCTCACGTCCCCTGATCCTACATCCGTTCCGGCGCCTCGACCCCCACGAGCTCGAGGCAGCGGGCGACGACGGACTGCGTGGCCGCGCAGAGCGCGAGCCGGAAGCCCTGCTGCTCCGACTCGAGCACCCGGTGATGGTGGTAGAAGCGGTGGAAGTCGTCGGCGACGCGGATCGCGTACGTCGGGATGGCATGGGGCGCGCGGCGCTCGGCTGCCTCGGCCACGAGGGCGGGGAACTCGAGCAGCCGTTTGACGAGATCCCGCTCCTCGGGCTCGAGGGTCCCGTTCGGCCGAGGGCTCGAGGAGACGTCGCCGGCGTTTCGCAGGATCCCGGCGATCCGGGCGTGCGCGTACTGCACGTAGTAGACGGGGTTCTTCTGCGTCCGCTGCTTGGCCAGGTCGACGTCGAGCTCGATCGTCTGGTCGTGGCCCCGCGAGACGAGATACCAGCGAGCTGCGTCCACGCCGACCACGTCCAGCAGCTCGTCGAGGAACACGACGTCGCCCCGCCGCTTCGACATCTTCCGCGCGGCGCCGCCCTCGAGCAGGTGGACGAGCTGGTAGACGAGCACCTCCACCGACTCGCGCGGATGGCCGAGCATCTCGGCCAGCGCCTGCAGGCGTGCGACGTAGCCGTGATGGTCGGCGCCCAGCACGTAGACGAGCCGGTCGAGGCCCCGCGCGAACTTCCGGCGGATGTAGGCGGCGTCCGCCGCGAAGTACGTCGGCGTCCCGTCCGAGCGCACGAGCACGCGGTCCTTGTCGTCCCCGAACGCGCTCGTGCGCGCCCAGAGGGCGCCGTCCTCGTCGAACGTGTCGAGGAGCGCGATCGCCTCCGGGATCTCCGCCTCGACCCCGCTCTGGCGCTCCCAGGAGTCGAAGTGGATCCGGAACCGCTCGAGCGTCCCCTCGATCCGCTCGAGCATCGCGGGCACCGGGTCTCCGGGGACGGCGGCCAGCTCGTTGACGTAGTCGCCCCGATAGCCGTCCTCGGGCGGCTCCTCCCCGCCCCTCACCGCATCGACCGACGCCCGGAAGCGGTCCATCTGGGCGCCGGCGTCGTTGTAGTAGTACTCGCGCTCGACCGCATGCCCGGCGAAGGCCAGGAGACGTGCGACGGAGTCGCCGTAGGCGCCGTTCCGGGCGCTGGCGACCGTCACGGGGCCGGTGGGGTTGGCGGAGACCATCTCCACCTGGATCCGCTGGGGCTCCGCCGCGGAGCCGGCCCCGTAGTCCGTGCCGGCCTCGAGGATCTCGTCCAGTGCCTGCGCGATCCACGCGTCCGGCAGCCACAGGTTCACGAAGCCCGGTCCCGCCGGCTCCGCCCGCTCCGCGAGCCCCTGGCGGACCGTCGCTTCGGCGATCTCCGCTGCCAGCTCGCGCGGCGCGCGCTTCCTCCCCGGCGCGAGCCGGAGCGCCGCGTTCGTCGCGTAGTCGCCGTGCTCCGAGTCGCCCGGACGCTCGAGCTCCACGGGCCCGCCCGCGATCGTCGCGAGGTCGTCCCGGAGACGCGTCAGGGCAAGGGTCTCGGCCACGTCTCCATCCTAGGCGGGCCGTGACGGCGGCCGGCCGGGGCGGTCTACCGGGACTGGCGCTCGGCGGACGGCGCGGAGCTGATCGGCACCACGACGCCCTCGCGCTGGAGCGCGGCCTGGACTTCCTCCCGCGCCTTGTAGATGCGCCACTTGACCGTGGCCAGCGTGATCTCGAGCGTCTCGGCGATCTCGGTGTAGGAGAGGCCGACGACGTCGCGGAGGAGCAGGGCCATCTTCAGGTCGGGATTCAGCTGCTCGACCGCGCGCCACACCGCGTCGATCGTCTCCGCGCGCTCGGCGGGAGCGTCGACGACCTCGAGCGGCGGGATGTCCTCGAGCGCGGCGACGGCCCTCGGCCGGCGCTCGAGCGCCCGCAGCTCGTCGAGGACGCGGTTCTTCGTGACCTGGAAGAGCCAGGTCGTGAAGCGCGAGCGCAGCGAGAAGCCCGGCAGGCCCTGGTAGACCCGCAGGAACACCTCCTGCGTCAGGTCCTCGGAGAGCGAGCGATCGCCCGTCAGCCGCAGCACGTAGTTGAAGACGGGCTGCTCGTACGTCCGGACGATGATCGAGAAGGCACGCTCGTCTCCGCGCTGGGCCTTGCGCAGGACTCCCGGATCGGGCTGTGGCAGTGCCATGAGCGGGCGGAGTATAGAACGAGTTTCGTAAGGGGGTTGTTCGGGGGCCTTTAGGGTGGTGTTGCGAGACTCGTCCCGGTCATCTCTGCCGGGATCGCGAACCCGAGCAACGCAAGAATGGTCGGCGCCAGGTCGGACAGCTCCCCACCATCCCGCAGGGCGATCGTCGAGTCGGTGACGACGAGCGGCACCGGGTTCGACGTGTGAGCGGTGTGCGGGCTCACGCCGTCCGGCTCGAGCATCATCTCGGCGTTCCCGTGGTCGGCGGTCACCAAACACACACCTCCCGCCTTCTCGACGCAGTCGAGCACGCGGCCCAGGCAGTGATCCACGACCTCGACGGCGGCGCGCACGGCCGGGATCGAGCCGGTGTGCCCGACCATGTCCGGGTTGGCGAAGTTCACGATCGCGAAGCGGTATCCGTTTCCGATCTCTCCGCAGAAGCGCGCCGCGAGTTCGACGGCCGACATCTCGGGTTTCAGGTCATAGCTCGGGACGTCGCGCGGCGACGGCACGAGGATCCGCGTCTCCCCCTCCCACTCGCGCTCCTCGCCACCGTTCAGGAAGTACGTGACGTGTGCGTACTTCTCGGTCTCCGCGGCGTGCAGCTGACGCGCGTCCGCTGCGGCGAGGGCCTCCGCGAGCGTGTTCCGCACCTCCTGCTCGTCGAAGGCGACCGGGAACGGGAACTCGTCGCGGTAGCGGGTCATGGTCGTGAGGTCCACGCCCGCCTCGAGGAGCCGCTGGCTCAGCTGCCGGGCGCGGTCGGGCCGGAAGTTGAAGAAGATCGCGGAGTCGCGCTCGGGGTCGAGCCGTGGGCGCCCGGCGAGAGCGACGGGGTCGACGAACTCGTCCGTGACGTCGCGCTCGTAGCTCGCCGCCACGGCTGCGACGGGGCCCTCGGCCACGTCTCCGCCGCCCTCGACGATCGCGCGCAGCGCGCGGTCCGTCCGCTCCCAGCGCTGGTCGCGGTCCATCGCGTAGTACCGCCCGCAGACGGTCGCGATCCGCACCGGTGGCAGCTCCGCGAGGTCGCTCACGGCCGCTCGGGGCGAAACGTCCCTCCCGTCGGTGAAGGCATGGATCCACGTCCGCTCGGCCATTCCCGCCCGCCCGGCGAGCTCCAGCAGGGCGCGGAGGTGGTCGATGTGCGAGTGCACGCCGCCGTACGACACGAGACCGAGCAGATGGACGTCGCCGCCCCGCTCTCGCGCGCGCTCGAACGCACCGGTCAGCGCCTCGTTCTCGAAGAACGAGCCGTCGCGGATCGCCAGGTTCACCCGCATCAGGTCCTGGAAGAGGACGCGCCCCGAGCCGATCGTCAGGTGCCCGACCTCGGAGTTCCCCATCTGCCCGGGCGGCAGCCCGACCGCCTCTCCCGAGGCCTTCAGGGTCGTGTGCGGGAACCGCTCGAGCAGCGCGTCGAAGACGGGCGTGTCCGCGAGCTCCACGGCGTTGCCCGGGCCGGGGGGCGCGAGACCCCAGCCATCCAGGATGACGAGCGCGACGAGCGTCTTCACGCAACGGCCTCCGCGCCGGCGAGGCAGATGGCCTCGAACGACGGGAGGTCGAGCGACGCGCCCCCCACGAGCGCGCCGTCCACGTCGGGCTGGGCGAGGAGGGCGGCGGCGTTGTCCGGCTTCACGGAGCCGCCGTAGAGCACGGACGCCGGATGCAGCGACTTGATGAAGGCGTGCGCTTCCTGCGCCATCTCGGCGGTCGCCGTACGGCCCGTGCCGATGGCCCAGACCGGCTCGTAGGCGATGACGAGCCGCTCGTGCCGGGGCAGGACGGCGACCTGGCGCTCCAGGACGTCCTCGGTGCGCTCCTCCTCGCGCTCGGCCTCGGTCTCCCCCACGCAGGCGATGACCGCGAGCCCCGCTTCGAGCGCGGCCTCGGCGCGCAGGCGCACGGTCTCGTCCGTCTCCCCGAAGAGCTGTCGCCGCTCCGAGTGGCCGACGAGCGCGCCCGCGACGCCGAGCTCGAGCAGCATCGGCGCCGATACCTCGCCGGTGAACGCGCCCTCGAGCTCCCAGTGCACGCTCTGCGCGTAGACCCGGGCCCGCGTGTCCGCGCCGAGGCCCTGGATCGTCGCCTCGAGCGCCACGTACGGCGGACAGACGACGACGTCGACGCTCGGCAGGCGCTCGGGGAGACGGCGGATCTGCGCCGCGAACTCCCGCGCCTGGTGCGCGCCCTTGGTCATCTTCCAGTTGCCCGCGATCAGCATCCGCGGCGATCTTAGCCTCGTCCTCGCCTCCGGACGTCGTCGGCTAGCCTCCGTCCTCGTGGCCCCGGCCGTCGAGGAGATGCCCGCCTGGGAGCGCCGCTTCCGGGCGCCGCTGACGTTCCTCCCGACATGGACGCCGACTGCTCCTGCCCTCGTCGTCTACGCATCGAACGAGTCGGGCGTCTGGCAGCTGCACGCGAGCGACCTCGCGACCGACGCGCACCGTCGCGTCACCGACCACCCGGTCGGCGTTCTCGACGGGACGCCGACGCTCGACGGCGAGGGCATCCTCTGGTTCCAGGACGAGACCGGGGACGAATCCGGGCAGTGGCTCGTCCAGCCGTTCCACGGCGGCGAGACGCGCCGTTTCCTCGAGGGAGTGCCGTACGGCTGGACTGACGGCCTCGCACAGGCCCCCGGGATCGTCGCGGCTGCGATCAGCGACCGGGAGGGCTTCGCTGTGTACGTGTCGCTCGACGGAGAGCGCGCGCGCCTGGTCCACCGCTCGCCTGAGTCGGTGCAGCTCGGCAGCGCGGAGACGGGCGGGCTCCTGCGGGGCGCGCTCTCGGCAGACGGCTCGCTCCTCTGCCTCCAGCACGCCGAGCACGGAGACCTCATCCACACCGCGCTCCACGTCATCGATCCGCGCACCGGCTCGACCGTGGGCGAGCAGCTCGACGAGCGGATGTCCCTCGTCGCCACGTGCTGGTCTCCCGTGCCCGGCGACCAGCGGCTCGCGATCCAGCACGAACGGGACGGCGACGAGCGGCCGGCGCTCTGGGACCTCGCAACCGGGGAGCGCCACGACCTTCCGTTCGACCTCGAGGGAGGCGTCTTCGTGGAGGACTGGTGGCCCGACGCGTCGGCGCTGCTCCTCAAGCACCGGTTCGAGGGTCGCGACCAGCTCCACCGCTACGACCTCGCCTCCGGCTCGCTCGACGCGCTCGACAACGAGCCCGGGTTCGTCTGGAGCGCGCGCGTCAGACCGGACGGCCACGTCTGGTTCCTCCACGAGCAGGGCCACCGCCAGCGGCTCGTGCTCGACGACGTGGGCGCGGAGCCGATCACCGTGGAAGGCGAGCGAGCGCCGTCGTCCCGGCCGTACGAGTCGTGGCACTTCCAGAACCCGCACGGCCAGCAGGTGCACGGCTTCTACGCGACGCCTGACGACTCCGGCGGCCCGTTCCCGGTGCTGATGTTCGTCCACGGCGGGCCGACGTGGCTCGATCTCGACCGCTGGCAGCCCGAGGTGCAGGCCTACGTGGACGCGGGCTTCGTCGTGGCGATGGTGAACTACCGCGGCTCCATCGGCTACGGGCGGGAGTGGCGGGACACGCTGGTCGGGAACATCGGCGGACCGGAGCTCGAGGACGTGAACGCGGGGCTTCGGGATCTCGTCGCGCGCGGCCTCGCAGAACCGGAGCGGGCCGTCGTCGCGGGCTACTCGTGGGGCGGGTACGTGACGCTGCTCGAACTCGGGAAGCATCCGGACCTGTGGCTGTGCGGGATCGCGGGCGTCCCCGTCGGCGACTACGAAGACGGATACGAGGAGCTCTCCCCCATTCTCCAGGCGTACGACCGCGCGCTCCTCGGCGGGTTCGAGCCGAAGGACCTCCCCGAGCTCATGCGCGAGCGCAACGCGATCAACTTCGCGGACGACGTGCGCGCGCCGGTCAGGTTTCTCATCGGCCGCAACGACAGCCGCTGCCCCTACCGGCAGGCGATGAGGTACGTCGAGAAGCTCGCAGCCCGAGGCCATCCGCACGAGGTGTACGTCTACGAGACGGGCCACGGCTCGTTCGACGTCGACGAGCGCGTCCGGCAGGTGTCCGCCAACCTCGCCTTTCTCGCGCGCCACGTTCCCGGCGTTCACGCCGGGGCGGCTTAGGTCGACGGGATCGCCGTCACGCCGGGGAGCTCCTTGCCCTCGAGGAGCTCGAGGGACGCGCCGCCGCCGGTCGAGACCCACGAGACGTCGTTCGCGAGCCCGAGCTCCTGGATCGCGCGCACGGAGTCCCCGCCACCGACCACGCTGTACGCCTCCGCGTCCGCGACCGCCTGCGCGACCGCCTTCGTCCCCTCCCCGAACGGCGGCCATTCGAAGACGCCCATCGGGCCGTTCCAGAACACCGTGCGCGCGCCGCGGATCAGCTCGCCGAAGCGCGCCCGTGTCTCGGGCCCGATGTCGAGGCCGAGCCAGCCGTCCGGCAGGGCGTCGTAGGGAGTGACGCGCGACTCGGCGTCGGCCTCGAACGCAGCCGCCGCGACGACGTCCGAGGGAAGCTCGGCAGCGAAGGGGAGCGGACTGCCGTCACGCAGCTCCTCGGCCATCTTGCCGCCGACGAGGACCGTGTCCGCGCGGCCGCCGAGGTGCTCGAGGACGCCGAGCTTGTCCTCCACCTTCGCCCCGCCCGCGACGAGGACGAACGGGCGCTCGACGTCGCCGAGGAGCCGCCCCAGCATCTCGAGCTCCTGCTCGAGCAGCATGCCCGCGTAGGCGGGGAGCAGCTCGGCCACGCCCACGGTGGACGCATGGGCCCGGTGAGCGGAGCCGAAGGCGTCGTTCACGTACAGATCCCTGCCTTCGGCGAGGCGCTTTGCGCTCTCGGGGTCGTTCTTCGTCTCGCCGGGGTCGAACCGCGTGTTCTCGAGCACCGTCACGCGGTCGTCCGGCAGGAGCTCGCGCAGGCGCGAGGCGACCGGCGCCATCGCGAACACGGGATCGGGGCCCTTCGGACGGCCGAGGTGCGAGCACACGGCGACCCCCGCGGCTTCCTCGTCGAGGAGGTAGCGCAGCGTCGGCAGCGAGGCCCGGATCCTGGTGTCGTCGGCGACGCGGCCGTCCTCGAGCGGGACGTTCAGGTCGCTCCGGACGAGGACGTGCTTCCCGGCGACGTCCGCCTCGCGGACGGAACGCGGCTTCCTCACGCCGGAAGCAGCTTGCCGACCAGGTCGACGAGCCGGCACGAGTAACCCCACTCGTTGTCGTACCAGCCGAAGACCTTGACCGTGCTGCCGTGCGCCATCGTCAACGGGCTGTCGAAGATGCACGAGTACGGGTTGCCGTTGATGTCGGTCGAGACGATCGGGTCCTCCGAGTACTGGAGCAGCCCGGAGAGCGACCCCGCCGCAGCTTCCCTGTAGGCCGCGTTCACCTCGTCAGCCGTCGTCTCGCGCCCGAGCTGGACGACGAGGTCGGTCAGCGAGCCGGTGGCGACGGGCGCGCGTACGGCGATGCCGTCCACCTTGCCCTTGAGATCGGGGAGCACGAGACCGATCGCCTTCGCGGCGCCGGTCGAGGTCGGGATGAGGTTGATCGCCGCCGCTCGCGCTCGCCGCAGGTCCTTGTGCGGGAAGTCGAGGATCACCTGGTCGTTGGTGTATGCGTGGATCGTCGTCATGAAGCCGCTCTCGATCCCGGCGAGCTCGTGGAGCACCTTCGCGAGCGGCGCGACGCAGTTCGTCGTGCAGGACGCGTTCGAGACGATGTGGTGTGCCTCGGCGTCGTAGACATCGTCGTTCACGCCGAGGACGATGGTGATGTCCGGGTCCGTCGCGGGAGCCGAGATGACGACCTTCTTCGCACCGGCGTCGAGATGCTTCTGCGCGCCCTCGCGGTCCGTGAAGATGCCGGTCGACTCGACGACCACGTCGACTCCGAGGTCACCCCAGGGGAGCGCCGCCGGATCGCGCTCGGACAGCATCTTCACGTTCTCCCCTGCCGCATGCAGCACGCCGTCGCCGAGCTTCACCTCGCCCTCGAACGGGCCGAGGTTCGAGTCGTACTTCAGCAGGTGCGCCATCGTCTTGGCGTCGCCGAGGTCGTTCAGCGCCACGATCTCGATGTCCGACCCGAGCGCCTGCTGAGCCCGGAAGAAGTTGCGCCCGATGCGGCCGAAGCCGTTGATCCCTACGCGGATGCCCATGCTCTCACTCCTCGTCCCGTCGTTGCCCGAATCTGGAACCTGGAACGAGTCTAACGAGGGTGGTTCGGGCGGTCGGGGAGCACCCCAACTCGGCTCAGAGCGCTGCCTCCGCGGACGTGGGGCGAATCGGATCTGCGCTCGCGGACGACCTTCGGCGCGACCCGGCGCGAGAGCGCCGGCTCCAGAAATCTTTGCGCGAGCGGAATCGGC
>Ga0210076_1000314_pt1 | contig 11154 bp, 12 predicted proteins | sample MayberryNW_Catta_3_FD_184876 | JGI IMG/M metagenome (GOLD analysis project Ga0210076, IMG submission 184876) | Wetland microbial communities from San Francisco Bay, California, USA, that impact long-term carbon sequestration -... | ecosystem: Environmental > Aquatic > Marine > Wetlands ... | reverse complement strand
CCGCCGTTGGCACGGGGGTCTGGGAGAAGCGAGGGCGGCTGAGCTCGACCGAGTGGGAGCAGGTGCGTCTGCACCCGTACCACACCGAGCGGATCCTGGCGCGCTCGACGGCGCTCGAGCCGCTCGCACGCGTCGCGGCGATGCACCACGAGCGCCAGGACGGCTCCGGGTACCACCGGGGCGCGTCGGCGGCCGAGACGCCCGTGTCGGCCCGGCTGATCGGGGCCGCCGACGCGTACCAGGCCATGACCCAGCGGCGTCCGCACCGCCAGGCTCTGGGAGCCGACGAGGCGGCCGCGGTGCTGGCCGAGCAGGGTCGCGATGGCCGGTTCGACCCCGAGTGCGTCCGGGCGGTGCTCGAGGCGGCCGGCCGCTCCCGGCCGGGCACGCGCGGCGCATGGCCGTCGGGGCTCTCCGACCGCGAGGTCGAGGTGCTCCGGCTCGTGGCGGCCGGGTCCTCGAACCGAGGGGTCGCCGAGGCCCTGGTGATCTCGCCTCGCACCGCCGAGCACCACGTGCAGCACATCTACGCCAAGATCGGTGTCTCGACGAGGGCGGCGGCGGCGATGTTCGCGATGCAGCACGGCCTGCTCCGCGACTGAGCGCCCGCCCACGACCGCGTTGACAGGCCGTCCGATGAAGCGGATGGTCCTCGTGTGCGCAGGATCGCAGCGCTGATCGTGTCCGGGTTGCTGTTCGCGGCGCTCCTGGTTCCCGCCGCCGATGCTGGAGGCCGACGCACGACGTATGCGATGACGGACTGCCGGCACCTGCGCACGACGCCGCGCACCATCCTGTTCGCGTGCGGCGACGGCAACTACTACGTCGACCACCTCAGGTGGTTCCGATGGCGTCCGTGGAAGGCGGCCGGGTTCGGCCTGTTCCACCAGAACGACTGCCGGCCGAGCTGCGCCGACGGCACGTTCCACACCGAGTGGGGGTGGCTCTGGCTGCGCAACCGGGATCGGTGCACGCCGCCCGGCAAGTTCGTCTTCCAGCACGCGCGCGTGAGGTACGTGGGGACGCTGCTGGGGCGGCACCGGGACGCGTTCGGCCACCTGGGCTGCCCGTAGGGGCGGGCGCGGCGCGAAGCCGCGTGCGCATGCTACGGTCGCCGCGGTGGACGCGGTCACCGGGTACTTCACCGCGCTGGGCCTCTCGACCGCAGCGGGGCTCAACGCGTACATCCCACTGCTCGTCGTGGGGCTCTTCTCCCGCTACACCGACCTGATCGAGCTGCCGGCGCCTTGGGACCATCTGGGCGATCCGCTCGTGCTCGGCATCGTCGCGGCCGTCGGCGTCGCCGACTTCGTCGGCGACAAGATCCCGATCGTCGACCACGTGCTCCACCTGCTCGGCATCGCGGTCGCACCGGTCGCGGGAGGCATCCTCGCCCTGGCGGCCGCGAACGCGCTCGACGTCGACCCGGGGTTCTCCGCCGTGCTGGGCGTGGTCGCGGCGCTCGCGACCCAGGTGGGCAGGACCGCCGCTCGCCCTGCGGCGACGGCGACGACGGGGGGTGCGGGGAACCCACTGGTCAGCCTCGGAGAAGACGGCGCCTCGGGGACCCTCTCGGTCACCTCGATCGTGTGGCCCGTCGTCGCCGCGATCCTCGCGGTGGTCGTGCTGGTGCTGGTCGTTGTGTTCTGGCGCAGGTGGCGAGCGTTCGGGCTGCGCCTGCAGGGACGCGGTCCGGCGGCGGGTTGAGGCTGGGGGCATGGGGGAGCAGAGCCCGCGAGAGGCCCGCCTCGATATGGTGCCGGTCGGGTGGGTCGAATCTCCGCTGGTCGAACGCACGCACGCGCCGAGGCAGGGAGACGAAGGCGCCCCACCCGCCTGGCTCGTGTTCGAGGCGCGCACCGGGGAGGCGATCCGTGACCTGCGCGTCGGTGACGAGATCATCGTGATCACGTGGCTCGACCGCGCCGACCGCGATGTGCTCAGCACCCGCCCGCGAGACGAACCCGACAGGCCGGTCGTGGGCGTGTTCAGCACCCGCTCGCCAGACCGGCCGAACCCGATCGGTCTCCACCGGGTGCAGGTCCTCGCCGTCGAGGGCCTGCGGATCCTCGTGAGCGACATGGAGGCCCTCGAGGGAACGCCGATCGTCGACGTGAAGCCCGTCCTCGGCTCGATCGAGGAGCGATGACGGTTCGCTCCTCGAGGCTTAGGTCCGCTCAGGTCGTCTCGAGGTCGAGCGACGGCGGGTTGACCGCCTTCGGGGTCTGACCGCGACGCTGCTGGATGCGTCGGATCAGCCGCAGCGGCAGATACACGACGTACTCGACCACGAACAGGAGCCCGAGCGCGACGAGGATGAGCGCCCCCGGGAGCACCACCAACGGCAGTGCGAACAGCAGGAGCGGCAACACCTGCCAGCTCTGGCGCAGCCATCCCGTCGTTCCCGCGGGTTTGGTCAGGGCACCGATCCGCACCGCCGCCCACATCAGCCAGCGGCGCAGGAAGGGCACCTCGAGCTCCCTCATCGCCCGACGGAAGATGCCGTCGGCATCGGGAAGGGTCAGCTCGCCGGCGGGCACGGCCACCCGCCAGAGGTGGTCGTGCAGGATCGCCGCCTTCGTGTAGCGGCCGTAGCGCGGCAGGAACCACACGAACGCCCTGGGCACCGACGCGAAGTCGGTCGCCGTGCCGACGGGAACGATGAACGATTGCGTCTTCCCCTCGTATCGCAGCTCGCTCAGCAGGCGCCACTCACGATCGTCGATCTGCTGGACGTCGACGCTGGAATCGTGTCGGAACGGCATATCGTCGGCCCCCTCGCGGTTGCTCCCTGCAGACACTACCCCGGCCTGCGACGGGGGCGTCGATGGCGTAGGTTGGTGGTATGGCTGCGCCGCTCGACGCTCTCCGCTTGCGTCAGGCGCTGGCGTCGGTCGACCGCGACGAGTTGCAGGAGGCGATGGAGCTGCTCTCGCCGATCGTGCGCGGCAAGCGGTTCACGCGGGCGAGCCGGGTGATGCCCGAGCCGCTGGAGGTCTCGGAGGTCAAGAACTGGTTGCAGGCGGCGATCGACGATCCCGGCTCGGACGACGCCCGCTTCTACGTGGATCGCGCCTACTACAAGCTCCGCACCTTGCGCACCGCCGACTGACCGCGGGTTGTCGTTACGATGCCGCCAGCGGATGGCGGGTCTTCGCCTGGGTGTGCAGGTAACACGTGGTCGAGGCGTTGTACGCGGACAGGATCGTGCCGCAGCCGGGCGCGTCGCAGCGACGATCGTCGGCGGCCCTGGGATGCGCGCCCTTCCCCGGTGCGCCGTACCTCGTCGCCACGGTGTTCTTCACGGACATGTGTGCGCTCCCCTCGGGCGGGCTCTCGACATCGATCCGTGGAGGCGAAGGGCGCGTAGGGCGGGAGGCCCGAACGTACGGTCGCGCTGCGCGAACCCCCGGGCACCGCCCGAGGTCACCACGGTACTACGTCGGCTGCGTCAGGCGCTCTTCGACGAGGGGCCGCCGATGTATGCCTCGATCACCGCGGGGTCCTCGGCGATCGCTCGTGGCGCGCCCACGGCGATCGTCCGCCCCTGGTCGAGCACCTGGATGCGATCGCAGAGCTTCATGATCAGCCGCAGGTCGTGGTCGACGACCACCACCGAGCATCCGGTGCCCGAACGGATGCGGCGGATGTTCTCGAGCAGCTCGTCGGATTCGGCCTCGTTCATCCCGGCGGCGGGCTCGTCGAGCAGCAGCAACGTCGGACGCCGCACCACCGCTCGCGCGATCTCGAGTCGGCGCTGCATCCCGTAGGGAAGACTCACCGCCTTCTCCCCTTGCACGCTCGCGAGGCCGAACCATGCGCTCACCTCGTCGATGGGACCGTCGCCCGTTCCCGACGGCGTCGCGGCCTCGATGTTCTCGCGGACCGTGAGCTGCGGGAACAGCCGGATGTTCTGGAACGTTCGGCAGAGCCCGAGATCGGCCACCCGGTGCGGCGGCATCCCGGCGATCGCACGACCGTCGAACCTCACGGTGCCCGAGGTGGGCGCGTACACGCCCGAGATCACGTTGAGCAGCGTCGTCTTCCCCGAGCCATTGGGGCCGATCAATCCGAGGATCTCGCCGGACCGGACCTCGAGGTCGACCCCGTCCAGCGCGGCGACGCCTTCGAATCGCTTCGCGACCTGCTCTCCTTCCAGCACCGACGAGGCCGACACGTCGAGCGCCGCGGGAGGGCCGGGAACCTCCTGCTGTCGGTCCGGCTCCGCCGGCGTCTGCGCCCGTCGCGCGCGCCTCGACGCCGGCGAGAGCCGCCGCAGCAGGTCGTCGATCTCCCATCGGCCGAAGATGCCTTCGGGGCGCAGGATCAACGTGATGATGATCAGGAGCGCGATCACGAACTGCACCGTGCCGGTGATGCGCGGCAGCTCCCACGGGCCGATCGCGACCCCCTGCTCAACGCGTGCGAGCGTGTCGGTCAGGAACGTCACGATCGCGGCGCCGGCGACGGCCCCCGTGATCGACGTGCGTCCACCCACCACCAGCATCGCGAGCAGGGCGAACGTGATCGCGAAGTAGAACTGGTTCGCGTTGAACGCGATCACGCTCTGCGCCCAGAGCGATCCGGCGGCGCCCATCATCGCGGCGCTCAGCAACCACGCGCCGTAGCGCGTGCGGGCGACGGCCGTGCCGACCGAGGCCGCCGACAGCGGATCTTCGCGGGCCGCACGCACGCGCAGGCCCGGCCCCGATTCCTTGTAGAGGCGAGCCAGCAGCACGAACCCGATCGCCGCGATTGCCGCCACACCCACCGTCGTCCGCACGGGGATCGCCGCGAGGCCGACCGACCCGCGGGTGAACGTGGTCGCGTTCTGGAAGAACGTGTGCACGACCACGAGCAGCGCGAGGGTTGCCATCGCCATCGTGGACTCCGTCATGCGGATGATCGCGCCGCCGAAGGTCGCCGCGACCACCAGGGCGACGAGCGCGGAGAGGGCGACGGCCGGAACGAGCCCGACGTCGGCGTTCGCGAGCGCCGACGGCAGGTCGGGGAGCTGCGACGCCTTGATCGCCGACGGGATCGTCACGAGCGCGGTCGTGTACGCCCCGATGCCCATGAACGCCACGTGACCGAACGACACGATGCCGCTGTTGCCGATGAACGCCTGCAAGGAGACCACGAGCATCACGTTCACGAGGAAGATCACGAACGTGCGGCTCGACGACGTCGAACCGAAGGCCTGGACCAGCGCCGTGCTCCCGACGAGCAGCGCCGCGATCACGGCGCTTCCCGTGAGCGCGGGTCGAAGGCGACTCCCGGGGATCACGTCAGATCGCCGCCGTCCGTTGCCCGAAGAGCCCTTGCGGCCGCACGTACAGGATGGCCACCACGATCAGCAGCGCCGCGGCCTGAGCGTAGGGCAGCAACGAACCGGGCAGGAGCGCCTGCAGGAAGACCTCGAGCGTGCCGAGGAAGAACCCGCCGAGCACCGCCCCCCGCAGGTTCCCCAGCCCGCCGATCACCGAGGCGATGAAGGCCTGGATCACCGGCACGAACCCCGTGGTGGGGTTGACCGACGTCGTCCGGGCGATCCAGAGGATGCCGGCGATGCCGGCGAGGAGTCCCGAGATCAGGAACGCGAGCGAGATCACGCGGTTCGCGCGCACGCCCATCAGGCGCGCCGTCGTGAAGTCGGCCGAGGCTGCACGCATCGCGACACCGGCTCTCGAGCGACGCATGAACGACGTGAGCGCGACGAGCGAGATCGCCCCGATGCCGGCGGTGATGATGCTCAACACGCTGATCCGAACCGGACCGAGCTGCAGCGCCTCGTCGAAGAGCTCGGGAACGGGGATGCCGCGTGCCCGCACCGACACCGCCTGGCGGAACGCGCCCTGGATCAGCTGCGCGACCGCGAACGACGTGAACAGCAAGGAGACGAAGCTCGCGTCTCGCAGAGGGCGGAACGCGATCAGCTCCATCAGTACCGACGCGATGCCGGCGGCGAGCACCCCGACGAGAGCCACCACGAGGAACGGCGCGCCGGCGTAGGTCGCCGCGAGCATCGCGTAGCCGGCGATCGTGACGAGCTCGCCGTAGGCGAAGTTCAGCATGCCGAGCACGCCGTAGACCATCGAGAGGCCGAGGGCGAGCAGGGCGTAGATGCTCCCGAGCGAGAGCGCGTTGATCAGCTGCTGTGCGAACTCGGACGGGCTCATGCCATCACGTCCTCCCGGCCCTAGCCCGCCTCGCCGATGCCGAGGTACGAACGCTCGAGCTCACCCTCGGCGAGCGTGTCCGTCGCACCCGAGGCGACGACGGATCCGACCGAGAGCACGTACGCGCGATCGGCCACGTCGAGCGCCCGGTGCACGTTCTGCTCCACCAGCAGGACGGTCACGCCGTCGGACCGGAGCTCGGCGACGAGCTCGAAGATCCGGTCCACGAAGAGGGGCGCGAGGCCGAGCGAGGGCTCGTCGAGGAGCAGCATCCGCGGGCGCGACATCAGCGCGCGAGCGATCGCGAGCTGCTGCTGCTCGCCGCCCGAGAGCGTGCCGGCGAGCTGGCCCGATCGGTCGCCGAGGATCGGGAACCGTTCGAGCCACCGCTCGGCATCGGCCTGCATCTCGTCGCGATCGCTGCGGGCGATCCCCCCGATCGCGAGGTTCTCCTGCACGGTCAGGTTCGGGAAGACGTGTCGTCCCTCCGGCACCAGGGCGACCCCGCGCCGCACCACGGCCTCGGGGGTGAGGCCGTGCAGGGGGCGTCCGTCGAACGTGACCGTGCCTCGCTGCGGCTTCTGCGCGCCCGCGATCGCACGCAGCAGTGTGGACTTGCCGGCGCCGTTGGGCCCGAGCGCGGCGACGATCTCTCCCCGAGCCACCGACAACGAGACGTCACGGACCGCGACGACCGCTCCGTAGGCCACGGTGAGCCCGGCGACGTCGAGCAGGCGTGGAGCCGCCCGCTCGGTCGCGGCTCCCTCGTCCGCTCGGTCGTCGGTCACGCCCGGACCGTGGAACGCTCAGACCGTCGGCACGTAGTCGGGGAACTCCGGCCGTTCCAGGCAGGTGAACTCCGTGCCGTCCATCTGGATCAGGGCCACCGACTTGTTCGCCCGTCTCGTCTCGGGATCCATCGTGACGTCGCCCGAGATGCCCGCGGTGTCGAGCGCCGCGAGCTGCTCGATGATCGCGTCGGGCTCGGTGCTGTCCGCCGCCTCGATCGCCTCGGCCACGAAGTTCACCTCGTCGTAGCCGATCACCGCCACGTACGAGCTCGGATTCTCACCGTTGGCCGCCTCGTACTCGTCGTAGAACGCCTGCACGTCGGGGTCACCCTCGGCCGTGCAGACCGAGTTCGAGAACGTCAGGCCGTCGATCGCCTTGGCGCCGGCATCGAGCAGCGCCGCATCGGCGTTGCCGTCGGTCGACAGCACCGGGGTCTCGACCCCTGCCTGGCGAAGCTGGCGTAGAAACACCGCGCTGTCGGGGATGAACATCGGCGTGAAGATCGCATCGGGCGCCGGGTCGGTGTTCGCGATCTTCGTGACCACGGCCGAGTAGTCGCCCGCGCCGATCTTGTACTCGTCCTGGGCCACCACCGACCCGCCACCCTGCTCGAACGCGTCGGTGAAGAACGTCGGCAGGTCTCGGGTGTAGGGGATCTCGTTCGACCCGAGCACGTAGACGGTCTCGTATCCCTGGGCGACCGCGTACTCGGCGAGCACGGCGGCCTGGATGTTGTCGCTCATCATGAGCTGGTAGGCGCACTCGCCCATGTCGCCGACGAGCGTCGGCGCCGAGCCGAGACCGGTCGAGATCGGCACGCCGGCGGTGCACGCGACCTGCCCCTCGGCGAGGATGCCGTCGCCGACCGTGCCGATCAGGTAGGCGGCCCCGTCGTCGATCAGCTGCTGCGTGACCTTGGTGGCCTCGGCCAGGTCGTTGCGCATGTCGACCGTCTGCAGCTCGAGCGGGCGTCCGAGCACGCCGCCCTCCTCGTTGATCTGGTCGACGGCGAACTGCGCTCCCTCCTGCATCGGGGCGTCGTAGTACGCCCAGTCGGTCGTGAGGTCGGCCGGGAACCCGATCACGATCGGTTCGCCGGACGCCGGCCCGGAGGCCCCGCCGCCGTCTTCCTCGGGCTCGTCCGCCGTGCTGCACGCCGCCGCGGCGAGACACACCACGAACACCATCACGACCGATCTCCGAAGCATCCTTCCGACCCCCAGTCCGCGAAACCCGAACCCGGCCGTGGCGCCGAGCTCTCGCTCCTGCGCATTCGTAGGGCGTCGCCCGCAACCTGTCAAGCTCGTTACCGACTTCCACGCTGCGGCGAGATAGGTAAGAATCCTGACGCAAACGAGCGGCTGTGGAGAACGGGGGCCGGATCGATGCCGATCCGGGTCAATCCGAAGGAGGCGCGACGCACACGAGCGAGACGATCGGCGAGGAGGTCCGCGAGCGACTCGGCGAGATGACCCCGTCCGAGCGGCGCGTCGCCCGCGCCCTGCTCGAGACCTATCCCACGGCGGGGCTGGAGAGCCTGCCGCAGCTGGCCGAGGGCGCGGGCGTCACCGGACCCACCGTGCTGCGGTTCGTGCGCAAGATCGGCTTCGAGGGCTATCCCGACTTCCAGCGGTCCTTGCGCCGGGAGGTGCAGGCGCGCACCGAAGGGCTGCCGTCGCTCTACCGCACGAAGGGCGGTACGCAGGCCGACGAGGTGCTGCGCCTGAGCCACGAGGCGTTCACGACGGCGCTCGATGCGACGCTCGCCTCGTCCTCGCTCGATCGCGATCTCTCCGACGTGGTCGCCGTGCTCTGCGATCCGAAACGGCACCTATGGTTCGTCGGCGGCCGTTTCAGCCAGCTCGTCGCGTCCTACCTGTGGCTGCAGATGCGGTTCCTTCGGCCGGGGTGCGCGCTCGTCGGCGAGGCGCCGGAACGCCGTAGGCTCGACGGGCTCGAGATCGAACGCCGCGACGTGTTGTGTCTGTTCGACTACCGCCGCTATCAGCAGGATACGGTGGCCGTCGGCGCCGCTGCCGCCGATCGCGGTGCCGTCGTGGTGGTGTTCACCGACCCGTGGCTCTCACCCGCGGTCGAGCACGCCCGGCATGTCTTGATATCCCACGCCGACTCGTCGTCGCCGTTCGACTCGTTGCTCGGCGCGTTCGCGCTGACCGAGGTGATCGCGGCGAAGGCCGTGGTGGAGCTCGGTGAGGCGGGGCGCGCTCGCGTGGCCGAGGTCGATGCGTTCGGCGACGGCTTCCACGAAGCGGTGGTGGCCGCCCCGAAGGTCGGCGGAGAGGGCGCGACCGTATGAGCCAGGCTCCCCGCCCCACCGAACCGGCCGCCGTGCGTCGGTGGCTCGAGGATGCCGGCGTGCGCGCAGTGATCCTCGGGTTCGTCGACGCAGCAACGATCGTTCGGTCGAAGGTGGTTCCGATCCGGCGCTTCGAGGCGGCGGCGACGACGGGGGTCGGCCTCTCCCCGCTGTTCAACGCGTCGATGTCCGACGACGACTTCGCGCTGCACGACGGCTTCATCGACGGGCCCAGCGGCGACCTTCGGCTGCGCGCCGATGCGGGGGCGACGGTGCCGCTCGCTGCCCTGCCGGGCTGGGCGTGGTCGCCGGTCGATCAGCACACGAAGGAGGGGGCGCCCTTCGATGCGTGCCCACGAGCGTTCGCCCGTCGCACCGCTCGGGCCTTCGAGGAACGTGGCCTCTCGGTGCGGGCGGCGTTCGAGCTCGAGTACTCGGTCGGCGTTCGGCGCGACGACGGTGGGTTCCGCCCCGCCCACGACGGTCCCGGCTACAGCGACATCGCGCTCGTCCGGAACGCTGGATTCGTGCTGGACCTGATCGACGCGTTCGAGGCCCAGGGCTTGGACCTGCAACAGGTGCACCCGGAGTACGCCGACGGTCAGTTCGAGGTCTCGATCGCGCCGACCGACCCGGTCGCGGCGGCCGATGCCTCGATGATCGCGCGCCAGACCGTGCGGGCGGTGGCGCATCGCCACGGGTTCGACGCGTCGTTCGCCCCGCAGGTCGAAGCGGGCACGGGCAACGGCGTGCACCTGCACCTCAGCGTGTGGGACGGCGATCGTCCGTTGCTCGCCGGCGGGGACGGCCCGGCCGGCATGCACGACCGGGGCGAGGCGTTCACCGCCGGCATATTGGCCGAGCTGCCCGCGATCGTGGGCGTGACGGTGCCGACACGGGTCGGCTATCTGCGACTCCAGCCGCACCACTGGTCGGGGGCGATGCGATGTTGGGGTCTCGAGAACCGCGAGGCCGCTCTGCGGTTCGTCGCCGGCACGACCGAGGAGAACGCCTCCGGCGCCAACGTCGAGGTGAAGCCCATCGACGGCACGGCGAACCCCTACCTCGCGGTCGGCGCGGTGCTCGCCGCAGCCCTGCACGGCCTCGACGCCGGCGACCACCTTCCGCCCTCGACGGAGGAGGACCCCGCGGGGCTGCCCGACGAGGTCAAGACGGCCCGCGGGGTGGAGCAGCTTCCCGCGTCGTTGCCGCGGGCGGTCGAGGCGCTGACCGGCTCGGCGGTGCTGCGGGAGGCGATGGGGGACTACCTGTTCGAGACGTTCCTCGCCACGCGCCGCGGCGAGGCCCGCAAGTACGAGGACCTCGACGACGACGAGTTGATCGCCCGCCTGCGCTGGCGATCGTGAATGCCAGCCCAGGAGGACGCACGCATGCAGATCGATCTCACCGGCGCCGAGGTCGTCGACGCGCACTGCCATCCCTTCCGCACCCAGGATCTGCTCGACCGTGACCCGCGCTCCTTCGAGACGAGGTGCATGTTCCTGGGCACCGCGCTGCTGTCGTCGAACCACGCGAACCTCGAGGCCGCGGCGTTCGTGGAAGAGATGACGGAGACCACGATGTTCGGACTCGCGCTGCGGCGGTGGATCGCGCGCCACCTCGGGTGCGAGCCGACGAAGGACGCGGTCGTGGCCGCCCGCGATGCCGCGCTGCGCGCCGATCCACCCGGCTACGTGCGCGGGTTGCTCGAGGCCGAGAACGTGGTGGCGTTGGTGGCCGACGAGGGGTATCCGCAGCCGACGATCACGCGGGAGGAATTCGAGACCGCCGTCGGCGGTGTGCCGGTGCACCGGGTGGGGCGCATCGAACCATGGATCGTGCAGGCCCGCGATGAGGGCTCCTTCG
>Ga0210076_1000312_pt1 | contig 11164 bp, 8 predicted proteins | sample MayberryNW_Catta_3_FD_184876 | JGI IMG/M metagenome (GOLD analysis project Ga0210076, IMG submission 184876) | Wetland microbial communities from San Francisco Bay, California, USA, that impact long-term carbon sequestration -... | ecosystem: Environmental > Aquatic > Marine > Wetlands ... | reverse complement strand
GAGCGTCGTCTCCCATACTGAGAGCGAGCGCCTCCACAGCGACCGCGGAGCTGGCGCCTTCAGGGACTTTCGCGAGCGGAACTCGCGCTGGCGGATTCCGCGCTGCGCGACGAGTCTGCGGATCGAGGCCGTCTTCAGCACCCGAAGCGTGAGCGCAGCCCCAGCGACCGCGGAGCGGGCGCCTTCAGGGGTCTTTGCGAGCGGGTACTCGCGCTAGCGAGTGTCCGCTCTGCGGGCTAGGACGCGTCCCAGCGGCGGAACACGACGCAGGCGTTGTGCCCGCCGAACCCGAACGAGTTCGAGACGCCGATCTCCACCTGCTGCGGCCGCGCCTCGTTCGGGATGTAGTCGAGGTCGCACTCGGGATCGGGGGTCTCGTAGTTGATCGTGGGCGGGAGGATCCCCCGCTGGAGCGCGAGGATGGTGAAGATGGCCTCGACGGCACCCGCGGCGCCCAGGCAGTGACCGGTCGCTCCCTTCGTCGAGGAGATGGGCGTCGACCGGGCCTTGTCCTCGCCGAGCGCGCTCTTCAGCACCCGTGTCTCCGCGGGGTCTCCCAGCGGCGTCGAGGTGCCGTGCGCGTTGACGTACCCGACGTCCTCGGGCGCGATGCCGGCATCGGCGAACGCCATCTTCATCGCGCGAGCCGGGTTGGACCCGGTCGGGTCGGGCTCGGTCACGTGCGTCGCGTCGGACGACACGCCGTACCCGAGAACCTCCCCGTAGATCTTCGCGCCCCGCGCGCGTGCGTGCTCCAGCTCCTCCAGCACCAGCATCGCGCCGGCCTCGCCCATCACGAAGCCGTCGCGGTCGAGGTCGAAGGGTCGCGATCCGCCCTTGGGATCGTCGTTCCGCTGGGAGAGCGCGCGCATCGCGCTGAAGCCTGCGACGCCCACCCGCGTGACCGGGGCCTCGGTGCCGCCGCAGAACATCACGTCCGCACGGCCGAGCCTGATCGCGTCGAGACCGTCGCCGAGCGCCATGTTGGACGCCGCGCAGGCGGTCGACTCGGTGGCGAGCGGGCCGCGCGTCCCGAGCTCCATGGACACCCAGGCAGCAGCCATGTTCGGGATGATCTGGACGATCGCGAACGGCCCGACCCGGTCCGGGCCTCGTTCGAGCAGCACCTCGAAGCAGTTCTCGAAGGCGCCGAGCCCGCCGATGCCCGTCGCGACGGCGGCGCCGACGCGGTCGGGGGCGTCGGCGACCACCACGCCGCTGTCGGCCTCCGCCATGCGGGCGGCCGAGAGCGCCATCTGTGCGAACCGGTCCATTCTCCGCGCCTGCTTCCGCTCGATCCACAGCGTCGGGTCGAAGTCCTTGAGCTCGCAGGCGAAGGTCACCGGGTAGCCGGTCGCGTCGAAGTGCGTGATCGGACCGCCTCCGGCCTCACCGGCGATCAGGCGCTCCCACGTCGACTCGGGATCGTTCCCGAGCGATGTCGCCATGCCGATCCCCGTCACGACGACCCGTCGCCTGCCGTTGTGCACCGCTTCGCTCATCCGCTCACATCCCCAGACCGCCGTCGACCAGGAGGACGGCGCCCGTCACGAACCGCGCGTCCTCGGAGGACAGGAACCGTACCGCGCCGGCCACGTCCTCCGGGTCCCCGAGGCGACCGAGTGGCGTGTTCTCGAGCATCGCCGCCGTCGCCTCCTCGGGAAGGACCCCGGTCAGCTGCGTCTTCACGTAGCCGGGGACGACGACGTTCGCCCGAACGTTGCGGCTCCCGAGCTCGCGGGCGAGCGACTTCGTGAAGCCGATGATCCCGGCCTTCGACGCCGCGTAGTTCGTCTGCCCCCAGTTCCCACGGAGACCGACGATCGAGGAGATGTTCACGATCGACCCGGACCGTCGCTTCATCATCCCGCGAACCGCCGCCCGGCACGTGTAGAAGCACGACGCGAGATTCGTGTCGAGCACCGTGTCCCAGTCCTCGTCCGACATGCGCACGAGCAGGCCGTCGCGGGTCACGCCTGCGTTGTTGACGAGGACGTCGAGGTCGCCCGCCTCGTCGACGAGTGCCTTCGCCGACTCTGCGTCCGAGACGTCCGCCTGGACGGCGCGCGCGCCGATCTCCCCGGCGAGAGCCGTGGCCTCGTCGGCGCCCGTGCGGTACGACAGCGTGACGAACGCGCCCGCGCGCGCGAGCTCCACTGCGATCGCGCGGCCGATCCCGCGGGAGGCGCCCGTCACGAGCGCGTTCTTCCCCTCGAGGGAGCAGAACGCGGCCGTGGTCACCGCGCGAGAGCCTCCTGGGCCCGCTCGAGGCTCTCGATCCCGTTGACCGAGATCGTCTTGACACCGCGGTCGATCCGCTTCACGAGACCCGAGAGCACGTTTCCGGGGCCGACCTCGACGAACGTGGTCGCGCCGCTCCGGACGAGCTCGGTGGCCGCCTGCGTGAAGCGCACCGGCGCGGTCAGCTGGTCGACGAGGAGGGCGGCGAGCTTCTGCGCGGGCTCGACCTTCGCGGTCACCGTGGACATGAACGGAGCGAGCGGCTCGGCGAAGCGCACGCGGTCGAGCGCCGGCCGCAGGCGGTCCGCGGCGCGCGCCACGAGCGGGCTGTGGAACGCCCCCGAGACCTTCAGCCGGACGGCTCGTCGGGCGCCGAGGCTCTCCGCCTCGGCGCAGCACTCCTCCACGGCGTCGAGCTCTCCGGAGACGACGATCTGCCCGGGGCAGTTGTAGTTCGCCGGCCACACGCCCACGATCCTCCGGCAGAGCTTCTCGACCTCTTCGTCCTCGAGCCCGAGGATGGCCGCCATCGCGCCGGGTCGCTGGCGTGCCGCTTCGGCCATCGCCAGGCCGCGCTCGCGGACGAGGCCGATCGCCTCGGCAGGGGGGAGCATCCCCGCGGCCGAGAGCGCCGCGAACTCCCCGACGGAGTGACCGATCACGATGTCTGCCTCGAGCCCTCGCTCCCGCATCGCGGCGAGGATCGCGAGGCTGGTGGCGACGAGCGCGGGCTGCTGCACCTCGGTGTCCACCAGCTCCTCGAGCGGAGTCTCGAAGCACAGGCGCTCGAGGTCGAGGCCGGAGGCCTCCGAGCCGAGCCGGTAGACCTCGCGGGCGACGGGGAACGCCTCGGCGATGTCCCGGCCCATGCCCATCTCGAGCGATCCCTGACCCGGAAAGCAGAACGCGACCTTGCTCATCGGCGGCTCTCCGGACGACAGGCGTGAAGGGGAGCGGAGAGCCGGAAGGTTCCCCACGATCTCGAGATGAACGGAGTACGTGGGGGAAGCTCACCCACGAATGCGAGCCGCGGACGAGCGTTGCTCATGCGGACCTCCCGTTCGTCGTCCACTCGATGAGGGCGGAGCCCCACGTGAGGCCTGCGCCCATGCCGGTCATGAGGATCAGCGCCCCGTCGCGCAGCCGGCCTTCCACCCTCGCGTCGGTCAGCGCGAGCGGGATGGAGCCGGACGAGGTGTTGCCATAGCGGTCGACGTTCACGACGGTCTTCTCCGGAGGGATCCCGAGCTTACCGGCAGCATGATCGATGATCCGCTTGTTCGCCTGATGGGGGATGTAGACGTCGACGTCGTCCACCGTCTTGCCGCACTCTGCGAGGAGCTGCTCCGCCGAGTAGACCATGATGCGCGTCGCGAACTTGAAGACCTCGCGGCCGTTCATCTTCACGTACGCATCGGGGTTCTCGAAGTACCTGGAGCCCGACCCGGGCAGCCAGAGGTTCTCGCCCCCGCCGCCGTCCGCGCCGAGCTCGAACCCGAGGAAGCCGCCGTGATCGACGGACTCCAGCACGACCGCGCCGGCGCCGTCCCCGAACAGGACGAGCGTCGACCGGTCCTGCCAGTCGAGGATCTTGGAGAGCACATCGCCGCCGACGACGAGCGCGCGCCTCGCCAGACCGGAGGAGAGCATCGCGTAGGCTTGCGCGAGGGCGTAGACGAACCCCGTGCACCCCGCGAGGAGATCGTAGGCGGCGGCCTTCGGCATGCCGAGCTCGTCCGCCAGCAGCGCCGACGACGTCGGGAACATCATGTCCGGGGTCACCGTCGCGCAGACGAGAAGGTCGACGTCCGCGGGGTCGACCTGGGCCTCGGCCAGCGCTTCCCGGGCAGCCGGCAGGGCGATGTCGGTCAGGGCCTCGTCCTGCGCGGCGATGCGTCGCTCCCTGATGCCCGTGCGCTCGCGGATCCACTCGTCGGAGGTGTCGACGAGCTTGGCGAGCTCCTCGTTCGTCAGGACCCGCTCGGGCACGTGCGTGCCGAGTCCCGTGATCCCGATCCGTACGCCGGCGGTCCCGATCACCGCTCCACCGCGAAGGTCAGCGTGCCGCGCGCGGCGAGCTCGTCGCCGACGTGCGCGGTCGCACGGCCGCGTCCGATCGGCCCGCGCACGGTGTCGATCTCGCACACGAGCGAGAGCACGTCTCCCGGCTCCACCACCCGTTTGAAGCGGCAGTCGTCGATGCCCGCGAAGAACGCGATCTTCCCGCGGTTCTCCGGCTCGATCAGCACCGCCACGGCGCCGGCCTGGGCCATCGCCTCCACGATGAGCACGCCGGGCATCACCGGGCGCTCCGGGAAATGGCCCGCAAACCACCAGTCCTCGGCGAGCACTCGGCGGCGGGCGGCGACGCGCTTCCCCGGCTCGAGCTCCGTGACCTCGTCGATGAGCAGGAACGGCGAGCGGTGGGGAAGGATCGACTCGATCACATCCTGCCCGAAGGGGACCGCGGGGAGCGGCGGCTGCACGGCGCGAGTCTACTCGCGTGGAGCGGAGCGTCCTCGCGGCGGAGCCCAGGTCGCCAACCGGCTCATGTTCCCGGCCTCGTCCCAGGCAACGACGCGGACGCGGGCGGGGGTGCCGTCCCACGGCACGCGCACGACACCGCCCTTCGCGACCTGACGCCGGATCGTCGTGCCGTCGACCCGGACGACGAGCGCGGCGGGCTCGCTCACGCGTATGCGGAGCGGCCTGCCCGAGACGACCTGCGCGACTGGCGCGGCGGTGTCGAGGACGAAGGGTGCTGCGAACGACGCCGTGCCGACCGGATCCCGCGCCTCCACGAGGGCCGTGTAGGGCCCGTCCCGGACCGGGCCGGAGGCTCGGAGGCCGTCCCACGTGACCTCCTGAACGCCCGGGAGCAGGCCGGACGCGAATAGCGCCAGGACGCCGCGGCCCTCCCGAAACACGCGCACCCGCACGTCGGCCGCCACTGCGAGCGTGAAGGAGACCCGGACGAGATCGCGCCGGCCGTCGCCGTTGGGCGAGAACACCGCCGGGGTGACGGCGACCAGGCCGAGCGTGCGGCTGACGTGGAGCGGCAGGATCTTGCGGAGCTCCGCGCCCGCAGCGGTCCGAGCGGTCAGGACGACGCTGTAGTCCCCGTCCGCGAGGGCCGCCCCGTCCACCTCGACGGTGTGCGTGCCCGCGGGAGTCCACACCCGGTCGACGAGCGTGGACACCACGCCCCCGATCGCGTCGGTGACCGCCACCGTCATGTTCATCGCCGTCGTGAGGCGGTACGAGACGACGGACACGTCCGCCTGACCGTCCCCGTTCGGGCTGATCGACTCGGGCTGCGCGGAGACGTCCTCGAGCGCTGGCAGCTCGGCCGCGCCGATCCGGATGGACCCCGTCGCAGGCCTGGCGCCTCCCGCCCGGACCGCCCACGTGTAGCGCCCGGACGCGACCCCCGTGGCGTCCCAGATCCAGTCGACGCTCGCGCCGGTCCCCGTCCCGCCGGCGACCTCGGCGCCCGCGGCGTCCACGATCGACGTCGTCCAGGAGAGCGGCGACGAAAGCCTCGCGCGGATCCGGAGGAGACGCGCGGTCGCATCGGCTCGCGGCTCGTAGACCTTCGGCAGCCCGATCGCGTTCGCGGTGCGCGCGAGCTCGTTCAGTCGCGCGAACAGGAGGTTCCCTGGGCACTCCGTGTAGCCCGTGTCGCGGTGACCGGAGACCGAGCGCAGCAGCACCGGGAGCCCGCTGGCGTACTTCTCGCTCCCTGCCGAGATGACGGTCGTGAACGCCGTCGGGTCGACGTGGGCGAGGTCGAGCCTCCACGCGAGAAGCCGTGCGAGCGCGTCCTGGGCGGCGCGGGAGGGCGCCGTGCTGCCGTAGGTCCCGAGCAGCGCGATCCCGACGGACCCGGTGTTGAAACCCAGTGCGTGCGCCCCGACGACGTTCCGCTCGGTTCCGCCGAACCGCCCCTCGTAGATCGTCCCGAAGCGGTCGACGAGAAAGTTGTAGCCGATGTCGTTCCAGCCGTTTCCGCGCACGTGGTACAGCTGGATGGCCTTCACGACGGACGCAGCCTCGGCACGCGTGTAGTCGTTCGCTCCGGCGGTGTGGTGCACCACCGCAAAGCGGAGGGCCGAGGCATACGTCGGAGGCCCGCGTCGGATCGACTCGTCCGCTCCCCATGACAGACGCGGCACGATCGCCGGTGCCGACGTCGCAGCCGGCGACCGGTACGGCACGCGCGACTCCGGGCTCCACACGAGATGGGCGCGCACCCTGGTGACCCTCCCGACGGTGCGCGTCTCCACCCGGTCCGAGGGACCGACCCACCACGGATTCCCCACGCGCCAACCGGCCCGGCGCGTCGCCTCGAGCGATCCCGGGTCGGGCGCGTCCTCGGCCTCCGGTGCCGCATCCCGCCACCGGCTCCAGGCTCCGTCCACGCTCCGCGTCCGGAACTGCACGCGTCCCGGGCCGCGCCAGTGCACGCCCACGAGGGTGAAACGGCCCTCGGCGGAGCTCCGGGCGGCCTCCGACCGGTCGCCGCGCGCCGCGAGCTCGACGACCCGGGTCCCGGCGACGCCCCCCGGCGCCGAGGGGGCGAGGGCGGCGGCCAGGCCGGCCGCAACGGAGAGAACGAGGAACCGACGCATCGAGGGGGCGATTCAGGGTGGCCGTGACGCCCTTCGCGGACAAGGGTGGAAAACCCTCCGCTGATAGAATCCTTACACCGGTGCGCAGCCGCTCTTTGCGGGCATTTCTTCTCGCCCTCGCCGTACCCACGCTCCTCGCGCTGGCGCTCCTCGTGCCGGCGACCGCGCCCGGGCAGGCCACCGACGGGCGACCGCGGGTCCTCGCGGCGCACCTCGACAACGACATCAACCCGGTCACGCAGGAGTTCGTCGAGGGCGCGGTCGACCGGGCCGAGGACGAGGGCTTCGATGCCGTCGTGCTCGTACTCGACACCCCCGGCGGGCTCGCGTCCTCCATGCGCGGCATCGTCAAGCGGTTCCTCGCGTCGACGGTGCCCGTGATCGTGTACGTCGCGCCGCCCGGGTCGAGCGCGGACTCGGCGGGTGCCGTGATCACGATGGCAGCCGACATCGCCGCGATGGCGCCGCAGACGAACATCGGCTCCTCGACGCCCATCTCGCTGAGCGGAGAGGACATCTCGGAGGACCTGCGCCGGAAGATCGTGAACGACGCGGCCGCCTACGTCGGCGAGCTCGCCCGCGAGCACGACCGCAACGTGGCGGCAGCCAGGAGGATGGTCACGGTTGCCTCGAACTACGGCGCCCGGGAGGCGCTGCGGATCGGGCTCGTCGACGTCGTGTCGCCCACGCTGCCCGAGCTCCTGGACGAGGTCGACGGGCGCAAGACGGTGCCCAAGGGCCTCGTGCTGAACACGGCCGGCGCGGACATCGAGGACGTGGAGATGAGCTTCTGGCAGCGCGCCCGGGACATCCTCGTCGACCCGAACCTGATCACGCTGATGCTCTCGATCGGGCTGATCGGGATCGTCGTCGAGCTCTGGAGCCCGGGGCTCATCTTCCCGGGGACGGTCGGGGCGATCTCGCTCATCCTCGCCCTGTACGGCCTCCAGGTCCTGCCGGTCTCGCTCGCAGGGCTCTTCCTGATGCTCCTCGCGGCCGGCTTCTTCGTGGCCGAGGCCTTCGTGCCGTCGCACGGCGCGCTCACGGTCGCCGGAGGGATCATGTTCGTTCTCGGCTCGATCATGCTGTTCGATCCCGCCGGCGAGGCGTACCAGGTCTCCCTCCCGGTCGCGATCGGGATCGCCGGGACGCTCATGCTGCTGCTCGGGCTCGCCTTCACTCGGGTGATCCGCGTGGCCCGTCGGCCCCCGGCCGTCGGGGCAGAGGGGCTCGTCGGCGGAGAGGGCGTCGTGCGCCGCGACGGGCTGGTCTTCATGAACGGCGAGCTCTGGCGCGCGCAGGCCGCCGACGGCGCGCCGCTCGTGCCCGGAGAGCACGTCCGGGTCGAGCAGGTCGAGGACGACCTGCGGCTCGTCGTAGGATCCCTGTCGTCACCCACCCGGGAGGAGCACCACTGATGGAAGCCGGCCTCATCGTTCTCGCAGCGGCGGTCGTCGTCGCGATCCTCATCCTCTTCGCGGCCGTCAAGATCGCCCGCGAGTACGAGCGGGGAGTCATCTTCCGGCTCGGCCGGCTGCTCCCGACGCCGAAAGGGCCCGGGCTCTTCCTGCTCATCCCCGTGATCGACCGGATGGTCAAGGTCGACCTGCGGACCGTGACGCTCAACGTCCCGCCGCAGGAAGTCATCACGAAGGACAACGTGCCCGTCCGCGTGAACGCGGTCGCCTACTTCCGGATCGTCGAGCCCAACAACGCCATCACGCAGGTCGAGAACTACATGGTGGCGACGTCCCAGATCGCGCAGACGACACTGCGGTCGGTGCTCGGCCAGCACGTCCTCGACGAGCTCCTGTCCGAGCGCGACAAGATCAACGCGATCCTCCAGAGCATCATCGACGACGCCACCTCGCCCTGGGGGATCAAGGTCTCCGTCGTCGAGGTGAAGGACGTCGAGATCCCCGCCGGGATGCAGCGGGCGATGGCGCGTCAGGCCGAGGCCGAGCGCGAGCGGCGCGCGAAGGTCATCTCCGCCGAGGGCGAGTACCAGGCATCCGAGCGTTTGAAGGACGCTGCGGCGGTGATGTCGCAGGAGCCGATCACGGTGCAGCTCCGGTACCTGCAGACGCTGCTCGAGATCGGGTCGGCGAACAACTCGACGATCGTCTTCCCGATCCCGATCGACCTGCTGACGGCCCTCTCGAACGCCGCTTCGGGCGAGACGAGCTAGCTACGCGTCCGCGGGCGGCGCCGCGTCACCGGCCGCGTCCGGGTCGACCTGCGGCCCGCTGCCGTCCTCGACGTCTGCGTCCTCGTCCTCGTCCTCGTCCGAGCCCACGACGGGGGCGAGGCTCGAGACCCGCTCGCCCTCGCGCAGGCGCATGACGATGACGCCCTGCGTCGCGCGGCCCGACCGCTTGACGTCGTCGACGGACATCCGGATCACCGTGCCGCCGTCCGAGATCAGCATGACGGCGTACCCGTCGCGCACGATCCGTGCTCCTGCGAGCTTCCCCTTCGCCTCCACGAGCTTCGCGGTCTGCACGCCGAGCCCACCGCGGCCCTTGACCGGATACTCCGAGACGCGCGTCCGCTTTCCCCACCCGTTCTCGGTGACGACGAGCAGGTCCGCGTCGTCCTTCGCGATGTCGACCTCGATTACCTCGTCCTCCCCGCGCAGGCGCATGCCCTGGACGCCCGAGGCCGGGCGGCCCATGGCGCGCACGTCCTTCTCCCGGAAGCGGATCGCCTGGCCGCCGCGGGACACCATGAGCACGTCCTCCGAGCCCTCCGACAGACGGACGCCGACGAGCTCGTCGTCCTCGCGCATGCCGATCGCGATGATCCCGTCGGCCTTGAGGGGCGTGTTGTAGGCAGCGAACTCCGTCTTCTTGACCATGCCCTTCTTGGTCGCGAAGAGGAGGAACTTCGCCTCCTCGAAGTTGCGCGTCGCGATGACCGCGCGCACGAGCTCGTCCTGGCGGAACGGAAGCAGGTTCACGATCGCGCGGCCCTTCGACTGGCGCGACCCGAGCGGCAGCTCGTGGACCTTGAGGCGGTAGACCTTGCCCACGGACGTGAAGAACAGGATGTAGTCGTGGGTGGAGGCGACGAACAGATGCTCGATGTAGTCGTCCTCCTTGAGGTCCATCCCCATCACGCCGATGCCGCCGCGCCGCTGCTCGCGATAGCTCGTCACCGGTAGCCGCTTGATGTAGCCGGACTTGGTGATCGCGATGACCATGTCCTCCTCGGCGATCATGTCCTCGAGCTCGAGATCGCTCTCCCCGGCGACGATCTCCGTCCGGCGCTCGTCCGAGCGGCCGTAGATCTCCTTCAGCTCCAGGAGCTCCTCGCGCACCACGGCATCGACCCTGGCCGGGTCCCCGAGAACGGCGCGCAGCTCGGCGATCCGCTCCTGCAGGTCCGCGTACTCGTCCTCGACCCGCTTGCGTTCGAGGCCGGTCAGCGCGCGCAGGCGGAGGTCGAGGATCGCCTGGGCCTGGATCTCGGAGAGCCCAAAGCGCTCCTGAAGAGCTGTGCGGGCGGACTCCGTGTCGTCCGCGGCGCGGATCAGCGCGATCACCTCGTCGAGGTTGTCGAGCGCGATCAGGTAGCCCTCGAGCACGTGCGCCCGGTCGGCAGCCTTCCGCAGCTCGAACTTCGACCGCCGGATGACGACCTCGCGCTGGTAGTCGAGATAGTGCTGGACGAGCTCGAGCAGCGAGAGCGTCCGCGGCACGCCACCGACGAGAGCGACGGCGTTGTACCCGAACGTCGCCTGCAACTGGGTGTGCTTGAAGAGCTTGTTGAGGACGACCTGCGGAATCGCTTCGCGCTTCAGGTCGATCTGGATCCGCATCCCCGACCGGTCGGAGTGGTCCTTCACGTCCGAGATCTCGCTCAGGACCTTCTCGTTGACGAGGTCTGCGATCTTCTTGATGACGCCCGAGTCGCCGCCCTTCTTCACGCCGTACGGCAGCTCGGTGACGATGATCGCGTTCTTCCCGCCGCGGAGCTCTTCGACGTGCGCGCGGGCGCGCATCACGATGCGGCCGCGGCCCGTGCGGTAGGCGTCCCGGATGCCCGAGCGGCCCGCGATGATCGCGCCGGTGGGGAAGTCCGGGCCCTTCACGTGCTTCATGAGGTCCTCGACGTTGGCTTCCGGCCGGTCGATCAGCTCGACGATCGCGTCCGTGACCTCGCCGAGCAGGTGCGGCGGCATGTTCGTGGCCATCCCGACGGCGATGCCCGCGGAGCCATTGACGAGGAGGTTGGGGAACCGCGACGGCAGGACCGAGGGCTCGCGGCGGGACTCGTCGTAGTTGGGCACG
>Ga0210076_1000311_pt1 | contig 11181 bp, 7 predicted proteins | sample MayberryNW_Catta_3_FD_184876 | JGI IMG/M metagenome (GOLD analysis project Ga0210076, IMG submission 184876) | Wetland microbial communities from San Francisco Bay, California, USA, that impact long-term carbon sequestration -... | ecosystem: Environmental > Aquatic > Marine > Wetlands ... | reverse complement strand
CATTACAAGATCAATTTTATTCTCATTCTTCCTTCTGCGTCTCTTATATACAACCCAATTGTATCTGTTTTCGCAGATCGAATTGGACCCCCACGAGAAAACAAGAAAACTTGTCCATCGTTCATACACTTCAAAGCCTAATTACAATGAGATCATGTCTGGATTACCTGATAACTTTAAGCAGTTAACCAAGTTGAAAGATCTGTTAGAAATCAATTACAAATATGTTTCTGTTCAAGACCAAATAAGGCGAAATCTTGTTGCAAGATTAAGGAGTGGCACTACACCTTTTCCAGGGATAATTGGTTACGAATTAGACGTTCTCCCGGCATTGATTCGTGGTATATTAGCTGGTCACGACATCCTGCTCATTGGGGAGATTGGTCAGGCTAAGACCCGAATCGCCGAATGTGTTGCAAAACACCTACTTTCTCCTATCCCAGTTGTTGAAGGCTCGCTAATGCACGATATTCCAACAAGTATCGCAGAAGAGAGTCTTGCAGCTATGCTATCCGATGAAGAGATCCAAAGAACGAGTCCTGATTTCACTTTCTCAACTGAATGCGAGAATTCAATAAGAAATAACAAGTTAGATACGCGCATAAAATGGGTAGAGGGATTTGATCGTTATCGATATTTTCTAGCCACTCCTGATGTATCTGTTAAAGATTTAGTTGGTCAAATAGATGCGATGAAGATCGCGAAGAAAGGTATTGAGATTTACGACATCGAATCCTATACCCCAGGTTATCTTCTTCAAGCAAACCACGGAATGTTGTGTATAGATGAACTACCAGTACTCGATCCCAGAAAACAGGTAGCGTTACTTAGCGTACTGCAGGAAGGAAAATTCACTACAGGATCGTACCCGATTACGTTTAGACCTGACGTTAGCATTTTTGCAACAGCTAACCCGACTGATTATACCCATTCTGGAAGAATTATTGAACCTCTTTCCGATCGTCTAAGAAGCCATATTAAAACACACTATCCGGTTAGGTTGGAAGACGAGATCATGATTATATCACAGGAGACAAGGGGATTAAATTCATCACAGGCTTTTGTACCAGTTTTTATTCTCAGAACAGTAGCTTCAATAGTGCAACTGGCGAGATCTAGAGATGAGATAAATCAAGAGAAAGGGGTAAGCGTTAGGATGGGTGTGCACTCGATGGAGTTACTCATAAGTGAATCGGAAAGATGCAGATCAATTTTCAATGCGGTGACTAGTGTTCCTAGGTTTTGTGATTTTGACAGTATATTTCAAGCCGTAAAGTTTGAACTTTCCGAAATAGATGACAACCTTGAATCGAGATCAAAGCTGTTAAGGAATCTAATCGATGAGGCATTGAAAAAGGTTTCAGTAGCGTATTTGGATTCCATCGATTTAAATGAACTTCAACTCGTGCGTAGGGATTTTTCGGAAAACAACAGATTTCTCGTGTCACAAAAAATGTTAGGTGTGGATCCCTCTTCAGCACTTGACTACCAAGTTCAACTTAGAAAGTCACCACATCTAGATCAAATAGTAGTCAAGATTATCGATCGGTTACTAAAGGAACAAAAAGTAATCGCAGAAGAGCTACGTAGACATGACATAATCGTCCATTTCATTTCGATTCCCTCTAAATTGGATGGAGAACTCATGGCCTCGGTTACTGAACTAGTATTAGAAGGATTAACATGGATTGAACCGGCTGTACTCGAAAAGAAGAGCCAGGGTGAGTATGGATTACAGGATTCAAATGAATAACTCTGAAAAAAGTTACTTTTTTCAGCTCGCCTATACTGGAGATGAATCCAGAAAATCCAAATTTGCCAAAAATTTTGTAAGTTCGCCTAAACCAGGTATCGACCTCTTGTTGAGTATTGTTGGAAGAGAAGCACTACGGGAAAATAGACCCAACCTTCAAGAATTAGACCGAATAATAAAGAATCTATTAGAGCAAGACAGTATCGGCGAGGATTCCACAAATAGGCAAGATACAAGTAACAATAGCAGAGAGGAAGAGAATCCCCGCGCTCTGAGTCTCCCTTCTCCAATCCTTCGAATGCTTCTTCATGAAGGCTATTTAAAAAATGATGAGAAATGGCTTACTTCTAGAGGATTTTCTAGGATTGGCAATATGATACTTGAAGACGTAATGAGGGCACTGAAGCTCGGAGAAGCAGGTGGGCATGGCACAAAAACACTAGGCACAGGATCTGTCTTACTAGACACCACTCGTAAATATGAAGATGGAAACGATATACGGCTGGTCAATATACCATTATCGCTACTTAATTCCGTTCTCAGAGTACAAAAGGAATTTGGCAGAATTGAGATTCCTGTGCAAATGAAAACGGAAGATTTGGAAGAATATGAAACACTGCATGATGTTCGAGCCAGCGTAGTATATTGCATCGACTTGAGCTCGACTATGAAATACTCTAGAATGTTTGGGGATTTGAGTCGAATTGAAGCAGCAAAGAAGGCTCTGTGGAGCCTGGTGATGCTTAACAAAAAATTCTATCCAAATGATTCTGTTTATATCGTTGGCTTCGGCTCGCTCGCGTCCCGTGTGAAAATTTCCGATATACCATATCTAAAGACTTTTGATGCCGGCTCGGATTTCTTGCATTACACCAACTATCAAGCAGCATTTAGGCTATCAATGAGAATATTGCTTAATGACGGTTCAGCAAACAAGCGGATTATTCTCGTGACAGATGGTCATCCCAGCGCTTGCTTTATGGATGACGTGAAGCAACAAGAAAAAATCTTGAAAATCAGGCCATACTCGCATTTTTACAAACCTGATGCTTTGAGCGTGGATAGCGTTCGGGCCGAATATGATTTGAGACTTCATGTTTCAGCTGGAAATCTAGTCTACCTCTGTTATCGCTACAGGCAGGTCGATAGCTACATTGCTGAGCAGACTATTATTGAGGCAGAGAAGTGCCTCAAGAAAGGGATACACATCGACACTCTAATGATTAGTGAAGAGGATTCGTTACTAGGTTTTGTTAACGAAATGGAAAGAAGAGTGAAGGGAAGATCTTATTATGTGAGTCCTGAGGCTTTGGAGACGGCCCTACTTAGTGACTTCATAAGGAACAAGCGTGCTATTCTGCGTGCCTAACTTTGCAAGTCGTTGTATACCTTTTTAAGTCCACAAATCCGAATCTAAGTTAGTAGTGTTTGTCATTGACCCTACCATCGTCACCCCAGTATTTAGATTGGAATGGTGCATTGCCAGTTCTAAGAAAAGCCTATGATATTGGACTATTTGCCATGATTATTGGACCGAAAGGAACTGGCAAGACGACATTAGTGAAAGCATTTGGCGCCGAGATTGGGAGAACATTATATCCCGTTAATTTTAGCCTTAGAACTAGAGAGTCCCATCTCGTAGGAACTAAGACTCTTGAAAATGGCGAGGTGGGATTTGTAGACGGAATTTTGGTGGAATCCATGAAACTTGGAGGATTGCTGTACCTCGATGAGCTGAACGCTGCTGAGGCAGACGTGCTTTTGCGACTGGATGAGGCCCTAGATGATAGAAGGCAAGTCGTGTTAAAGGAATCCGAAGGTCAAACAATCACTGCATCCAAAGGGTGGACCGTTATCGCCACAATCAACCCGTTATCCCACGTAGGAACCAAGGAACTTCCCCCGCAATTACTCAGCAGATTTCCTGTTCGTCTCAGGTTGGAATACCCTCCAGAGGAAGTAGAACTAGATATAATAAGGAGGCATACTTCGATAGGTGACTCTGCGTTGGCATCCGTGAGCACCGGTGTCAAACTTGCCAACAAGCTTCGTGAGGCTGCCGCTGTTGAGGAGCTTTACTATAGCCCTAGTATGAGGGAGACTATTGCCTTCTCCAAACTTATAGAATCGGGAAGTGAAGCGAAGTATGCAGCACAATTAGTCTTTGCAAATGTCTACGGTCAATGGGGCGATGTCGAGTATCAAAAGGTAATGGATATGATTACCTCTATGTTTGGAAACTAGATAGGTATTTGATTAGTGTGTCCGAATACAAGTACAATAAATTTAACGTGACCCATAGCTCTTCTTTAGAGGGTTTAACCGTCAGGGACGATGTTCTAGTAGAAATAGCTACATTTCTGTCACGCAGATGGTCTGACAAACCCAAAGCGCTTGTAACGTTCACCGAGGAAGCAAATCCAAAGACGAGTCCTGATAAAAACCAGATTGTACTACCTCACCTTCGTGGGTATGCTGGAAATCGATTTCAAAAGTATCGCCAGTGGCGTGTGTCTTTGTGGTACGAGTCTATGAGACTAAAATACTCAACTAGAGTACTTAGTTACGATCATGCATTCGGGTTCGTGCTCAATGCACTCGAAAAGAAGCGTATTGAATCGATAGGCCTTGATGAATGGAAGGGGATGATGGATGAAATCATCTTTGACGAAGGAATATCCTGGCTAAATCGACCTCTCCTAAACTCGTTGTACGGTGTCCAAAAGCTACTCGAGGGCTTCGGCCAATTGTTTTTGACTGGGTACATAAAAGGAGAGCTTTTCTCGTCCGAACACGATAAAGTGTCCAAAGCGGTCGAATTGGCTACGTCGGTAGTGCAGGAAGCCCTTGCCTCTCAATATCAGACAAAGTGGATAGAAGAACAGGTCCCCCGAATTATAAAGATTTTGCAGGTCGATCCCTTGGTCTTGATCCCTTTTTCAACCATACGTTCGAGGTTTGGAATTTCTATGAGTGAATCGGAATTATCTCGACAGATTGAAAAAATAGTCAGGAGAAGGCGAACTGCAGAGAAGAATATTGAAAAGAGCGTCAACGCGATAGTCGAAGGTACAGATATACTTTCTGAGTATGAAACCCTAGTTCGAGAGAGCAAGAGACATGAGAATGAAGGGTACGAAAATTTGGAAAATATGGGAATCAGCATCCCACATCGGCTGGATGTTAACGAGAGCGAAGTTTACGACACTAACCTTATCCACAAGACAAAGGCAAAATTCAAGGAGTGGCGTACGGGCTGGATTGAAAGACATGATCGATCCGGAGACGAGTTCGATTCAGAAGCATTCGTCGAATTTATACCCACACCATTCATTGTTGATTTGAAGCTTACTATTAAGACTAGAGTAATGATACTTCTCGACCATTCCAGTAGTATACAGGAGGTCGAACTGAAATACAAACAAGTAACTAACGCTCTTTGCGAAGCCCTATCTTTCTTAGGCGTAAGATTCGCTGTTTATGCCTTTAGTACTGATGGCAAACAAGTGAAATGTTGGTTAATAAAACCGCCAAACTACAGGTGGTCTTCAATTTGCACAAAGAGGCTGGCGCAGATAAGGGCAAGTGGGGGGACGCCACTTGCGGAGATCTATGGTTTGCTCGAACCAATGGTAAGGTCATTCAAACCTGAAATCTTTTTCACCCTAACAGATGGTGAACCTTCTGACACTGATGCAGTACGTCATATGGTATTGTCCTTTCGGAAAATTGGCAGTCACATGGTCGCTCTTGGTTTGGGAAGAAATATAGATGAAGCTATATCAATCGGTCAAAATCTGAGATATCTGGATTATGAAAGGAGCCTGGCCGTGAGTAAATTAGAAGATATTCCAAGAAAAGTAATTGGATTACTGAAAAGCTGAGTCTTTGGTTCGACTGTTGTGATTTGATGCATGTCTAGACGTATCTTTTAACCGCCGAACTATTTTCTCAACTTTGGAGATTCGTTCCCAATCCTTTCCCAATCAGAAAGAAATGCATCCAGCCCCTTGTCTGTAAGGGGATGTCTCATCATCTTGCCAAGGATATCAGGTGGAAGGGTTACGACATCAGCCCCAATTTCAGCTGCCTGGACTACATGGTCCGGATGACGTATGCTAGCCACCAAAACCTGGGTCTTAAACTGATAGTTGCTGAAAATGTTTACTATACTTTTCACAATTGACATTCCGTTGTGTCCGATATCGTCAAGTCTGCCAATGAACGGACTCACATACGTGGCTCCTGCTTTAGCAGCTAACAATGCTTGATTAGCTGAAAACACTAGCGTGACATTCGTAGAGATTCCTTCGCTGGAAAGTATCGTCAAGGCCTTCAAACCTTCAGGGATCATTGGAATTTTTACTACAACGTTCTGCCCATATTTTTTCAGGTGGTGAGCCTCTTCAATCATTTGTGCTGATTCTGTTCCTATCACTTCGAGGCTTACATCGCCTCTCACCATACCCACGATCGCCCTCATTATCTCTTCGGGTGAACCCTGTTCCTTTGATAGAAGCGTTGGATTTGTAGTAATCCCATCCAAAACACCCATATCATTGTACTTTTTTATGGATTCTAAATTGGCAGTGTCTAAAAAAATCTTCATCTACCCTTCATTTCCTCTTTTCCGCCGCTTTAGCGACCCGTTTTGCCACTTTTGCAGGACTCAATCCATAGACGTCCAAGAGCAATTCTAATTCTTCGTCTCTTGCTGATTCACCGAAAACATCCGAAACGCCAATCCTTTCGACTGGTACGGGATAATGAGCAGAAGCAGATTCAGCTACTGCACCTCCAAGACCTCCAAAGATATTATGTTCCTCCACGGAGACTAACAAACCAGTGTCTCTGGCGGCCTTCTCAAGCAGTTCATCATCAATAGGTTTTACAGTAAACATATCAATTACCCGACAGTTCAATGAGTACTTCTCTCTTAAAATTTCTGCTGCTTTTAACGAAGTGGAGACCATCAAACCGCATCCAACCAAGGTTGCATCGTCACCTTCACGGAGAAGATTTCCCTTGCCTAGACCGAATTCAGTCGGGGTGGCGTCATCGTACAAGACCTCACTTGGAGGGCGTGCAAGTCTCACATAGACAGGTCCTCTGATATGGATAGATGTATGGACAATCTTTTTGGCTGAAATGGCATCGGAAGGTACCATGACCTTCATATTTGGAATTGCTCGCATTGTTGCAAGATCTTCTATTTGTTGATGAGATGCACCGTCAGGACCGACAGTTAATCCAGCGTGAGAGACAACAAGTTTCACATCCAGGTTAGGAAAGCATATTGCATTCCGAATTTGGTCGAGGCATCTACCCGGAAGGAATGCTGCATATGTGCTTGCAAAAGCGATCTTCCCTGCCATGGCTAGGCCAGCGGCTACAGAGACTAGATTCGCTTCTGCTATTCCCAAGTTAAAAAATCGTTCGGGAAATTTATTCCCAAAGTTCTTTGTCTTAAGCGAATCAGTGGTATCCGCTCCAACACAAACTATCTCGGGATATTTTAGCCCAGCCTCAACGAGACTATCCCCGTACGCACTCCTCATGTCAAGCCTTGTCTGTTCTCTACTTAAGAGCATGAATCTCTTCCTCTATGTCCAATTCATTTGCAAATGGAATCAATATATGTTTACGTGTCTTAAGCCAATCATTTCGTATACCAATGCTAGTCGATAAATCGAGAAGCTTTTTTTCTAGGACTACATTTGCTGTATGCTTCAATTGCAGTATTGCCCCTTGAATGTCTGGAGTCCCGTAGACCGCATTGCCTGTAACAAGAATTCTAGCTCCAGCCCCATAAACCTGGGGGAGGGTTATCGAATCTATTCCACCATCTGCTTCAATATAGCCTTTGTACCCATTTCCTCTGAGCTCCTCCACTGCATTGATCATCTTTGGAAGCACCTTCGGTATAAATTTCTGTCCGGGGAATCCAGGATTCACTGACAATATGTTTACAACGTCTATCGAATTCAGGAAATCCCATATCCAATCAGGTAGTGCTGTGTCCGGATTAATTGCTATCCCTGGACTAATCCCGTTTGAAATAAGCTTCCTATTGATTTCTGCAAATTCGGATTGCGAACACGCCTCGGCGTGGACAGTGATAATATCGCACCGGGCTGATATATATTCATCAACCACAGCTGCGGGATTTTCTATCATCAGATGTGTATCAAATGGCATCGAAGTAATTTTTCTCAATCTATGGATAGTGTCTGCCAGAAAAGTATGATTAGGAACGAATCGTCCATCCATGACATCTAAATGGATCATGTCTGCTCCGCCCCTCTCGGCCATTCTTATCTTCTCCTCGTAATTCTCCTTCCCCCCAGCTATGATGGAAGGAGCAATTAGAAACTCGCAGTCAAGCTCTTCCAGTAGTATGGGTGTCTGCTTCCTCCCCGGAGCCTTGCCGTGCCACTGCGGATTATTAGTCATATGTTTGATGCCATAGCCTTTGATAGTATTGGCTATAATGATCGTAGGCTTGTCCTTCACTGCCAACGACTTGTTAACTGCATCTATCACCTGCTCAACCCTGTGTCCATCTATTTCAATCACGTTCCAATTGAAAGCAACCCACTTGTCACGGACAGGATCGAGTGGCATTATGTCTTCGGTGAATCCATCTTGCTGAATCCTGTTTCGATCCAGTATTGCAGTCATATTATCCAATCCGAATTTGGACGCCGACATTGCGGCTTCCCAAACCTGACCTTCATTTGATTCTCCATCTCCAATCAAAGTAAATATATGATTTGCATTTCCATCCAGACGGTTAGCCAACGCTAAACCTACAGAAACGGATAGCCCTATCCCTTCTGAACCTCCAGAATACTCTATGCCAGGTACGCTCCATTTGCTTTGCTCTTCAGAATAACGTACTGGATGACCTTGTAGCCTAGAACCAAAGCCGCGGAGCGATTTGATCTCCTCGACTGGGAAATAGCCGGATACGGCTAACGTAGCATAAAAACCCGGAGCGGAATGACCTTTAGAATTTATGAAATAGTCTCTCCCTTTCCAGAAAGGATCTTTTTGATTATGTACTAATTTCCTGAAGTAAAGCGCGCCCATTATTTCGGCGGCCGAAAACGAGGCCCCAGGATGACCTGAACCAGCTTCGGCGATCCCTTCTATTGCGAGCATCCTGACAGCACGGATCTTTGTCTTGAGGTCTAAATACCGCATTTTTAGTGTCATATTAAACCCCAATCTCCGAGCAATGCACCAATTCTTGTTCAATAAGATTGCGAAATGATCGAAAATAAAAACATTAGGTTTATTCCAGTCATCATTAATGGTTGGTCACTAGTTTACCGGCTTATCTCCTGTAAATCTAGGACTAGATGTATTGATATACCTTAAAATAAAGTCCTAATAATGAGCACTTTATGGTTAAACTTGTTGCAGAGCAGATTCCTGCTAGTACTAAGCGAACGCCGCTATTGGTTTTAGGTGTATTCGAGGACGAAGTTGAGGGTATAAGAAATCAATTGGATGGGATTAACTCAACGACTGTCGAACTGGTGGATCGAGTAATCCAAGAAAAGGAACATACTGGATCATTTGGGAGTATCTGCATTGTCCATTGCTTCACAGGCCCAATACAGAGAATCATGCTTTTAGGGTTAGGGCAGAGGGCAAGTCTTGACAATGAAAAAGTTAGAGTCCTTGCAGGAAAGGCCTCAGTGAAAGCAATGGAGATCAACGTTACTGAATATAGCATCAAACCCTTTACCCAATTAACTAAGGACTTGACAGAAGCAATTTGTGAAGGGACATGCTTATCGCTTTATAAATTCGATCAGTACCAGTCACAAAAAAATGGTGAATCCTCCCACAGTCCATCACTATTGACAATCAGCCTACTCGTGGATGGAAATCAAGAGCAATGGCAGAGCGTATTAGATACAACGAGGATAATAGTTGACGCAGTTAATTTCGGAAGAGATCTTGCGAATCTACCACCGAATGAATGTTCACCAGAATACTTGGCTCGTGTAGCATTAGATCTTTCTTCAAAACACCAGCGGATCTCCACACGTATAATTGAACGTTACGAAATGGAATCTCTCGGCCTAAATGGTATTGTAGCCGTGGGCATGGGGAGCAACAAGCCTCCTAAACTTGTCATTATAGAATATAAAGGAAACGAGAATAGTAGTATAGCAGGACCATATCTGTTTGTCGGGAAGGCAGTCACATTCGATACAGGTGGAATATCCATTAAACCTTCGGATCGAATGGACGAAATGAAATTTGACAAATCTGGTGGATGTGATGTTATTGCCATAATGAGTGGTCTGGCAAATCTTGAGGTGAAAGCAAACGTGATAGGAATTGTCCCCTGCGTCGAAAATATGCCTTCAAGTTCTTCTTACAGACCAGGAGATATAGTGAGAATGTATAATGGAAAGACCGTAGAAGTGATTAATACAGATGCTGAAGGGAGGCTTATATTGGCTGATAGTATCGCGTACGGAATAGAAAAGTATAACCCCAATTCAATTATTGATTTGGCAACATTGACTGGAGCGTGTATTGTAGCGCTTGGTTCCAATATTGCAGGGGCACTCAGCAATAGTCCTGAATTGTTCAATAAACTAAGGCTAATTAGTGAAAGAACCAATGAAAAATTCTGGCAACTTCCGCTCTACACAGAATTTAATGAGCAGATTAGAAGCAAATTTGCCGATATAAAAAACATCGGTGGTCGTGCTGGAGGATCGATTACAGCGGCAATCTTCCTTTCCAACTTTGTAGACGAAACTCCCTGGATACATCTTGATATAGCGGGAACGGCATGGACCCAGGAAGGAACATGGGACAAAAGTTACAATCCAAAGGGGGCAACAGGCTTCGGTATTCGCTCACTGATTAGATTGGTCATAGAAGAATCACGCTCACGATGAAAACACGTTGAAAGATATGTGTCTTAACATCTAATTACTCCTTATAAGGAACGACATGAATACAGAACTAGATTAACCAGAAATTGGATCTACTATGATAGCTCCTGTCAGGATATGTGGGTGTCTGTAATACATAATGTCTCTGAATGGTGATCCCGCATGCCAATTTTTCAGATAGATTCGCTAATTGATGGCTTATCAAAAGCGGGAGTACGCTGTAGAAGAGGAACTCTGGCTTACGACGTCGATGAAACTTTAAGACCCTATTACGAGCGCTGGCTCTGCAATCGAGATGGATTTGTTAAAGTTGACGACTCATCAATTGATTACATAGGAATAGAGGAGGTAATGAGAATGGGTCCGTTCTTTGACATTTTTTGTCTATTACAAAACCTACACATTATTGATTCAGACCGAAACGCTCACGAACTCGTGTCATGCTATCCTCAATTTATGGTCAGGAGCGGAAAAATAGTGTCACTGGGGTGGACTGGCGGG
>Ga0210076_1000308_pt1 | contig 11195 bp, 10 predicted proteins | sample MayberryNW_Catta_3_FD_184876 | JGI IMG/M metagenome (GOLD analysis project Ga0210076, IMG submission 184876) | Wetland microbial communities from San Francisco Bay, California, USA, that impact long-term carbon sequestration -... | ecosystem: Environmental > Aquatic > Marine > Wetlands ... | reverse complement strand
CTCGTCCTGGAGGTCGCGGATGCGGCGCATGTGCTCGACCCGCTCCTCGAGCGTCTCCACGTGCCCGTACATCATCGTCGCCGTCGTCGACATGCCGAGCCGGTGCGCCTGGCGCATGACCTCGAGCCACTCGTCCGACTTCGTCTTCTTCGGGGCGATGATCGCGCGGACGCGGTCGACGAGGATCTCCGCGCCGCCTCCCGGGACGGAGTCGAGGCCGGCGTCGCGAAGGCGCGAGAGCGTCTCCGGGATCGTGAGCTTCGAGCGGCGCGAGATGTGCTGGATCTCGGGCGGGGAGAGCGCGTGCAGGTGGATGCGGTACCGCGCCTTGATCGAGCGGAAGAGATCCTCGTAGTAGTCGATCCCGAGATCCGGATGGTGGCCGCCCTGCATGAGGAGGCCCGTGCCGCCGAGGGCGAGCGTCTCCTCGATCTTCTTGAAGATGACCGGCTTCGGGAGCAGGTAGCCCTCGCGCTGGTCGCCCGGGCGCCGGTAGAAGGCGCAGAAGTCGCAGTCGGTGACGCAGATGTTCGTGTAGTTCAGGTTCCGGTCGACGATGAACGTGACCCGAGACGGGTCGTGCAGCCGGTCCCGGATCTCGTTCGCGACGCGTCCGACCGCGACGAGGTCGCGCGAGCGGAGGAGCGCGATGGCGTCCTCGTCGGTGATCCGCTCGCCGCCCGACGCCTTCTCGAGGACGTCCTCGACGGTCGGCTCCGCGGGTGCGAGCGTCGTCATACCTTGGCCTCCTCGCGGACGAAGCGGAGCTCGGGCACGTGCGGGAGCTCCCCGACGTCGCGCGCCATCTCCAGGAAGGTGTACAGGCCGGCGCGCTCGCGCGGCCCGAAGCTGTAGCGCAGCTTCTCGAAGTAGCGGGCGAGGAAGCCCGGTGGATACCCGTACGTCTCGCTCGCCTGCTGCGCGAGGCGCTCGGGCTCGGAGCGCGCGAGGCGCACCGATGCGACGAGGGCGTGCTCGAGGTCCAGCAGCCCCTCGGCCACGGGCTCCGGCGCGGCCCACACGGCGAAGACCATCGGCAGGCCGGTGCGCTCGAGCCAGAGGCGGCCGAGGTCGAAGTGCGGGGTCGGGTCCTCGAACGCGCTGCGGAGCGCCGCGTCGCCGATGAGGAGCGTCGCGTCGGCCTCGATGCCGAGCGGGAGGATCTCGGCCTTCGGCAGGAGGACGCGCACGAGCACGACCGAGGTCGCGCTCTCCGGGGTCACCGCGACCGACCGCACCTGGCCGAACGGCATCCGCGTGACGAGCTGGATCGAGTCGACGGCCCCCTCGGAGGAGACGCACAGCCGAGGCAGGATGCGGAGCCGGTCGGCGTTCCTCGCGTACTCGATCGACGGGATGGGCGCGATGTCGAGTTCGCCCTCGAGCAGCATGCGGCTGAGGTCCGTGGGGACCCCCGAGACCTCCTCCACGTCCGCCTCGAGCCCGTGGAAGACAGGCGCCATGTTCACGTACGAGATGCGCCCGAGCCGAATCATCGGCCGCCCTTCCGACGGCGCCAGACGAGCGTGCCCGCCGCGGCGAGGACGAGCGTGCCCCAGAGCACGAACGCCGGGACGTTCACGTCGTACGTCGAGTCGTCGGAGGACATGGAGACGACCGCGACCCAGGCGATGGAGAGGACCAGGAGCGTCCCCGCGACGAGGCCCAGCACGTAGATCAGCCAGACCCAGATCGGCGTTCCCGCGTCCGGGCTCTCCTTCGGTCGCACGTACCGGCTCATCGGGTCAGAACCGGCGGAGCTCGTTGTAGAGGGTGTCGCGCTGCACCGGGATCCGGCCGGCCTCGCGCACGTATCGCACGAGCTCCTCGATCTTCTGCTCGGTCTCGGTGCGCGCGCCCGCGGCGTGAAAGATCTCCTCGCGGACGACCGTCCCCTGCACGTCGTTGGCGCCGAAGTGCAACGCGACCGCCGCGAGCGGCATCCCCATCATGATCCAGTAGGCCTTCACGTTCGCGACGTTGTCCAGCATGAGGCGCGAGAACGCGAGCATCTTCAGGTCGTCCGCCCCCGTCGTGTGGCGCCAGCCCCGACGCTCGAACACCGTGTTCTCCGGGTGGAACGCGAGGGGGATGAAGGCGAGGAAGCCGCCGGTGCGATCCTGCTGGTCACGGAGCCGGATGATGTGGTCGACCCGCTCCTCGTAGGTCTCGACGTGCCCGTAGAGCATCGTGCAGTGCGTCGGCATACCGAGCCGGTGCGCCGTGTCGTGGACGTGGAACCAGATGTCCGGGTGCTCCTTCCCCGGCGCGACGATGCGCCGGACGCGGTCGGCGAAGATCTCGGCGCCGCCGCCCGGCAGCGATCCCAGCCCGGCGTCCTTGAGCTCGCGCAGGACCTCCTCGTGGGTGAGCCCGGAGAGCGTCGTCATATGGTGGATCTCCGAGGCCGTGTAGCACTTCAGGTGCACGTCCGGCAGCGCCCCGTGGAGCGCCGCGATCGTGTCGCGGTAGAAGCCGAAGTCCACGTGCGGGTTCTCCCCGTTCACCATGTGGATCTCGGTGAACCCGGTCACCTCGCGCTGGCGGAGCACGTCCTCGAGCAGGTCCTCGGCGGTGATCGTGTAGGCCTGCGACTGCTTCTGCGTCGCCGCGAACGCGCAGAACTTGCACTTCACGCGGCAGACGTTCGTCTGGTTCACGTACAGGTTCTGGACGAAGTAGACCTCGTCGGTGCCACCGCGCAGCCGTCTCGCCCGGTCGGCGAGCTCGCCGAGCGCGAGGAGGTCGTCCGACTCGAGGATCGCGAGCCCGTCCTCGAAGTCGAGGCGTTCCCCGGCCTCGACCTTCTCCCGGACCGGCTCCAGCGTGTTCGGTGCGAGTACGGCGATCAGAAGCTCCTCTCCACGACGGCTCGGGTCAGCGCCTCGAGCTCCTCGCGCCGTCCGGCGCCGTCGAGACAGGCCCTCGCCTGCGAAGCGTAGTCGAGCGCCAGCTCGTGGGATCGCTCGAGCGCGCCCGTGGCGGCAACGCGGACGAGCACCCCCTCGCGTGGCCCGCCTGCGAGCGCCTCCCGGACGACCGGATCCTCGCGCGCGGCGAGCAGGAGGGGAAGCGTCGGCGTCCCGTCGCGGAGATCCGTCCCCGGCACCTTGCCGGTCTCGATCGTCTCGCCCGCGCAGTCGAGGACGTCGTCCGCGATCTGGAACGCGATGCCGAGGAGCAGGCCGTACTCGCCGTTTCCACCTCCGAGCGAGCACGCGGCCTCGAACAGCTTCCCCGTCTTGAGGGCGCACCGCTCCAGGTAGCTCTCGACCGTCGTGTCCGGGTCGTGACGCTGCGCGCGCTGGAGCGCCTCCCCCCGGGCGAGCGCGAGCGAGGCCTCGGCGAGGGCAGAGACCGCCTCGGGATCGCGCTCCTCGGCCAGGACCGAGAACGCGCGCGCGAACAGGTAGTCGCCCGCGGCCTTCGCCGCGCCGTCGCCGTGCTCGCGCCAGGCGGAGGGCCGGCCACGCCGCACCGCGGCACCGTCGATCAGGTCGTCGTGCACGAGCGTCGCCATGTGCACGAGCTCCACGGCGACGCCGGCCGCGAACGGCTGTTCCGCCTCGAGGGGCGACGAGAGGAAGGCCAGCGCCGGCCGGAGGCGCTTGCCGCCGGCGGCGAGCGCGCTCGCGCTCACGTCCGCGACGAGCCCCGGATGCGCCGAGACCGCGGCCTCGAGCCGACGCTCGACCTCCTCGAGGAACGCGTCGAGGCCATGGGCGGTGCGGACCGTCTCGAGGGCGCTCACGCGTCGCCTCCCGCCCGGTGACTGTCCTCGAGGGAGGCTGTCACCTGCTCGTCGCCCTTCGGCCTGCCGCCGGTGTGGAGCGCGACGCTGCCTCCGCCGAGCAGCCGGTACTCGACGTTCGCGAAGCCCGCTCGCTCGAGCAGCCCCGACAGGTCCTCCGGCCCGGGAAAGCGCCGGACGCTGGCCGGGAGGTAGGTGTACGCCTTCCCGCCGGGCAGGAGCTTGCCGGCGATCGGGACCAGGACGTCGAACCACAGCCGGAAGAACGGGCGCAGGAGCCCGCTCGGGCGGGTGATCTCGAGGACGGCGATCCTCCCGCCCGGTCGGAGGACGCGGCCGAGTTCGACGAGCCCTCGCTCGAGGTCTTCGAGGTTGCGAACTCCGAACCCGACCGTGACCGCGTCGAACGCGCCGTCGGCGAACGGCAGCGCGAGCGCGTCCCCCTGCACCCACTCGATCGTCCCCGACTTGCGTCGAGCCCGTTCGAGCATGCGCTCCGAGAAGTCGAGCCCGACGACGCGGCCGCCGCGGCGCTCCGCCTCCACTGCGAAGTCGCCCGTCCCGCAGCACGCGTCGAGGACGCGGTCACCCGGCCAGACGACCTTCGAGACGGCGAGGCGGCGCCAGCGACCGTCCAGGCCTGCCGTCATGACCCGGTTCATCAGGTCGTAGACGGGGGCGATGCGGTCGAACATGCCGCGGACGGCGTCCGGCTCGAGCGTGCCGCTCTCGTACGTCATTCGCCCCAGCGCTGCACGAGCGCGTTGTCGATCCCGATCTGGTCGAGGCAGCGCGCGACGACGAAGTCCACGAGGTCGTCGATCTTCTCGGGCCCGTGGTAGAAGCCGGGCGCGGCGAAGAGGATGACCGCTCCCGCCTCGTTCAGGGTCGCGAGTCCGCGCAGGTGGATGGAGGAGAGCGGCGTCTCCCTGGGGACGAGCACCAGCTTGCGGCGCTCCTTGATGGCGACCGAGGCCGCACGGTGGATGAGGTTCTGCATGGCGCCCGAGGCGAGCGTCCCGACCGTGGCCATCGAGCACGGGCAGATGACGTAGGCGTCGACGCGCGCGGAGCCGCTCGCGTACGGGCTGCGGAAGTCGTTCTCGTCGTACACCGTGACCTGGGGAGCAGCGGCGCCGACGAACCGCTCGAGGACCTCCGCGCGGGGCAGCGAGGGGTCGCCGTACAGCTCGGTCGCGATCACCTCGATGCCCGAACGGGACGCGGAGAGACCGATCTCGCAGTCGACGGCGGCGAGCGCGCGCACGAGTCGCTCGGCGTAGGGGGCGCCGGACGCGCCGGTGACGCCGAGGAAGACGCGCATCGAGGGAAGGCTACTGCGGTCGGCTACTCACCACCGCTCGAGGCGGCGAGGAAGGCGGCGAGCGCGGCGAGGTTCTCCTCGCCCAGGTAGGAGTACGAGCTCATCACGCTGTTCCCGAACTGCGCGGGGTTCGAGAGGTACTGGACGATGTACGCGGCGTCGAACCGCTGCCCCACCTCCGAGAGATCGGGTGCGCCCAGGTTCCCGGCGCCGGAGCCGAGGTACGTGTGGCACTGGAGGCAGCCGGTCTCCGCGAAGAGCATCGCGCCGGCCACTGCCTGCTCGTTGTCCGCGAAGCCCTGTTCGTCCGCCCACTCCTGCGGAACGCCGTCCGCGATCAGCTGCGAGCCGAGCGACTCCTCGGCGGTCGCGCCCTTGTACGTGAGGACGGCCATCGAGATGATCGTGAGCACGGCGGCGACCATGGCGACCGGCCTGCGAGAAGGCCTCCTCTCACGACGCCGGTCGTAGAACGGGAGGCCGAGGAGCAGGATCAGCAGCACGGTCGGGATCCCGACCGTCGCGATGAAGACCGTCTCCGGCCACTTGAAGATCCGCAGGAGGTAGAAGAGGAAGTAGAAGTACCAGTCCGGCCGAGGGACGAACTGCGTCGTCCCGGGGTCGGCGGGCTCCGTGTACCAGGGTCCGAGGATGCCCGGCTCGGTGCCGTCCGCGTCCAGGTACCAGATGCAGGCGAGCGCCGTGATCACGGACACGACGACGAGCGACATGACCGTGTCGGCCAGGATCGCGAAGGGGAAGAACGCCTTCCCCTCCTTCTTCACGTCGGACTTGTAGCGGGCGAAGTCCTCGCGGTTGAGGTCGCCGAGATCGCGCGCCACTACTGCTGCCCTCCCGAGGTGTCGCGGACGAGCCCGGCGCGGGTGCCCTCGGGCGCGACCGTCGACCGCTCGCGGCCTGCGGCCTCCCGCGACCAGGGCGGGGAGACGACGCCGAGGCGGGTCACGAGGTAGATGTGGACGAAGATCAGCCCGATGATCGCGCCCGGGAGCAGGAGCATGTGCAGCGCGTACCACTTCGCCAGCGTGTCGGCTCCGATCTCCGGCCCGCTCGCGAGGAACTGGGCGAGCCACGGGCCGGCGAACGGGGCCGTGCCGTTCAGGTTGATGCCGACGACGGTCGCCCAGTACGCGGTCTGGTCCCACGGGAGCAGGTAGCCCGTGAAGCCCATGAGCATCCCCGTCACGAGGAGCAGGACGCCCGTGATCCACGTGAGCTCGCGCGGGTACTTGTACGCGCCGAACAGGAACACCCTGCCCATGTGCAGGAAGAGGAGGATCACGAACACGCTTGCACCCCAGCGGTGCATCCCGCGGACGAGCCAGCCGAGGGTGACCTCGTTCGTGATGTGCTCGATGGACGAGTAGGCGATCGGCTTGCCCGTGACCGGGTCGATCGCGGTCGACGGCTGGTAGTACATCGCGAGGATCGCGCCGGTCAGCGCCTGGACGATGAACGCGGTCAGCGTCGCGGAGCCGAGCGTCTGCGCCCAGCTGATGTCGCGCGGCACCTTGCGGAAGAGGAACCACTTCGTGCCAGTGACCGCCAGCGTCCGCTCGTCGACCCAGTCGAGCGGCTGGAGCACCGCGGTCTCGACGAGCGTCGCCCGCTTCGACTTCGCGGCCACGCTACCCGGTCACCTGGCTCGGGACGATCGGATAGAGCCACGCCTCGATGCCGTCGACGTGCGTGCCCGGCACCGACCACGGGTACTTCGAGATCGTCGCGTTCGCGCCGGTGCCGTTGACGTTCCCGACCGCGAAGAGCTCGCCGAGGATCAGGTTTCCGTCCTTGATCGAGAACGTGTAGCGGTCGAGCGAGCGAACCGGCGGGCCGGCCGTGCGGTTCCCTTCGGCGTTGTACTGGCCCCCGTGGCACGGGCATCCGAAGGACTGCGCGAGGACGGGGCGGAGCAGGACGCCGTTCACTTCCTTCGCCGCGTCCTCGTCGATCGGGCCGTTCGGCTGCACGGGGCACCCGAGGTGCACGCAGCGGCTGTACAGGATCGTGAAGCTCGGCTCGCCCGCTTCGCTCGCGCCGTTGTTGCGGACGAAGGCCGTGCGCCTGGAGACCTCGCCCTGCTGCGGGTTCGAGAGGTAGGTCGCGATCACGTACTCGCCCTGCGGGAAGTTGTCGAGCGGGCCGAGGTCGACCTCGTCCTCCTCGAGGTTCGTGAACGAGGGCAGCACCATGAAGCCCAGCACCGGGATCGTCACGACGGCGCCGATCGCCGCGCCGAGGCCGATGGTGGTCGCCTCGAGGAACCGCGAGCGCGAGTACGTCGCGGGGGCCGCTTCCGCGGCAGGCGCCGGAACGGCGGCCGCGGGGGCGTCGGCGACCGCGCGCGTCTCGGGCTCGATCTCGGGGACCTCGCCGCGGACGTCACGCGTGACGTCGCGCGCCCAGAGCAGCCCGAAGACGACGGCGAGCACGGCACCGATCGCCGCGATCACCCAGCTGATGACGAGCCCGAGGAGGAGGCACGCGACGCCGATCGCGAAACCGATCGGCCAGAGGCTCGGCCCGGGGACGTGCGGGGTGTCGTGGCCTGGATCGCTCACATCGCGCCTGCGGGGCATTCAATAGACCAGCCGTCCTGCATGTCAACGACGTGACGCCTGTCGCGACGCGGGGATTCTGCACTTTGCGGAGGACGCGTGCCCGCGGAGGCGCGGTCGCAGCAGGCCCGCGGCCGAGAAGCGATCTCCCGCGGCCGGAGTCCGCCTCAGGCGGATTCCGGCCCTGTGCCGAGCCCGTACTCCGACCAGCGGCGCGTGACGAGCTCGCTGATCTCGTCGGACATGACGATCTCCTCGGGCCACGGCCGCGCGTCCTCCTCCGGGAGCTTGTGCGTCGCGTCGATCCCGAGCTTGCCGCCGTAGAACTGCCTGCCCGGCGCATGGTCGAGATGGTCGAGCGGGCCCTCCGTGATCAGGACGTCGCGCTTCGGGTCGACGTTCGCGGTGACCCGGAAGAAGACGTCCTCGTAGTCGTGGACGTCCACGTGCTCGTCGACGACGACGATGGCCTTCGAGAGCGAGAGCATCCCGAGCCCCCAGAGGGCGTGCATGACCTTCTGCGCGTGGCCGGGATACGTCTTGCGGATCGAGACGATCACACAGTTGTGGAACGCGCCCGCGACCGGGAGGTCGTAGTCGACGATCTCCGGCAGCGTCATGCGGACCGCCGGCAGGAAGATCCGCTCCGTCGCCTTCCCGAGCCAGGCGTCCTCGGCGGGCGGCTTGCCGACGACGATCGACGGGTAGATCGCGTCGCGGCGCATGGTGATCGCCGAGATGCGGAAGATCGGGAACGGCTCGGCGTGGGAGTAGTAGCCCGTGTGGTCGCCGAACGGGCCCTCGATGCCGACGTCGTCCTTCGCGACCCAGCCCTCGAGGACGATCTCCGCGTTCGCCGGCACCTCGAGCGGGACGGTCTTGCACCTCACGAGCTCGACGGGCTCGCCGCGCAGGAATCCCGCGAGCATGAGCTCGTCGAGGTGTTTCGGCAACGGGGCGCTGGCCGAGTACGCCGTCACGGGGTCCAGCCCGATAGCGACCGCGACGGGGATGCGTCCGTCCTCGGCGGCGAGGAGGTCGGCCCGCCCGTCCTTGTGCATCTGCCAGTGCATGAACGTGGACGAGCGGTCGATGACCTGCATCCGGTACATACCGACGTTCCGCGTCCCCGTCTTCGGGTCCGCCGTGATGACGGCGGGGAGCGTGATGAACGGCGCCGGGTCGCCCGGCCAGCAGCGCTGAACCGGCAGCAACCCGAGGTCGACGGCTGCCCCCTCGAGCACGAGCTCCTGGCAGGCGCCCTTCGAAACCGTCTTCGGACGCGAGTCCGCGATCGACTTCAGCTTGAGGAGCCCCTTGACCTTCTCGCGCAGACCTTCGGGCGGCTGCATCTCGAGCACGTCCCCGAGCTTCGCCGCGACGTCGTCGAGCTTCTCGACCCCGAAGGCCATGCACATCCGCTTCTCTGTCCCGAACTGGTTGATGAGGAGCGGGTGCTGCGAGCCCTTGGGGCTCTCGAAGAGGAGCGCGGGGCCGCCGACCTTGACGACGCGGTCGACGATCTCCGTGATCTCGAGGTCGGGGTCGGCCTCGGCGGAGATGCGGCGCAGCTCGCCCTCGCGCTCGAGGAGCGCGATCCAGTCGCGGAGGTCTCGGGGCGGCGGGGCCAAGGCGCACGTCAGTCTAGGGGCGCGAGCGCAAGCTCCACCGCCGCATCGAGCGACAGCGACCGACCCTCGAGCAGCGCACCTGCGGGCACCTCGGGGAGTGGGACGTCAGCCCGGATCGGCCGGCGGCCCGACTCCTGGCGCAGCCTGCTCGCAGCGCCGACGAGGCGCCCTGCCGCACCCGAGTCGCGTTCCGCCACCGCCAGGCGTGCGAGTCCGTCGAGGCAGTCGGCGACGCCACCCGCGTCGCGGAGGTCGGAGAAGCGTCGAAGCGCGGCGACGAACCATCCGCGTGCACCTGCGGCATCACCGGCCCGGCGCGCTGCCTCGCCCAGGATCTCGAGTGCGCACGCGTAGTTGAACTCGCCGTCCTCGTGACCCTCCAGGGCACCGTAGGCGGAGCGCTCGGCGGCAGCCAGATCACCTTCGCGCAGGTGGAGCTCCGCGAAGACGAGTTCCGCTCGCTCGGCACCTCCTCGTCTTGCGCTCTCCTTCGCGTAGTGTCGAGCGCGCTCGAAGTCGCCCTGGTCGAGCGCGATCTCCGAGAGATCGGCGAACGTGGCCGCCGCCCATCTCGGTCGCTGGGGAGCTGCTTCCAGCGCGACGAGTTCCTCCTTGAGCTCGACAGCCAGGTCGAGGTCGCCGCCGAAGCGCGCGAACTCACCGGCCGCGACCAGCGCTTCAACGCGACCGTCGCTCGAAAGCTCGGGCGCACACAGGGCCCTCTCCGCCCACTCGCGCCCCTCGGCCAGGTGGCCGCGAGTGATCAGGAACGGCCACAGCGCGCCAAGCACGACCCCGGAGTCGTCCGGACGCGCCGAGACAAACGCATGCGAGATCGCGGCGCGGATGTTCTCGTACTCGTCCGCGAGGCGAGCCGAAGCGACGCCCTCGCGCCCGGTCTGGAGGTCGGGTCCGGTCGCCCGTGCGAGCGCGATGAAGAATCGGAGGTGGCGGTCGCAGATCGCATGGTGTTCGCCAGCCGCCTCGAGCTCACTGCTCGCGTACTCGCGAATCGTCTCCAGCATCCAGTAGCGGCCGCCGGTGTCGGAGGCGGTGAAGCGGAGGAGGCTCTTCTCGAGGAGCGACTGCAGGGTGTCGAGGTCGGCATCGCACACCTCCTCGGCGGCCTCGAGGATGCAGCCTCCGACGAAGACGGAGAGACGGGCGAAGAGTTCCTGCTCCTCGGGTGAGAGGAGCTCGTAGCTCCATTCGATCGTCGCGCGCAGCGTCTGCTGTCGGGGGTCGGCGTCGCGGCCGCCCTTTAGCAGGTCGAGGCGGCCGGAGAGGCGCTCGAGAATCTGGGGCGGCGAGAGCGCCTTCGCGCGGGCGGCGGCGAGCTCAACCGCCAGGGGCAGGGAGTCGAGGCGGGCGCAGAGCTCGGCGACCTCCTCGGAGGGCTCGAGCTGCGAACGCGCGCAGAAGAGGGAGACGGCCTCGGACTCGGCCAGGGGAGGGACGGCGTACTCGACCTCGCCCTGTACCCGCAGGAGCTCACGGCTCGTGACGAGGAGGGCGAGGTTGGGGCAGGTCTCGAGAAGCCTCGAGAGCTCAGGCGCGCACTCGATCACCTGCTCTAGGTTGTCGAGCAGGAGCAGGAGCTCGCGCTCGCCGACGTGGGCGGGGAGGCCGTCCTTCGCTCCCAGCGTCTGGGCGATCGTCTCGGTCACGAGGCTCGGATCGCGCAGCGAGGCGAGCCCGATCCAGAAGACGCCGGCCTTGTAGGAGGGGACGAGCGTGGAGGCGGCCTCGAGCGCGAGCCGGGTCTTGCCGGTGCCCCCCGGGCCGGTGAGCGTGACGAGCCGTGCTCCCTTCTCGATCCGGGAAAGGACCTCCTGGAGCTCCGCCCCCCGCCCCAGGAAAGAGCTCGCGGGACGGGGCAGGTTCGTGTTGGAGATCGTCTTCAGCGGCGG
>Ga0210076_1000307_pt1 | contig 11195 bp, 9 predicted proteins | sample MayberryNW_Catta_3_FD_184876 | JGI IMG/M metagenome (GOLD analysis project Ga0210076, IMG submission 184876) | Wetland microbial communities from San Francisco Bay, California, USA, that impact long-term carbon sequestration -... | ecosystem: Environmental > Aquatic > Marine > Wetlands ... | reverse complement strand
GCCCACGGTCGGGAACCCGGAGGCGAGCACCGCCGCCCCGCAGCCGGTGAACACCAGCGCGAACGTGCCGAGGAACTCCGCGCCGAGACGACGGCCGGTGGTGGGAGCAGCGGGTGCGGTGCGGGCGTGCTGCGGCATCGGTCGTCCTCTCGACCTGGCGGGCGTGCCACCCCGGTCCCCGTCACGCCCACGCTCGCGACCGACTGTAGGACGTGCACCCTCACGGACGGCGGATCTTCACCGGGTGTCTCAGGCGGCGTCACTTCTCCTTCGTGGCCGTCCACTGGTTCGCCCGCTCGCCGCGGGCAGCCTTCTCCGCGGTCTCCTGCACCCGCCTGGCGCGGGTCTCCGGCCGCTTCGCCTGCACGATCCACGCGAGAAGGGCGCGCTTGGCCGACCGCGGGAAGGTCTCCCAGGCCGCCGCCGACCCCTCGTGCTGGTCGAAGGCAGCCGCCAGGTCGGGTGGCACGACCAGGTCCTCGACGGCGTCGAGCAGCTCCCAGGCGCCGTTGGCCCTCGCCCTGTCGATCGCGGCCTGCCCGGCGGGGGCCATCCGGCCCTCGGCGAGCAGTCGCTCGACGCGCGTCTTGTTCGACCGGGACCACCCACTGGTGGGCCTGCGCGGGCAGAACCAGAGCACGCTGCGGTCGTCGTCGAGCGTGCGGGCCTTGCTGTCGATCCAGCCGAACGCGAGGGCCTCGGTGACCGCGTCCTCGTAGGAGATCCTGCGCTTGCCGGTGTGCGTCCGCCACGACACGAACCAGACGCCGGTGCTCGAGGCGTGGTGGCGCTCGAGCCACCGGCGCCACTGGGCGACGGTCGTGGGGTGGACCTGGTCGCCGTCGTCGGCGACCCGGGTGGTTCCCGGGGGGTCAGCGTGCCGAGACACCGACCGTCTCCGGCTCGGCCGCCCTGGGCTGGGGCTTCCGGGGCAGCCCGAACGGCCACCACACCGGGTCGTCGATGTCGTGGACCAGGGCCGGCACGAGCAGGGACCGGACGATCAACGTGTCGAGCAGCACGCCGAACGCCACCGCGAACCCGAGCTCGGCGAAGGGGACGAGCGGGAGCACGCCCAGCGCCGAGAAGGTCGCGGCCAGCACCACACCTGCCGACGTGATGACGCCGCCGGTGACGGCCAGCCCCTTGAGCGTCCCTGCCCGGGTGCCGTGCACCTGGGCCTCCTCGCGCACCCGGGTCATCAGGAAGATGTTGTAGTCGATGCCGAGGGCCACCAGGAACACGAACGCGAACAACGGGAACGACGGATCGGCGCCGGCGAAGCCGAAGATGTTGTCGAACACGAACGCGCAGACCCCGAGCGTGGCGAAGAAGGACAGCACCACGGTGGCCACCAGCAGCAGCGGGGCGACGATCGCTCGCAGCAGCAGCGTGAGCACCAGGAAGATCATCACCAGGATGGCGGGGATGATGACGCGGGTGTCGCGGGCGGACTCCTGCTTGATGTCGTAGACGACTGCGGTGCCGCCGCCGACGAGGACGTCGGTGCCCACCTCGTCGACCGCCTCGCGCAGCCGCAGCACCGTCTGCTCGGCTTCGGGGCTGTCCGAGGCCACCGTGAGCACCGCCTCGACCTGGACCTGGCCGTCGACAACCTTGGGCGGGCCGCCCGGCTCGGTCTGCCCGGTCGCCGTCGCGGGGCCGGTGGTGGTCAGCTCGGCGGAGGCGATGCCCGGGGTCTCGCGCACGACCTCGAGCAGGCGGTCGGCGTCGGCCTCCTTGCCGATGACGCTGACCGGCACGCCGCTGCCCGCCGGGTAGTGGGCCGCCAGCACGTCCTGGCCGACCACGGAGTCGACCTCCGTGGTGAACTGCTCGGCGGTCGTCAGGCCGTCGGCGTCGAGCTGGGTGGAGAAGAGGGCGAAGCCGGCCAGCACGGCGGCGGTCACGGCCCACACCAGCCGGGCCCGGCGCCCCACCAGGGAGGCCACCCGTCCCCAGATGCCCCGCTCGTGGCCGACGACGTTGTCGTGGCGGGGCACGAACGGCCAGAACCAGTAGCGGCCCGCGAGCATCAGCAGGGCCGGCAGGAAGACCGTCATCGCGACGACCGCGCACGCGATGCCGATGGCGCCCACCGGACCGAGAGACTTGTTGCTGTTGAGGTCGGAGAGCAGCAGGCAGAGCAGACCGAGGATGACGGTCGCACCCGACGCCGCGATCGGCGGGAATGCGCCGCGCAACGCCTTGCGCATCGAGACGGTCCACGAGTCCTCGACGTGCAGCTCCTCCTTGAAGCGGCTGATGAGCAGCAGTGCGTAGTCGGTGCTCGCGCCCAGGACGAGCACCGAGAGGATGCCCTGGCTCTGCCCGTCGACGGTGAGGACGCCGCCCTTGGCCAGCAGGTAGACGACCGCCTGGGCCAGCGTCAGCGCGAGACCGGCCGACAGGAGCACCGGGACGAACACCGGGCTGCGGTAGATGAGCAGCAGGATGACGAGGATGACGCCGACGGTCGTGAAGAGCAGCTTGCCGTCGATGCCCTCGAAGGCCGCCGCGAAGTCGGCGAACTGCCCGCCCGGCCCGGTCACGTACGACGGCAGACCGTCGACCGTCGCTGCTTCGGTGACGTCCTCGACGATGCCGGGCAGCGTCTCGAACGCCGAGTTGTCACCCGGCAGAGGCACCACGACCTGCACCGCCTGGCCGTCCTCGCTCGGGACGGGTGGCGAGGCCGGGCCGCTCACGCCGTCCACCGCGTCGATGCGGTCGACCGCCTCCCCGACCGCGGCGAGGTCGCTGTCGGTGATGCCGCTCTTGCGCTCCCAGACGATCAGGGCGGGGATGTCCTGCGAGCCCGCGAAGCGGGTCTCCAGCTCGAGCGACTTGGTCGACTCGGCGGAGTCGGGGAGGAACGCCGCCTGGTCGTTCTCGATGACGCTGCTGAGCTTGCCCCCGAGCGTGCCGGCCACGGGAAGCACGACGAACAGGCTGACGACCAGCACCGCCGCGGGCAGCAGCGCGCGTCTCCAGTGGATGCCTCGCCGGGTGCCCGTCCCCGAGTCGTCCTGCGTCATCGCTCCGCCTTCCTCGCGTCCTGCCGTCACTTCTGGCTGCTCCGACCGGGTGGACGCCGTCATCTCTTCGGCCGGGCGCCGCCGGCACTGCCAGTTGGCCCACGAGTCTGCCGTGGCACAGTGACAGTCGTGCTGCGGGTCGCCGTCGTGGGAGCCGGGCCGGCCGGGGTCTACGCGACGGAGGCTCTGCTGCGGTACGCCGACGACGTACTCGTGGACGTCCTCGACGGGCTGCCCGCGCCGTACGGCCTGGTCCGGTACGGCGTCGCCCCCGACCACCCGCGCACCCAGTCCGTCGCCGACGCCCTCGGCGCCGTGCTGTCCCGGCCCGGAGCTCGTTTCCTCGGCAACGTCCAGGTCGGCGCCGACCTGACGCCCGAGGAGCTGCGGGCGCACTACGACGCGGTGCTGGTCGCGACCGGCGCGGCGGCGGACCGGAGGATGGAGGTGCCGGGGGAGGACCTGCCCGGCTGCATCTCGGCCACCGAGCTGGTGGCCTGGTACAACGGCCACCCCGACGTGGCGCCCGACCGGTTCCGGCTCGACGCCGAGTCGGTGGTCGTCGTCGGCGCGGGCAACGTGGCCGGCGACGTCGCGCGGATGCTGGCCCGGACGCCGGACGAGCTGCGGGCGACCGACGTGCCCGATCGGGTGCTCGCGACCTTCGCCGCGAGCGCCGTCCGCGACGTGCACCTGGTCGCCCGCCGTGGCCCCGTGCAGGCGAGGTTCACCACCCGAGAGCTGCGCGAGCTCGGGCAGCTCGCCGGTGCCGACGTCCGGGTGGACCCGGACGACCTCGAGCTCGACGACCTGAGCCGCGAGCAGCTCGTGACCAGCCCCGCGGCGCGGCGCAACCTCGAGGTGCTGCGGGGCTGGTCCGGGCGACCGGCCGCCGGGCAGGCCCGCGTGGTGCACCTGCACTTCCACACGGCTCCGGTCGCGGTCCTGGGCGGCAGGTCCGTGCCACGGGCGACCGGGATCCGCCTGGAGCGCACCCGGCTCGATCCCGACGGGTCACCCGTCGGGACGGGCGAGACCCTGGACATCGGCGCGCAGCTCGTCGTGCGCGCGATCGGCTACCGGAGCCTGCCGCTGCCCGGGCTGCCCTTCGACCCGGTCGCGGGGGTGGTGCCCAACGAGGAGGGGCGGGTCGTCGGCGAGGGTGGCGCCGTCACCGGCTGGTACGTCGCCGGGTGGGCCAAGCGCGGCCCGTCCGGGGTGATCGGCACCAACAAGCACGACGCCCGCGAGACCGTGCGCACGCTGCTGGCCGACCTGCCCGCCCTGCCGGCGGCCAAGGAGCCGGACCCGGTCGCGATGGACGCCCTGCTGGCCCGCCGCGGCGTGCAGGTCGTCGACTGGGCCGGCTGGTGCGCGGTCGACGCGGCTGAGCGGGCGGCCGGCGCGGCGCAGGGTCGGGCGCGTGCCAAGATCGCCGACCGCGCCGAGCTGCTCCGCCTGGCGGCGGTCTCTTGAGCGATGTGGGCGGGGTCAGCCGACGGGCTGCGGCTCGATGACGACGACTGCGGTCTCCGACGACCGGAGCGCCGCGTATCCGTCCAGGTTCTTGTCGACCTCCTGCCACCTGGCCCACAGGCGGGCCCGCTCGTCCCCCTGTGCGGCGTGCACCCGGGCCGGCCGCGGGCCGTCCCCGACGTCGATGGTGACGTCGGGGTTGGCCTGGACGTTGAGCCACCACGCCGGCTCGCCCTCGGCCCAGCCGTTCATCGCGAGGGTGACCAGGTCCGGGCCGTCCTCCAGGTAGCCGAGCAGCACCGTGCGCTCCGCCCCCGATCGGCGCCCGGTGGCGGTGAGCCGCAGGGTGCCCCAGCGGTGTCCCCGGGGTCGCCAGAGGCCGACGTGGCCGCGGCTGACCCGGTAGACGCCGCGGTGGGCGTGCCAGAACAGCCGGACGAACCATCGCGGCGGGAGCCGCGGCGCCTTCTCGTGGGTCCCTGTCATGGCAACCTCCCGGGCGAGATCCCGCCGTCAGTGGACCCCGGACGGGACGGCTGCCGCCAGGGGCCTTGGTCCCGCCGCCGAGGCGCCGTCCTCACCCGGTGCCGCCGGCCGGCGAGACCGGCGCGGGTTCACGAGGGAGGAGCAGCGCGGCCACCAGGCCGATGACCCCCGTGACGGCCAGGGAGGTCATCGCCAGACCGTACGACCAGTCGACCAGCTCGGCCACGAGGATCGTGCCGGCGACCGCCGTGCCGAGCGACGAGCCCAGGTTGGACACGCTGCGCGACAAGCCGGAGATCTCGCCCTGCTGCTCGTCGGGGAAGCTCGACTGCACCACGTTCACCGAGGGAGTCAGCATCACCCCGACCCCCAGGCCGATGAGCAGGAGCCCGGGCGCGAAGGCCCAGGCGCTCGGCGACCCCTTGACCATGGCCAGCAGCAGGAAGATCCCGCCCAGCGTCACGACGAACCCGGCCACGATCAGGCTGCGCTGCGGGTGCCTCGTGGCAAGTCGTTCCGCGGCGAGCGAGGAGACGAGGATGCCGACGGTGGCGGCGGTGAAGATCACGCCGGTCTCGATCGCGTTGTAGCCGCGGACGACCTGGAGGTACGTCGCCACGACGAACGACGTCCCGATCAGCATCAGCCACTGGATGTTCTGCGTGACGAGGCCCAGGTTCGACGTCCGGTTGGCGAAGAGCTCGGTGGAGAGCAGCGGCTCGGCACCCTTGCGCTCCATGGCGCGGACGTGACCGAAGAACCACAGCAGCAACAAGGCCCCGACGGCCATCAGGCCCGCCATCAGCCAGGCATCGTTGTCTGCCTGGAGGATCCCCATGACGAGGGCGACCAGGCCGGCCGCCGAGAGGGTCGCTCCCAGTGTGTCGAAGGGCCGGGTCGGATCGGGCGGCACGGGATCCTGGATCTTGCGGCTGAGGACGACGATGGTCGCGACGATCGCGGCCTGGAAGACGAACGCGGCTCGCCAGCTGACGGCGGTGGTGATGAGACCGCCGAGCAGCGGCCCGGCGGCGGCGCCCACGCCGCCCATCCCGCTGATGACCCCGAACGCCTTGGCCCGGGACGTCGTGTCGTGGAAGAGCATCGTCGTCAGGATGTAGACGGGCGGGATCAGCAGGGCGGTCCCGACGCCTTCGAGGATGGAGTTGCCCAGGATCAGCACCCCGAGGGTGGGGGACACCGCGCTGATCAGGGCACCGATGCCGTACAGCGTGAGCCCGAGCAGGAAGCACCGTTTGCGGCCCCAGCGGTCGGTGAGCTTCCCACCGGGGATCATCAGGGCAGCCATCACGAGCAGGAACACCGTGATCGCCGTCTGGACGCCCTGGACTGTCGTGTCCAGGTCCTCGCTGATGTCGTTGATCATCACGTTCATGTTGGATCCGGCGAAGCTGCAGATGAACTGCGCCAGGGCCAGCGGGACCAGCACCGCGCGTAGCGATCTGGCCGGCCGTCCGGAGACGACGCCTTCTGCCATGGCGCGGTACCCCCTTCGGTGGGCGCTCCCTCACCACAGATGACTGCACGGGGGCGGTGGGGCGCATCCCACCCTCCGGGTGAGGCACGCGGAAGCGGGCCGTGACGGGGCTTGCCAGAGTTACCCCAGGGGGGTACCGTGAGATGAGACGACCGATACCCCGACGGGGTACCCAGGAGGACGCGATGACCGAGCCGGCCCCGCCGCACGGGTACACCCCCCGCAAGGACAGCCACCTCAAGCGGCTGCGCCGGGTCGAGGGCCAGGTCCGCGGCCTGCAGCGGATGGTCGAGGAGGACAAGTACTGCATCGACATCCTCACCCAGGTGTCGGCCGCCACCAAGGCGCTGCAGGCCTTCTCACTCGAGCTGCTCGAGGAGCATCTCGCCCACTGCGTCGTCGAGGCCGCCCAGCGGGGCGGCACCGAGGCGGACGAGAAGGTCCGCGAGGCCTCGGAGGCCATCGCCCGGCTCGTCCGCAGCTGACCCCCCAACCTGAGCATCCCGAGGAGACACGACATGAGCACCACTGCCACCTACCGCGTGACCGGCATGACCTGCGACCACTGCGTGCGCGCGGTCACCGACGAGATGGCGGCCATCCCGGGCGTCCGTGACGTCGAGGTCGACCTGGTCGCCGGCGGCGAGTCGACCGTGCGCGTGGTCAGCGAGGACGCCCTGTCCGAGGACGCCGTCCGCGAGGCGGTCGACGAGGCGGGCTACCGGCTCGCCGGTGCGACGCCGTGAACGCGGCAGCACGGCTCACCGCGTTCGCCGCGGTGCTGCTGGCGGCCTTCGGCTCCGCCTGGGCCGTCGGGGCCGCGGTCGGCCCCGCCGACACCTCCGCGGACATCTCGGCGGAGCCCGACGCCCACGCGGAAGGGGACGGCGCCCACAGCGAGGGCGACGCCGCCCAGGGCGACCGGCTCGCAACACCGGCGGCCGACGACGGTGGACTGCCGGGGCTGGCCTCGACGGTGTCCGGCTACACGATGGTCCCGCTGCAGCCGAGCCTCCCGTCCGGCGACGCGGTGCGGTTCGACTTCCGCATCACCGGCCCCGACGGGTCGGCGGTCACCGACTACACCGAGGCGCACGAGAAGGACCTGCACCTGATCGTCGTGCGCCGGGACCTGTCGCGGTTCCAGCACGTGCACCCGGTCCTGTCGGGTGACGGAGTCTGGTCGGTCGACCTCGACCTCACCAGGGCGGGCAGCTACCGGGCGTACGCCGACGTCGTCCCCGCGGACCTCGGCCGCAACGTCGTGCTCGGCACCGACATCGAGGTGGCCGGTGACTACCGTCCGGTGGCGCTGCCCGCCGTGGCGACGTCCACGACGGTCGACGGCTTCGACGTGCGGATGTCCGGCCACCCGGAGGCCGGTGTCGAGACCGACCTGACCTTCACGGTCAGCCGCGACGGCAAGCCGGTGGGCGACCTGCAGCCGTACTTGGGGGCGTACGGCCACCTGGTGACCCTGCGCGCCGGTGACCTGGCCTACCTGCACACGCACCCGGGCGAGGACGCCGAGCCGGGCGTCCCGGGCGGACCGGACATCGACTTCATGACGACGTTCCCGTCGCCGGGGACCTACCGGCTCTTCCTCGACTTCCAGGTCGACGGCGAGGTGCGCACCGCTGAGCTCACCGTGGACGTCGGGGGGCACTGATGACACTCGAGGCGCCCACCGGGGGCCACACCGTCGAGCTGGCCATCGGCGGCATGACCTGCAGCTCGTGCTCGGCCCGGATCGAGAAGAAGCTCAACCGGATGCCGGGGGTCGAGGCCACGGTCAACTTCGCCACCGAGAAGGCGAAGGTCACCTTCGCCGACGACGTGACGGTCGACGACCTGGTCGCGACCGTCGAGGCGACCGGCTACACGGCGGCGCCGCCCGCGCCTACCCCTGGGGCGGGTGCCGCGGCCGGTGGCGATGACACGACCGGTGCCACGGCCGCTGACGCCGAGGCCCAGGCCGCCGGCGACCCACGGGCCGTCGATGCCCTGCGCCAGCGGGTCCTCGGGACCGCGGTGCTGACCGTGCCGGTGATCCTGCTCGCGATGGTGCCCGCCCTCCAGTTCGACTACTGGCAGTGGCTGTCGCTGACGCTCGCGGCGCCCGTGGTGACCTGGGGCGCCTGGCCGTTCCACCGGGCGACCTGGGTCAACCTGCGGCACGGCGCCGCCACGATGGACACCCTCGTCTCGCTCGGCGTGCTGGCCGCCTTCGGCTGGTCGCTCTACGCCCTGTTCCTGGGCGGGGCGGGCGAGGCCGGGATGACGATGCCCTTCACCCTGGTCCCCGAGCGCGGGTCCGGCGCCGACGAGGTATACCTCGAGGTGGCCTCCGGGCTGACGCTGTTCCTGCTCACCGGCAAGTGGCTGGAGGCCAGGGCGAAGCGCAGCTCGGGCGCCGCGCTGCGCGCCCTGCTCGAGATGGGGGCCAAGGACGTCGCGGTCGTGCGCGACGGTGTCGAGCGGCGGGTGCCGGTCGCCGAGCTCGCGGTCGACGACGTGTTCGTCGTCCGGCCGGGGGAGAAGGTCGCGACCGACGGCGTGGTCGTCGAGGGGACCTCCGCGGTCGACGCCTCGATGCTGACCGGCGAGCCGGTGCCGGTCGAGGTCGGCACCGGCGATGCCGTCGTCGGCGCCACGGTCAACGCCGGCGGCCGGCTGGTGGTGCGGGCCACCCGGGTCGGCGGCGACACCCAGCTCGCCCAGATGGCCCGGCTGGTCGAGGACGCGCAGAACGGCAAGGCGCCCGTGCAGCGGCTCGCCGACCGGATCTCCGCCGTCTTCGTGCCGACGGTCCTCGTGCTCGCGCTGGCGACGCTCGGCTTCTGGCTCGGGCGGGGTGACAGCGCCGAGCTGGCGTTCGCGGCCGCTGTCGCCGTCCTGGTCATCGCCTGCCCGTGCGCCCTCGGGCTCGCGACGCCGACCGCCCTGCTCGTCGGCACCGGGCGAGGGGCGCAGCTCGGCATCCTGATCAAGGGCCCGGAGGTTCTCGAGTCGACCCGACGTGTGGACACCGTCGTGCTGGACAAGACCGGGACCGTGACCACCGGCCGCATGACGCTCGTCGACGTCGTGGTCGACGACGGCGTCGACCACGCGGAGGCGCTGCGGCTGGCCGGCGCGCTCGAGTCGGCGTCGGAGCACCCGGTCGCGCGCGCCGTCGCGTCGGCCGCATCGGCCGAGGTCGGTCCGCTGCCTGCGGTGGAGGGGTTCGCCAACGTCGCCGGCCTCGGGGTCCAGGGGGTCGTCCAGGGGCAGGACGGCGCCACCGGTGCGGTGGTCGTCGGCCGGCCGCGGCTGCTGGCCGAGTGGTCGCAGCACCTGTCGCCGACGCTGGGTCGGGCCCAGGCTGCTGCCGAGGCCGAGGGACGCACCGTCGTCGCCGTCGGATGGGACGGCCTCGCCCGCGCGGTGCTCGTGGTGTCCGACGTCGTCAAGCCGACCTCGGGCCGCGCCGTGGCCGCCCTGCGTGACCTCGGGCTCCGACCGGTCCTGCTGACCGGCGACAACGCCGCCGCTGCGACGACGGTGGCCGCCGAGGTCGGCATCGACGCCGCCGACGTCGTCGCCGAGGTGCTGCCCCAGGACAAGGTCGACGTCGTCCGCCGGCTGCAGGCCGAGGGCCGGGTCGTCGCGATGGTCGGCGACGGCGTGAACGACGCGGCCGCTCTCGCCCAGGCCGACCTGGGGCTGGCGATGGGCACCGGCACCGACGTGGCGATCGAGGCGTCCGACCTCACGCTGGTGCGTGGCGACCTGACGGCGACGGCCGACGCGATCCGGCTGTCCCGTCGCACCCTGTCGACCATCCGCGGCAACCTGTTCTGGGCCTTCGCCTACAACCTGGCCGGCATCCCGCTGGCCGCCGCCGGCCTGCTCAACCCGCTGATCGCCGGCGCCGCGATGGCCGCGAGCTCGCTCTTCGTCGTGTCCAACAGCCTCCGCCTGCGACGATTCCAGCCGCTGGCCGACGGCTGAGGGAGGACCAGGGGTGCGCGGGACCACCGTGATCGGGCCGAAGGGCACCTCCTGCTCCCACTTGGCCTCCCCCGCCTTATACAGCTCGAGCAGGGCGAACAGCGTGACCGCCTCGGTCAGCCGGTCCGCGCCCTTCACGGCCTCGTCGAACGAGAAGCGGCTGCCCGTGGCGAGCAGCTGGCGCAGGTGCGCGAGGCGCTGCTCGACCGACACGGCGGGGCGCCGCACGTGGCGCAGGTCGAGCGGCGGCGGGATCTCGAGCAGGCCGCCGAGCGCCTCGGCCAGGCGCAGCGGGTCGTAGGCCGCCTCGGCGGCCTCGAGCGAGACGCGGCGCAGATCGGGCGGCAGCGGCGCCGAGCGGTAGCGGAAGCCGTGCTCGGCCTCCAGGCGGTCGCGCAGGTGCTGGGCGGCGCCGCGGTAGCGGTGGTACTCGAGCATGCGGGCGAGCAGCTCCTCGGCCGCCTCCTGGGGCTCGAGGTCGAGTCCCTCCTCGTCCTCCTGGGGCAGCATCAGGCGCGACTTCAGCTCCATCAGGGCGGCGATCAGCACCAGGAACTCGGTGGCCGCCTCGAGGTCGAGCTCACCCGATCGCTCGAGGTACTCGACGTAGGCCAGCACCACCTCGGCGAGGTCGACCTCGAGCAGGTCGATCTCCTCCCTCAGCACGAGCGTCAGGAGCAGGTCGAACGGCCCGTTGAAGACCT
>Ga0210076_1000303_pt1 | contig 11215 bp, 7 predicted proteins | sample MayberryNW_Catta_3_FD_184876 | JGI IMG/M metagenome (GOLD analysis project Ga0210076, IMG submission 184876) | Wetland microbial communities from San Francisco Bay, California, USA, that impact long-term carbon sequestration -... | ecosystem: Environmental > Aquatic > Marine > Wetlands ... | reverse complement strand
TCGCAAGGCGCTGACGTTGGACTTGGCCTTCTTCGAACATCCCGATTATTACGACCGCCTGCAAAACGCTCGGCGCGAGGGCGGCTACAAACCGGTCGAGCTGATCAACGACACCTTTCAAATCGTCCAGAACGTGATCACCTTGATTTCGTTCGCCGCGTTGATGCTGCGCTTCAGCCCGTGGCTGGTTCTGATTCTGCTGGCGACCAGCATCCCCTCATTCATCGCCGAAACGCGTTTTTCCGAGCAAGGTTTCCGGCTGCTGACCCGGCGCGCGCCTGAGACCCGTCAGATCAACTACCTGTCGCGGCTGCTAACTGAAGACAGCGCGGCCAAGGAGATTAAGCTCTTCAATCTCGGCGACACGCTGTTGACGCGCTACACCGACTTGTTCGCGAAATTTTTCGCCGAAGACAAATCGCTCGCGGTCAGGCGCGCCGCGGTCGGATTTAGCTTAGGGCTGATTGCAACGCTGGGTTTTTACGGCTCTTACGCGTGGATCGTCTGGCGCACGGTTCAGGGCCAAATTTCCCTCGGTGATATGACGCTCTATCTGACTATTTTTCGCCAGGGCCAATCGACCTTTCAATCGATTCTCGCCGGTCTCAACAATATCTATGAGAATAATCTGTTCATGGCCAACTATTTCGACTTTCTCGATCTAAAGCCGCAGATGCAAGTCGCGGCAGGGCAGCGAAGGATGCCCGCTGCGATCAAACACGGCGTCGAATTTCGCGGTGTCGGATTTCGCTATCCCGAGAGTGACGAATGGGTATTGCGAGGGATCGATTTGACCATTCGTGCCGGCGAGAAGATCGCGCTGGTTGGCCACAACGGCGCGGGAAAAACCACGCTGATCAAACTGTTGAGCCGGCTCTACGATCCCACCGAGGGGACCATCTTGATCGACGGAGTCGATATTCGCGAGCTCGACCCGCTCGATCTCAGGCAAAAGATCGGCGTCATTTTTCAGGATTTTGTGCGCTATCATTTGCCGGCTCGTGAAAACATCGGTTTCGGCCAGATCGAAGCGGCGGCCCGCATGGATCGTATCGTCGAATCTGCGCGCAAGAGCGGCGCTCATGCGATGATTGAAGATCTGCCTGAAGGATACCAAACCATGTTGGGGCGCTGGTTCAACGGCGGCCACGAGCTGTCGCTCGGCCAATGGCAGCGTATCGCGCTGGCGCGCGCGTTCATGCGCGACGCGGAGATCTTGGTCTTGGACGAGCCCACCGCGTCGCTGGACGCGCAAACCGAGTATGAAATCTTCCAGCATTTCAAAGAGCTCACCGAGGGCAAGATGGCAATCCTGATCTCGCACCGTTTTTCCACGGTTCGCATGGCCGACCGCATCGTCGTCATTCAAGGAGGTCGTATCGCCGAATTGGGCAGTCACGAGGAACTGCTGCGCCGGGAAGGGATCTACGCCGAGCTGTTTAGCATGCAAGCCGAAGGATATCGTTAGCAGGCTGCGTTGGAACGTTGGAGTAATGGAATATTGGAGTATTGGGGTCTTGAACCCATCACTCCATCACTCCATTATTCCAGTCCCTGGGGGGCAATTGAGTGCAATTTGTGTGCGACGATCCACTTCGCCTGCGCAAGCGCTTTAGCTGATCCCTTTGCGCTCGAGAAATGCCCTAAATCCCTCACGCGGTGAGTTGGGTTTGAGTTTGCTGCGCCGGGCGTTTTGCTCGGCGTCGAAACGTTCGCGCCAGCCCAAGCCGACGTCATCGTTGAGCAGCCGTTTGATGCCCTGGACCATGCGCGGATCGTTTTCACTGATCTGTCGGGCCATGGCGATCGAGGCATCGCGTAGCCCGGCGCAGGGCGCGAGCTGATTTAGCAGGCCGATGCGCTCCGCTTCCTCGGCTTTGACGGTCCGTCCTGTATAGAGCAACTCCTTGGCTTTGGGCATGCCGACAACGAGCGGCAAAGACCAGGTGGAATTTGCGCGGCCGTACTTGGCGGCGAGAAATTGAATCTCGGCGTGCTCGCAGCCGATGCGAATATCGAGCATGCTCGCGAGTTGCGCGCCGGCGCCATAGGCCAACCCATTGATGGCGCCGATGATCGGTTTGGTAAATGTCGCCAGGTGCCAATTTGCTTCACGCCGGACTTCGCTGCGGGCGGCCATCTCCTCGGGAGTTGATTTCACCATTTGCATGATATCGCCGCCGGCGGAGAATGCGCGTGGTCCGGCGCCGGTGAGAATTACGACTCGAACATCGTCGTCGCTCTCGATTCGCGTCAGTTCCTGATCGAGCTCACAGGCAAGCTCGTAGCTGAGAGCGTTGAGTTTTTCCGGGCGGTTCATGGTGATGATGACGATTGTTTCTACGCGCTCGGTAAGAATGTTTTGATAGCTCATGGCCCGCTCCTTGACTTCAGCGCGCATTACAACAGAAAGGTTGCAGTGGGGCAATCAGGCGATCTGATGGCGAGCTTCAGCTAGGGGCGACCGGCCGGTCGCCCCTACGGATCGGCTCCAAACACGAGACACGCGACACGAAGGCGGTTTTATGTTCGCACCGGCTCGTAAACCAGCGCCTGTTTGATGGCGGCGTCGATCTGGGGTGCCATGGGGCTTTGGATTTCCTCGGCGATGTGGCCGATGGCGCCGAGGGTGCGGCCGATCAAGGCGAACGCTTTGGTGATCTGCCACGGGTAGCCCATATCGAGCGCAATGGCAGCGATCGCGCCGGTCACGTTGACGGGAATCAATCGCTTGCGGCGCTCGGTCGCGACTTTCGATAGCGCCCGCAACAGCTCGCAATATTGGCCATAAACGCCGGTCTCTTTGGCAATGCCGAAAAGCGTATCGGCGCGCGGGTCGCCTTCGGCATGAGTGCGATGGCCGATGCCCGGCATTCGCTGTTTTCGTTTCGAATAGTCATCGTAGATCGAAGCCGCAGTAGCGGCTAAATCGGAATTTTTCGCTTCACGGGGAAGCGCTTCGATCAGCATTTTCGCCGACCATTCCGACGAGCCGAGATGCACGCTGCCGGCGCCGCACAGCGCGGCCGCGACCGCGGCTTGCATCGCCTCGGGGGCGCAGTGATAAATGAGCCGCGCCGCGATCACGTGCGAGACCATACCGTGCTCGACCAGAATAACCAGAAGGGCGTCGAGCATCTTTGCTTCATTCGCGGTCGGCAGTCGCCCGCGCAGAATGAGCGACGTCATCTCCGTGAAGGTAATTTTTCCGACCAATTCGGTATTGAGATCATAGCCGCGCACGAGAATGCGATGCAGCTCGGCCTTGCCGATGCCGGTGACGATTTTGGCCTGTTCCGCCATGAGTATTTTCCTCCATGAGTAAGTTTCGATGGGCGATACTAAGCCAGGCTCGCGCGCAGCGTCAAATGCCTTGTCACGCGGGGTTTATTTCCTTCGGTTTTATGCCTAAAATGCCGCCAAGTTTAGAGTCCCTCTGAGGTTCGCGCCGACCCTTCGGTGTACTCAGAATAAACTCCGGTCGGCATCCAGGTTGCGGTTTAAGCATGAATCGGCGGGCCCGCCTACGCGGGAATACGCATGTAAGAATCGCCTCTGACTGAATTGCTCGCCTAGAGTGAAGTCATTTAGTCGAGACCCTACGTGCGCTGATTCCTACGCTAGCCGAAGTGAGAGCGAGGTAAGCAAAACAACGATGGGCGATTATATTAAGGAGCATTACGATTTCCCGCTGACCGAGGTCAGCCAGAATAAACCGCTCAAAGGCCTGCGGGTGATCGACGCCGGCAATATGGTGGCGGCGCCGTTCGCGACGGTTTTGCTCGCGGATTTCGGAGCGGACGTGATCAAAATCGAACACCCCAAGTATGGCGATGGCCAGCGTAAGCTGGAACCGATTATGGACGGTATCCCGCTCTGGTGGAAATCGGTGTCGCGCAATAAACGCTGCATCACCCTCGATCTCGGCAAGCCGGAAGGCGCGGAGATTTTCAAGCAGCTCATCAAAGGCAAAGACGTGGTCGTGGAAAACTATCGGCCCGGCACCTTCGAGAAATGGGGCATCGGGCCGGCAGTCATTCGCGACATCGATCCTCGCGTCATCCTCCTGCGCATTTCGGGCTTCGGTCAAACCGGGCCGTATAAGAATCGCGCGGGGTTCGGCCGCGTCGCCGAAGCGATGAGCGGCCTTACCAATCTGATCGGCGAACCGGACGGCCCGCCCATGTCGCCGGGCTATCCGCTGGGCGATTTAATCGCTGGGATTTTTGGTTCGCTGTCGGTCATGATGGCGCTTTATCATCGCGATACGCGCGGTGGCGAGGGGCAGGTCATCGATCTGGCGCTGTTCGAAGCGGTGTTTCGTTTCTTGGATTTCGATCCGATCCAGTACGATCAGATGAAAGTAATCCATAGGCGCACGGGGAACCGGGTTGCCTACGTGGCGCCGAGCTCAATGTTCCGAACCAAAGACGAGAAATATCTCACCCTCGCGGCGAGCACGCAGAACATCTGGTTGCGTCTAGCCGAAGCGATCGGCCGCAAGGATCTCACTACTGATCCGAAGTTCATCGATAATCCGGCGCGGGTGGAAAATTCCGTTGAGTGCAACGGCATCGTCGGCGCGTGGATCGAGCAGCACACGCGTGACGAGGTGATCGAGCATTTCGATAAATTCGGCGTCGCGTACTCGGCCGTATTCGACATGGAAGATGCCTTCCGCGATATCCAATACCGCGCGCGCGAAGCGATGGTACGGGTGCCGGACCCGGACCTCGGCGAAGCGGTCGTGCAGAACGTCGTGCCCAAGTTCTCCGCCACTCCCGGCTCGGTGGATTTTCTCGGCCCCGCTATGGGCGCGCACAACGAGGAAATCTACGGCGCTGAGCTGGGCCTATCCAAGGGTAGGCTCAAAGAGCTCAAAGACGCCGGGATCATCTAAATCCTCTGTTCGCCGTTGTTTGTGGGGCGGGTTTGAAACCGGGCCCTACGTCTCTGGCGAAAAATGTTTGGATGAAGTAGTGAGTCTGAAATCACCGGCATAGATCATTGCCGTTCGAAGCGAACCCACAGCCAGAAGGATCGACTTCTATGCTGACCCATCTTGCGCCGCCACAGATCCGGGCAACGACCGGCCTGGAGCTTGCGGCCGGTGTGTTTACGAAATGCTCTGACCGGTTGGCCACGCAAATATCGGTTTCGCTCACCTCCGGAAAAAGAGACGCCAGGCAGACCGAACTTCGCATCGGGATCAACGGCGACATTTATGGCGGCATGCGCGCGCCGCTCGAAATCGGCAGGCGCCGCGTCGATATCGCCTACGTCAATCCCGCGGCGCTGGTGACCATGGCCTATCGCGGCAAGGGCTACTACAAACAGAAAATGGAGCTGCGCGTGCTGGGCTGTTTCCCGTCTTGGGACCGCATCGCGCTGGTGGTCGACAAGCATCTTGGCGTGAAATCGCTCTCCGACATTGCCCGGCGAAAAATCCCGCTTCATGTGTCGACCCGTCTGTCCGGCGTCAACAACGGAACGTATTTTACGATTTCGACGATCCTTTCTTTATACGGATTGTCGTTCGACAAGATCAAACGCTGGGGCGGCAAAGTGCAAGAGTGCGGCCGTCCCTTTGCTCCGGAGCGGCTGACGAGCATTGCGAAGCGTTCGATCGATGCGGTCTTCGACGAAGGCATCAGCACGCCGGGCGGTTGGCTGGACCAGGCGCTCGACAACGGTTACGAGATCATTCCTCTCGAACCGGCGATCGTTAAAAAGCTCGAACAAATCGGCTATACCGGAACCGTGTTGCCGAAAAGCCGCTTTCGCCAACTCGGAGACGACGCGCTGACGATCGACTACAGCGGCTGGGCGCTGGTGACGCATCGCTGGCTGCCGAACAGCGTCGCTTACGCGGTCATCGAGACGATCGACGAAAGACAGAAAGTAATCCCGGTCGACGACGATCGGCCTTTGGATATGCGCAGTCTTTGCCGCAGCACGGGAAAGTGCCCGCTGCACGTTCCACTCCATCCCGGCGCGGCGAAGTACTATCGGGAGAAAGGCTACCTTTAGGAGTGATGGGGTGTCGGGAATTGGAGTGATGGAGTAGTACTGTTTTGATCCGAGCGACCCATCACTCCACCGCTCCAACACTCCATCACTCCATTCTTTTTCGGGAGGTTTTCTCATGAGCTACCAATTCATCGGCCGGCCGGTGCCGCGTACCGATAACACGGGGAAGGTTACCGGCGAAGCGCGTTACACCTCCGATGTTCTGCTGCCTGGAACGCTCTGGGCAAAGACGCTGCGCAGTCCGTATCCCCATGCGCGCATCGTGAACATCGATGCGTCGCGTGCTGAAAAAGCGCCGGGCGTGCGCGCCGTGCTTACGGGCAACGACGTGCGCGGGATTCTTTACGGGCGGCGCTATCGGGATATTTCCGTTCTAGCGCAGGATCGCGTTCGTTTCATGGGCGAGCGCGTTGCTGCGGTGGCGGCAGAGACGCTCGAGCAGGCCGAGAACGCGTTGGAGCTTATTCAAGTCGATTATCGGGAGTTACCCGCGGTTTTCGATCCGGAGTCGGCGCTACAGGAAGGTGCGCCGCTCATACATCCCGACGTGAATACCTATAAGGGACTGCCCAAGCCCTTGGATCAGCCGACGAATCGTTTCGTTCACGACGTGTTCACGCGCGGCGACGTGGAGGTCGGGTTCAAGCAGGCCGACGTGATCGTCGACAATACCTTCACGGTTGCGCGCGTGCATCAATCGTTCATCGAGCCGCACTGTTGTCTCGTATGGATCGACGATCGGGAGCGCGTACAGATGTGGTCGCCCAACAAAGTGCCGCATGGATTGAAACAAAGTCTCTCACAAGCCTTCGACATTCCCAAGGAAAAGATTCGGGTAAATCCGGTAGCCATCGGCGGCGACTTTGGCGGCAAAGGCGCGCCCATCGACGAGCCGGTTTGTTATTTGCTCGCCCTTCGTAGCGGCCGGCCCGTGAAGATGGTGATGGAGTACCGCGAAGAATTCTTTGCCGGGGCGCCGAGACATGCGGCGATCATTAAACTGAAGACCGGCGTCAAGCGCGATGGCACGATCGCCGCTCATCAGATGGATGCGTATCTGGATGCCGGGGCCTATGGTGGCTTTCGCCCCGGTGCGGTCATTAACGGCATCGCCCATGCCGGCGGCTGTTACCGGGTCGAGCACGCGCGCATCGCGATCTCACGCGTGTACACGAACAATCTCCCAGGTGGGCAGATGCGCGCGCCGGGCGAGCCGCAAGGATTTTTCGCGGCGGAATCGCACATCGACTGCGTGGCGCGCAAGCTCGGCATGGACCCCTACGCGTTTCGCATGAAAAATCTCATGGAAGAGGGCGACTTCACGCTCACCGGCGGCCACTATCGCGCCATCAAAGCCAAGGAGACGCTCAGGGCCGCTGCAAAGGCAGCGGGATATTCAGCGGCGAAACCGCAATACATCGGCCGCGGCGTCGCCATGGGGTATCGCGGACCCGGCGGTGGCACGACGTCGCTCAAGGTCGGGCTTAGTCCCGACGGTGTGATCGTGATTCACACATCCTTCTTCGAGCAAGGGACCGGCACTTACACGACCTTGAGACAGATCGTTGCCGAAGAGCTCGGGTGCGACCCTGAGGGGATTCGGATCTCAACTCTCGATACCGACTCCGGTGTTTCGGCCGATACCGGGCTCGGAGGCAGCCGCGGTACTCGGGTAGCAAGCGGTGCAGCATTCCAAGCGGCGCGCGCGGCCAAAGAAGAATTGTTGGGCCTCGCCGAAAGCAAATGGGGTTGGGCAAAAAGCGACACCGTGATCAGCGGAAAAAAGCTCGTCAACAAGAAGACCAAGAAACAGCAACCTTGGGGAGAGCTGTTGGCGCAAGCCGGCCGCTCGATTACCGGCGAGTCTTTGAATAAAGACGACGACCATTCGCCGGTGACCGCGTTCGCGGCTCAGGTCGCGGAAGTTGCCGTCGATCCGGAGACCGGCGAAGTGACCTTGCGCCGGCTGACGACTGCGCATGACACGGGCGCGATCATGAACCCCGTGGGCCATCAAGGACAGATCGACGGCGGCGTCGTTCAAGGAATCGGCTACGGGTTGATCGAGTATCTTCCTGTGCAAGACGGGCGCGTCGAGGTAGCCAATTTCGGCGAATATAAGATTCCCACCGTCAAAGACATCCCGACTCTCAAAACCGTGATCGTCGCTAGCGGCGAAGGCGTTGGTCCGTACAAGGTCAAAGGCATCGGTGAAAACCCGATCAGCCCGACCGCTCCTGCGATCGCCAACGCGATCGAAGACGCCGTCGGCGTAAGAATCAAGGATCTGCCGATCACCGCCGAGAAAATCTATTCGGCGCTTCGCGCCGGAAGTAAGGAGTGAAAAGTAAGGAGTCAGGGGTCTTCAAATTCGACCAACAGTGAAGAGTGAAAAGTAAGGAGTCAGGAGGTTTCGAAATCGGCACCCCTTACTCCTTACTCCTGACTCCTTACTCCTAACTATTTTTGGAGGCGAAATGCCGTTTGATTCCTTAGGCGATTTTATCAAGGCCGCCGATGCCATCGGCGAGGTTCAGTTCGTCGAAGGCGCCGATCTGGAGATCGATGTGGGCGGTCTGACCGAGCTGACGGCGGAGCGGAGCGGGCCGATGCTGGTGTTCGACAAATTCGCCGGTTATCCGGTGGGGCACCGCGTCTGTGCCAACGCAAACCGGACTGTCCGGCGTTTCGCTTTGGCGCTGGATCTGCCGATCGACATTCATCCGTTGGAATTGTTACGTCGCTGGCGCGACAAGCGCGCCGGTTCCGTGCCGCTCTCGCCGAATGTCTTGAAGGATGGGCCGGTGCTGGAAAACGTGCAGCAGGATGACGAGATCGACATCGAAAGTTTTCCGGCGCCGCGCTGGCACCCCGGTGACGGCGGGCGCTACATCGGAACACAGGATATGGTGATCGTGCGCGACCCCGAGCAGGGCTGGGTAAACATGGGTTGTTATCGGGCGATGATTCAGCGTCGCGACCGCGTGAGCCTCTGGATCAATCCGCAGAAACATGGACGCATTCTAGCGCAGAAATATTGGAAGCTGGGAAAATCGGCGCCGGTCGCCGTCGTGTTCGGCTGCGAGCCCGTCACATGGATGACCGCGTCCATGTCGCCGCCGTTCGGGACTTCGGAGTACGAATTAGCGGGCGCCTATCGCGGTAGTGCGGTGGAGGTCGTGGAATTGCCGATCACCAAGCTGCCGGTGCCGGCACATGCGGAGATCGTCGTCGAAGGCGTCATCCCGCCTGAAAGCGAGGAAACGGCCATCGAGGGACCGTTCGGTGAATGGCCCGGTTATTACACGCATCAAGGGCCGGAAGCCGTGGTGCGCATCCAGCGCATCTACTATAGAGACAATCCGATCATCGCCGGCGCGCCGCCCCTGCGCCCGATCAACTGGAGCAACTTCACCAACTACGTCCATTTGTGGGAGCATCTCGAACGCTCCGGCATCACCGATGTGCAGGGCGTGTGGGGTTTTTACAACGGTTTACTCACCGTCGTGTCACTCAAGCAGCGCTATGCCGGCCATGCGAAGCAAGCGCTGATCACGGCGGCGGGCTTTCGCCACGGTGACATGAAAACTTACTACGTGACCGTCGATGACGACATCGATCCGACCAATCAGGAGGAAGTTCTCTGGGCCATGTGCACGCGGGTCGATCCGACGACCGCCGTCGATGTGGTCCGCGACGCCTGGACCGCGGACCTCGACCCACGTGTATCGCCGGCCAGGCGCGAGTTGGGTGATCTGACCGTCGGGCGCATGCTGATCAACGCCTGCAAACCTTTCGCCTGGCGCGAGCAGTTCGCCAAGACTAATGTCTTTGGTGCGGAAGATCGGAACAAGCTTCAAGCCAAGTGGGGTGAATTGTTGGGGAAGATGGGGAGTAGAAAGGAGAAAGGATGAAGGATCAATCAAACCAAGCGGGTGCGCCCTCCTTGCTCAACGCGTGCTGCCCTAGACGAACGCGATGTATCCAATTATATTTCTTTCAGAAGTAATTGATATTTTTATTTATTAATATTCAGATAATATAGTGACTAATCAGTGCTCAAAACAATTCCGCCTGTTGCCAAAAAGCCGTGATCAGTTTGGGACGCCGGCGCATGCGCTTGAGAGCTCTTATGGCATGATAGCTCAGTTCGGTGAAAGTCTTTGGACAAAAGTTGGGGAGCTCATGGTGTTTCCAGTATCCCCAGATGTACTCCACGGGGTTAAGCTCAGGAGCATAAGCCGGCAAGTACTCAAGGCAGATGGCGCCGGGTTGCTTAGCCACAAAGTCTTTAACCAGGCGGCTACGGTGGGGTTTGGAGCCATCCCAAATCACCAACAACTTTCTTTTAATGTGGCGCTTAAGATGGGAGAGAAACTCAACGACCTGGGGGCTTCGAATACTGCCCGGATGAAGCTCAAAGTAAAACTTCCACCAGGTAATTCCGGCTATCGCCGAAAGCTTCTTCCAGTTAAAACAATACTGCAGCACCGGAGTCTGTCCTTTAGGCGACCACGTCCGACAACGGTGCGGCCGTTGGCTGAGCCCACTCTCGTCAATGAACACTATCGTGCGCCCCTCGCGCTGAGCTTTTTTTTAAGCTCGGGCCAGCGCCGCTTCTTCCACTGTTTTATGGCTGGCTCATCGCGCTCCAGGGCTCGCCCCGTGGGCCGCTGGCAGCTCCAACCGAGTTTCTTTAATAACCAGCTGACGTGCCCGGCGTGGTACTTCACCCCCAAGTCCCGCTCTATCAGCTCCGCCACTCGCTCGAGGGTCCAAAGGTTGGTTTCATATCCCACCGCTTCGGCTCCTCGCTTAAGCCCCTCTTCCAGGCGCTTAAGATCCGTCTCGCTCAACCGGGACTTGCGCCCGGCTCGCCCCGCTTGCCTAAGCCCTTTTCGTCCTTGCTCCTCGATCTGCTTGGCCCAGCGATTGACTGACTGGCGATGCACTCCCACTTGCCGCGCCACTTCCGCTTCGCTCAATCCCTTTCGTAACAAACCGAAAGCCTTAAATCGCCGACGTTCCAAAGCATCAAAATCTCTCTTCACTCCTGCTGGATTTCCCATGCAGGTCTATCTATCACAGATTCTACCAATTGTCACTATATTTTATGAAGATCAATAGTAGCCAACCAACGACACCATCAGGCAATCGTTACGCGCTTGTAAAGCCACCTAAAATG
>Ga0210076_1000300_pt1 | contig 11283 bp, 10 predicted proteins | sample MayberryNW_Catta_3_FD_184876 | JGI IMG/M metagenome (GOLD analysis project Ga0210076, IMG submission 184876) | Wetland microbial communities from San Francisco Bay, California, USA, that impact long-term carbon sequestration -... | ecosystem: Environmental > Aquatic > Marine > Wetlands ... | reverse complement strand
GTCTGTGGTATTTCATCATGGCCCTGGCCATCCCGCTCGGTATTTTCGGCAGCCTGACGGAATTCTGGATGGCCGGCGATTGGCGCGGTATTCCGCGCGTCAAAGGGCCCCGCCGCAAGCCGGAAGATAACATCGGAATCTAACGCACCAACTGATCGATGTTGCAGACTAAGCGTGTGCCATGGATCAGCCAAATTCCCTAACGGCGGGCACTCTATCGCGACGGGCGCTGCTGCGCGCCGCGCTGAGCGCCGGGGTGGTCGCGCTCACAGGAGAGTTTGCGATGGGAGACACTCTAATCCGCAAACCAATTCCTAAAACCGGCGAGCTCTTGCCCGTCATCGGGCTCGGCACATGGCAAACTTTTGATGTCGGCTCAACGAAACCGGCGCGCGAGCCGCTCAAAGCAGTCATGCGGGAGTTCGTGCGCTCAGGCGGCCGCGTCATCGATTCCTCCCCGATGTATGGCAACTCGGAAGCTGTCACGGGCGAACTGGCCCATGACCTAAGCCTACAAAAACAACTTTTTCTCGCCACAAAGGTCTGGACCTCCGGCCGGGACGCCGGCATGCGGCAGATGGAAGAATCTTTTCGGCGATTGCGCACCCAACGTATGGACCTGATGCAGGTCCATAATCTGGTCGATTACCGCACGCATTTAGAGACGCTGAGGCGGTGGAAATCCGAAGGCAAGGTGCGTTATGTCGGCGTCACTCATTATACGGCAAGCGCTTATGACGAGCTCGCACGGGTTATCGCAAGGGAAGATCTCGACTTCGTCCAGATCAATTACTCGCTGGCTGAACACGAAGCGGAAAAACGCATGTTGCCGCTTGCCGCCGAAAAGCAGCTCGCTGTCCTGGTCAACCGGCCTTTCGCACAAGGACAAATATTTCGCCGCGCCGGCGGCAAGCCGCTGCCGGCATGGGCCAAAGAAATCGGCTGCGCCAGCTGGGCGCAATTTTCCTTAAAGTTCATCATTTCTCACCCGGCCGTCACCTGCGCGATACCGGCAACCGCGAAAGTTGACCACCTGACCGATAACATGCGCGCCGGCCTTGGCCCGATGCCCGACGCCGCGACTCGCGAGCGCATGGCGCGGTATTTCGCCGGCCTATGACGAAAGCGGCGGAGTCGACTCGTTCTCGCGATGCATCAGCAGAGGCAACTTTGGTTCCGAACCGCTTGAACGGAGCAAGGCGATTGAACGACTTGAACTTTTTGAACGCATTCCCAAATATTTGACAGGGTTCGACGGCGATGATAGCGCTGGATCTCATCTAAAAGACAAAAGGAGAAATTACGATGGCTAAGCTTCGTCATCTCGCAATTCTCACGCATCAGCCCGATAAGCTCGCGGACTTTTATAAACGGGTTTTCGAAATGCAGGAGATGTACCGCACGAAAAACGGCTCTGTGCATCTTTCGGACGGCGAAGTCAATCTGGCGATCTTGAATGCTAACGATCCAAAGGAACCCGGCCATCAGCCGGGGCTTTATCATTTCGGCTTTCACGTCGACGACAATAAAGAAGTCGCCCGGCGTATCAACGAAATTTATCCCGAGGGCGCGCCCAAGGAGCGCGAAGCGACCTACGCCGAGGGACGCGGCTCGGATCCGGACGGCAATCTCTTCGATATTTCCACAGTCGGGTGGGGCTACAAGCGGCGCATGGATCTGTAGTCGGGCAGCGAGAGAACAATGCCAACTCTGATTATTTCCATCTTCATCGTCTGTTTCGCAAGTCTTTGTTCGAGCGCCGGCCACGCTGCAAGCGCCGACGAGGTCGTCAAAAAAGCTGCCGGCCTTTCCGGCGCGCAGCGCAAGGCTTTCCTGGAAGAAGGCGCGAAGAAAGAGCGCGAACTGGTCTTTTACACCTCGCTCAGCCTGACCGATTATCCCAAGATCATGCCGCACTTCGAGAAAAGTTATCCATTCATCAAGACGAATACGTATCGGTCGACCCCTTCCGGCGTCTTCACAAGAGTCGAGACTGAAGCTCGCGCTGGACGTTTCGCCGTTGACGTTGTCGGCTCGGCGCCGGTGGAGATGTGGCAACTCAAGCAGCGCAAGCACTCCGCGGCGTATCTTTCGCCCGAGCAGAAGGCATTGCCGCCGGGGTCGCGTGACCCGGAAGGCTACTGGCAGGGCTTCGAAGTCACCCCTCTGGTGACGGCTTTCAACACCAAGCAGGTCTCCAACGCTGATGCGCCGCGCAACTATCAGGATCTTTTAAATCCGAAATGGAAAGGCAAGATCAGCCTCGGCACCGAGGAATACACCTGGTTCAACATCTTGCTCGATTCGATGGGGGCCAAGAAAGGCCAGGAATACATGCAGGCGCTGGCCAGGCAGGATTTGCAGATGCCCGGATCAAGCAGCGTCATGCGCGTGCAGTTGATGCTCGCGGGCGAATCGGCGATCGCGGTCGCGGCGCGCGGCCGGCGCGTGACCGAGTACAAGCAACAGGGCGCACCAATCGATTTCCGGATTATGGATCCTTACGCCGGCGAGCCGAACTTTGTTGCGTTGATGCAGCGCTCGGCCCATCCACACGCGGCGCTGCTTTTTATCGACTGGATTTTATCCGAGGAAGGACAGACGCGCCTCGCCGACGCGGCCGGGAGAATTTCGATCCGCAAAGGTATCAAACACAAGCCGTGGGTGCAGGAACTCTTGCAGAAGGAGTTTGTCTTTCTCAGCCCGTCTTCGATCGGACCGAATTTGAATTCGATCATCGATCAATACAACCAAACCTTCGGCGTGCACAAAACAAAATAGTTCCAGCGCACCCGACTCGTTGTTCCTAACTCGAGGTACCAAGACCTGAACGCTTGCGGCTCCAAGCGCGCTCGATCAAGGTACTCAATCCCGAGAACCGAGAATTTTCTTATTTAAGCGCTTTCTTGAGAATCCGAACGGCAGTTTCGGAATCCGCTGCGCTGTCGAAGGCCAGATAGGACACTGCGCGCCTGCCTAGCGCGGCCGCCGAAATACCGCGCAGATTGATGCCGGCCGCGGCAAGGGCATCGGTCAATTTGGCGCCCAATCCCGCTTTGTCCGGTCCTTCGATGCGTACGGAATGCAGACTCTCGCTCGTACCGAGACCGGCCTGTTGCGCCGCGGCTTTTTGTTTCGCGCCCTTGATGGGCGTTATGAACACGACCCCCGTGCCGGGCTTGTCGGGAGCGCGACGGGCAACGACGAATTCAATGTTTGCGCCGGCCTTAGTCATTGCGCCTAAGGTGCTCGCGAGACCGCCCGGACGATCTGCGATTTCTCCCGCCCAAACGTCGACTTTTTTAACCGAGTACGCCATAGGACACCTCCTGCAAATTTTTTTGTGCCGTTATGCTGCCCGAAATGCAGTTAAAATCGGGCTATTGCCATGACCGCGCCTAGTACAATCTGAGCGGCTCATATCACCGGCGCCCGCAAAATGTCAATAAAACATGATGTCCTACCATGGATGCCTGATCTACTTACTGGGCCGCGCCACTGGCCCGGCGTCCTGAAAATCACGGATTGGTGCCCAAAATTATTGAAGGACGAGACCACGCATGCTATCTTCCTTGGTTCAATGAAACGCCCTCACACTAACTTCATAGTTGCTGCGCTCGTTCAATGGTTCGATGCCGACTATCATGCCGCCGGCGCTGCCTTACGAATTCGCGACATTGATCGTGTCAACTGGTTCCGTTGTCTGCCGTTTGTCATCCTGCACTTAGGCTGCCTCGGAATCTTTGTCGTGGGTTGGAGTTGGACCGCGGTTTACGCCGCGGCAGCGCTTTATCTGGTCAGAATGTTCGCCATTACCGGGGTATATCATCGCTACTTCTCGCACCGGACGTTCAAGACCTCCCGATGGGCGCAGTTTATTTTTGCGATGGTCGGCGCTTCCTCGGCGCAACGCGGCCCGCTGTGGTGGGCCGCGAATCACCGCAATCACCATCGCGAATCGGACACGCCTGCCGATCCTCACTCACCGGTACACTATAGTTTTTTTCGTTCCCATGCCGGCTGGTTCATGTGCACGCGCTACTACGCCACGCAATATGAGCGCATTCGCGACTTTTCGCGTTTTCCGGAGCTGGTTTGGTTGAATCGCTTTGATAAAGCGATTCCGGCCGCGCTGGGGCTGGGAATTTATCTCTGCGGCTCATGGCTCGAGTATGCGGTGCCGTCGCTCGGCGTCACCGGACTGCAACTCTTTGTATGGGGCTTCGTTCTCAGCACGACGGTGCTGTTTCACGCCACGGCAAGCATAAATTCTCTCGCGCACATCTTCGGCAACAAACGCTATGACACCGGCGATGAAAGCCGCAATAATTTTTGGCTCGCGCTGATAACCCTCGGCGAAGGTTGGCACAATAACCACCACAGACACATGGGTTGCACCCGCCAGGGATTCTATTGGTGGGAAATCGACATCACCTACTATTGTCTAAAATTCCTGTCTTGGGTGGGAATTATCTGGGATCTTAAGCAGGTTCCTCGTAAAGCCTACGACCGTGCCGAACACCTGCCGCCCAAAAAATACGCCTCGGCTGCTTAAAGAATTTCAATCAGCTGCTGCAACCGCTAAACTGTAGTCCGGCCCGGGCGGCGGGCTCTTTGCGCTACTCGACCGGGATTTCTCCGTGCACCGCATATACTTGTTTTTTTTCCGAACTGCGGTAGCATCGGCTCTCGCGCATATAAAGCGATGCAAATAGCTCCAGATTATCTAAGGACGGTCGCGCTTTTTCAGGACTTAAACCACGACGCGCTCTCGACGGTCAGTGCGCTGCTGGTCGCCAAGAAAGCTCCTGCCGGTGCGGTTATATTCCGTGAGCTGGACAATTCCGATGCGCTTTACCTCGTCGAAGCGGGCGAGGTGGTGATTAGTAAACACGTACAAGGCCCTGTCGACGTCGTTCTCACGACTTTCAGCCGTGGCGACTTTTTCGGCGAGATGGGACTTTTTGATGCAGGCCCGCGTTCCGCGACCGCCCAGGCGAAAGTCGATTCGCTGCTCTGGGGCCTCGAGCGCAAAGCTTTTATGAACATTCTTTCCGATCATCCTGAGATAGGTGCGAAGATCTGCTACCGGCTCGTGTCGGTTTTCATTGACCGGTTGCGCTCGACCAATGAACAAGCCCGAGAAGCCATACGATGGGGCTTGGAGGCCACGGGATATTCGCCGGTAGCGAATCGCGCATTGTTCGATCGCAAGTCCACCTAGAGAGAACTAGAGACGGTTTGTCATCCGAACTGAGAAGTCATTTTTCGACGCCTTAACGGATCATGAGTGATCCTGCGAAACTTCAGCTCTTGACCCGATCGTCCGGCGAATCGGGGTTCGAAATTTTCCAAGTCGACAGCGGCCAGGCCTATTCAGGATTCAAACCGCAAAGACCGCCCCGGAGCGAATGGGAGCTCAGGCGGCAACCATTAGCGCTCGACGGCACGCGCAACTTCGTGCTGAACAGTCTCCGCCAAGACCGTTATCTGCTGCTGAACTCCAAAGAGCATTTCCTCTGGGAACAATTCGACGGCCGCAACTCGCTTGAAGAAATTGCCCGCGCTTTCCATCTCGAGTACGGCGCTTTCGACTACGCTCTCATTCGCGAATTCCTCGCGAAACTTTATCACGCAGGATTGATCGAGGGGCATCGAACTCTTGCTCCGCTGAGCAACTTCGTCAGGGCGAACGGATCTTCTCGGGCCGGTCGGCTTGGCCGTCTGGTCGATGCCTGGCGCCGGTTCGCATTGCGCAGTACCGACGCGGACCGCTATTGCTCGATGATTTATCTCTGGGGCGGCTTTATTTTATTCTACCGTGCAGCGTTTTGGCTGGTTGTCGCAATTGCAGCCGTTGCGCTTGCCGCGGCTTTTCGGCTGGCTGCGCATTCCATGGAGTTCGCCCGAATTCTTTCCACGCAGCCGTTTCTGAGCACTGCTGTCATTCTTCTCGCCCTGGCCGCCGCCTCGATGCTTCATGTTCTGGCTCATGCGATCGCTTGCAAAGCTCATGGACGCAGGGTTCGCGAGATCGGATTTTTCCTGCTCCAGGGAGTCCTACCGACTTTTTACGCTGACGTCACCGACATATTCATGTCGAACCGGCGCGCGCGTTTGATGGTGGATCTGGCCGGGCCAATGGTGGAAGTGTTTTTGGGCAGTCTTGCGATGCTGACAGCGCACCTTGCGGATCCGGGGGTCGGGCAAGCTCTATTGTTCGGCGTCGGAGTATTGCTCTGGGAAAGCGCTTTGATCAACCTCTACCCGTTCAGCTTTCTTGAATTGGACGGCTACAATATTCTTGCAGACTCCATCGCCATGCCGATGCTCAGGAAGCAGACCCTGGCACTGATCCCGAACCTGCCGCAGCGATTGCTAAGACTGAGAACAATCCAGCGGGCGGAGATGATACAAATCGGCTATTTTGTGCTCTGCGTGGTTTCCGTGCTCGTGTACGTTGTCCTGCATCTCGATGTGATTGGCGGCGTCTTGCCGGTTTCGTCGCAATGATATTCTTAACACCTGATTACAGCTCCGCCATTTGACGGCAATAAAATCCTGAGCATAGCTATTTACGGCCGAGCTCTCTCAGCCACTTCTCCCAGCGATCGCTCTCGCGCTCGAGTTGTTCGATCGACATGCCTTTTTCGATGTACCAGCGCTTGAAGCCGTAATCCTTCACCGCGCTGCCGTACCGGTAGCTTTCCAGGATTTTCTGCCCATCCGGACTGAAAAGAAAATCGATAAACAAGACGGCGGCGTGCGGATGGGGCGCATATGAGGATAGTCCGGCGCTGCCCGCGCTCGCCGGCACGATATCCATCGGCACCCAGGCCACCGGCGCACCTTTTTCTGCTGCAACGAGCGCGTGGTTACGGAAGATTGTCGGTGACGCCTCCACCTCTCCCGCGATAATCATGTCATTCATCGCCTGTCCCGAAACCGAATGCATGGTGATTTCCTGGGCATGAAGTTTTTTCAAAAATTCCTCCCCTTTGGTTCGAAGCATTGCTCCAACGGTACGCGATCCCGTGTCCGTTGTGACCATCGCCATCCGGCCCTTTAGCCCCGAGTTCAAGAGTCCGTCGTAATTTTTCGGCACCGCGGCCGCCGGAAGTTTTTGCTTATTGTAAGCAAACCCCATGTACGACTCCCGATCGGTCGCCCAAAAGACGGTGCTTTTCCCCGCCTCTTCCTTGGCATCCGCGGAAAACTTCGCGAGGTGAGGGACGCTAAACGGCGTCAATCGCTTCATCGCGCGCATCAGCATGAGCAAAGGCGGCGAGCTTTCGGCGACGTCCATCAAATATTTTTTTGCCTGGGACTCGGCGAGAACTTTCGCGATCAAGTCCCTGCTCGCGCCACGATAGGCCTCCACCGGCACGCCGTACTTCGCTTCGAAAGCGCGCGCGAGATCTCTGTAAGAACCCCCGGCAAGCGCCGTGTACCACACGATCTTGCCTTCCTTCTTTGCGCCGGTGACGAGCAATTGTTCGCGATCGGGTCCGTTGTAGACCGCCAATTCGGCAAGGGTGGAGGGTTTAGGCCCTTGCGCCAATAGTGCAGCGGGAAACAAAGAGACGGCGAGAGAAATTATGGCCGCAACGAGCTTCACGTTTTTTCCTCCTAGGCTAATGATTCTCAGATATACTCGCGCCGGGATTCCTGCAATGAATTTGAAATGGATGTTACGGACGACCGCGGTCGCCTTATTGAGCCGTTCGCCAAACATCTTTGGGTTCGGGCCGCGTCGCCGACGGATTTTCCCGATCGAAATCCCAGCGTGCCGGATTGTCATGAATGTATTGCCGGATGCGCATCAGCGATTCCTCACTGCGGATGATATGTTCGAAATAGTTGCGCTGCGAGACAGCAGTCCGTGAGCGGCTCATCTCGTTAATCTCTCGCGTCGCGGCGGCCTTGAAGGATCTTATCGCCGTGGGAATCGAACCTGCCACAGGTTGGCCGTACCGTTCGGTCCCGCGTAGGGCACGGCATGCCTTCCCCTACCATTAGAACGCCGCGCAGATGGTTAGGCATAATCACGAAACTATCTACATAGATATGAGGGAAATGAGACGGAATCATTGCCCAGCAGCGGTGCACAATCTTACCATAGTCGTTTAATTCCATTTTTAGATCCAACACGCGGCCAAATAAAGATCTACGGCCGCTACTATGGTGATAAAATAAGCTCCCGGCTGTGGGTAATTGTAATTCTTTAGTCGAATCGATCGGCGGTGCCGTGTTTCGGAATAAATCGTCATCACGACTTCAGAACGTAATCGTTATCTCAGCCCGTGCCGGCACGAACCCAGCGACATGCCGACAAAAAGGCGATCGCCGGTCGCCTCTACAATGGCTCGCATGCATCGCCGGGCACGATATCGTCGCAACTTGCATCTTCTGCATCCTTACTTGCCTCACGCTCCTCCCAACCCCGCCGCCTCCGGATGGAAAAACTTCATATAATCGATGCGCATTGCCGATAACCCCTGCTCATACGCGTACTGCGTCATGGCTTTCAGCACGGTGCGGTTATCCTCGACGTTGTATGCCCAATAACTTTCGCCCATGAGCTCGCGTTGCTCCGCTACGGCAGCGGCCATCCAGGAATAAATGATCACCTGCGGATCTGAACCTTCGAGGCGTTCGAACGCGATATCGCGCGACCGGCGAAACGCTCTCAGCAGCGCCACGGGCGCAGTCGGATTGCGATCGACAAATTCTTGCTTCAGTGTGACGATATGGCTGGCAGGAAATATCCCGGTCTTTTTAAAATAGTTCTTTTCTTCGCTCCGATAGTCGCGAAATAGCCGGCGCGTGCGCGGATCGCGCGACGAGATCGACGGCAAAATATTGGGGCCGATCACCGCATCGATTTTTCCGTCGACCAGCGGCTTGTCCAACATCGCATCGGCATCGCCTGCTCCATCGAGCTTTTCGATGCATATACCCTCGGCGACACCTTCTTTCTTGGCGCGCGCCGCCATCCATTGAATTCGTTTCAGGTCGACCCTGTAATAATGTTGCAGCGCGCCGCGCGCCCAAACGCCGGCAGTGTTATCCCACTGCATGATGCCCACCTTGCGTCCTTCCAGCTGCTTCGGCGTCTCGATACCCGATTGGCTGTTCACAAAAATGTAGGCAAGGCGAAACTTACGGTTCGGAAACGCCGGGATCGAGATGTGTGGCAAGCCGCTCGCATAAGCGCGCACCCGCGCGGCGAACCCGCAGTCCCATGCATCTGCCGCGTCTTCATTGGTCACGAACTCCCAATCGAAACCTTCGATCTTCACCGTGCCATCGGTGATCGGCATGTTGGTGTCGATGGTCGGCTCGCGAAAATAGAATTTCAGTTTCGGATCAGCCATGATTTCCATTCCTTTAAAGGATTATTCGCCATTGGCGCCGATAACCGCAAGCTTTTATCATCAATCGATTATCGCGCATAGCCGCTGTGGAAAATTGCTTTTTTTTCGAATAGCTGTTAGCGAAGCAAGACAGCGAATGAGTGATAATGACCGCGATCCCGGCGCAGCCGTAGAAATTATACTTAAGGGGGCATTGCCATGAGCGATCTTCACGCCGTACCTGAAACGCCGGAGTTAAAAGCGCTGCACGCCCGTCTGGCGCAGTACTCCTTAGGCGGTCACTGGCAAACGCGCGAGACCAATGCCGAGCTCGTCGCCCATCTCTGGCCCTGGTCCGTCATTTATTCCTGTCTTATGGAATCCGGCGAGGTCGTCAAACTCGGCGGTATCGATGACGCGGCCAAACGACGCACGGTCCAACTCGTGAACCCGGCGCTAACCGACAAAAAGGCGACTTCGCGCACGCTGCAGATGTCGATTCAATTGGTCCAACCCGGTGAACGCGCCGAGTGCCACCGCCACACGGCGGCAGCATTGCGCTTTATCGTCGAAGGCGATGGCACGGGCTACACCAACGTCGAGGGTGAAGAGATGTTGATGGAACCGGGCGATCTGGTGCTGACGCCGAATTGGACCTGGCACGACCACTACAACCCTGGAAAGAGTAATTTAGTCTGGCTCGATGTGCTCGATGCCCATCTAACCCGTCATCTCGACGCCGGGTTTCATGAGAATTACGCCGAAGGTCCGGCGCAGCCGATCATCAAGGGCGACGGCTACTGCAAACAGCAGTATGGCGCAATCCGGCCCCGCGCCGCGAATATGACCAATGCAGCGCTTCCCTACATTTACAAATGGAAAGACACTTTAAGCGCGCTCAACAGAGTTGCCGCAGCCGGCGATCGCGACCCGCACGACAGCGTGCTGCTGGAATACGCCCACCCGGTAAACGGCGGCCCGACGATGCCGACCATCGGTTGCTGGATTCAACAGATTCCCCCGGGCGAATCGACAAAACCCCACCGTCACACGAGCAGCGCCATTTATCACGTCGTCCAAGGACAGGGCATCACGTCAGTCGGAAAATCAAAAAGCTCGCCGACCGAGTTAGCCTGGAGCGCGCACGACTGCTTCTTCGTGCCGTCATGGAATTGGCATCGCTTCGAGAATAAATCCAGCGACGATCCCGCGATTTTGTTCTCGGTAACCGATCGACCGGTGCTGGAAAGCTTGGGATTGTTTAGACAAGAAGGATGACAATGGCGAGGAATGGGCACGGCATGCCGTGCCCATTCCAATCGACAGAAAGGACATTGAGCAATGGCACGTCAGTACAAATGCATCTCCGCGGATGGACACATCGATTTAAATCCTGATGTTTGGCGGGGCCGCGTGCAAGCCAGCTATCGGGGCCGTGCACCCAAGCGCGTCAAGATGCCCAACGGCTCCGATGCGGTGGTGATCGACGGTGGCAAGCCCAACACAATCGGAATCACCCGCAGCGTCCGCGTCGCTCACGCCGACCTAGCGAAGCAAGTACCGACGTTCGAAACCTGCGCCGGCACCGGCACGCCGGAGCAGCGCCTGGCTGAACAGGATCAGGACGGCATCGACTGCGAGATTTTGTTTTCCCAGATCACTTTCGTTTTGCGCCAGACCAAAGATGACGAGTTCTACAAAGACTGCATACGCGCATACAACGAATTCTTGGCTGAGGAATACATGGCGCCGGCGCCGGACCGTCTTGTTTGCATGGGCACGTTGCCCAGCACCAACGTCGACGACGCAATTAAAGAATTGGAACACTGCGCCAAGCTCGGCATGAAGGGCGTCAAGCTCGACCGTTATCCGAGCGGCAAGAGTTATCCGACTGCCGAAGACGACAAGTTCTGGGCGGCGGCGCTCG
>Ga0210076_1000298_pt1 | contig 11368 bp, 5 predicted proteins | sample MayberryNW_Catta_3_FD_184876 | JGI IMG/M metagenome (GOLD analysis project Ga0210076, IMG submission 184876) | Wetland microbial communities from San Francisco Bay, California, USA, that impact long-term carbon sequestration -... | ecosystem: Environmental > Aquatic > Marine > Wetlands ... | reverse complement strand
TGTCATTTAAGTACTATGATGGGCATGGCTCCACCCTAATTAAGTACCTTGTTATATCTGATCTTCACCTGGGTTTCGAGTACAATCTTGTGGAGAAGGGTATCCAAATAAATTCCAAATTCTTCACTCAAGAAATAGTTTCAGAGGTGAATGCGATAATAAGAAGTTTCAAACCCCATGGCATAATACTGTTGGGAGACATTAAGGATTCAATCGTGAATATCAACTCTATCGAGTGGTATCACATACCGCGTTTCTTGAAGGATCTTAGTAACAATTATCCCGTTTACCTAATTCCAGGAAATCATGATGCAAAAATCGAGAGTTTGTCGCCCGCTGACGTTTCCATTGCTAGTCCTACAGGGATCACGATTGGTGATACACTTTTTTTACATGGCCATACTATGCCCTCACGGAGAAAATCGGCCGTAAACAAAATAGTAATGGGACATTTGCACCCAGTTCTAAATAAACCAGATAGCAATCTAAATGGTGAGCGTGTTTGGATATTCCTAAAGGTTAAAAAAAGCGCTGTTTTTAGAAACGAGGAGGGATATCTTGACCTAGTAACTGTGCCTTCTATTAATCGATTTATCACCCCGTTCAATGATTTTAGAAGAAAGAGCACTACTGTTTCTAGGTCACCTATAATTAGAAACGCAACGAAATCTTCTGACTATATTAAACAGGCCTTTGTATTATGTTTGGACGGATACGTGTTAGGTGACGAAAGGTTGCTTCCATTTGTAATTTGAATACCCCTATAACCGAAAAGTGGGCAACTGGAACAGGTTATCTGTCATGGGTCCGATCTGACATATACCTCCTCTACGTTTCGATATATGGCTTTAGGTATTCGAAAGTGGGAATGTGGGTCCTCATCCATTCTAAAGTGTCAATGAAAGTGGAAGCAGATTCTATAGTTGTCAGAACAGGTATTCCGAGCTCTACTGCCTTCCTACGTATTTGATATTCATCATCTAGCATACCGACAAACCTCTCGAGTGTCGACGTAGATGGAATATTGATAATGAAATCGATCTGTCGTTTAAATAGCAATTCTGAAATGTTGGGTTTTCTGAGAGGTTCGCTTATTTTGTATACCCTTTCAACTGGATAAATGCCGAAACTTTCCATAAAATCTGCGGTGTGTTCTGTGGCCATTATGGAGTATCCCATATTTCCAATCTTTCTTGCAAGTGGAAGAAGTCTCTCCTTGTTGCTAGGTCCACCTGCAGTTATCAAAACTCTACCACGAACTGGCAAGTTGAATCCAGCTGCAATGTAGGCTTTCGACAGTGCATCATGAAAACTTTGCCCAAAACAGGCAACCTCCCCTGTAGATTGCATTTCAACTCCGAGAACAATATCTGCACCCTCGAGTTGCATGAAAGAAAATTGCGGAACCTTTATGCCAAAACCCGACTTTCTTAGCCAGATGTCGCTATGGTCAACTGGTAGTTTTTTTCCAATCATGGCTTGAGCCGCCAGCGAAATTAGATTTAGCCCAGTGAACTTTGATACAAATGGCATTGATCTAGAAGCGCGGACATTGGCTTCTATTACAAGCACTTGACCTTTCTTTACCAAAAATTGGATATTGAAAGGTCCTATTATCTTCATAGCAACGCCAATTCTTCTGCTATACTCAGTGATCGTTTCGATCGTCTCTCTATCTAATCTCCACGGAGGAATGCACATCATTGCGTCTCCCGAATGCACGCCCGCGTTGTCGATGTGTTCTATGACCGAACCAATGACAACGCTTTGTCCATCCCCTACTGCGTCAACTTCCACTTCAGAAGCGTCTTCCAAGAACTTTGTCATTACGATTGGGTGATCAGGGCTTACGTTTGTAGCCTCAGTCAAGTACTTCTTCAACTGGTCTTGAGTCCAGACGACTTTCATTGCTGCACCACTGAGCACATATGAAGGCCTAACGAGTAAAGGATATTGTACTATCTCGGCAAATGATCGTGCTTCATCCAGGCTCGTAAATTTTTTCCAGGCTGGCTGTCTAATTCCTAATGAGTCAAGCAGGTTTCCGAACTTGGATCGATCTTCGGCCTGGTCCACGCTCATGGCAGAGGTTCCTATAATGTTGATATTTGCAGAAGCTAATCTTGGTGTGAGGATATTTGCTGTCTGACCCCCTACGCAAGTTATTATCCCATCAGAATTTTCTCTCTCGCAAATGTCCATCACTCTTTCAAACGTTAACTCTTCAAAATACAATCGATCGCAGATATCATAGTCAGTAGAGACAGTCTCAGGGTTACAGTTAATGATTGTGACCTCCTCGCAACCATTCTCCTTCAGACCCAAAACCATATTTACTGTGCCCCAATCAAATTCCACGCTACTGCCTATCCTGTATGGCCCAGCGCCTAACACTATCACTTTTGAAGGCATATCCTTACCTCGAGGCATACGAGACTTTTTATCAGAGGCTAATGTCCTGTTTTTTCTTGGTGAAATATAATGAACATCATCAAATTGACCGCCATACGTGAGATAAAGATAATTAGTCTTTGCTGGCCATTCGGCAGCTAAAGTATCGATTTGTTTGGTAACAGGCTGGATCATCAATCTCTTTCTCAGAGCTCTAACTTTATTCTCGTCGATGTCGGAGCAATTGGCAATTTGAACATCAGAAAATCCCATTTTCTTCGCTTCCAGCAATATATTTTTATCAAGACTCGAATTTTTTAGCTTCTTCTCAGTCAGGATTATGTCTTGTATTTTGTTCAAAAACCAAGGATCTATTGATGAGAGTGAGTTGACACGCTCCACCGACATACCCGCCTTAAATGCTCTTACAAGATCGAAAAGGATCTCATCAGTCGGATGCAATAGAGATTGTTCAAGGGTTTCAATTTCATCACTCCCTATACTACTATCTCTATTATTACTACTATCATTACTACTATTATTATTAGAATCAGTTATGTGTGAAGATGAGTCCATTAAAGGGCTGCTCCCTAGTGAACTTAAATCTGGCAAAATTGGATGGCTTTCATTTTCCGGCGAATTTGGATTCAAAGTTCTATCTAAGTCTATTCGTTCTTTTCGGAGAGATCTCAGAGGTCGCTTTCTCTCCTGAGCCAAATTATTTGTACCCAATCTTTGATTATCGGTGATGAATCCGGAAGTAAAACTATTTGCATCTGATTCATTGGATTCATGCTTAGAATTCGAAACAAGGCCATACTTTCCATTGTCGCACATTCTGATTGCTTTCTGAAGAACTTCTTCAAAACTCCTACCAATCGCCATTACCTCCCCCACTGATTTCATGGCGCTGCCTAACCTCCTTTTTACTAATTCAAATTTCTTGAAATCCCATCTAGGCATCTTCAGCACAATGTAGTCCAAAGAAGGTTCAAAGCATGCCGTCGTCGCTTTCGTGACAGTGTTAACTAATTCGGGAAGAGAATACCCTAAGCTTATCTTGGCAGCTATGTATGCTAATGGATATCCGGTGGCCTTACTTGCCAACGCAGAAGATCTAGATAACCGCGCGTTTACCTCAATAACGCAGTAATTTTCCGATCGTGGGTCAAGTCCAAACTGTATGTTGCATTCACCAATGATATTACATTTCTTAGTGGCTTTTAGTGCGCTACTGCGAAGCATATGATATTCGTAGTTGTTTAGTGTCTGTGAAGGGGCCACAACAATGTTATCTCCTGTGTGAACTTTCATAGCCAGAACGTTTTCCATATTGCAGACTATGACACCGTTTCCATGGTGGTCCCGCATCACTTCATACTCAATCTGCTTCCAAGATCCTACATATTTTTCAATTAGAACTTGTCGAACTACACTGAGTGCAAGTCCTCGCTGAACTATTTCCTGTAATTCATAATCATTATAAGCAACTCCACCACCTCGTCCACCCAATGTATAAGCCACCCTTATAATCACGGGATATCCTATTCTCTTGGCAATGAGTTGAGACTCTTCGATAGAGTTCGCTGATGAGCTTTCAAGAACTGGAAGCCCACATTCAGCCATGTTTTCTTTGAAAAGCTGTCTATCTTCTGTAGCCTGGATACCCTGAATTTGAGTGCCCAGTACTTTAATTCCATATTTTTTAAGAATTCCATTCTTTTCCAGCGCAACGCCACAGTTTAACGCTGTTTGGCCTCCGAAGCTTAGCATTATAGAATCTGGGCGTTCGAGTTCTATTATATTCGGGACATATTCTAGGTTAACAGGTAACAGGTATACCCTGTCGGCGAATCTGCTATCGGTTTGGATAGTCGCGATATTTGGGTTAATTAGTAGTGTATTTATATTATCTTCCCTTAACGCTTTGAGGCATTGAGAACCAGAGTAGTCAAAATGACGGTCTTCGGTTTATCGAAGGACTCTCGCCTGCCTCTCCGATCTTTATTGCCCCGCTACCTAGAACTAGAACCTTTTTGATATTTTCATGTTTTCCCAATTCTCCCATCCTCCGTAAATCTAACAACATCCCGAAGAAGATTATTCTGTTGCAGAGTGTACAAATCTTTAAGGATTGAAAGTCTTACATCCAAATTTTGATGCATTTCTTGTGGATTATATCATGAAGTGTTCCATATTATTGTATTCTTTTAACCCGTTTTTGCCATATGTGAGTTACAATACTGAATCTATTCAACAACAGCCCGCTGGTGGAGCAGCTTAAATTGGATTAAATTGGTTGGTTATCGATTTCAGAATGCTCTTTGAGCTCCTTGGACCCTGAGTAAAGCCTACGTGTCAGATAATGGCAGTCTCACTGGCATTCACACAGTGGGCAGTTGTCGTGTTATACCAATTCTTGATAATGTCTCTAAATTTTTCGAAAACAAACAGACAATCATAAGGACCAGGAGACGCCTCGGGGTGAAACTGCACACCAATGATTGGTTTAGACCTATGTTGGATACCTTCTACTGTGTCGTCATCAGGATTATAGAACCAGGTTGTAAAATCTGTTTTCTGCAAGCTCATGGTATCTATCCCATAGCCATGATTCTGGCTCGTTATGTAGGTAGTATTGTCGTTCTTGTGAATGCAAGGTTTATTTTGACCTCGATGACCGTATTTTAGTTTGTAGGTTTTTGCACCGGCTGCAAGAGCAAGAATCTGGTTACCAAGACAGATACCCAACGTGGGAATCGATTCTTCAATTAATCTTTTGGCCGTATTGATAGTTGCGGTACAGATCTCCGGATCGCCCGGTCCGTTGCTTATAACTACCCCTGCGGGACCAAACGCCGCGAGCGAATCATAATCAGTATCCCACGGAAGCCTAATTATTGAGAATCCCAATGACAAGATGTTACGGAGTATACTGAACTTTGTTCCGGTATCTAATAAAACTATCCTTCTATTGGTGGGGCTTCCACTATCAGTGGCAGCTGGGCTATAAAACTTGGCTTCCTCTATGGAAACCTCTGGCATAAAGTTTATCCCCTCATAACTTGAACCCTCGAGCTGCTCTTTAATCCTCGGCAAGTCTAACCTGGTTACTTGGGATGTTGACTTTATTTCCCTTCTGCCTGCCACAGACTTTCGAGTTCTCTGTGAACTGCCTACCGAAGTTACGTTTAATGCACCCATCATCACGCCATGCACTCGAAGTCGTTTGGTTAGTTCACGTGTATCAATTCCATATATCCCCGGTATTTTTTGATCATATAACCATTCGCCGAGGGTCTTGATAGAGCTCCAATGGCTTGCGCTAGCTGAAAGATTTTGAACAATTAATCCGCGGACCTGAATGGACATAGATTCGAAGAATCTAGGAAGTCCGAACTGATCTTTCAAATTGAAATCAGGCACACCATAGTTTCCTATCAGTGGATATGTAAGGCACAAAATTTGGCCTCTATATGAAGGGTCCGTTAGGGTCTCGGTATATCCTACCATACCAGTGTTAAATACCACCTCCCCTTCCATGTAAGAAGGGTACCCAAAACCTATACCGCACATCGTTAATCCATCTTTCAACACAAGACATCCAGCAAGCTTAGAGTCAGACCCAATCAAATTAATGAAATTTAAACCCTTCAGCCAGTTTGAATTGATGAGATTTAAACTTTCTTGCTAAAGAAACAATAATGCGGACGTTACATTATACGGAATAGCCAGATTCTAACCACGATTAATGCGGTAATTTTGAGACCGATCTATTATGCTCTCGAGTATCGAACAGGTTAAATGGCGTGTACATTACGTTTATCATATGAAGGGCAACGCTTTTCAATTTCATTCTGTATATGCCATTATTACAATATTTACTATATTTTATATAGGCATCACAGCAGAGTTGGAATTTTTGTTTGAAGCTACTGCAGCAAATGATGCCTTTAGCGTTCAAGATACAGATTTTATGAATCGTCAAAAAGATATTTTTGGTATATCGGAGATATACACTACTGTCAGTGGGGGAAGAGAATGGTTCGTGAATATGACCAATCCGGCTAATAGTTCACATTTTAGTGAGACAGGAGGCTTCGAACTAATAAAACAGAGTGACGGTTCATGGAGAGTTAACTCAACCCACGTTAGGCTGGTCGTCGAGACTCCATCAAATATGACAGATTGGAAGAACGTGGAAATCACTGGCTATGCGAAGCTGAGCCTACCTACCATCGTTAACTCGACCTCATCCTCTAATTCTAATTCCTTTAGCTCACCTATGAACAATAGCGAATCGGAAGAGATTGATGATTTAGCATTCATAGGTCGTAGTGGCAGACATAGTTCAGAACTTCCATGTGAAGGGGCCGCGTATGTCGGCGGACTACACAACGAAGGTTCAGTAGGATGGAAGAAGGAGATTTGGCACACAGATGGATATACTGATGAACGGGCTAGGAATCTTGTCACTGAACCAATATTGGATAGATGGGTGGGATGGAAAGTGATAATCTATGATATGCACCTGAATAACGAAACTGCGGTAAAACTAGAATCATATCTGGATGACCATAATAATGACAGTTGGAAGAAGGTCACAGAAATAATTGATAGTGGTGGATGGTACTCAAGGAGCACAGATGACGAGTTTTTTAAAGCGGATTGTGGAAAGGGGAGAGATCATATTATCATTGAACCGGGTCCTTTTGTAATATTTAGAACTGATAACCTTGTACTTGATTTTAAAAACCTAAGCGTAAGAGAGATTGATCCTCCTACTGACCTAAATGAATAGCACAATTTCATTCTCGGATTCTCTGTGAGGGTTGATAAAGTATTAATCCTATAATGGATGCACACAGCCTGACAAATGTAGGATATCAGATAATGCTGTTAAGCTAACTACCGTCGTCTTTCTTGAGTTTTTTGGCGGCTTCCAATATTATTTTTGCCACATCACGCTCAATTCCAAGTGATGAAGCAAGATGTTCAACATCAGATGAGATAATAGAGTCAAAGGTAAATCCAGACCTTATCAATAGCTCTTTTAGCCCCTCAGGAATCTCTAGTTCCTGAATTGTATATTTCATAACAAAGGTAATTTTAGACATACTAATATACTCTTCTAGTAAATTTATATATAGATGACATTCGCATCACTGAAATAACTTCCTCCACATGATTAGTTTGTCATATTGGCGCAGCGGTCATCTGTATTCGATAACATAGACGATTGGGGTCTAATAATAGATTCTCGACGTGAAGCAGCTACCTCAGATCAAATGTTGTGTGGCCTGGTCGTGGCGGAATTCAAAGATGCAATAGTTGTTTTGAACTTTGATCAGTATCGGATACATAAATTTCTGATTCCTAAATCAAAAGTGGATGGATTTGATGGGATTCGAGTACATCTCAAAATCTCACAAACGAGTCTATTCTTGTTTTGCTATTAAGACACACCGTCTACGTCTTTTGACTTGGACAAAAAAAAGTAAACAGTGTACTTGTGTTAGCATTAAATGGAGTGTACAAGTTTTCCAAGGATAACAGATTACATTCCTACACATATGGGTAATCATTACGTTCAGAAGATATATTAGTCAAAATCCCTCCATCTTGCAAGCTCTGCAACTTTTTCTGCTGAGACATTCAGTTAATCACGATCTAAATACAAGATGGTCAGCTTAAATATTAGATTGTCGTTAGTACTTTATTAATACTTCTCGTCGTAGTCCATTATTCCGTGCACCTATGGAAGCAAAGATCACTACGGCCGTGCATCTTAATTTAGGTAAATTCAATTACAATATTTACAATTGAACTATAGCTGAGGTCATTCAAGCTATGTTTTCAACCTGTTTGGCATGACAAAGTTAAATGTGAGGTAACGTTAATTAAGCAACAGCGCAGTGTATGACTAAGCGATTGCTTCGTGAGCAATTCAGGGATAGGTGACACTCTTGTGAACTTTGGCCAACAACCATTCTATTAACTGTGGTGTATACGTGAATTTCCCAACATTATGCCAAATGCGCCAATGTAAAATCCCAGACCCACCAACAGTGTATTGTTTAGCCCCACCACCATTGACGAAATGACTGCAAGGATAGATCCTATAACTGAAGCGATAATGTTAACACCCCAAATTAAAGTTATATTGTGGTCGTCGGTTTCATTGATCTCTTCCAATGAAACATTATTAAAATCAGCAAATTTTTTATTAGATCCAATTTGACTCTGTTTCATATCAGTATATTTTCTGTTATGTCCTGTCGCCAACCGAATGATAGATGGAAATTGGAATCCCATTAAAAAACCAATTGGGGCAATAAAGATGACAGTAAGTATGATTCGTTCATAGATGGGCAGAACTATACCCTGATAGATCACATCATCTATGAGGAAATAGTACGCCGTAGCTAGTACGATGATAAGTGGTATGGAAACCAGAATGGCTCTAGCGGGCCTAGCAGGAAATAATTTTCCGCTGGCATAAGAGCCTATTCCTGTGGCAATCAAGATTGAGAAGAGGATGGCGGTTAATGCCAGAACCGGTGTACCAAGGATTAATAAGAATTTCTGGATCAAAGTGATTTCAAAGAACATGAAACCTAAGCCGATACATGTGGCGAAAAGTAAATAATACTTATTTGATGACATGACTGTTACCATATCAATCTTATTTAATTTAGAATAGTAAAGTAAAATAGTAAACAACACTCCCGAAAGGATAAGTACTGTGGTGAGTAACATTATTAGTTGGAAGGGGATTCTTTCTCTTGCAAAGAAGAATGGTGAATCGTCCGTGGGGGGAGGAAGGGAAGAAATGCTTGAATTCGCTACTTCCCCAAGTGACCCAATTGTTCCCAAATTTTTCGACAGAATTTTTTCAAATTCTGATTGTATATAGTCACCAGGTAGCAAGATCGCTTTGGCATTTCTCTCCGATACTGTTTGTTTGACTATTTCCAATTCCTCTGTTGTGAAAGCACTATTTTTGATCATTACCAATACTGGATAAATTGATCCTTCACTAGAGGGGAGAAAGTAAAGACCGGGTTTGTTTTCCACTACAATTACCCTACTTAGAATCTCTTGGTTTTCCCTTAATACACTATCTGCTGACGCATTTCTTGGGCCACGGGGTGATTCTCCATAGTCTTCGAGCAGAGATTGATAGATCAAAGGTATCAACCGGGGCAATTCTATATTCCACCGTATCATCACCAACATACCATGATCCTTGTTCAAATGCTCCAGATATTGTTTGAATGCTTCTACGGTGTATAAGTAGTTCTCAGACAATGCATATCCACCTGCGAGTTGAGCCGCCCAGGAATCTACTAACTTAATCATGATAAGGTCGAATCTTGAGTCAGTACCACTAAGGTATCTTCTCCCTTCATCTATTACTAATTTTACCTGATCCCGGTCATATAAATTGCCAGCAGAACTCCCAAACCTTTTTGCTGCTTCTATGATTAACGGGTTTATTTCAACGGCAGTAACATTCCTTGATCCTCCTGCTAAAGATGCGAGGACGTCTTCGCCTCCGCCACTTCCGATAATCAAAGTTGAGTTAGTCGCAGCAATCTCATAAGGTAAGAAATCCATATAGTGCTTGATCCATTCCAGATCCTGTATGGTCCCATTCCAACGTATAACTGGTGTGTCGGCATCAGCATCTATTGCAATGGCAGCCAGAGCCCTGGACCTTCCAGAGGAATCTAAGCTCTGGGGTTGAGTAGTATTATGTACTTGGCGAGTCACATCAATGCGTGAAAATGAATTCCACTCTGTAAAAAGATGTTCAAAACCCGATTGATTTGAAAGCTGGTAATGTAATCCTTTCTTCTCTCCGGGCTTAATTGAAACTAAATCCTTAAATGAGGAACTCAGCGCCAAGATCAGGGAGAAAATAATTACAAGGACAAGCGAAATCGATAGTAACCTAATTAATTGTATCCTGTTCCTACCGATCGTACTAGTGTTATTCTGAGCTAGACCTTGTTCGGTATCGGAATATCCTCTATTCCCACGAGTGAAAGCTGCCAGCCTGTCGAGGTATCTCATCACCTTCGAAGTTCGTGAAATGAATACAGTTGAGTAAGCCTTATTTCTACTCATCACAAATATTCCAACCATGCATGTCACAGATACCAGCAGGGAAACAAAAACTAAGGTATACTCGGCTCCGAAACCTCTGAGCAGTGGGTCTAATAACAACGTGGCCGCGGCCGATCCTAGTAAATCAAGAAAATAGAGTCTACTGATATCTCTTGGTCTCGAATAGAAAATTAGAGCTATTGCAATACCTGCAAACAGGAAAGGTAATGATGAGATGAGGTAAAATAGGTAAAGAAAATTTACGCTAGGTGGAATTAGGTAACTTGTCACAACAAGGAAAACTCCAATTGATATCGCGAAACCCAGAGAAGATTTAAGTAAATAGATAGGGATGTCCTCCCTTCTCAATCGATTCTTAGCGGTATGAACAGCAAGAGACCCTACACCAAGCCCAAAAAAAGCGATGGATATGGCCATAAATGCATAGTCATACCAGAGAATGATGGAGAAAATTCGAGTGAGGGTGAGCTCTAAAAGCAATACGCTCGAAGATACTACAGCAAGAAGAAGAGCATAAAAGAGTACAAGTGAACAGCCAATAATCAATCCTTGTTGAAATACAGACCCCATGTAAATTTATTACTGAGTAAATTCACGCTTTGAAGGCACAGACTGGGAGAGTGACAGATAACTGCTTGTACTAAGACCCCAGCCAGAACGTCCTATTGTTCTTTTTTATCCTGAATTCTTTAAAGAGCTATGGGATAAAGTATACAATGAAACTTGCGCCTATTATTATAGCAACAATCAACGCTGTTATTATTATCCCTTTTTTGGTAGTCCTTCGTCTTCCTAACGGTTGATCGACCACATTATCGTCGTTATCCCGGTGATTGTTATTCTG
>Ga0210076_1000296_pt1 | contig 11391 bp, 9 predicted proteins | sample MayberryNW_Catta_3_FD_184876 | JGI IMG/M metagenome (GOLD analysis project Ga0210076, IMG submission 184876) | Wetland microbial communities from San Francisco Bay, California, USA, that impact long-term carbon sequestration -... | ecosystem: Environmental > Aquatic > Marine > Wetlands ... | reverse complement strand
TTTCCTTTCTCTAACGAGAGAATCTTTTTTCTTAAAGCCGGTATACTTTCACCATCATAAAGGTTAAAACTATTTGGTTTAGTATATCCAGGAATCATATTTGTCGACATTTCTACTCCTAGAGCAATAACCAGAAAGTCATAATAGAGATGATCGCCTTGATGAAGTATTTTTATTTGCTTTGATTTTGTATCAATTTTGGTTATTTCATCATGAATGAACGTAATCCCCTTTGATTCTAAATTTTTTAATGGGATTTTTGATTTATCTATTTTTTTTCTTCCATCAAGTATCCATAAATTTGTCAATCCCATCATAAAATAATCTTTTTTATCAATAATTATTACATCATGAGTGTAGTCAAGATTTTTTCTTAAGATATTTGATATACAAAGTCCTCCAAATCCTGCACCGAGAATTATTATTTTTTTACCCATATTATAGTCGAATATTCTATCTTTGTTATTAAATATTTTAATTGGCCACAATTAGGATTGTTGTTAAAAATATATTTTCAAACAATGTAAAAATTTTAATGCACCATTCTCTTTACACAAAATATATTATACTGTTATACATGATTAATATCTATATTTATAAATCCAGTTATTCTTGTTATTAAATCCTTATAAATACAATATCTGTATTTTATCAATTTAGGTCCTTCATCTAAATAGGATATTTCTTTTTTCTATATTGACTCTAGAATATCTTGTTTTTTATATTGGTTGTATGATCCTTACTAACAATTTTTCTTTGAAATTGAGATTCTTTATATAATATTTATTAATAAAAATATTCAAATTTTGCTAAATTCATTTTTGGGAAACTTTAAGAGAAGGACTAATGTAAATTATTTGTATTCCTATTGTCATTTCTAAAATATCGGATAAGTAGATTAAGAAAATTTACCAGGAATCGTATTTATCTTATATTTCGCTATGTATTTTTCTTATATGTAAAATTAAAGTTAAAGCTAGGATGGCTTTAGCTAACAACAACTAGGTTAATGATAATTTAAAATAACATTCAATAATGGAGTTATTGGTTAGTATAGCGATGGATTATAACAAGTTATGTAAATCTATATTTGCTTTGCATGATGACATAAGATACGCTGGAGTAGTAGATGAAACAGGTGCTCTACTTGCAGGTGGAATGAAGAAAGGTATTGATTCTATAGTGGATGTGGCTGGAGAAGAACTGTATTTGGCGCAAACAGCAATTAGAAGATCCATGAGGGAAAGGTTCGATCCCACGATGGGGAAAGCAAGATTTTCATATATTGAACGAGAGAAACTCTCTGTGATCACATTATATTTGGATAATAAGGTCGTTTTAATAACCATGGAGCCAAATATTGATTCTCATACAGCAATAGATATAGCTGAAGATTCTTTAGATATGCTAGATGGAAAAATCGATATTTAACAATAAAGAGATGATTCTAAGAATTGAATTCTAACTGATAGTCTAACTATTTCTTAGCGGTCTAGAAATAGATAGATAAATATTTATCCTATTATATTATGCATAGTTTTTAAATCCTGTTCAAACTCATTTAATTCTGATGGTACATTTATTGAGGTAGCATCTTTGAGTGATAATGGTTTACCAGTATTGGGATTGATTGAATTTTTTTTCTTATTCCAAACAAGAGAATTAAACTCAACTATTTTTTCTGTGTATTTTTCAAAATCTCTAAAAAAATCATTTGTTTTAGGGAGTTTCTGGTTGTGAATACTTTCTGAAGAATAAAGAGTTTGCCATAATTTTTCAGTGATAAATGGACAAATAGGTGCGGCTAGTAATAATATTATTGAGAAACATCTGTGCAAAGTATAGATGGAGGAGATTTGGGAATATCTATTTTCATTATCATAAGCTCGCCCTTTAATCATTTCCACATAATGAGAGGCAAAAACATTCCATGTAAAATCTCTTATGCTTGTTGCAGGAATAAAGAAATTATAACTCTTATACCCTTTTATACAAGTATTTATAAGTTTGTCCAATTCAGCCAAAATCCACTTATCCGTGTGTAACAGATTATTATTTTTTAAAGGTTCAGTTGAAAACTCTTTAGGTACTTCAAAAGAGGAAAGAAACCTACCTAAATTCCATAACTTTGAGAGAAATTTCTGTGAATTAGAAATACTTTGTTCTGAACAACGAAAATCCTGTCCTAAATTAGTTTCACTAGCAGACCAAAATCTAAATGTATCTGCTCCATATTTTTGAATTAATGGTAAAGGATCAACAACATTTCCTTTACTTTTACTCATCTTTTTTCCTTTTTCATCTACACCAAAACCCATTATCCAAACATTAGGCCATGCTAATTTTCCTGTTAATTGGTAACACCGGAGCATTGTATAATACAACCATGTCCTAATGATATCTTTTGCTTGAGGTCTAATTGTTGCAGGGTAAGTTCTTTTATAAAATTCTGGGTCTTGAGAAAATTGGGATATGAATAAAGGAGTAATACTAGAGTCCATCCAGGTATCAAATGTTTTTTCTTCACCAACAAACTCCTTGAATCCGCAAGTAGCACAGACATCAAAAGGTGGTTTTTCTTTCCATGGCTGATAATATTTACCTGATTTAGGTAAATTAGGTGATCTACAATTTTGACAAAACCAAATTGGTATCTCTGTCCCATAGAACCGTCTTCTTGATATAGGCCAATCTATTGTAACTGCATTTAACCAATTTTTTAATATTTGTTTATGAATAGGTGGGTAAAAATTTAATTTATTTGAAAATTCTTTGAGAATAGGAAGATAGTCTAATTGTTTAAGATAATAATCCTGTAAAGGAATAATTTCTATTTGAGTCTTACTTCTTTCACAAATGGGAGTTCTATGCATGATTTTTTCTTCTCTTTCTATAAAACCTTCACTTCTTAAATCATCGATAATTTTTTGTCTTGCATGTTTTAATTTTAAATTGCGGTAATTCCCTGCTGAAGAGGTGGTATACCCATTTACATCAATTGATATTATTTCTGTTAGGTGTAGTTCTCTAAATACTTGAACATCGTTATGATCACCATAACTACATACCATAACAACTCCTGAACCAAAATCTGGTTTTGCAGAATGATGGGTTAAAATTGGGACATTCCTCTTAAACAAAGGCAAGACAACTTCTTTTCCAATTAAATGAGAGTACCTTTCATCTTTTGGATTTATTATTATTGCCTGACAAGCATAAAGTAATTCAGGGCGGGTCGTTGCGACAACTATTTTATCATTATTTGTATTGGCTATACTAAAAAACATATAAATTAGATTTGTTGGGAGATCATCATAGATTATTTCTGCATCGGAGATGGTTGTACCACAATCAATACAGTAATTATTAGGTCTATTAGAAATGTAGATTAGTCCTTCGTTCCATAAATCAATAAACGTTTTTTGGGTTAAGGTTCTAAATTTTATTGAATCTGTTCTATAATATTCTTTAAAATTGCAACTTAAACCTAGATTTCTCATTATTTCAATCATGTCGTTTTCCAGATCGTCAAGAGCAGTTTTACATAACTCTAGAAATTTTTCTCTAGGCACCTCACGCATCCGAACTTTATATTTTTTTTCTGTATAGATTTCTACTGGGAGGCCATTTCTATCTATACCAATAGGAAACATAACATTCTGACCATTCATCCGCGCACTTCTAGCTATCATATCTATTTGTGCATAGTGTGCTGCAGCACCAATATGCCATGGTTTCCCTGACGGGTAAGGAGGAGGTGTATCTATAACAAATACATTATCAACATTATGATTATTTTTTAATGTGAACGAATATTGATTTTCTGAATCCCATGACTTAAGGAGTTGTGATTCAATTTCATGGTTCCAAGATTTTGAAGAAATTATAGGTTCCATTCTATATTTTAATTCTATTATTTTATATGGTTATTAACTTTAATATCAAAACAATTATCAATGGATATAAATTCTAATATAAATATAATCATCTAATATCGGCTAAAAGATGAGCTCCTTTATTCACACCTTCGTAAATATAAACACCCAATGCATCAATATTTTTAGGCATTTTTGGAGCTAAAATTTTAATTATTTCTTTAGAAAGATTTTCTACTGTTGCTTCATCTGATAAAAGATAAACTGTAGATTTTGGCATCTGTAAATCAAAATATCCTTGAGGGCCATCAAACTTAACATAATAGTAAAGATCATCATCCTTTGATAGATACCTCTCATTTACAAAAAACTTGTGATCTAATTCATTTATTGCTTCTTTTATCAACTTTTTAGCTTCACTAAAATCTATTACTAAACCATTTTCCATTTTACCAATAATTTCTACCATTACAGTTGATGTATGTCCATGAAGGATAGAACATTTCTTTACCAAAGGCAAAATATGAGCGTAATCAAATGAAAGTGAAGGATCTTCAATAAAAATAGATCCGATTTTTTCATATTTGGTATCAAAGAAAAAGATTGATTCAAACTCTGTTAATTTGCCTTTATATTTTGATGAACCTATTGCAACTATTTTTAAATCGGGATATGAACTCTTTAGCATATTAAACTTTATTAAATCATCATTTGAATCTATAACTTCTATATATCTCTCATCAGTGGTTTTAAAATCTACTGTGAGAACTTCGTCTTCTGGTAGTTTGATTTGAGAATTTACTTCGTACTTGATACCAAGAAAATTCAGTAAGTTGGATAAAGATAATTGAGTCCTATTTAAGAGATAATCGCCTCTTTCGTTAAGATATTTAATATCATTTTCAATAACATTCCGGTTATTTGACAATATTAGAAATGTGCAAATCTATATATAAAAATCTAAGCCTTCCCTAGATACACTGATATACCTAAAATATTAATTATTTTAACAATATAATATTGTACTTTAAATCAGTTACGAACTTTTATATTCTAAAAAATTACATATAATTAAAAAAATAAATTATAAGACCTCTGAAATCACTTTAAATGTCTATAGACCTTACTTGGAAAATTATTGAATCTATAAAAACTTGCATTTTAACGAATGAAAATATTGGCATTGCATTTTCAGGAGGAATCGATAGCTCATTACTTGCAAAAATTTGTAGCGATATTTATAAAAAGAATGTCATTTTATTATCAATAGGTTTTCCTTGTTCACATGATCTCGAATTTTCGAGAAGAATGGCTCGTGAATTAAATATGAAACACATTACATATGAAATCCGAAATGAGGAGTTCAGTAAAATTGCAAGAAAGGTTATTGACAATCTAGAATGTAATAATATTTCTCACATAGAGAATTGTATAGCATTTTATTTTATATCTTTTCTTTCAATTCTGAATAATTGCAAATTTGTTTTAACAGCCAATGGTTTTGATGAGTTATTTTGTGGTTATGACAGATATAGACAAATAATATCACAAGGTCAGAAACAGATTCAAAGTTTTATGGAACAAAAAATTGCTAATGAACTCACCCTTGTAAATGAATTAAATAAGTTTTCAACAGAATTCAATGTTCAGATCAAACAACCATTTTTAACTAAAAAATTTATTGATTTTGCAATGAAAATACCAGTGGAGAAAAAAATACTAGGACCGACGGATAAGCTTAGAAAACATATCTTAAGAGAAATTGCCATATCTTTAAATGTCCCTATAGAATCTGCAATGAAACCAAAAAAGGCTCTCCAATATGGAACTCTGATCCATAAAAATCTAAATAAAATTATCAATACGGATAAAGATATAAAAACAAAATTATTGACTAAAATTCATCATTAAATATCACTTTTCTAAGTACATTTTTTCTTTAAATAAGATTATATTTTAATTGGATGTTGATAATTCATTGCAAACAGTTGAAGATACCTTTTCAATTATCTTAATTCCAGAAGCAAAATGTTGTTCTGGATTGAAAAGATCGTTCAATTCCATTTCAGAGAAATATTTTGAAAGTACAGTATCGTCCTTTATTGCTTGTATGAACTGTTTTCCATTATCTCTTGCTTGAAAAGCGACTCTCTGAATATCCATATATGCTTCAATTCTGGGTATACCTTTACGAACTAGGGATTCCAAAATGAATTCAGAGTAAATCTGGCCCTTTGTAATATTTATATTTGAAGATACTTTTTCAACATTTACAAATAAATTTTTTATAACTTTTATCATGGTCGTTAACATTTCATCCAAAAGTATTATTCCCATTGGTATAGTAAATCGTTCATTTGCTGAATTTGATAAATCGCGTTCATGCCAGAGACAAATATTTTCCATAGAAACACTAAGAAGAGATCTCAATAGTTTTGCTAAAGATGACACTCTTTCACTCTTAATTGGATTCTTCTTTACAGGAACTGCACTACTTCCCATTTGCCCACTTTTAAAAGATTCTGCAATTTCATCTATCTCTGTTCGCTGTAAATTTCTGATTTCAATTGCAATTTTGTCTAATGAAGTCCCTATCAATGCAATAAGGAATTGTGCTTCTGCCAATCGCTCCCTTGGTATTACTTGTGTCGCAGCCTCTATTGGGTGTAGATTCAATAATTTCGAGACGATTTGTTGAACCTCCAATGCTTTATCACCCATTAATGATCCAGTTCCTACCACTCCCAGGGTTTTACAAATCAAAAACCGCTTTTTACCTTCTTTTATCCTTTCTACGTGTTTTACCATTTCCATTGCCCAAACCGCAAATTTTAATCCAAAAGGAATAATACTTGCATGTTGACCATGTGTTCTTCCAACTGCAGGTTGAAGTTTGTATTCGACAGCTTTCTTGGATAAAATTTCTGCTAATTCTTTAATTTTAGGTTCAATAATTAACAGTGATGCACTTAATTGCATTGAAGTAGTCGTATCTATAATGTCATTACTTGTCAAGCCAAAATGTACCCATGGCTTTGTATCGGGAGAACACTGTTCACTTATAGCATTTACTACTGCAGCCATATCATGATCCGTAGTAGATTCCAACTCCTTTGTTCTATTTAACGTGATTTTTCCTGACTTGGCGAGACTGGTGATCTCTTTGGCTGCACCTAATGGGATTATTCCAACATTTGATTGGGCAAGGGCTGTTGCTGCTTCAAATTCAAGAATAAAGTCCAGTCTTTTTTGTTCTTCAAAAATATCTTTAATATCTTTGCTACCATATCTTCCCGAATCTATTGGCAAAATACCCATTATAAGATATTCAATTTATGTATAGAAATAAATCTTTTCTATCGTGATATGAAAGTTAACCAAATGGTAACTATTTGTCCTTTGTGATAAAATCAAGAATAAGTTTTGCCTGTTTAAAGTGTACAGCATCAATCATTTTACCATCAACTTTAAAGGCACCCCGTTTATCGCCATGTTGTTCGATTTCATTCAATGTTGAAATAACTTTTTTTGCCCATTCGATTTCGTTTTGTGACGGTACAAACACATTATGAACAGGTTCTATATGCTTAGGGTGGATAATACTTTTACCAGCATAACCAAGTTTTTTGGCAGTTTTAGCATCTCGTTGAAGACCATCTAAATCATCTACTTTCTGCCATATAGAATCCAAAGCTGGAATTCCTGCAGCTCTTGCATCCACTGGTATTTTTGCCCTAGCATAACTATATTCTAATCCTTCATTCTCATAATCTAATTTCATATCATACAGATAATCAAAAACACCAAACAAGAGAGAACAGATTCTTGAATTATATTTTGCAATAGGATAAGAATTTACTACTCCTTGAGAGGATTCTATAGATGGAATTAATCTGATTGTTTTTTCAACGTTTCTTTTTTTTTCTAGGGTTTCAATTATTTCGGTAATTTTTTCCAGTTCAGAGTCTGAATTAACTTTAGGTATTACTATACCATCCAACCTCTCACAAATTACAGATTCTAAATCTTGTTCATAAAGTCCCGAATCGAAGGAATTTATTCTAACAAAAAGCTGAGGCAAATCTTTGTGCTTGTTATTAGCATTATCAATTTTATTATCACTATTAATGTTAACACGATTTAAACTATGGTTATAATTTGAAAGAGATTGGGTAATCATCTCTCTTGCTATAGATTTTTCAGAAATAGGTACCGAATCCTCTATATCGAAACATAAAATATCAGGATAAAGCAGCCTTGATTTCTCTAAAAATCTCTGATTATTTCCTGGTATAAATAATAATGTTCTAAACATCATTGACTATCAAATTAAAAATAACAAGTAAAAAAAGAAATTATTACAGTTCTTGGGGATTAGTTAATATTTTACCAATTTGATCGGCATTTGCCATCATAACATGACCCTTGACCATTTCAGAGAATGGTAATTTAGTCGCGATAAGGGGTTTAATTTTTCCTTTTCCTGTCCAATAAATTATATCCTCTAAATCTGATTTTGTTCCTTGTGTAGAACCTAATAAATTAGTACCTTTAAAGAACAAATATCGAAGATCAAGCGTAGTATCATAACCAGTAGTTGCACCGGTTGCAACTAATGTTCCACCCATTTTTAATAATGAGACCTCCTGAGGAAAAACTGCTTTACCTATATGTTCAAAAATAAGATCAACACCTTGTTTATTTGTTAAATTTCTAACTTTTTTGTGCCAGTCTTGTTCTCTATGATTTACAACTTGGTCAGCTCCTAACTTGATACAAGTATCCATTTTTTCCTGATTTCCTGCAGTGGCAATAACATCACAATTATATAATTTTGCAATTTGAATCCCTGCCATGCCAACACCACTTGTTCCTCCCATTATTAGAACGGTTTGTCCAGGTTTTATTTTTGCTCGTCCGACTAACATGTGCCATGCTGTCATTCCTACCATAGAGATAGCGGCTGCATCGTCGAATGATACAGAATCAGGTATCTTTGCAACGTTAACTTCAGGTAAATGAGTATATTGTGCGAATCCACCCCATAATGGTCCAGTTTGAAATCCCCAAATGCTTCTTTCATTACAATCGTATTCTCTTCCGGCAGTACACATTTCACAGATCCTGCAACTGAGATTGGAATGTGAAACAACTCTATCACCTGTTCTAAATTTTGTTACATCTTCTCCTACTTCAACAACAGGTCCGGCAACATCACTTCCAGAAATATGAGGTAAAGGGGTCTTTACTGGATCTCCCCAAATTGCCCATAAATCGTTATAATTATAGGCTGCTGATTCCACTTTTATCATAACTTCATTAGGTTTTAATTTTGGAGTATCGATATCCTCGATCTTAACTACCTGTGTAGGATCTTTATTATATTCTCTAAAAACAGCTGCTTTCATGCTTTGGATTCGGAGTATAGACTTAATATAGTTAACTTGAAATAAAGTAAAAATTTGCCTTTATCGTTACCATTTTCCATTTTATAATTGTGATTCATTATTGTAAAAAGTGGAAAAGAATATTGGAAATCAGACAAAATAGTACATACAAGAATTAGGTTGCTTAATCAGTTTATATCAAAATCTTTTAAAACAAAATTCCAGTTCTCAATTGGTAATAATTCTAGTAAATCCTCTTTAGTATCGATGTCGAATCTGAGGTTAACTATATCTAAAGATTCAATAGGAATTTGAAATTTATGAGCTTCTTTTAAATGGTTCATGTAACTATTATCATCATAAAACGTCTTAATTACATCAGGTGGTTTTCTAAATAATACATTTGTACCATCCAATCGTTTGGATGGGCATATAATGATACATTTGTCATATTTATTAGATATAGTACAAATTTCATCTATTTCTTTGGCTGAAATAAATGGTAAGTCTTGTGGAATTACAATGTTAGCGTTTATATCATTACTAATACAATAACGATCTGCTAAGATAACTGCATGATTAACACCTTCATCAAAGTCCTGAATAAATTTTAGATTGTTTAGATATGAGTATTTTTTAATTGTTTTATCACTGGAAATTATTATTATTTCAGAGATGAAGTTTGATTCTTTTAGCTCTTTTATTGTAGCATCCAAAAGATACATTGCAAGATTTTTTCGTTGTTGAGGTGATAAAATATTTGATAATCTAGATTTGGCTAGGTGAAGTTTTTTCATCGGAATCACAGCAGCAATTTTCATTGATAATTCATTACCTTTAAAATGAAGCTTGCCAATCTAGTTTCTTCCTTTCCATTATTCATCAAAATATTGGTTTCAAAACTAGAAACATCCAATTTCTTTATATCTTTGGAAAAATTAGAATCCGTTTTATCTATAACTATTTTAGAAGCTAACTGGGAATAAAATTTTGCGATCCCTATTACCGTAGGTTCTATCCCCTTAGCTTGAAGGTATTTTATAGCTGGTCCACTTATTGCTTTATTTCCTATAATTGGAGATATTGCAACTATTTTATTTCTTTGTTTAATCAGTTCTGCCTTGATTTTAGGCAGAGAGAGAATTGGTGATATACTTGAAATAGGATTAGCTGGAGCAATAATAATGATATCAGATGATCGGATGATTCTTAATGCATCCTTGTTGCATTTTGCTTTTTCGATATTCTTGTAATAAACATCTAATACTCTGGGCTTTGCTTTATTTTTCACCCAAAACTCTTGAATATTCATATCTCCCTTATCCGTAACTATTCTTGTTTCTACATGAGTATCAGAAACTGGAATTATCTTATTATTTATATGGTACTGGTTAAGTGCGATCCATTTTATTACTTTTGATAAAGAGACACCTCTTGAAAGCATTTTTGTCCTGATAAAATGAGTAACAAAATCCATGTCACCAATTTTAAACCAGTGATCTAATCCTAATACTTTCATACAATCAAGATAGCGAAAAGTATCATTTTTAATTCCCCATCCACGTTCTTTGTCAAGTATACCTGCTAATCCATAAATGCAGGTGTCAATATCTGGACATATATACAAGCCATTAAACCAAAAATTATCACCAATATTTGAAATAATTGATAATTTAGTAGTACAACTGATTAGTCCACGGATAATTTTTATCGAACCTGTCCCACCTGCTATGACTGTTATCAAATAATTTTTTAGAGAATAGAGATAATGTAAAATTTTCGATTAATATTATATTTTTTTAGTATTAATTATATTTACTTTCTGTAAAATATAATAAAAATAACAATAAGGATTATATTCGACAAAAATAATGTGTCAAATGTGAACGGAAGGGTCGTTTTATCCTGTTGGATAATGGGATTGATTTTGATTCCTACTGCTATTTCTCAATCATTTGCGTCACAGATGGAAGTATTTCTTTTACCTGAACGGGATGCAGCTGATCCCATCTTTACTAGCATCAGGTTTGTAACATTACAATATGAACCTGGAAGTGAATTGGCTAAAGTATTTAATGGAACAAATGAGAGAATAACGTTTACCTTAAATTCTACTACTCCTGGTATGG
>Ga0210076_1000294_pt1 | contig 11430 bp, 5 predicted proteins | sample MayberryNW_Catta_3_FD_184876 | JGI IMG/M metagenome (GOLD analysis project Ga0210076, IMG submission 184876) | Wetland microbial communities from San Francisco Bay, California, USA, that impact long-term carbon sequestration -... | ecosystem: Environmental > Aquatic > Marine > Wetlands ... | reverse complement strand
GACCCGCTCATCGCCGGCGTCGACGAAGGCTCCGTGGTCGTGCGCGACGTGCCGAGGTATCCGCCGGTCCGTCGCGACCTCGCGTTCGTCCTCCCCGAGGAGGTCGCCGCCGGCGACGTCGTGGCCGCCATCGAGGAAGCCGCGGGTGAGCTGTTCGCTCGCAGCATGCTCTTCGATGTCTACCGTGGGGACCCTCTTCCTCCCGGCGCGAAGAGCCTGGCCTTCGCGATCGACCTGCGCGCGTCGGATCGAACCCTGACGGGGGAGGAGACTGAGCCCGTCGTGACGGCGATCGTGGAACGGCTCCGACGCGAGTTCGGAGCCGAGCTGCGGTCGGGTTGATCCGCTTCGAGCCCGCTTCGCGGTGCCCGGTAGCACCACGGCGACCGATGCCGATAGACTCCGCGCCGTGGTTCACGACTACCTCTCCGTCGACGACCTGAGCCCCAAAGAGCTGGAAGGGCTCCTGGACCTGGCCGCCGATGTGAAGGCGCGCCCGGAACACTACGAGGGGCGCCTCGCGGGCCGCTCGATCGCACTGATCTTCGAGAAGCCGAGCACCCGCACCAGGGTCTCGTTCGAGGTCGGCGTCGCACAGCTGGGCGCCCACCCCGTCGTGCTGTCCTCGAGCGACCTCCAGCTCGGCCGGGGCGAGACGATCGAGGACACCGGCCGGGTGCTCTCCAGATACCTCGACGCGATCGTGCTTCGCACGTTCGAGCAGGAGCGCCTCGAGGTGCTCGCCGAGGCCTCGGACGTGCCGGTCGTGAACTCGCTGTCGGACTTCGAGCACCCGTGCCAGGCGCTGGCCGACCTGCTCACGATGCGTGAACGGCTCGGCGCGCTCGCCGGCAGGACCCTGGCCTACCTGGGCGACGGCAACAACGTGGCGCATTCCCTGCTGCTCGGGGGCACGAAGGCAGGCATGCAGGTACGCATCGCGACCCCGGCGGGGTTCGAGCCGATCCCGCAGGTCGTCCAGCGGGCGGCGGAGATCGCCGCCGAGATCGGCGGAGGGGCCGCGGTGACGAACGACCCGGTCGGGGCGGCCCGGGGAGCCGATGTCCTCTACACCGATGTCTGGGCGAGCATGGGGCAGGAGGCGGAGACCGACGAGCGGCGGCTCGTGTTCACGCCGTACCAGGTGACGCAGGCGCTGGTGGATTCGGCCGCCGACGACGTCGTGGTCATGCACTGCCTGCCGGCGCACCGGGGGCAGGAGATCGCGGCCGAGGTGATCGACGGGCCAGGGTCGGCCGTGTGGGACCAAGCCGAGAATCGTCTGCACACGCAGAAGGCCCTGCTGCTCCGCCTGTTCGACGTCGCCTGAGGCGTCGCGGTGCCCAGATCCAACGACCTCGTCGAGCGGGCGCTCCAGGAATACGCGGATCTCCTGTCGATCGCGGGAAGCGACCCGTACAAGCCACGCGCGTACGAGAAGGCTGCGCGTGCCGTGGGCGGCTATCCCGAGGAGCTCGCGGAGCTCGATGAAGCCGGGGTCCTGTCGATCCCCGGGGTCGGCAGCTCGATCGCGTCGAAGGTCGTGGACATCCTGAAGACGGGGAGCTTCGACGAGCTGGACGAGCTCAGGGCTCAGGTCCCCGACGGTGTTCGGGCGATGACCGCGATCCCCGGGTTCGGTCCGAAGAAGGCGATGGCGGTCCACGTCCAGCTGGGGATCGACACCGTCGAGGCCTTGGCGGCGGCGGCCGAGCGGGGCGAGCTGGCCGGGATGAAGGGCTTCTCCCGCGCGACCGAACGCACCGTGATCGACGGTGTGCGCCGGTTGCGCTCGAGCGGTGGGCGGGTGAGGGTCGATCAAGCGCTCGAGGTCGCCGAGGAGCTGCTCGGGCGGTTGAGGCAGATACCCGGAGTGATCCGGGCATCGTACGCCGGCTCGCTGCGCCGCATGGCGGAGACGATCGGCGACGTCGACCTGCTCGTCGCGAGCGAACGGCCGTCGAGCGTGATGGATGCCCTGGTGGGGTTCGACCTCACGGAACGCGTCATCTCCCACGGTGAGACGAGATCCTCGATCGTGACGACGAGCGGTCTCCAGGTCGACCTTCGCGTGGTCGACCGGGAAGCGTGGGGCGCCGCCTTGATCTACTTCACCGGTTCCAAGGCGCACAACGTCCGCATACGCGAGATCGCCGTGCGCAGCGGGCTGAAGCTCAACGAGTACGGCCTGTTCCGAGCCAGATCGGGGAAGCTCCTCGCAGCCGAGACCGAGCAGGCCGTCTACGAGCGGCTCGGTCTCCCGTACATCGAGCCCACCTTGCGGGAGGACCGCGGGGAGATCGAGGCGGGGCTGGCCGGAGAGCTTCCCGACCTGATCACGCTGCGGCAGATCCGCGGCGACCTGCACACCCACACGAACCTCACGGACGGACTCGCGACCCTCGAGCGCATGCTGGAGGCCGCGTCCGAGCATCGGTACGCGTACTACGCGGTCACCGACCACGCGCCCAACCTGTTCATGCAGCGGATGACCGACGAGAAGATGCTCGAGCAGCGACACCGGCTGCGCGGACTGCAGGATCGTTACCCCAAGATGCGGCTGCTACACGGCACCGAGCTCAACATCGACCCCGACGGCGGGGTGGACTGGGACGACGGGTTCCTCGCGGGGTTCGACCTCACCGTGGCGTCGGTGCATTCGCATTTCGGGCAGTCCAAGGACCAGATGACGCGGCGGGTGATCCGAGCGATCGAGCACCCACGAGTCAACATCATCGGGCACCTGACCACTCGCAAGATCGGGCGGCGCGATCCGATCGAGCTCGATCTCGAGGCGGTGTTCGCGGCCGCCGGGCGCACGGGCACCGCGCTCGAGATCAACGCGTACCCCGACCGCCTCGACCTGCGCGACGAGCACGTCCTGTGGGCCAAGCGTCACGGTGTGCGCTTCGCGATCGACACCGACTCGCACGCCGTCGGCCATCTCGACCTGATGCGGTTCGGCGTCGCGACGGCTCAGCGAGGGTGGCTGACGAAGGATGACGTGATCAATGCGTGGCCCGTCACGAAGCTCCGGCGGTTCCTGCGGAAGGGCCGGTCCTGAGCCGGCGGAGGCTGCCTCGATCCTTCTACGAGCGCGCCGCCGTGTCGGTGGCTCCGGACCTGCTCGGGCGGACGCTGGTGCGACGGCTGCCCGACGGCTCACGCCTGGCGGGCCGGATCGTCGAGACCGAGGCCTACGAGCCGGGCGACCCGGCGAGCCACGGCTTCCGCGGTCCCACGGCCCGCAACGCGGTCATGTTCGGTCCCGCCGGGCACCTCTACGTGTACTTCACCTACGGGAACCACTGGATGATGAACGTCGTCACGCGTTCCGTCGGCGAGGGGAGCGCGGTGCTCCTGCGAGCCGCCGAGCCGCTGGAAGGGCTCGACGCCATGGCGCGGGCGAGACGGCGTGACCGTCCGTCGGAGCTCTGCTCGGGGCCGGGGAAGCTCGCCCAGGCGCTGGCGGTGGATCGCTCGCTCGACGGGGCCGATCTCGTCGGTGGCCCCGACGTGTGGATCGAGTCAGGGACGCCCGTGCCCCGAGTCCGGGTGTCGTCGACGGCCCGTGTGGGGGTGCGAACTGGCCTGGAGCGACCGTGGCGCTTCCTCGTCGCGGGAGACCCCTCCGTCAGCCGGGGACGTCCGGGGCCTCCGACGGGTCGTCCGAGGACCTCGAGACCGTGATCGTGACCGTGCTCGTCTGGGCCGCTTCGGTGCCCGCGGAAGGCGCTTGGAAGATGACGATGCCCGCGGGTTGCGTCGACGCCTCGACGCGAACGCTCACGTAGAAGCCGGCCTGCTCGAGGGCGAGCTCGGCCGACGCCTGATCGAGGCCGATGACCGACGGCACGGACACCGACTGCACGCTCGTCGGGGTCGTGCAGACCCGGGTCGGCTCCGTGCCCTGGATGAACTGCAGGGTGTCGATGTTCTGGGGGAGCGTGTAGGCGTTCGGCAGACAGTACGGTGACTGGGTCACGTCGACGGAGATCGACAGGTAGCCCACCTGGGGGGTCGGGAACTCACGTGGGGGCAGTTTGGCCGTGGCGTGGTCCATGAACAGCCGCCAGATCTGCGCGGGCCAGGTTCCCCCGAACACCGTGATCCGCGTGCGCGGCGGTTCCATCGGGATCAGTCCCTCGTGGAACCCGATCCACACGGCGGCCGTGAGCTGGGGCACGGCTCCGACGAACCAGGCGTTCGTGTGCGTTTCGGCCGTGCCGGTCTTGCCGAACTGCGGCCGGCCGATGATCGCCGAGCGGCCGGTGCCGTAGCTCACCACGTCCTGCAGGATGTCGGTGGCCACCGATGCGACCTCCGGCTCGAGCACCTGCTTCGGATCCGGATGCGCCCCCCAGAGCGACTTCCCCTGGGGATCGGTGACGCTGATCACCGGCACCGGGCCCACGTGAGCGCCTCCGGTGGCGAGCGTGCCGTAGGCGCTGGCCATCTCGAGGGTGTTCGACTCGTTCGTGCCCAGCACCGCCGAGAGGTACGGTGAGAGGGGTTCGTGCGGTTCGGCCACCTTGGGGCAGCACCGCATGCCCATGCGCTCGGCGGTCTCGACGACCCGCTCGGGGCCGAGGCGGTCGATCAGCTGCGCGTAGACGGTGTTGACGGAGTTGACGGTCGCGCTCTGCAACGACATCGCGCCGTAACCGCTCCCCTCGGCGTTGGTGACGTGCCAGACGGTGCCACCGTCGAGCGGGATGTCGATGGAGGAAGGTGCGGCGAAGACGGTGGAGGGGCTGAAGCCGTTCTCGAGGGCGGTGACGAGCGCGTAAGGCTTGAACGCCGAGCCGGTCTGTCGACCCAGGCCCCCCTCGCCGGTCGCGAGGTTCACGCGACCGGCGTCGGAGTCCCTCCAGTAGTCGGAGTCCTTGCCGCCCACCATCGCCTTGACGAAGCCGGTCCGGGGGTCGATCACGGTCATGGCACCGTCGGGATCCTCCGGGTAGGCGAGCACCGAGCGCACGGCCGATTCGGCAGCGTCCTGGAGCCGGGGCTCGAGCGTGGTCGTGATGCGCAGCCCCCCCGTGAACAGCAGCTTGTAGCGGTCCTGGCGGGTCGGCCCGAACGCCCGGTTCGCGAGGAACCACTCCTTGAAGTAGTCGACGAAGTAGGGGTAGCGGTAGCGCATCTCCGGCTCGCCCCTGCGCAGCACGATCGGCTCCCGAACGGCGGCGCGGTACTCGGCCGGGCCGATCATGCGCTGCTCCCGCATCAGCCGCAGGACCACGTTGCGTCTGCCGTACGCGCTCTCGGGGTGGATGAACGGGTCGAAGTGATTGGGGCGGGCGATCAGCCCGGCGAGCAAGGCCGCCTGGGCGAGCGTGAGGGCGGCGGCGTCGGTGGAGAAGTAGGTCTGCGCCGCCGATTGCACGCCGTAGGCACCCTCGCCCAGGTACACGGTGTTCAGGTACCTGGTGAGGATCTGGTCCTTCGACAGCCGATCCTCGAGCTGCCAGGCGAGGGCGGCCTCGTCCAGCTTCCTGCGGAAGGTCTCGGCGGAGCCGACGTAGAGGTTCTTCACCAGCTGTTGGGTGATCGTGGATCCGCCCTCCACGACGGAGCCCTGGTTGGCGTTGACGACCGCGGCCCGTGCGATCGCGCGAACGTCGACGCCGTGATGCACGTAAAAGCGCTGGTCCTCGATCGCCACAGCCGCGTCGCGGACGGCCAGGGACATCTGGCGCTCACGCAGCACGACGCGATCCTCGGCCGCGTGCAGAGGCGTGATCAACGTGCCGTCGGCGGCGTAGAGGAACGAGGTCTGCGCGAGCGGCAACGGGTCGTAGTCGTCGAGGCTCGGCACGGAACAGCTCGCCGCGACGACGACGAGCGACAGGACCGAGCCGATCGTGGGGAAGCGTCGGCGGTGGCGCATCGCCGGGCGAGTGTAAACCGGGGAACGCCCGCAACCACGGAGGTCGGCGGCATCCTCACTGGTAGCATCCGGCGCTATGGGTGATCCCGCCCGCCCCGTCACTCCCGTTGCGGAGCAACTGGCGGCGCTCGCGGCCGACGCGGCCGACATCGTGCCCGAGCACGCACTCCGCGAGAAGCTCGAGCTCGGCCGGCCGTTGCGCGTGAAGCTCGGCCTCGACCCGACCGCGCCGGCGGTCACGCTCGGATGGGCCGTGGTGCTCCGCAGGCTCCGCCGGTTCCAGGATCTGGGCCACATCGCCGTGCTGATCGTCGGGGACTACACCGCCCGGGTCGGCGACCCCTCAGGCAGGTCCGAGATGCGCCGACAGCTCTCCAAGGAGGAGGTCGTCGGCTACGCCGAACGACTCCTCGCCCAGTTCCGGAAGGTCCTCACCGACGAGCGGCTCGAGATCCGCCGCAATTCCGAATGGCTCGAGGACATGCGCATGGACGACGTCCTGGGCCTGACCGCATCGACGACGGTCGCGCAGATGCTGCAGCGCGACGACTTCGCCCAGCGCCACGCCGCCGGTGCCCCGATCTCGCTGATGGAGTTCATGTACCCGCTCCTGCAGGCCTACGACTCCGTGGCGGTGCGTGCCGACGTCGAGCTCGGCGGTACCGATCAGCTCTTCAACCTGTTGGTCGGGCGGCAGCTGCAGCGAGATCACGATCAGGATCCGCAGCTCGCCCTCACGATGCCGCTGCTCGAGGGGCTCGACGGCGTGCAGAAGATGAGCCAGTCGCTGGGCAACTACGTCGGCATCGACGAGCCGGCCGAAGAGCAGTTCGGCAAGCTCATGTCGATCCCGGACCACCTGATCGTCAAGTACCTTCGGCTCTGCACCGCGATGCCCGCCGAAGAGGTCGACGCGGTGGAGCGCGGCCTGGGCGAGGGATCCCTGCGCCCGAACGACCAGAAGCGACGCATGGCCCGGCTGGTCGTCGACCTCTACCACGGCGATGGAGCCGGTGCGCAGGCCGAGTCCAGGTTCGACATCCTCCACAAGGAGCACCGGGTGCCCGACGACGTGCCCGAGCGGGCGATCCCCCAGGAAGCTCGCCGCGGCTCGGTCGTCTGGCTTCCCAGGCTGCTCGTGGCGACGGGTCTCGCGAGCTCGAACGCCGAAGCCCGCCGTGCTGTACAGGGTGGGGGGGTGCGCCTCGACGGCGCGGTGCTGGACGATCCACAGGCCGAGTTCGAGGCCGATGCGCTGCGAGGCAAGATCCTTGCGGTCGGGAGACGCCGGTTCGTGCGCCTGGTCTGAGGCCGGGTTGACGCTTCCCGCACGGCTGCTAGCATGGGCGGTCGGCGCCGAGGCCCCTCCCCGCGTGCTCTGCTACGCTCGGGTTGGGCGTCGAGCGCCTCTCGCACCTTGAGAACTGAACAGTGTGTCGAAAGCCAGTGCCTTTACCCGTCAGGGTGATGGCTCGGTTCGCCGTGCCATCGGTATCCTGACGGCTGTACTGGATCCGTCCGGTCTCGACCGGGCGGAGCCAGATCACGAAGGCCGTGCAGGGCAGTGCCTGCCTCGCACGGCCGACTCCAACACCAGATAGCAACCCCCGGGCCTCGCGCTCGGGACGTCACTATCTCTACGGAGAGTTTGATCCTGGCTCAGGACGAACGCTGGCGGCGCGCTTAACACATGCAAGTCGAACGGTGAACCGGGCTTCGGCCCGGGGATCAGTGGCGAACGGGTGCGTAACACGTGGGCAACCTGCCCCAGACACTGGGATAACCCCGGGAAACCGGGGCTAATACCGGATACTCCGGTCGGATCACATGGCTCGACCGGGAAAGCTCCGACGGTCTGGGATGGGCCCGCGGCCTATCAGCTCGTTGGTGGGGTAACGGCCCACCAAGGCGACGACGGGTAGCTGGTCTGAGAGGACGACCAGCCACACTGGAACTGAGATACGGTCCAGACTCCTACGGGAGGCAGCAGTGGGGAATCTTGCACAATGGGCGGAAGCCTGATGCAGCGACGCCGCGTGGGGGACGAATGCCCTCGGGTTGTAAACCCCTTTCGGCAGGGAAGAAGCGCAAGTGACGGTACCTGCAGAAGAAGCTCCGGCTAACTACGTGCCAGCAGCCGCGGTAAGACGTAGGGAGCGAGCGTTGTCCGGATTCATTGGGCGTAAAGCGCGCGTAGGCGGTTTGGCAAGTCGGATGTGAAATCCCGAGGCTCAACCTCGTGACTGCATCCGATACTGCCCGACTAGAGGTAGGTAGGGGAGATCGGAATTCCTGGTGTAGCGGTGAAATGCGCAGATATCAGGAGGAACACCGGTGGCGAAGGCGGATCTCTGGGCCTGACCTGACGCTGAGGCGCGAAAGCTAGGGGAGCGAACAGGATTAGATACCCTGGTAGTCCTAGCCGTAAACGTTGGGTGCTAGGTGTGGGCGGATATCGACCCCGTCCGTGCCGAAGCTAACGCATTAAGCACCCCGCCTGGGGAGTACGGCCGCAAGGCTAAAACTCAAAGGAATTGACGGGGCCCCGCACAAGCGGCGGAGCATGCTGCTTAATTCGATGCAACGCGAAGAACCTTACCTGGGTTTGACATGCAGGGTGAAACCCGTGAAAGCGGGCGCTCTTCGGAGCCTGCACAGGTGGTGCATGGCTGTCGTCAGCTCGTGCCGTGAGGTGTTGCCTTAAGTGGCGCAACGAGCGCAACCCCTGTCCTTAGTTGCCAGCGGATCATGCCGGGAACTCTAGGGAGACTGCCGGTGCCAAACCGGAGGAAGGTGGGGATGACGTCAAGTCAGCATGCCCCTTATACCCAGGGCTGCAAGCATGCTACAATGCGCGATACAGAGGGCTGCGATCCCGTAAGGGGGAGCGAATCCCAAAAAGTCGCGCTCAGTTCGGATCGAGGTCTGCAACCCGACCTCGTGAAGCCGGAGTCGCTAGTAATCGCAGATCAGCATTGCTGCGGTGAATACGTTCCCGGGGCTTGTACACACCGCCCGTCACACCACGAAAGTGGGCAACACCCGAAGCCGGTGGCCTAACCCTTGTGGAGGGAGCCGTCGAAGGTGGGGCTCGCGATTGGGGTGAAGTCGTAACAAGGTAGCCGTACCGGAAGGTGCGGCTGGATCACCTCCTTTCTAAGGAGCCTTTGGCAACCCGGAGCGCGTGGTCGGAAACACGATCCACGAGCTGAGAACCGGGAGACTCCAGGTCGATGCACTGGCCTCCGCCGGCGATCGCCGGCGGGCACACTGTTCAGCTTTGAGGGTGCGAGCCCTCGAGCACCTTGAGAACTCGATAGCGAGCGCGAGCATCTACAGTCAAGTTAAGAAGGGCTTACGGTGGATGCCTAGGCGCCAGGAGCCGATGAAGGACGCGTCTGGCTGCGAAAAGCTGCGGGGAGTTGCCGAGAGAGCGTTGATCCGCAGGTGTCCGAATGGGGAAACCCGGCTGGGGTCATGCCCAGTCACCCGTGCCCGAACACATAGGGTACGAGGAGGGAACCGCCCGAAGTGAAACATCTCAGTAGGGCGAGGAAGAGAAAGCAACCGCGACTCCCCTAGTAGTGGCGAGCGAACGGGGAAGAGCCTAAACCGATCAGGTGTCACAGACCGATGTCGTTGCCTGGTCGGGGTCGTGGGATCCGCACGGACCCGCATCGGAGGGTCCAAGGAGTCACAAAGCAGGCACGTAGTCGAAGGCCATGGAAAGGGCCGTCACAGAAGGTAACAACCCTGTAGACGAAACGTGACCTGCCTCCTCGCGGCGATCCCGAGTAGCACTGGACCCCGGAAATCCGGTGTGAATCTGGGGGGACCACCCCCTAAGGCTAAGCACTCCCTGGCGACCGATAGTGAACCAGTACCGTGAGGGAAAGGTGAAAAGCACCCCGGGAGGGGAGTGAAATAGTACCTGAAACCGTGAGCCTACAAGCGGTCGGAGCCTGTGCTGGGCAACCAGTGCTGGTGACGGCGTGCCTTTTGAAGAATGAGCCGGCGAGTTAGCGGTATGCGGCGAGGTTAACCGTTCTCGGGAAGCCGAAGCGAAAGCGAGTCCGAACAAGGCGAAGAGTCGCATGCCCTAGACCCGAAGCCGAGTGATCTACCCATGGGCAGGTTGAAGCGGGGGTAAGACCTCGTGGAGGACCGAACCCACCAGGGTTGAAAACCTGGGGGATGACCTGTGGGTAGGGGTGAAAGGCCAATCAAACTCGGTGATAGCTGGTTCTCCCCGAAATGCCTTTAGGGGCAGCCTCGGGCGTTCTGTTGCGGAGGTAGAGCACTGATTGGGCTAGGGGGCCTACAAGCTTACCGACCTCAGTCAAACTCCGAATGCCGTAACACCAGAGCCCGGGAGTGAGGGCGCGGGGGCTAAGCTCCGTGTCCGAGAGGGAAACAACCCAGATCGCCAGCTAAGGCCCCAAATTCCATGCTCAGTGGGTAAGGATGTGGGAGTGCAGAGACAACCAGGAGGTTGGCTTAGAAGCAGCCACCCTTGAAAGAGTGCGTAATAGCTCACTGGTCAAGTGTTCCTGCGCCGACGATGTAACGGGGCTCAAGCATGGAGCCGAAGCTGCGGGATCCTCCATACGACTCGGCCTTGGCGGGAGGCCGCCCGGGTCCAGGTCGGGGGATCGGTAGGGGAGCGTTCCCACGCGAGTGAAGCGGCGGGGTAACCCAGCCGTGGATGCGTGGGAAGTGAGAATGCCGGCATGAGTAGCGAAAGACGGGGGAGGAGCCCGTCCGCCGAATGCCCAAGGGTTCCTGGGGAAGGTTCATCCGCCCAGGGTTAGTCGGGACCTAAGCCGAGGTCGAGAGACGTAGGCGATGGACGACTGGTTGATATTCCAGTACCACCTCATCCGCGCCCAGGCCGAATCCGAGGTACTAAGGGAACCCCTTCGGGGGCTACCGACCCACTCGGTACTAGGCCAGCGAAGGGGGGACGCAGGAGGGTAGCTCGACCCAGGCGCTGGTCGACCTGGGGCAAGTGTGTAGGGGGATCTCCCAGGCAAATCCGGGAGATCGCATACCCCGAGGCACGATGCCGAACCACTTCAGGTGAAGCGAGTGATCCCATGCTGCCGAGAAAATCCTCTAGCGAGCTGATGAGGTGCCCGTACCCGAAACCGACACAGGTGGGCACGTAGAGCATACGAAGGCGATCGAGAGAACCCTGGTTAAGGAACTCGGCAAATTCCATCCGTAACTTCGGGATAAGGATGACCCCGCTAGGGTGAACGACCTCGCGTCGTGAGCCCGAAGGGGTGGCACAAACCAGGCCCAAGCGACTGTTTACTAAAAACACAGGTCCGTGCAAAGTCGCAAGACGACGTATACGGACTGACGCCTGCCCGGTGCTGGAACGTCAAGGGGAGAGGTTAGATCCTTCGGGGTCGAAGCTTCGAACCCAAGCGCCAGTAAACGGCGGCCGTAACTATAACGGTCCTAAGGTAGCGAAATTCCTTGTCGGGTAAGTTCCGACCTGCACGAATGGCGTAACGACTTGGGCGCTGTCT